>Ga0179593_1690772_pt1 | contig 27828 bp, 31 predicted proteins | sample CZODoug2_1_08_16_FD_185931 | JGI IMG/M metagenome (GOLD analysis project Ga0179593, IMG submission 185931) | Vadose zone soil fungal communities from Angelo Coast Range Reserve, California, USA - CZODoug2_1_08_16fungal (PacBio error correction) | ecosystem: Environmental > Terrestrial > Soil >...
GAAAGACCGAGTACCATCTAACGGGCGGCCGTGTTACTATACGAGCGGGTATTTTTATGTGAAGGGTTGTTCTTGTTTGAAGGAAATTGGGCCCCTCGAACGAAGGCAGAAAGGGGTTGAGAGGGCTTCACGGGCCACTCGGGTTAGGGGAAAAAAAAACCCTAGGTTAGATAACTTCAACCCGCTGGGGAGGAACGGAAGATGCGTGCACCGAAAGAGGAGGTAAAAGGTAACCGTATTAGGAAAATAGGGGGGGGGGTGGGGTGCAACAAATCTCCCCATGGGATAGTTAGGGCAACGTGGGTTGTGAAAAAGTACACGAGAACCTGAACTGGGTGGTAAATTTACTAAGGTCACTAGGGGAAAAAAGTAAAACAATGGTTTCCAAATACACGACACCACTACCGGTGGGGGGGGAAAACTAACTCGTTCCAAAGTCCTTGGGAAAAAATTAGAAACCCCTAATCCGACATTAGCCCAGGGTTGTTAAAACTTCATCATAGAGAGGGTTCAGCCGTATGCGGGACCTAGGAAAAAAAAGCCGAGTGGGGGGTGGTTTTAGAAACTTGTGGAAAAATAATCAAGAATCCACAGGCACCAAAAGCCGACCACTGCTAAGGGGAAAAATCTATGACGGAAAAATGTGGGTCGGGTTTTTGTTTGGGTAATTTGGGGACGTCCAATGATCCAAGGAACTAATCTTCAAGTTGGGGTAACTCCTGACGACGATCGAAAAGTGGTGTCCCGGACTATCGAACTGAAAAAATAAAAAAAAAAAAATACTATAAAAAAGGGGAAAAAATTAACATCGGGAAACAGCGGTGGAAAGGAAAAGGCAGTAAAACCAAAACAAAACAGAAACAAGGGGGTCGCCAAAATTCTTCAGCGCGCCTCGCAGAATGGACCGCTTTTAAGAAGCACAGACACTCTCTGTACGTCCCATTCAATGATGCAGGGGGGGGACACCAAAAATGATTAGTTGCCAAAAAGAGCGGAGTGGAGACACGCCACTGTGCGAAGTAGGAAAAAAGTCTTGTACGGGGGGGGTTGTGGGTCGGTCCGCCAGAGGGGCGCCAAACGGGCCATTGTAGGGGGGAAGGGAAAGGGTCACAAAGGAAAAAAAACCATGAGGAATGGGCTTGTGAGGACCAAAAGGACACCTTTGGAACCTTGGTCCCCAAAGGGGTCTGCCGACTGCCGGCCAGGGAAAAAGGTCCCGCCTTCAAAGTCCAGGGGTTGACCTACAAAGATCTGAAGGGGGGAGAATCCCCCGTCAAAAAAAAATCATCCCAAAAAAGGGGGGAAAAATCCCCAGTATCCCGTAAAAAGAGGTCGAGGGGGAAAAACCTGGTTTGACCGACAGGTCCGGGGAGGTGACACCCAAGGTGGGGGAAGGGGTGGGTTGAAGAAAACGAGAAGGGAGGCAGTAACCTTTTCTTAGGGGCCATGGGGATGAAAGTACTAGGGGTCAAACTTTCAAAACAAAAGGTCCGGCAGTTGCGTCAAAAAAATGGGTTCACGTGAAACCGTATTCTCTCCTAGAATACAAAACTCCAAAAAAAGATGGGGAAAGGGTTTGTAGGAACGGCCAGGGAAACCAAATAGGATTAACAAAAAATCCTCCCTCCCTAAGGGGGCGGGGGGGGTCACGCACTCTCGTAACAGCCGCGGGGTTGTATTTGTCAAAAGCTACTTCTTGGCAGAAGACACTCGGGGGGGGGGGCCTCGGGAAAGTAAAAACATCAGCGGGGCAAAAGGAGAAAAACAAACAACATAAGAGTGTTTCGTGTAAAAAAGGGTACCATCGGGGGGCGTTAAAAAAAATAAAACGATGCGGAAAGCCAAAACCGAGGAAATCATCCGAATTGTAAAGGGCCCGGCAAAAACACTTAAATAAAAGAATCAAAAAAATGAAAAAACGAAGAGCTGGCGTAGAGACTACTACTGGAGAGTCGCGGAAAAGGACATTTGTTTTAATGCTCGCATAAAAAAAACGAAAAAAAGGGTAAAACCTTCAGAACCGGCGACGCTGGGCAGAAGAAAGGGGGACATCGGATTACAAAAAAAATCGTGCCAGTCGCAACTCACTTTTCAAGGGTGGTCTCACAAAAAAAGGCTGCTTCCGCCAGCGCGGGGAGATTGGTTGGGGGGGAGTTGGAAAAGAGGGGATTCAGAAAACATGTCAAAGAGATGAAGAGCTGTAACTAAAAAAAACTTCTCCAGGGCGCCGACATGCAGCATGATGGGTGTTGAATTGGTCCAACAGTAAAGGTGTAAGAGTGGGAGAAAAGCTCCAGGAACCCCAAAGTATGAAAGGGCTCGATTCTGGGAGGCGACAGGGAAAAAATAAAAAAGAAGTACAAAAAAGGTAAAGGGGTTTCGGAGCAACGAGCGGGGCATTCAAAGGGGAGAAATAAATCGGGGTCTCGAAAAGGGGGGGGATTAAAAGATCTCGCTTGGATAATTGGGAGGGGGGAGACAGACCGGAAAAAAGCTTTAGAATCTAGAGGGCGCTAAAACGGAAAGAGGGCGGTCGGCGACCAGGCAAACCCTTCCATTGAGAGGACGGCAGGGGGACATTCTTTACAGGTCAACGGGAAAGGGGGGAACTGGAATGAAGGGAGGTTGGGACAACCAAGAAGGGGGTCACCTGTGGAAAAGCACTTAGGGGGGAGGAACCGATAATGACCCTTGAAAGGACCCTTTCATGGGGGTGGCACAAGAACAGGTGGGACCCGCGAAGTGAAAAAGATTTAACTTGGGTGGGGGAAAAAACAAACTTGACCTAAGGCAAAATCAGGACAGAAAAAGAAACCCAAGGGGGGGGACACAGGGGTCGTGTGTGGTGTGAAACATCTTTCCCCCCTTTGCGGGGAGGCAAATTGATTGACCCAAGCTGTCCACCAACGAAAGAAGACATCAAGTGGGAAAAAGGCTGTGGGAGAATATGAGTAGTGTTTTTGAAAACCAGAGGTTAAACACGCTGGAAAAGAACCTTGGAACAAATGGAGTGGGAAACAAAAGAGGATGGACGCGAAATAAAAACATTGGGAAACAACCGAAAAAAAGCCAGCCCGCGAAGAAATTGGGGAACGACATCAAGAAAAAAAAAACAATACACCGGCACAGACTAAGAAAACAAAAAAACTTAGTGGAAAAAGTGGGGGGCCCACGGTTGAGGAGGGATGACTTAAGGCTCAAAAAAGCTTGATGGGGGGGAAAAAATGTAACATGAGGTGTGGAAAAAGACAGGGAACACATGGTGTAAACCTGTGGGGCAGGCCCAGAGGTTGAAAAAAAGAAAAAAAATCACACTTGGTACAGACAGGGATCCACAACTAGAAGAAAACTCAGCGGTGCTGGGAAACTTTGCCGTGGGGGGGCTTGGGGTGGGGGAAATTAAATCAGGGTTTGCCGAAAATGAAGGTCAAAGGACAGGGCAACACAAACGGGACTTGGGCTAGTGACGGGGACAATGTCCGGGGGAAGCTCGAAAAAAAACGTTAAAACCACGGGGGCTACGTGGGAAAAAAGGGTATTGGTGTAAACACCACCAAAGGTCCTCCTAAAAGGGTTATCATCGTCCCAAAACGAACAAAAAAACGAGTTGGTGGGCCAAAAAAAAACCCTTCAATGAAAAAAAGAGGTGGTTTGGGGGGGACAAAAAAAAACAGGTAATCAAAAAAAGTTCCAACCCCGGAAAGAAACGGATCCGCCGGCGAGGGAAGAAAAAGTTGAAATTTCACCAATTATCAAACAAGGACCAATCGAGGCTGGGGGCAAAAACTCAAGATTGGGGGGGTCCCGTACCTGTGGAGACAGGAATAGGGCGTATCATAAACCAAAGGCAAACACAAAGCTTGGGAAATTGTTTCGCGGGCTGAAAAGGAGCGGCATCAAAGACCCTGCACCGAACAGAAGGAGGAGAAAAGGCGCCGCCCGAAATCGCGCTCCCAGCAGGGGCAAAAACCAGTGGACTGGGAAAATGAGAGAGTGGTACGTAAAGCGTCACAGTCACCGTTGGACGGGAGGGGGGGCCAGGAAAGGTTTCGTACAGGCAAGCCCCGGCACCAGAGGAAAGAATCCGAAAAAAAACTTCCCAGGTTGGGGGGAACAAGACCGCCATAGGAGGGGAAGAAGACAGAAGTGGGTGGTTGCACGGCAAAAAGGGAGAGGGGGCGAAAATGGCACGTGAAGAAAGGACAAGGAGCCTTGCCAAAAAACCCAACATGCAGCCGGAAAAAAGGGGGTGTTGTGGATGAATAAGGGCAAGGGGGGGGTGGGACGCATCCAAGGCACTTTAGACGGACGCAACAAGGAGGTTGTGAGACATGTTTCCGATGAATGATGACCACAGGGGGATTGAGGTTCAGAAAACGGGGAGGGCCAAAGAATGAAAGTACGATGTCAAAGTCCAAAAGTTGAGAAATCCCTAAAACACGAAAGGGGTGCGTAATCAAGGGTGTAAGATCTGCTATACCAACGGGGGAAAAAATACTAAGTGATGGGAGACAAGGAAACGGGGAGCAAAACGGATGGGGGGAAGGAGTTTTCGCGGAGAACGAAGCACCTCAAAAGGGGGGGGAAGAACAAGGGATGGATTGGGCTCCAGACTTGGTGTTGTACAAATGGGATTTCTACACAATCAGAAAAAAAGTGTGGAACATTACTTCTTGGAACGGGGGAGGATCGGAAAAGGGAACCTCCGCCAAAAAAAAGGTATGAAAGGACAGAGAGGGTGGCCAACAAAACACTCCTCAACTAAGACCGGAAGAAAAAAATCTAGATTGAGCCAAACAAGGGGCATGACGGAAACCGCCGTTCCAGGGAGGCTTTCTCTACTATCAAAAAGTTAGAATAAGCGCCCAATGAAGGGAAGCTTTGCCAAAAGTCCGGATAGACAAAGCTGCTTTATGAAATGCCCAAGGAACCCTTTTTGACAGACCGACTGGAAAAGTCGCAGGGAAGAAGGGGAACATTGGGTTCGGTGATACCTAAAAACCGCAAGTTCAGGGGACCACGAAAAAATGGCCACCTGGCAAGGAAATCGGAAGGGAAAAATAAGGAACGAAAAGAAAACTGACAGAGGTAACCGTTGGGGGAATGGATTATTCAAAGAAAATTTCTGGGACTGAACCAACTTCCTAAACGCAGGGAAGCGGGAAAAACCTGAAATGCAGGTGGAAGCCCTAGCTCAGGGGGGTTATGTCTTGACACTAAACCGGTCGTAAAAGTGCCAAAACGGAAACTGTTCCCATCGAGGGAGTCAAAAAAAAAAAGCCTCCCATGGTTCGAAGGACTGAACACCACCCGGGCCCAACAAAAAAAGGAAAAAAGAACGGAGTAAAAAAAATGAAGTGAAAACAAGGTAACTTGCAAAACTAAACCCAACTTAGAATGAGGGAGGGGGGGGAAAAAAGACTTACAGCACAGGTAAAGTCAAAAGTTTTTGATCAGAAAAAAGCCCAGAGATGAGATTTCTACACCCTAAGTGGGGCTTTTCAAGGCCCCGGGGTTGCAGAACAAGGTTGAGGAATGGAAGACATTGGCCAGTCAAAAACTCCGCCAAAGGGCGCACATAAGGTCACAGCCCGGCCCCCCACCGGCAGACGCGAAGGGTTGAAAACCTGGCAACCGATGAAAAGATCCGAAGGGACTCATAAGGGGGAAAATAGGGGGTAAACGAGCCACCCGCGCCCAAAAAGACCAGGGGGTACTTTGGTTTGTGGTGGACAGTCCCCCCCTTTGCCTCCAGGATAAGGTTAAAAATGGTGTTGTGTAGGATGGTGGTTCCGAAAAAAACGTACTACATACTTTTTTTAAGGCATTAACTGCAGGCTCGACGTTAAATATAAAAAACAACGAAAACAATTGGGGAAAAAAGAAAAGGTACAACCCATCAACCCAACATCTACATCCCCAATCAGAAAAAAATGGGAACAAAAATTTATAAACCGTGGGTAAGTGTATTGCACACCCACATTGTGTAAGGTTCCGTGCTTTAAGAAAGGACAACGTGTCACCTGAGAGCAAAGCTGTAGAAGTTTTCTAACCGGGGCCCGTAAAAACCTGCTAAACCATTATGAAAAGCAAACAGTTTTTTTTTTCGCGGGCGGACGGGCGGGGCACTCAATTCCGATACAGGTAGGGGGGCCATTTCCAGCAGGAATGACAAAACCTGCCAAACGGACTTCGGGGGAGAAACAGTGGTACCACTCCCCCTGGGGGTATGCGACCGAAAAAAAACTGGTTTTTGGAACGCTGCACCCCTTTGACCCGGGGGGAAAAGAAAACCGCCCGTGCCCGTGTACTGGGTAAAAAGGGGGGCAGAAGACTCAAAGGCCCCCCCTCCCGTAGGAAAGACCTCCCCTGAAAACACAATGGCTGTTACGCATGTGGTCACAAGGTTGTGGGGAACAGCGCGGAACATCCTCACTGTTAAAAAGGCATTGGTATGCAAAGGGTTGAAGGTCAAAGGTTTCCCGGGAACTTAAAGGGGGGACGTAATCCTGTTGAGAAAAGAAGCAACGATTAATTGTGTCGGGCCATGGGGAAAAGGGAAAGTGTGTACACAGGGGGCTGGGGATGGAATACCGCGGGGAGCCGGAAAAAGCGACCCGCTCGATCAGGGGGGGACTTCCAATCGGAGTCGTCGTCTTTACCGAAAGAAGGGTCAACATAACTGATCGAGGTTGGGCTATGTGTGTGGGTTTGGGGTTGAATGTGGCATACGGGGCGCCGAACCGGAACCCGCCACCTGAAAAATAACAACCCAAAGGAGGACAAAGGGTCTTTTCCGGCCCTGGGAGGGCATGCCAAGGGATCATGTGGGAATGAAGCAATGCCTAGTGGAAAAAAGTGGCGATCTAAACAGGCCCCCGCCCAAAAAAACAAGGAGGAAGGGAAAAAAAAGGAGAAATAAAGGACAAAAACTTTTCCGGCAACATCCAGGAAGACACAAGTTGGGAAAGAACAAAAAGAAGAAAACCCGGAAAAACATTATCCGGAAGGGACCCGATTACTGTGGAGGGGGGTGAATTCGCAAGGACGGAAAAGGCGGACACAAAAACCCAGAAACCAAAACAGGCTCACACCCGACACGCCCCAAATCGGAAGAGGCAGCCGGACGGAAAAAGGTATGAGAAAAAGGATCGACGAAAAGAGGGGGAATGAAAAAACGGGAGCGGCGAATCCGCATCACTCGGTACAGTTAATAAGACTGCAACCGCCGTCGGGTTAAATTTACACCTAAAATTGGCCAAAAAAAAAAATAAATCGGATGTGGGCGCCAAAGAAAGTGGACGGCCACTGAGGGGAAAAACAAGAAACGGACACACCCGTGTTTGGAAAGAAAATGAAAAAATGGGCTGCCCCAAGGCGGGACCAGTGAACGGGGGACAAAAACAGCCCCCAGCAGGATTGGTAAAACGGAAAAATTGGGGGGAAAGAGAGGCAAAATTGTGCGAGACGTGCCAAACGCCACAGACTCGCAAACTAAACCACTAGCGACCCACAGTCCGCCGCGGTTTGACACAGCCGACTAAAAAAGGGTGGGCTTCCAACGTAACACGACCCGAAAAACCAACGGGGGACCTCCCGTGATTGGGGCAGATTTCAATTCCTGGGGGCACAATAAAGGGGTGTTGCTGTAAAAAACTCCCCAAAAGCACAACTGGGACCTGTCGATGTGATTTTTCTTTCAAAGGAGGGGCGCTTTTAGAAGGCTACCGTTGTGGGAGGATGTCGCCAAATACGTACTAGATTTCCACATGGGGACGGCGTTCCCCCGTCTCCCACACAAACTAAAAGCAAGCGAGAACGACACAATCGAAAGAACAGAAAACATCTGTGGTATACAACTTTTTCTCTTTTAAAATTTTGGTGCAGATCGATTTCCTACAAACGGGGGGACATCTTTTACACAATCAGTGATTTTCGAGGTTTTGCGTTAGACCACGTTTATTCCCGGGGGGTTCCAATTTCGGGGAGGTGGGTCCTTCACGAGGGAAAAAGTACCTCGCAGGAGAATTTGACAGGGCAGGGTATTTCTGGGGGGGGTGACGGGATTATTGAGTACGGGGGTTGTTTTTTGTGGGAACCACACAAGACAATAATCACCACTGGGAAACGGTGGGGGTTCGGAACCCATGAGGAAACGGGGTTAAAAGAAAAGACCGCAATCTTCAAAAATTGGGGGGGGGGGGGCCGAAAAACAAAACACTCACGTCGTGAGGGATGTACTTACAAAAACTTAAAGGGGATGATGGAGCGCCCCGTGTCGGAATACATTATAAGCAAAAAAAAAAAAAAGGCAAAAAGCGTGGGTTTTGAACATGGGGCCAAAAAAGCGCAACCTGGGGAAAGGGTTTTTTCTGTTCAAAAGATTTCCGAGCTAAAAAAAAACAAAAAAGGAAAGACCCCTTTATCCCACAAAACGTCCAGACCCCCCTCAAAAAAAAAAAAAACAGCACAGGATACTTCGGGAACTGGGGGGGCGTGGGGGAGGCCTCCCCCTGACTAAAGGTCTCCATCGACATGTACGCAACTTAAAGAAGAACAAAGTAGAATGGGGGGGGCCTAGTGTCGGTTCACTCCTAAAGAAGAAGAATCCTACAACCCCACACCAACAAAAAAGTAAAAAAAAAACAAAGCCCACTCTGAAAGGAGGACGGTGTCCTCGGGCTTTGTCCAAAACCCGGGTGCAAAGGGAAAAGTGACGGAGATGGACTCGACGGAAAAATGGAGAGGGCCCCATACTACTTATGGGAAACGGGAAAAACATTAACATCAAAGTCGACCGAAACGATCAAAAAGGAATGGAAAACACAATGCCTGTGGTGGGGCCTCCTCGTATTTAATGAAACCTAGCTATCGGTAAGTGTTTCTTAACTAAAAAACACTTCGGGCGACGTAAGGAAAGGCTTGGGGGTTTGAGGGGGTTTGGGTCGGGGGGGGTGTCCCTTTGACTGGGGGCTGCCTTCTAAGGGAGCGGCCACTCCCACATTGGAAAGAAGGTGCATTAGGGTGGACCCCAAAAAAAAACAAAACAACTCGGGTTGCCTTGTAAAAAACCGAACCAAACAATCTTGGCCCCGGTTGGGGTTGTGTCCACGCAACAATAGGCCCTCCCTAAAAAGAGCCGGCCCACGGACTGTAAAAAAAAATCCCCAGGTTTTTTTAATAACAAAGAACGGTTGGGTGGTTGTTTGGAAAAGGTAGTGACTTGGTGCGCCAAGTTGCATGGACAAGCTACAAAACCACAAGGACCAAAGGGGTGCCAAGTGGAGGTCAGACAGTAGAAGAAAAGAGAAAGGACACGAAAAGAATATCCGGTTGTGAGCGGGGGAAAAAAGTCAGGAATGTTGGGCAAAAACAGGGCTCACAAGCCGATAAACGACTCCCACGGGGAGGTAACATTGGTGACGGCCGCGCAGAAAAAACGCGTAATTGGCAAGGGCAAGGCAACCCGCCTGGGTGCGGGCCTTCTCAATCACTATCCACATAGAAAAGGAAGGGGGTGGAATGAGGGGGTAGCAGAATCCAAAAAAATTGGTAAAACCTGAAAGGAGAGATTCCCAAACCCAAGTGTAAAATAGGGGGGGCAACGCACCCGGAAACAAAAAAGCAAAGAAAGGTCAAAACCTCAGAGCCCGATTACTCGCACTTACTGGTAAAAAAGAAATCACAAAGGGAAACCCTCAGGTAACACAAAAACAACTCAGGGGAAAACCTGGAGGAAAATCGATGTGGTTCGGGGGGAAAAGGGGAATGCAAATACATCCTTTGAAGATCGGGTGCGGAAAAGCCCAGAGATTGGAAATGCGAATAGGTGGACGCCTTGCCAATTCCTCATTGTACACCCGGGCAAAACAACCGAACTTCCCCATCCGCTGCGGCGGTCCACAACCGACCCGAGAAGAAGCCCTAAGGGACTTCTCGTAAAGCAGGTAAAAAAAAAAAGGAAAAGCCAAAACACTAACATCGTGTGTGGATGCCAAGCCTGTTTGGCATAAAAAAAGTCTAGGGGTCCCTCGTGCCAACATAAAAAATCCTTTCCGCAAACCAACTTCGAAAAAGTTCCAAGCAGGCGAAATGCGAGGTGGTTAAAAAAAAAACCAAATTTGGACCAAAGGAAGGACTCGGAAAATTGAGGCTGATTGGAATGGGGGGAAGAGAAGGGCCGGGACCTGTCCAGCGCGAAAGTTTAAGACTGGGTCAAAAGCTTTTATTGGTAAAGAGTGCGGGAAGCCCAGACCAATTACGCGCACAAGTCAGAGAGGGGATGAGGTGTCTTTAGACGTCCCACATCAATCATGTGGAAGGGACATTTCCATGAGTGGGGTGTCTCAAAAAACAGAAACTCCAAAAGTTGCAAAAATAAGTTTGTCGCGGAATTCCAGCCGCGTCACTAGGGGTGAGATAATTGAAAAGGCAAAAGGACCTCCAAAAACGGTAACATAAAAAAATAGTCACTGAAAACGAAAAAAAAGGAGGGGGCCCGACCACATGAGAAAAAAACCTAAACCAGGGGGGGAAAGCGGGACGTGGGGAGCCTTGCTTCAAGTAAACCTTACCTTGGGGGGGGGAACCTTGAGGGGGATGGAAAGGGGGTCAAACACCCCGGAGAAGTCGGGACTGGGCCACAACCACAAAAACAGCACAGGGGGTAAAATAAGGGAATCCACACCGGAGGGAGGAAAAAATCAGGGGGGGGCACAAGGATTGGGCCAAAAACGGTAGAAGAAGGGTTGACTTTATAAACGTTGGGGGGGACCGAAAAAGGGCACAAACGATGCAAAGCGTGTTTTCAAACAAAGAAAATTTTGCCCGAAGAAAGAAAATTTAATGTTCCTGGGAACAGGGGTATCAAAAAAAGGAAAAATTTTCCAGTACAACCCCAAAGAACAGAAAGTCAAAATAATCGACAAAAAGAAAAACCTTGAAGGGGGCTAATGGAAACAAAAAAGTTGTTCCGAATTTGGCTTCTTTTCAGGGTTTTTGGATCACAAAAACGACTTATATTAAGGGAAACTTACTAGAATATGATTTCCACCCCGTAAGGGAAATGATCAAGCTCTTCCTAAAGAACCGATGCCTGAGGAAGGGGGGACCCCACATTCAAAATCAAACAAACCGTCCCGAATCAGCATCGCCCCGGAAAATCCAAACCAAACAAACACGATTGAGGACACAAGAAGGGGGGGGGGGCGGTGAGGAGTGGCGACCTTCTCAGCGGGATGGTTGGACGTTAAGAAAAGTGTAATTTTCCGAAACGAACGGGAACCCTTGTTGCCAGAACCGCGGGGGTTATGAGCACAAAAAATAAATAACATCATACCAAAAGAATCGGCCCACTCTTGTGCAGGGTGGGCCGGGACTTTGACCAGGGGGAAAAAATCCATGGGTCCCGAAAGCCAACGTAAATGATCGCGCAAAAAACACAATGTTGGGGGAAGGGGCCAAAGTTGAAAACAAAGGGGAACCTCTAGGCCCAAGGTTTCAACACACCCAAATTCCGGAGGGGACACATGGTTTTGTTAAAACCCAACCCGAAGGGGGAATACCTTTGAATCGGGAAGAAAAAAAAAAAAAAAGGTTTTCCCATGGAGTGTCGGGAGGGGGGGGTGTTGAAACCAAAGGGGTCAAGAAAAAGGCCCAAAAAGGTGTAAAAGAGAGACAAAAAGTCCTCCAATTAAGGATCTTCACTTGGAATGTAGCAAAGGTGGGCCGTACTACCCAAGATCTGGAAACTTGAACTAAAAAAAAGAGAGAAGGGGAAAGAGACTTCCCTTGGCATTATGGGGAATTCAATTTGGGACAAAAAAAAATGGGAAAACAATGAAATGCCCGGATGAGAGAACACCCAGGGCGTAACGAAGGGACAGGAAACAATCAAGAGAGCTTGACAAGACTAAAAAAGGGTGGAAAGTCATTGGGGGGTTTCCATGCGAGATACGCCGTAAAGAGTTCGGGAAACAGGACTAAAAGGATAGAAAAAAAGTGACGTGAGGCCAGCCCCTGAAAGTGGGGGGATAACAAAAATTCAAGCAGCCCGCACCAAGGAAAAAAAGCATAACCAATTGACAAGCGGACATCGCAAGGAAGCCAGAATGGGGTGGTTTTGCGGGAGTTGAAGGAAAGGATCCAGGGGAAAAAGGCCGGAAGCGGGGAAAAAAACAGCAACGACATGAGTGGGGGGGGGGGGATGAAAAGGGGAGTTTTTTGGCGTGGCAAGTCGGAAGAACGAAAGGTTGATGCTCATTGGAAACGGGCACAGGAGGGGCCAGGGGACACGGAGATCAGACGTGGACCAGCCACCACAGAGGGACGGGGGAGCCCAGATTTGTGGAAAAGGCAACAGATGGTAAAAATCGTTGAACGACCCAAAATGAGAAATTAAAAACAAGGATTGGACGTCCTAAAATGGGGGATCGAAAGGGATATACGGCTTGGCTTGAAAAAAATGCGAGGAGAACGTCGGAATCAAAGGAGAAAAGGTATAACATCTCGATGTTAGGTTAAAAAAAGGTGGGGAAAAAGTTTGCTAAACCAAAAAGACAAATGAACAGGGGCCAGAAGCTGAGGAGACCGCCGGACACGTCAACCGGGGGATAAAGAATCGTGTGACGGAAATCTACGCAAAACTGTCACTCCCCGTCGAAGTCCCAGTGTGGGGGGGAGGGGCAACTTCACCAGCCACGTCAAGAATTCGCAAAAAAGATCGGAAACCAGAGGAGAAGTGGGGGGGATTGAAAGGGGCGCATTTGGGGGGTTGGAAAAGGACGCCCAGCTGAAGTGGGAGTTGAAGAGGGTGTGGGAAGAAGGTGAGGGGGAGAGGGCGGGGAAGAAAGGAAAGGAGGGGGGAAGTGCAGGAGGGAAGTTGTGAAGGGCATAAAGGAAGGGGTGAAGCGAGGGTGTAGGAGGGTTGGGGCAGGGGGAGAGTGGGGGGGGGAGGATGGGGAGAAGGAGGTTGACTGAGGGATGGTGGGAGTTGGAGAGTGGGATGGGGGGGGGCGAAGGGGGGTCGGGGGGATGTGAAATGGGGGGTGGGAGAGGGCGGAGGAAAAGGGAAGGGGGGGGATGAGGCGGTTTAGGGGTAGATCGGAAGATTGAAAGAGAGGAGGGGTATAAGCGAGGGAGCGAGAGGAAAGGGGGGGAGGTAAAGGGGCGGTGGAAGAGGGAGAAAGGTAAAAGGGTGGGGGAAGAGGGACGGGAGACAAGGGGGGAGAGAGTGAAGTTGGGGCGGAAGGTTGAAGGGAAGGGGGAGAAACAGCTAAAGAATAGAGGTAGTGGAAAGTTACCACGAGGGGAGGGGGGGAGAGTCGTGGGGTTGGGGGGGAGCGTAGGGGGAAGGAGGGTGAGAGAGGTGGAGTGGGGGGGAGAAGTTGCGGAGGGTAAAGAGGAGGTAGGACTGGCAGAAGAAAGAGATGGCGAGGGAGGGTTGCGAGGGGGGTGGAGAGGGGCAAAGTGGACGCGGAAGTGTGGCGCGGAGCGCGAAGGGAAGCTGGGAGGACCGGGGGGGCGGTTATGGGGAGGTGGGGGAGGAGAAGTGAAAGGGGGAACGAGGGGGGGAGTGAGCGGAGGGGTGGGGAATGGGTTAAGGGGGGGGTGGTGAATGAGGAGGAAGGGGGGGGGTGAGTTCGTGGTAGAGGATTGGTGGGGCAAGGTGAAAGATTCGATGAAAGGGAGGAGAAAGAGTGGGGTGTACGGTCGTATGGTGGAAAGAAGGAAAGGGCGTGGGGGGGGGGTAGAGTATGAGGCGGGATGGGAGAGGCAGAATAGGAAGGGGAAAGCGATTAGAGCGGAGAGGGTCGGGGTGGGAAGGGTAAGAAAGAACAGGGGAGGGTGGGGGAGGAAGGGTGGGAAGGAGAGAGTGGAGGGTATAAAGAGCGAGGGGAGAGAAGAGAAGGGAGGAGGAGGGGAGCAAAAGGGGGGAGGCTGTGGTTTTGTTGCTTAGTGTGAAAAGAGAGGGTGGTGAGCGTGGACGAACGGGGGGAGGTGTGGAAGCTAGGGGATAGGAGCTGAGAGGAGAAAAAGCACGGGGACACGGGAGGATTGGAGAAAAGAGAGTGAGAGGGGGAAGGTGGGGAGAGGGAAGGAAGAATTGGATGAGGGAATTAAAGGCTATGGGTTGAAGGAGGGGGGTCGAGAGTGGGGTAAGGGAAACAGAGCGGATGAAGAGCGAGGAAGGAGAAGTGGAGGAGAGTTGTGGGATGGGAAGTGCATGGGGTGTGGGGACTGGAGGAAGGAGAACTGGAGGGGTAGGGAAGGCAGGGGAAAACGTGAGGAAGGGGGGGTGATGAGACGGGAAGAGCGGGGGGAAACAGAGGGGGTGAGGAAAATGGGGAAGCGTAGTGCACGGAAAACGAGTGGGTGAAGAGCAGGAAAGGACAAGTAAATGGGGTGGTTGGGGCGGGGTTGAAGTGGGGGGAAGGGGAAAGGTCCTTTTTTCCTGCATTAAGGAGGGGAATGGAAATCCACCAGCCTCTGACTGAGTATTAAAACTAACCTTTCAAGCCCGGGAGGCATTGGGAGTTCAAGGACCGAAGGGGGGGACGGTTTATCCCATGGGGAAAGAAGTTGGGGACTGACCTAGCATAAATTTTTGGAAGTAAGAGACAAGAAGAAAAAACCAAGAAAAGAAAAAACAGCGGACAAGGGGTCGGGGGGCAATTGTGCGGGGAACGCAAATAACGCCTCCCACCAAACCTCAACGCAGCAGCCCAACATGACCGATAGGGTTAAAAACAAAAGAAGCGACGTGGGGGGAGGGGGAGGGGAAAAACTGAAAGGAGTATTTCGAGAGTTCGAAAATCAGTGATTCCCCTGCGCCAAAACCATGTCGGGCCAAGGTTAAATGAAAAAAAAAGGGGACAAGTCTCAAGGGGGAAAAAAGCGAGAGCTTGGCCCAAGCAGGGCCCTTAATCAAGGGAAGGGACGGAAAAGAAAAGGAGGATGGTAAAGTGGGGGCAAGAACAACGCACGAGACAAGGCTCAAAAAAAAGGCGAAGTGGGGGGAAGGGCACGGAATTTGTGGGCCAGGGGAAAAAGGGAAAGAGGAGCGCTGCATAGAAGCGAAAAAAAATTCGGGAAAAAGCGGGGGCCCACTGGCGGCCGGGGTGAAAAACACCTGGGAACCCTGCCGAGGAACCAAGGACATCAGTGGAAGGCAAGAAAAACAGGAGCCGGCGGAGCCAGCCCCGGCCAGCAAGCGGTCGAGGAACCGAACTGGGGCCCTAAGGGAGGTGAAAAAGGTGGTGAAAAGAAGTTGGCCAAAAAAAAAAAATAAGACCCAGAAAAGTTTTTGAAAACAGAAGACTGAACGTTCAGAGAAAATCCGCTTAAAAAAGAGAACGAAAGAAGAAGACAATATAAACCAGGAAGTCGTAGCCAACCCAAACGGTGTCCAATTAAAAAAGGAATAAAACTGGTGATTACGGTATGGCACATTGGCGTGTGAAGGGGAACCCGGGTATAGGAAAGGAAACCAAATGCAAATGCAAGCAGGGAGGAGGAGGCCCTAAAACCCGAATCCGTAACGGGAAACGCCAACTATGAAAATCCAAACATTGAGCAGCGCAAAAAGGGCCTGGGGGACAACTAAAAATTCAACCCGGGGGGGGGGGGAAGGCTGGCCAGGCAACGGGGCCAAAATCCTGCAACACATACACACAGGCGGCCAGAAGCCGACGGGTGAAAGCCCCAAGAAGTTACATACGAACGGGTACGGAGAAAAAACAAAAAAAAATGAGTTCGGTTGGAGTCCAGGGGTCGGAAGGGAACAGCGCAAAAAAAAAAAAGGACGGGTAAACAAAGAACAAACGCGATTGAAATTTTCATGCCAAAGGCAAGACAAAGCAAAAAGCCCAGGGAGGAAAAAGGGAGAATGTTTTTCAATGCGAAAGCTTTCCCGGCGTAGCAGCCACTCGACAAAGGGGACTAATTTAAAAGAAAACCATTAAGGGGGTTGGGGCACGGGGAAAAGGGTGGGGAACAGGTGTCTTCTGCTAACGTAAACTAAAGCCGCCCGAGGCCGGGTGGTCCTCAAAAAACACAGGACACTCGAGACGGAAGCTTGGGAAAAAACGGACCCGGGGGGAAATTTTGATCAGAGGGGGCGCTGCAGGGGGGGGGTTGCCCTGGGGGGGGAGGGGGGGGGGCCATCACCGTCTCGACCCGGTAGAAACCGTCCAGCAATCGGGTCCGAAAAGCTTGGTGCGGTGGGGGGCTTCAAAGGACATAGGGATGGAGACAGTGGGGGGAAACGGAAAAAAGGAGGACGACAAAACACAGGGAAAGGAGGAAAAAGAGAGGATCCTGCCCCGGAGTGGAAGCCTAGCACAACAGTTAAACACGAAAAGGGAAAAGGAAAAGAACCAAAAGCAAAAGGGGAGCCCCCAAGGAATGAATTAAAAAACGTTGACAATGGGGTGAATGGACTCCTTGGAATTCCTGAACTGAAAATACCATTCCCACAAAACACCACAAAGAGCCCCAGAAAAAAAAACAAACCTCCTATTCACTGGAGACTTTTTCCTACAGAAAAAAATCTCCGGATAGGGAAGGAATACAAACGAGAGATGTCGGGTCATTTATCACAGGCAAAATCGGGGGGGGTAGAATCCGAACAAAAGTCTGCAATAACGTGGGGTAACGAATAGACACCAGAATGGTCCCAGGAAAAGAGAAAAAAAAGGTCAGATAATGGGTCTCAGAACGCTAGCCCGGAAAATTTTGAAAAATAAAACAGGTAGTGGCCAAACAAAAAAGGGACAGCACCCTGGCACAAGGGACCCCAGAAAGTCATGGCACTTGGTGGGCGGGGAAAAAAAGTAACATACCAGGGTGGGGGGGGGGGCAAAAACAGTCCCTGAGGCAGCCCAGTAACCTTAACGCACTGACGAATCAATGGGTTCTAACCGAAGGACCAAATCAACTGGTGGGACGCAAAACAGGTCAAAGTCAAATGGAGGCAAATCCAAGGCAAGAAATTAACCACAAGAGTCGGGAATAAAGGGCTTCCCCTTTGAAAACGGACAGGATCCATGGTTTCTTGAACCAAAAGAAAGTATCCCTAAAAAGGGATAAAAGGTTTGCTAAGGGAAAAAGAAAGGGGGACGTTGAAAAGGGGCTGTCAACGGGAAGGAGCAGGAGGGAGAGGCCAGGTACAGTAAAGGTGCGGCGGGAACCTTAAAAAAAGAAAAAAAACCAATAAAAAAAAGGGGGGGGGAAGGAGAACGGGGAGTGAGAATGGTGGCCGAGTCGCAGGGGGGGAAGAGGGCAACGAGGGGGAGTGCCGGTTGGGACCCTGGGGCTCTTCGTATTGGGGGGCACCGACTGAATAGCAGGCTGGAACAAAAAATGTTGGTCCTGTGGGGGGAACCGAAGAATGCGTTTTTGGGTGACCCAAAGACCAGATCACACCACTTTTATTAAATTAAGTCAGTACACAACCGAGGGGGGGGGAGGGAAGGCCCAGCCCAAAGAAACGCACGATAAAAGGGTCCCCCTGGCGAGCCAAAACAAAAGAAAACCCCGCCCTAAACAAAGTCCGAAAAAATTCCCTGAAAAGGGAGAAACGAAGCAAACCAACAGAGGGGGCCAAACGGGAAGGTTGGCACCGGGGGGGGGATCAGAAAAGGGGGTGGGGGGGTAATAGAGTCTGGAAAAAACGTATAGTCAACGTTCAAACAGAAACAAAGGGCGACTGATCGAAAAACGTTCGATCGGTTGGCGAGGACCTGGTAAACCGGAACGATTCACCTTCCGGAAAAAACTTTTGCCTCTTATTTTCACCCCGCCAGATAGGGACGGGGACGCCAAGTCCGCAAAAGAAAATAATCTCAAAGAGGGGGAAAAACAACTCTGGGGACAGAGTGTGTGCCGGAGAAAATTGACTCAGGAACCCGTGAGCGGCGCCAGACGAACGGGGGGGATGTGGCACTGAAACAGCAGGAAAGTGAAAGAAGCGGACCGCGGGGGGCCTTTAACAAAGGTATCCCAAAAAAGGGGACGCCGCCCTCATCAGGAAACTGGCCCAAGAAACGAGAGTGTTCCTTAAAAAAAACAACGCCCCGCAAAAAAAAAAATTAAGTGAAACGCCATTCTTTCGGGTTAAGGGGGGGTTTTTTGTCGTCGGAAGCCCGGAAACCCAGGTGAAAAAAGGAGTTAGGGTGGGACAAAAAAAAAACTGCGGGGGATTTGCGTGCACTAAAAAACCATCAGGGTCGGGTGCCGTAACACATGCGGTGAGCCCCGAGGAATCCGGCCATGAATAAACGCCTCTGGGTGGCATTTCGGGCAGCGTCAAAAAATATGAACCACCAATTCAAACTGTCCCTACCCCTATCGGGGCGGGAAAGATCACTTGGGGAAAGACCTAGGTAAGGGGGGGGACATTGTTACTCTACTCCGGAAAATCAAACAGTGGGGCTCCCCAGGTGGTATTGAAATGTTGAGAAACAAAAATTCGGGGGATAGAAAGGGTCAGTAGTACCCATATCCCTCCTGGGTTCCGGTTCTCCAAACGGGAAATGAACGAAAGAAGTTCTGGGGTGGAAATTGGTTAGGCCAAGGCGCCACATGTTGGCACCGAAAGGAATCGGGAGGTAAAACTCCAAAAATCCTGAAAGTAATGGCTGAATCCGCGCAGCCAGACAACGTTCTTCTCCTTTTTTTGCGTCTCGGGGTCGGAACCCTCCCGCGTAATCCTCGGCACTCCTAGACCAGAGAGGTCGAAAATCAATCGGGGGGAGAATCAAGGGCAGAAACCGGCGATCCTCCAATTGAGGTTGCCCGGGGGGAAAGTCACAACTATTTGGACCCTCGGCCGAAACAAAATGAGGGAGGCAACTCAAAACCGATCATTCATCCAAGGACTAAACGCTGAACCCATCGCATCTCCAGACCACAGGTTGGGAAACAAAAACGGGGCCCAAGGGACCGGAAAAAAGCACCATTCGAATAAGCTGAGAACCCGCATAAAATCTCACAATCGACCATAATCAAAAAAAACCAAAGGCCGGCAGTTGCAAAACCCCATTTCCCCAACGAAGAAAGCCTTCGAGGTGGAAATGAACCGTTTCGGAAAAGGGAAGTAATGAACGAATTTTTACGGGCAAGCACGAAGCGGGGGTGAACAAGAGAACAGGACCACGGGGAAACTCTTGACCATCGCAATCGAAGGGACTTTAACGCAAAAGGGGTCGGGATACAAGGGGAACTACCAGGCCCGTTCTTGGAAATTTAGCGGATTTTTTCCCCCCTTTGACGAGGTGGACGGGAGGGGAGTGATCCTGAGATACCAAAAGGCACCCCGACCGAAAAGCTCGTGGGGACTGTCCCAACAGGCGGGAAAGTTTTTTAAAAGCGCTCAAAGGAAATGGAGGCAATAAGATGGGGGGCTAGCAGAATTCAGGCCGAAAAAACGGATAATCAAAAAATCCTTTTAACCAATGTCTGGAAGGGCTCACGAAACAAATTGCCCAGGGGGAAAAAAAAAAAATTTGTGGTCGAAAAGGGATCGATGAAAACTATTGAGCAGAAAAACGGGGGAACCGAGTTTTGGGGAAAAAACCATCTCCCCAAAAGTGAGCCTCAAAGGGAAGAGTGAGTAGAATACCTTGACGGTTTGAAAGTGGGGGGGAAAACGGACTTCGGAGCAAAATTGTCGCCCTGAAAATTGAAATTAAAAAGGGAAGGGGGCCCACACGCCTAGAAAAAAGAGTTCCCCTTGAACAATGTCTGTGGGGAGGCGGAAAAATAAACGGACGTTCGTGGGAAAAAAACAGGTAAAAAACAGTCAGGCCGAAGGTTAAGGTCTTGACGTAAATCAGAAACGAGGGGGCAAAAGCAACCAAAATGGTAACCCTTTTGTGAGCCCCCATGAATGGGAAAGTGGACGGGGGGAAAAACAAGTGTGCCAAAAGCCATCCCAACGCAAAAATAAAGCAAAAACATTGTGGGTGATAAAGGGGCAGGGTTGGGGGGGTTCACGGGAATATCAAAATAAAAAAGGATTTTGTGGTTTTTTGCTACAAACTCTTGGGAAAAGACTATACCCTACCAGGACATGCAACACAGGAGGTCACAAGAAGGAGGCATACATCTTACGGAAAAACTTCAAGAACCAGCAAAATAAAGGAAAGACAAGCCCCTCACAGGAAACCCGGAAATCTCCTCAAAACCACAAAACAAAACGGAGGAAAAAACTATAGACGCCGGAAGTGACTGCACGGGCAAATGGATTTGTTAAAAAAAGTGAATTGAAACAAAACGCATCAGCGTAACCAGAAAAAAGCCACCCGGGTTGGACACCCTTAACGATAATTTGTTATAAGAGGAACAAACTCAACAGTGGACTCCAATCAAAGCAATCAATCCGCACTTGCAGGGTTGAAGGATTTGGAGGGGGGGGGGGGATTGGGTTGGAAAATCCATGGGTGGCGAAGGTTTCATGAGAGCCAACAACGAAAGAAATGGTTTCTAATGGCCAAAAGGTAAGTACGGCAAAAAAACATAAAAGGCAATTCCAGGGGGATTGGGACAAGGGGCGTGGTTTCCCCAAAAAACGGGGATCAAACTGTTAGGCCCGGATAACTTTGTGGGAAAGGAGGGAAGGGGATAGAAATGGGAAAAAGCCAGTTTCATCAAAAACCAGACTTGGGAACGCCTCCTAAAAAAAAAAAAACCAGGGAGCCTCGGGGTGTGCCTAAAAAAAAGGGGAGGGACGAAACCCGAAAATCGGGGCTGGGAAAAAAAAGAATATAGATGGGGGGGAATGAGTTGAAGTCGGGGGGTCCCGGGAGGTAGGTGCAGTGACAAGGGGAAAGGGGGGAACCAACCAAACTGGTTTACAGCAAAGGCTGCCCGGTAAAAAGACGCAATCAGCAGGGGAATAGACGGAAGGCCAGCCAAGAAAAGAAAAAAGAACGACTTCACCAACTTGGGGGTCAACGAGAAAAAAAAAGCCCTTTTGGCCCTGGGAAGCGGGGGGGAAACGGAAAGCGGAGGGAAAAGTCCCACTAAGACCGGGGGGTCCCCTGGACCAGAACCTAAAGTGGTGAGCCAACAGCAAACCCCGCCAGAGACCCACCACGCTTAACCACGTGTAAAAGAAAGAAGCGGGGGGGCCCCCTGAAAGTGGGGTTGAAAAGGAGAGTTTGCAAAAAAAAGGGGGGGGGACACGTTGAATACGATCAGGGGGGACCAAGACGGGTCAGAGGCCTATTGAAAAGGGGGACACATAAGGAGGGGGGAGGGGGTAAACGAAAGGGGAAAGGAAATCGGGGGCGCGAGGAGAAAAAAAAAAAAAGGCGCAAAAAAAGAGGGGGGGGGTGGTCCCACCCTGAAAAAGGACAGGGGGAAAAAAAACGGGAAATCATCGGGGGAGAAAATCATGAGGGCAACAGACGAAAGGGCAAAGTGCAAAGAACGGTCAACGAACAAAATTTACCGGACCAATGATGCCAAAAACTGTAAAAAAAATGAAATTGGGCGAAATATGTGCGAACACCGTAGGGGGGGGCCGAAGAAAAGTGCCCACCGAGAGGGGAGGGTACTACGGCCGACGAAAAATGGAAAGGGGCATTCTCGAAGGAATTGGAAAAAAGGGGGGATTTAAAAACAAAAGACAAGCCAGAAGGCGCCGGGAAATCCCGGGAGGCCCCGCAGCAAACAAAGTCGGGGGGGGTAATACCTCAGACGTGGAAACGCCAGCGAAAACCCAAACAAGGCCCCAGGGCGATCCGTAAGGTGAAAGCAAAAACCAGACAGAGACCCAACGCGTCAACCCCAAAACCAAACGAAACTCGATGTAAAAGGGATTTAAAGGAGAACGGCCAATGGGGGACTTGGGGGAGGGCCCCGGGCCGGATGAGGAAAAGAAGCTGGCACCAAAATTTGAGGGGAAAACCGGAGACAGTAAAGCCTGCCCACAGGGGGAAACGGCCAGCAACCGAAGGTTGTACCAAAGGCAAAAGCAGCGTTGATTACCGCTAAAAAGAAAAAAGGGGAGGTCTCGAGACGGAAGACACAAAAGTAAAAGAAAGGGACTGGAAACAGATTGGCAGGAAGCAAATCCAGGCCTCGCAGGCAATTTCGCTAGAAGGAAATACGAATCACAAGTGTAAACTCCGGGGTATTTCTGGACCAAAGGCAAAAACGCAAAGGTGTGAAGGGGGGTACGCACACTAAAAACCTTAAAAAGGTCAGCGCCGCAGAAAAAGGGTAGGGGGAAATGACGAAAAAAAAGAAAAAAGTCCTCAAAAAAAAAGAACCATGACGTGAAAAGCGGGGCCATCCAAACAAAACTGAGACACGAAGAAGGAGCGGATCCGAGATCGTCGCATTTTTGAGCAAATCGGAAACCCAAGGAAAAAGTTCTAAAAAGGTAAGGCGGCAGCGAGTGGTAATGCGTGCTTGGGTGGGTTGACACGCAAAAAAGGTGGAAGGAAGCTCTGAAAAAGAAGAAAATTCAAGGAAACTCACGCAAAAAAAAGAGCCCGCAACCGCGCTGCCTGACAGGCAAAAACCCTGGATGAACTCAGCGGGGCAGAAAGACGACGGGCACAAACCCCCCTTCAGTCATCGGCCCAGCAGGGGCCTTGCCAACCGAAGGGCGGGGACGACGTAAAAGGGGGGGGAAGGAAAAGGGGGGATGGGTGAACAAAAACTCTCATCAATGAAATTCAACCAAGAAAAGTACAAAGAAAAAAAAAAAGAAGAGGAAAACGACCCAGGCGAAAGAAAATCGCACAGGCGACGGAGCCAATCTGAACAATGTCAAGGAGGTGGTAGGGGGTGCCTTGGGGGACAAAAGGGTCCTGCAAACTGGGGGAAGCGAAAACCAGGCACCTGGGCGGCGTCGCTGTCAGGGCCGGCTAAAAAAAAAGAAACCTTCACCGCCGCCAAGGAGAAAAGCAGGGGGGGAGGGGCTTCATCAGTGCGGGAGAAAATTCACGTCAGGGCGTGTCTTGCACAGGTCAAAAAAAAAAGGGCAATTTCACCCGCTTTTATCTTCTCGGGGTGGGGGGACAAAGACGTTTGAACTCGGAAACCGCGTGGCCGGGGAAAGAACGGACGGAAAGTTGGAATTGGGGGTCATGGGGGAGACTGGCCAAGCGTCCTCACAGAAGCTACCAAAGGAAAAACTAAAAGAGTGAAATTCCAAAGGGCCATGTGCTGCGCTGGCTCCACAAACTGGGAGTGGGGAAAGGCCGTGTTGGAAAGAGGGTTTCGGGGGGTTGAAGGGAAAGAATTTGCAAAACCGTAGCCCGGTTGGGGCTCCGAATGGACGTCGGGCAAATTAGGGGGGAGGAACGGCAGTTAGCTGGTCCTACCCAGGAGATTAAAAATGCAATCGCCGTCGAGTTTTTCCTAAAATGACTAGGTCCCCCCCACGAGACAAAGGGGCAACCGTCCGGAAAAATTTTATCGCGGGGGGGGGGGGGGAACTGTTTGGGAAGTTTGTTGTGGGGGAATGTGGCGCTAAAAAAAAGACAAAAACCGCTTTGGTCACACCAGAATCCAGCCAAAATCGGGGGGGGCAAAGAAAGGGGGCAGGGTGCGGTGGGGGCTTAAAGAATCCAGAAGGGGGAAGTGTTTCTGAACTAGTGGGAACACGGGCCAAAAAAAAAGTCTCTCAAACAACAACAAAAAAAAAACAAAGCACCTGGATAGAAGGAAAGAGAAAGATACACCTGGGGGGGGGGACCGAGCACGTCAAAAGAAAAAAAATTATAAAGCACCACCAGAGGGGCAAACAAAAAGCAAAGGACAAGGGCCGGTATGGCGGGGAGTTGGGAGAACTCGGTCCGGCCTTCAAGCAACCCCAAGCAAACAAAAAAACTCGCAAAAAAAACTCCCAAAAACGCCAGAGAGACACCCCCTGCAAGTTGTAAATTTACACAGGATTCAGGGGAAGGGGGGAACGGGGGACCAGGGTGCAAAAGGAAGGTGCCTGGCAGTAAAACAGAGACCAAAAAAAAAAACGGGGGGGGTAAAAGGAAAATCGACAGAAATCCTTTCCGTGTATAGGCCAAAAGAAAGGGTGACCCGAAAATTTAGAATGACGGGTTCAAACTCACAAAAAGAAAGGGAATTTACAGGCAAAAAGGGAGATTCTTGAAAACAAGAAAAAGACGGCCTTTTCCGGAAACACTGAAGAACGCTGGCGCAACGCGGCCATGCACAAAAGTTCCGTTAAACAAAAAAAAAAAAAAAAAAGGCCCCCTTTGGGGCAAAAGCCTAAAAGGGGGTCTTACGAAGGATCCTTAAAACTCCCCAAGAACAAAGTCACCTTACTCCCAAGAAAACGCCCCACACCCTTTTCCACCAGTCGTACCATTTTTCACCAAACGTCGGTTGCGCAAAAAATTTACCACCTCCAAAACCCGGAGCAAAAAAATCGGAAAAACTGAAAAACTTGCAAGAGGGAAAATGACCCCTGGGACATGCCGACCAAAGTAAGGTGGGCTGGGGGGTGGCAAGGCACGAAAGTGCCGGGATCCGAAAATTGTTAAAACGTTTGACAAGAGTTGGGAAGACCAAAATGGTGAAGGGAGAGGGGGTGACTAAAGGCCGCAGCATCGGGGAAAGAAAAAGGTGCAAAGTGTTGGGGGGAGCGGGGGACTCCCAAGAAGGAACTGAAACCCAAGTGAAAAAAACACTATAAAAAAAGGGTTCATGGGAAAGTTAATGAGGGCTTCTGGCAAAATGTGGCATCGGGAGAAGAAGCCGAAAGATGGTGGAAAGTGAGCCCTTCAGGCGTGGGTTTTACCGTCGCTTTGAAATGTCGTGTGGCGTCTATGCAGGGGGGAAAAAAAAAGAATTTCTTTGGTTTTCTTCGGTAAAGAATGGTGACAACCTTCACCTACGAGCCAGTGACGGCCAAAAATGAGAGTAGGGGGAAACATTCCTAAGGTAGTGTGTGAAACAAAAAAAAAAATGGCTTTTTTTCCCCAACCTTTGGCGGAGGAACCTGGTCCAAAAAGTCAAAAAAAAGGAGGACCGGGCGCGGAAAAAACAGGCTGGCCGGAGCATTAAGGAATCCCGACAGCATGTTAAGGGCGTCAAAGGAGGGGGAAAAAAGAGGGAAAAGACATCCCAGGGGGTAAGTGTAAAAACGGACCATCGCGTTGGACCACGGGGGGGGGGGACGATGCGAAAAAAAGTGGTTGGTACGTAGGGTACAAAACACCCTCCCAGAGCAACTCCCACCTAAAAAAGAAAAAGCCCCCAAAAGTAACATGCAAGAAACTCGAAAAGGACAGGCCCAATGAAATACTTCCAGAAATGTGGGCGTTGGTCAGGCCTTCAAAAGACTGCAGCTCAAATCGGCAAAAGTGTTAAAAATTGCCCCCGTGCTAATGGAAAGGGGGGGCCTTCAATCCGCATCCAAAACAGGTTCTTGCAAAAATTGCCCCATGGGAAAGAAATTTCCTCGACCGAAAAGGGAACGACCCGAAACTTATTAGAAACAAAGGGGGATATCAAAAATGAACGGGCAGTCGGGGTAAACGGAACCCTAACAAAAATCTACAGGGGTCTAAGAGAAGAGCTTCCCAGGGGGGAAACTCTTCACGAATACAGGCCCGAGCGAATGCCGATGTTCCAAACACTGTGAAGGGAAAGCCGTAAAACAGGGACTTTTTTGGCCTGGGGGGGTTTAAAAACGGTCTGGCGGCAAGTCGAAGGCCACGGGGACTGCGGCCAAGGCCCATTTTCGAATTGAAAGCACCTGCGGCTTTGACTGGGCTTAACAGAAAAACCAAGTGGGGGGCTCAACTGGGGGAAGTCAAGCACGCCACAAGGCGCCCGGATGGAAAAAGGAGAGCAATTTGGAACAGACAGCTTCTGGGGCTCACAAGAAGAGCTTCATCAAACACTGGGGGAGGGTCCTCCGGGGACCAATCTAAAAGGGGGGAGACATTTTGTGAAAAAGGAAAACACAAGGAATGTGGAGGAAACTTCACAAAAAAAGACGTCAAGAGCCAACCAAACCGGAAGGCCTGGCAGCCATAACGCCGGGCCCTGGGTGATCCCGCAAAAGGTGGAAAAACGAGGCCTACAGCAACGGGATCGAAAAAGAGCAGTAACGGGGTAAAGTGTGGAATCATTCACAAAACCAAATTGTGGACCGAGAGGGGAAATTGACCCCAACTCTCCACATACGGAGCCAAGGAAGGGGATCCTGCCGTCTAGCGGGGGGGGGCCTCTCAATGGGGGGGACTTGCAACGGTTGTTTTGGGTCCGCCAGCAAGACCTAAAATGAAAACATCAGCAAGGGGAAAAAAAATAAAGTCGTGTGACGGAGCAAGGATCGGTAATAGAAATCAGAAAGAGGGCACCCCGGCAAAATTAACGTCCCAATAGGGGGGGGGTTGTGGAAAATGGGGGAGGATAAGATAGGCTGGTGGGGGTATCCCTACGCGGTTCACCCAAGTAACATGAGGGTTCAGGGAACTTTCACCGAACTGAACCTAATAAAGGGAAAAAAACGTGAAAACCTGGGCCATCCCGGCAATTGGCATTCGGACAGGCTGAAACAATCCTCCCAACAGTGCCAAAATTTAACACCGCTGTCCAAAGAAACCCTGGCAGGAGGGAAAAGGTCATGCCACTCATTAGTACTCTGTAAAACGTCTTTCTCCCCTCTCGCACCACCATACATTGGACTTCGTCCACAAACCTGTCCCATCCAATCCGGAAGCGTTGTGTCAAAAAAGGGGGTGTGCAGATAGAGCAACTCTTGCCCTTTTCGGGACAAAAACTAAGCGCTTGCAAATCAGGGAAAAGGGGCTGGAGGATGGGTATTGAAGAAGGAGGGGGAACGCCTTCAAGCCTGCGGGGGTCTGATTTGGAAAAGCTTTTGTTGTGGAACAGAAAAAGACTCCAGGGCCGGGAAAAGTCACAAACCCTAAGTTGGGGGGACATGCAAAACTACGAAACTGAAGGGTGTTGGGGGATCTAACCCGAACATCCCCAAGGCAAGGATAGAAGAGGAGGCACCTCGGGATTCTGGGGATTGGGCTACTGAAAGACCGGGTGAACGCTCCAAAAGTGAAGGTTTCTCCCGACGGGCATTGAAGGACTTATGGGTGTCGCACGAAAAAAAAAAAAAAAAAAAAAAGAATGATCGCTTCCGGGGTGACCAATTTGTTAAAAAGAAGGCCAAAAAAAAAAAGCAGTAAAAAAAAAAAAAAAGGGGGAAACAGATCTGGATGAAAACTCAAGCAATTTGCGGGCTGCAAGGTATTGGGAAGACGGGTCCAAGGTAAGAAAAATGGAAAAGGGGGTAGAGGTTCTTGGGGGGGCCATCTGGGGAACTGAAAAAATGTTATTTGGGGGGGACCAACCCATAAAGATGCGGGGTTCTTGCACAACTAAAATGGTGCTTAACGAGATCCACCTGGGGGCCCTGTGAGAAACCAGTTTTAGTGGGGGCAAACCGGGGAGAAACAAATCTCCCGGGAAGGGAATCTGGAACTTAAAAGAAGAAGGGAATATGGACAGAAAAAACCACGGTACTTTTGCTTGGGTGGGGGAAGACCCAACATGACGTCAAGTTGGGCAGGAGGTACACGGATTGAACCAAGAATCCAGCGCCAACAGAAAAAGAAACACGGGAAAAGGTGTTGGTGAAGAAAATGGGGGGGGGGGGGGGGTGGGGGCGATGCAATGGATTTTTGTTGGGAGAATTGGATAACTGAGAACCATGCAAAAAAAAAGGGTCCCGAGGAGGGCAAAACGGTAAATCGTTTCCACACTCATAAAAAAATCAGCCGTCGACTCACGGGAATCCCCGGGCCAAATCTCCGAATACTTAAA
>Ga0179593_1381079_pt1 | contig 27824 bp, 23 predicted proteins | sample CZODoug2_1_08_16_FD_185931 | JGI IMG/M metagenome (GOLD analysis project Ga0179593, IMG submission 185931) | Vadose zone soil fungal communities from Angelo Coast Range Reserve, California, USA - CZODoug2_1_08_16fungal (PacBio error correction) | ecosystem: Environmental > Terrestrial > Soil >...
ATGTGTGTTTCGGGAGAATCGGGGGGAGGAAGGGGGGAGCTGGGTATCTTTCGGGCCGTCCGAAAGGGGAAAAAGCAAAAACCTCTGTGGCGGGGGGGGGTATTGACGAAAAGAAAGCCTCAAAAACCCCCCGGACCAAAAAAAACGAGTGAGGCAGGACTCTACATGGGCCCAGTGCGTAAGCTACGGGGGGAGGGGGAGGCGGGGCTGAGGCCCGTCTCACAGCACGAGCAAGGAACAAAAAGCGTCGCAATGCTAATCCACCATAAGTGATGTAGAGCAGGTTAGCAGGGTTAAGCGCTAAGTTAGAAAGAGTCGAATAGTAGCCCAAAAAGAGCACATCAAAACAAAAGCGGATAAAGGGGGGTTCTAGTGATTCGTTTTGGCAAACGCCGGCTGTGAGAAAAAAGACTGCCCGCCTGTAAGACCACTGGACAGCTGCTCCGAAAAACCTGTGCGCGCGAGAAGACTTTCTCGCACGACAGCCGCGTCTCGAACGTCTATTTCCAAGGGGATGAGCGAGGGAAAAAAAACCAAGGCAAGGAGAATTACGAACCAGGGCAGGGTCTAATCCTAAACGTGCAGGAAGCCAAGGAAGACGCCCATAGAAAAATGGGGGGAAAATCCAAACGAGATTTTCTGACTAAAGTCCGATCGGCGATAAACAGCCGGGGGTCAAGCAGGTTAGGCATCAAGGGAAGCAAAAAAGGGGAGCAAAGTGGTAACGGAGAAGCGGAGAAATGATAACGCGGTTAAAGCGGAAAAAACTAGCGGGCAGCTCATAACCCGGGGCAATGCGTTTCTTGTTTTAAGGGAAAAAAAAGATTCTCTAGAAAAGCGAGCTGGAGAGTACTCTGGCTAATTTGTCTTTAGCCTCAGCTAAGAGAGACTTCCTGGACCTACTTCATCCGCCTACATTTGGACATTGAGAAAAAAAAGTATAAAAAACGACTCGGAGTGAAGGCTGGTAAACCTTAGCTAAAAATCCCCTTCTCTAGGGGTTTGGGGTGGAGGACTTGGCGTACCAGCTCTGTCACCTTGGGGGGTGTCACGGGGGTGGAACGGAAAAAGCGCAACGAGGCAGACACTTTTCTGAAGCCTATTGGACCGAGAAGATAATTCATTTGCGAGAAGGTCTACAAAGAGAACTGAGAGGGGGAAAGGATATGGGGGTCCGGCCAAAGTAGGGGGGGGAAAGACAAAAAGACCCCTTTCTCCTATCACTTGAAGCCTGCTCACCTTGGGTCAAACTGAGGATAAACAAAATGCCGGATCATTATAGAACATCGGAGGGGGGGGGTACACAAAAATAAAAAAAAAAAAAAAGTGGCACCACCAAAAGTTTGGCAGGGGAATCCCGGTATCAGTTTCGACGGCCCGCGGCGTTGCAATCAGGACAATCACCCCTAGGGATCGATGAACTCCTACCGAATATCATCGTAAAAACGGGACTGACCGGAAAACACGATCATGTTCCGCAAATAACTTCGCTGGGATTAGTCTGCAGGGCAGAGAGGAGGGGAGGCTCTAACGCAACAGTCATGTCTATTGGCTGGGACCACAAAAAAGAGGAAGTCATCCCCGACAGGGTGAAAGACCGATTCGTCTTTCTCCTTCTAAACACGGGGCGACACGGCTCAAGAAAATAGAAACTATTCGGGGGGAGGCCCTGGGCTCGGCGGGAGGAACCGCACGAGGACTTTCCTGAAATGAAAGCAGTGTATCTAAGAGTCAAAAGAGAGAGAAATGAGTGAAAAACAGCTTGATGCGTAAAAGGGACAACGCCCGAATACCAGAAAAGACCCAAGATGGAGGCAAGGGTTCTTCCGACGTCAATGTCTATTTGCCGTCCGACGTACGTGTAACCCCCGTGAGAAGAAGTAACCGAATGCCCATTGGTAGGAAAAGAAAGGGCCGGTATGAGAAAAGAAGAGTTGGGGGGTTAAAATAAAATAAAATAATAGTTCATAGTTTCTCGTCAGGGGGGGTCGACAGGGACAAAAAAGGAAGAAAAAAAACTCCGTTAGTACGGCTTGTTGCGGGAATGGCAGCTGGTTGCAATCATGAAACAAGAAAACAAGGAAAGCCCGCGATCGGGGGGTCAGCAGTCGCATAGGCTGAAAGAATAGCGGAGGGCAAACGTACAAGGGGGTCGCCGAGAACTGAAAAACAGATCCACGAAAGAATGTCCCCAGGGAGACAATGAGGTAGTACGGCGAACGGAGGCAACTAGGTTGAGAGAAGAAATTACCCTGGTTCCGGTGAACCGGTGAGCCGCGAACACTAGGTGAGGCTGAAATTGTCAACAGGCGGGAACGCGGGGAAGGGAAAGACAATACTCGAAGGAGCATGGGATCGGACGCCAGACAACGTGTTTCCAATGGTAGTCACACTCTGGAGATCAGGACAATAAAAATCGAAAGGGTGGTTTTGCGTAGTTAGGGCGCAGGCACGTTGCAAAGAAAAATTCGCTTGATCGGGTGGGCAAGGTGGGGAAGAGGGAAGGAGTAAATAAAAGGTCCCAAATCTTCCGTGGGGACACAATCGGGGGATCCACAGAGAGCACGCCGGTTCGTCACGGGCGAGAGACTGAATAAAGTCGATGACGACTTGAGGTGGGAAGCCGAGATTAAAAATAAAACTAGGGTGATGGCAAATCTGCCAGATCCAGGAGGACGCGCAATCCGGGGAGGGGGGGGTGGAGGGGGGCACAGTCATTAGAGGGCACAGAGGGAGACCTCGCTAAAGGGTCTAAGGGGGACCATTTCTGGCCACTAAGCGAGAATTTCTAAAGAGGAAGACACCGAGCAGAAGGGAAGTGCAGAGACAAGACGCGCGGGGGTCCTTGGTGAAAAGAAACCGCGTTATAAAAGGTCTCTCTTTCAAGGGGGGAAGGGGAAAACGAAAATTGAGAAAGTGTAGTCAACCGGGTCAGGGGAGAGGGAACGTTAAAGGGGTACAGCGACCCATTGTAAAATATATAGGAACTTGCTCGCACTGTCCTAAGGAGTCTGGTGAAATGACGATCTCAAGGGGGATACCGTTCAGTTTGTTGAAAGAAGACGAGACATATGTAAAATTAATCAAACTCGATCACAGACAGTCGCCAGATAGGAAGGGTGCTTCAAGTGGGGGATCACGCCAAGCAAGGTTCAGAAGACTCGAACGGCGTTACTGATAGGTCAAAAGAGCGAACATGAATCTCCCGGGATCGAAACCGGGGAAAAACAGTCTGGTTAACTTACCGTATGGCTTCACGCGAACGGGAACCCGAGAAAATCGGAACGAAAAAACAGCGTGCCGGGGACAAAATGAGGATGGGAACGAGACGAAGCCGTAGACTGCGGGTCTTACTGAGGGGGGGGGGGAATACAAGTGATGGTGTCGTGAAGCTAGGGGAGAGCAGCACCAGTCAAAAAACGACAGCGGAAACCCCTAACGCTGATAGTCGGAGTTAAAAATGAGCGTAACGTGAAAGTACGCAAGCAGGCAAGATACCAAAACTGCCTCGGGCACGACGAGAGTCCAAATAGGGGAGGAAAAATCAACACACAACAGAGGCTTCTTAGTTAGAAGTAAGACAAAGCATGTGACAAAGGTCAAGGAGAGACGGTTCAAAGAGGGGCCAGGGTTTGTACTATTTCAGGGAACGATGCCGATCCGTACTCCTTGTTCTCCATCCTAGCTCGGTCATTAAGGGGGGCGACATCGCGCAAAAGAAGAACCAGCCAACGACACATCGGTACCAAGGCCACTTAACGGAAAGGGACGCTTACAGGCAACGGGGATAGGAGAGGGTTAAGGTGTGGGGAGAGGTGCCCTTATGAAAAAACCTCTGGACAAAAGGGGAAAAACTGATCACTTGGGAAGGTGCTTACGCCGAGTGGGGACAAAGGTGGTACGCGAATCGGAGATCTAGCGGGGAAGGGACCCATGGTGTCTGTCACGGCTGCCCCAAAGGATCGGAAGGTAGGGAGGACTACCGGACTGGTAGGAAGATCGTGCGACCGAGCGAAGAGAACCCCAATCATTCGATAAAATCGCCGGTCTAGCAGCATCCGACAGGATATGAAGGTGCCCATTTATGGGGGATCAGGAAAGTGAGGTCCTGCGGAAAAACGCGGGGAGGGTTTGTAATAATCGGGACAAAGTTTCATTTCAATAAGAGAGCAGGAGGGGAAGAAGCGGTGAAAAAAAAGGAACATCGTCATCTAGAGAGAGAACTGTTCCCTTGCGACTGGTTCATCATCTCCGAGGGGGGGGGGGGGTAGGACGGGAAGGTACGCAGTGCTGCGCGCGCGTGGAATGACACGGAAAGAAAACGCAGAGTTGGCTCGATATCGCCTTACCCATTCTTGTTTGTGCCGAGACCGCCGGGGAGAAGCTCAGCGAGGTGTCTGGTCTATTCCAAGGGGCAAGCAGTCGAACTAAAAAAAAATCTCGCATTTCAAAAGCCGGCGTCACTGGACGTCTTTGTCATGGGGTGTGGAAGATACTAGAACGACGCCTCCCGCGGTGTCGGACCCTGACGGGTGAAACAGAAAAGGAGAAGGGGGGTGTGGGAACCGCCCATCATCGCACCTGCGATCATGTGGCAAAGTGCTCGGAACAACGAATGAGCAGCAGCGTGGGAAGCCGGGGCAAGATCACGTTCGGAGGAGGAGAAAAGATCAAATCTCACTTCACTGGAGCGAGAGGATGGGGAAAGAGGGCCGGAATCTTCTTTAAGCGGGGGGAAAAAAACGGGGAAAGGCATGTCGGAAGAAGCGTCAACTGGGTCCAAAAACTAGGCTCCAACCAGGCCTCGGCAGGGGGGCAATGAAAAGGAGGAGGGGAACGGACCTGTTGGGTTTGGGTTGGAGGGCGGCCCGTACACACGTTTCCCGGATAAAACGGTATCTGGGAAAAAAGCCCTCGGGAGTTCAACACAGTAAGGCCCTCGAGTTCTTAGTACGGACCGCACAGAACCTAAGCGACGGGGGTCGTCGAAAGAAAAAAAAAAAAAAAAAAAAAAAACAAAAAAAAAAAAAAAAAAAATACAAAAAAAAAAAAAAAAACAAAAAAAAAAAAAAAAAAAAAAAAAGGGATATCCACGGTGGAACTATCTACAGCCTCCAACGAACTTCACAGATCGGATGGACTGAAAGACGCGAAAGGGGGGAGAAGACGCTCCAGGGAGGCGAAGGAGGACTTAAAAAAAAGCCATTCGTAAGAAGACAAGGTGTGACGAACGACGCAAGTGGGAGACCAATGCAAACCTCAGACTGGGCTGAGGACCCTAGTGGGGGGGATTTCGAGGCCGTTTGGAGACATCGGGTCTCCGTTCGGGAACCGGAAGCGGAGGGTAGCCACTTCTAATCGTCAACCACCATGTGTCTGGTAGGACGGGGAGAGGAGAGAACGGGGCGAGGAGCCAGGCTTCCGTGAAGGGGGCGAAGCAAGAAATGATTCAACAAAGGGGGGGCCAAGGAAATAGGTGTCGTCTCCTAAAACGGCCCACGGAGAAACGCACCATCGGGATCGAAAAGGCGTGCGCGAGGCTTTTTGTGTAGACCATCAGTGTCGGTGAGTCCGGCGAGGAAGGAATTCAAAATAGACGACGGAACCGAAGGAAGGGGTAAAGAAGGCAGTGTCGGTAAATTGGCTTTCTAGAACCCCTTCCACCGCTGGAAAAAGGAGGGAAAGTATTATCTCTCCCTAAAAAATATGGGCGGGAAGGTACCTTTTGGGCCGAAATCTGGGGGAACAGGAATATGATGCTTGATGGTACAAGAGTGATCTTCACCGAAGACAAAAAGATCTTAACGACGTCCGTCCAAAATGAGCCTGGTTGGGAAAGGAAAAAACCATGTTACTTCGCTATGCCGCGAGAAAGGTGGGAAAAAACGTTAAAAGGGGCGGGAAGATAGGGTCCCTCTCCTCTACTCGCCGGAGGGAATTGCGGGTGTCGCCAGGGAAACTCTTTGCGAACAACCAATTGGGGCGCTCAGCGGAGAAAATAGCGAAGAACGGGGGGGCTAAAAAAATGAAGGATGAAATTAAGGGTTTCTAGCTTTTCACGTCTAGAAGAGAAAGGTGAGTGTATCAAAAAGACCGCAAAAAAAGGGTACCGGGGATTTTCACCCGTCGAGGCGGGACAGGCACTCTTGGGAAGTCGATCCGGTACGATGAGAAACCACAGAATCGAACGGCGGTTGAAGCAACAGATTGGGTAAAGGGGCGGCGAGGGGGCTCCGCAATTTGAAGAAAGCATCCTCTACAACGAACTTATCTGAGTGGCGGGAGGGAATCGACCCTACGGTAGTCGGGCCGCGATCGGGATCACAGGGAGTTGGTCACCGGGAGCAAAGGCCATCGATCACCATTGCCAGACAATAAAAGCTTGACAGCGATTAAGACGAGGAGCGAAAACAAGGAGGGACTGAAGATGCCCAATTTTTAGACCAGACCCGCGGGAAAAGAAGGATGAGGTGAACTGCCCGTGTGAAAAACAAGGGCGAAAAGAAAAGAAAAAAAGGACCGCGGCAAGCAGTACTCAAATGGCCATAAGATAGACCCATTTAAATAGGACGGCCCGAGACGGGGAGGGGGGTTCAGAGAAAAGATGCAGGTCTGCGCCTGGCGGTTGGAGGGGGGGGTTCGAACGGGAAAAGAGGGTAGGGACGAGTCAGGAACTTTCTAGTAACCTTCCGAATCACGTGCAGAACCCGTGATCGGAAGTAGAAGGCTTCATAGCTTCAAGCAGATTCTAACGACCCTGCAACTTTTAAAGGTTCAAAAAAAAAAGACAGCGTACCAGGCGACAATCTGCCTGGGCATCAAATCCATGTGATGAATCAAGAGAAGAAACCGTGTATCCGCCTTCACGAGTCTTGGGGGAAGGGAACAGAAAAGGCCCGCCAATCAACCGAAAATACGGCAAGGGACAGGGAGATGATCGCTTTTTTCTTGGGGCGAGGTCTGTGAGGAGAGACGAGAGATTCGGGAACAAAAAAAGCAACTACCTGAGACGAAAATCGTCGGAGCGGAAGGGGGAATATAAGCACAAACGGCGCCACACCAGGGAAAGGCTTCAAACAGTGATCGAGAATCCAAAACCCACCAACGGGTGCGGAGGGAAATCGAGAGAAGAACGATGGGGGATCGCGTTGTCTCGTGGCTCGCGCGGTTCGGACGATTCCAAGGGAGATCGACGAGGACGAGAAATAAAGGGTCGCGCGTCGGCAGGTTCATCTTCTCGCTAGTCAACTCGACGCATAAACGACAAAACATCGGGTACCCGTTACTGCTTCCTCTACAGGAATTGGGGTTGGGTGGGGGTGGCTACGGCAGAAGAAAAGGTCGCCGTTCGAGGCCATGCCAAAGGAAGGCAGCGTTTCGACCCTGTCTTCAGAAGGGATAAGCACCAGTAGTCTTAGCCAGGTTATGGAAAAAAAAAAGTTTTTGAAGGGGAGGAATATCAGTCCACCGCGTAATGAATACTCCCAATGACGCAAAGTCGTAGTCATAGGGTTTCTGCAGTGGAGCCTGGGGGGAGTGATAGCCCGACTGGGGGGGAAAACGTCCGATCCGGGTCGGGAACCCTAAGAATACTACCTTGCCTAATAATCAGAGACGTGACTCAGCGACAGCACTCTCATTCAATTTTGGAGGATCGCGGAAAGAAGGGAGCGTAAAGGATTGGCACTCGGAGGGACGGGCTTCAACTCAGTGTCTAAATGAACACGCAGGGGTAAACGAGGTGAAGAAACTGGATCGCATATTGGAGGAGACGTGAAGAAGCGGGGATCACCGGGGTAAGGAAACAAGGTGCTCTTGGGCTAAATTGGCTCGAGAAGATCTAGAGCGTGGGGGGTAGTCTCTTGACGCATTACAGACAGTGGTACAACGCCGCAATCCCAAAGCGCGTGTGTGGCGAGGGAAGGGAGGCTAAAAAAGGGCCGGGCCATCGACTATATAGCACTAGGTCAGACAGTAATTCACAGCCATTCCTTTTCGGAATATGGGAGAAATACGAAGAGCCGGGTCAGGCAGAAGAAAACGGTAATCAAAAGGAAGGTGGGTGTCGGTCGTAAAAAAAACATCGAACCCGCGAGACACTCATTGGGCGGCGTCTACGCAACACCAAGGGTCAAAAGAACACGTGTAAGAGGAGACGAGGACTACATCACGTCATTGGAAAAGGAAGTGCAAAGATCCACTTCTCGAACTAGGAGAAGGGAGGAGGGGGGAAAACCGAGTTTGCACTAACTGTCAGCTAGTAAGGAGGGCGGAAAGGAGAAGTGCAACTGTTCAGAGGCTACAAAACCAGCCTCGAGTCATGTTTTAAACTTCTAGCGGGAAAAGCCAGACGGGTACATACCGCTCAGATCCTTGTTGTGACGGAAGAGAGTAACCGGTACAAGGCCAACTGCGGAGGTAGCATCCTATGCGAACGTGCCGCGAGATCGCCGCCTGGGCGGTCTAGAGGAGTAAGAAAACGTCAAGAAAAAGAGGGAGGGCTGAATCTGCATGACTCGGGAGCGGGATCGATCACAGGGAATACTCAACGGGGGGAACCAAGAAGGAAAAAGACAGGAGGTCCCGCAACAAAAAAGTTGTAGGGGACAGACACGCGAACAAGGCTACCGATTAGGGGCATTCTGTCATGGCTCCTCGGGTCCCTGCCGGAAAATCGCACCTAGGTTACCGTGGCCAGAAAGATTCGGGGGCACAAGTGCACGAATCGGTTAAGAAAAAGACGACAAGCTGTTCAGATCTTCAACCCCAGGATGAAAGATATATGGAAAACACCTGTCGTGGAAAGTGCCGCGGGCCGGTGCCAAACGGCATATAAAAGAATAAATAAGGGGTCGAGCGTATCGCTGGCGGACCAAAAGGAAGGGCCCATGGTGGGAATCGGAGTGCGGGCGGAAAGGACGGATTTTTTGGGGAAAACCATAGCACGACGTCGCTTAATGCGTAAAACTAGCAGGCAGTTAGGGGAAGCTGGATCCAGGAGTACTGAATTTCTTTTGGGAAAATGAGAGGGGGGGGGGGGGGGGGGTGCTCGAACCGCTCCGACCGCGCAGAGGGAGGCGAGTGCAGGAAAGGAGAACAAGAAGCTTTAATAAAAAATTGGAAATTGGAAAACCGCCGCGGCCGTACTGAAGTAGGGGTACCGGCGGGATGCGCCCTGCGGTGCGAGAGAATAAAGGAGGGCTTACGAAAAAAACCGACTAAGGGAACTGATCGTTATGTCAACAAGTGAACCATTGATCAGCGTCATGCTCCTACAATAGCGAAATTGGCAACGTAGTACTTGCAGGGGCCGCCGATCGCCGATTCCCCGGCCTCTGCCCTCGGGGCAGTGGGCAACAGTTTGCAGACCTCAACCCGATACGGAAAAGGGGCAGGATGGAGGGAGCAAAGTCGGCTTCAAAACTCTAGATAGGGAGATTAATGGAGGTGCGCGGGGGAAAAGGACAAATTGGGCCGATAAAAAGGGTGGGTCCAAATGGGCGTAAATAAGCGAAAAAAACAGAAACGTGAATGGACGCACAAGAACAAGCAAGTAAGGCGTTGAAGCTGGCAAAACCAAAAGATGAGGAGGGAGAGGCTGAGAACAGGAATTGAGCCGGCCTACGAGAAGTTCGAGTCTTTCGTCGGAAAAGGATCTGGTCATAGCGCCAGAGAAAGAGGGGGGCAAGGAGGATCGGATTGGACGAGGCTCTGAAACCTTACGCATGCGGGATGGGGGAGTGGTGGGGTTCATCTATCTAGCCAAGAGAGATTGTCCGACAACCCGGCGCATGCTCGCCATTGCTCAAAGAAAAAGCTGAGACAAACTAAAAATAGGGCGGGCTAGACGTAGCAACCCAAACAACTCGGTGCTTGAATTAGTTCGACCAGGGGGATCCTGGACCGCTGTAGCGCGAGTACAAAATTGAAACGGAAACGAAAAAGAAACCAAATCTGCAAAAAACCCGCTTCCAAAGACAGGAGCGGGTCCGGGGGACAGATACTGAGCACGGGTGAAATAGGGAAACCGCTTAGAGCAACGAATATTGTAGCAGCGAAAGATAAACTCGTAGCGTTGCATGAGGGACAAATCCGGCGTGGTATTAAAAGAAACGGGAGGGAAAGATGGGAAGGAGGGATCAGGAGAAGGCGAAACAAAGGCATAAAAAAAAAAAATAAACTCGCGGAGTGAAGAGGTTAAGTGCATTAGGGCTACGATTAAAGACTAGCTCGAACGCAACAGGGGGGTCAGCGCGAAACATTGCTGTAAAAGCACCGTCAGCACTTCAGGGTGGATGATCGAAGAAGTCTGATGCGAGGGACCGTGTAGAAAGGAGGGAAATCTAACGTAGGTGAAGACTGACGGACCCTCCAGCCACCGAGCATAAGAACTGGGTTAGTAAGAGGGTTTACAGCGCGGACTGAAAAGGGGCCGGTGGTTTTAGCGATTGCAAGAGCTAAATATGGAGTGCCAGAAAGCCGCAGAAGACGAAATACTTTACGAGAAAGAGGGGAGGAGAGAGCCTGAATACGAACAGAGAAGGGCGCAAATCTGGGAATGAAAGACGATCCCAGTGAGCGAGTCAGCAAACACAAAAATCGGATAAAAAAGATTGCAACAAATTTGAAAAACGCTTCCTGCGCTATGGTCTGGGGTTAAAAGGCTAGGGACGCTTGATTTTCTGGAAGAATCCGGGAAATGGGAATCGAAAAGGGAGGATTCAGTCCCGCTGGCGAAATCTTTCTCGCTCGGCCCCTAAAAGCTCGTCCCAAGACCCACGGGGGAGAAGTGCTTCCTCGAAAGGGAAAAGGGAGGTCGGTGCAGGGGCGGGAAAAGTTCCTACCTGAGCCACGAAAAGGGTCAGAAGGCGATGGATCTCCTTGCGAGAACCAGGGGTTCGGAAGCGGATTTATTCGGGGGACGAAAACAGTGGCGGGGGCGAGAGTTGGCGGCGATCGGCTTGGAAAAAATTGATTGCGGGAAGCTAAGGGCATAAAGACGACGTACTTTCATACGCAGACAGTGGGTGACAGCGAAAGCACTGCGGGTCCAAAACCAGGTCCGGGACCTCCAAAAGAAGACGTCCATAGAATGTCACCCGGAGAAGCAAGTTCCTTCACGGATGCATAAGGGTCAGCCAGAAGCTGGGAGTTTGCTCGCATCGCGCCGGGTTCAGGTCATGCAAATGATGTCGGCAGTGCTTGTTTGTAAAATGGGGACAGAACATTGGGGAACTCTACCTGGATCAGGGGGCGAAAACTTGCCTCGCATGTTTCATGGACAGAGAAGGGGAAACTCCTCTAATTTTGGGGCATGGGATTCCGGATAATTGGAGTCAAGAAATATATCGAATAGTGGCTGCGATCGAGGGGCACGCTCTTTACCCGAGGGGGTCTCCGAAGACCAATAACACCGGAAAGAAGAGAGTGTGTCGGGAGAATTGGGAGGAGAGTCAAAAAAGGTCCCAGAAAGCTCTGCGACTGCCTGCTCAAAAAGGAGGGCACGCTGAAGGGAAGCCTTTGGACTATTCTGCAGCTAATCACGACGCAGGGGAGGGGTGCCGCTGGGAGGAGTGAAAAAGAGGGGGTGGTTTATATATTATACGCATTCGGCATCCGAGAGAATCAGCAAAGGGGGGACAAAAGGCACTCAAGCACAAAAGCCAGAAAGAGGGGGAAGATGGAATCTCGAAAATCGTCCGGGTTCGCGAAGGAAGGATGCGACTAATCGACGGGGAGTCGCATGCGAAGACAGAATGGAGAGGGCCGTGGCTGACGCAAAATTTAAACGCGAAAGGGCCGGGCCAGAATCATAGAGGCAACCTGGGTTAAGGGAAAAAACAAGGATACTCATTGTTAACCTTACGTCAGGGCGTAGCGCCGGCCTATTGAGGACGACTCGGACTTGGAGCAGTAGAAGAGAGGCAAAAAAAAAAGGACAGAGCCCCCTGGGGGCGCGCCTATGCCTAAAGATATCGCGCGTCTGAAACTAGGTGTGGGTTCGGTCAAAACGATCAAGGCAGTGAGGGAAGCTGGGACGAGTGCGAGGCGGGAGTGGTCTGCGAGACGAAAAGGATGAGATTGCTTGGCTTCCAACCAAAAAAACAGAACAAAGCCCTTGGAGCCGCAGGAAAAACAAGGGGCTTGCGAACCGTGGGGAGGTGTTGGGGGTTACTAGCATTGCGTACAGTCAAAAGGGAAAAATACAGATGTCAGGCGCGTTGACGGCAGACCGGGTGCCGGAATCGCAGTGAACACGAAGCCCAACAAAAGGTCGATAATCCTAAACAAAAAAAGGAGGAAGGAAAGGAGGGGATTGACGAGTTCTAGTTTATACCGCCGACCGGGGCTGCCGGGGCCGCAAACTAAAGCCCGGAAAAGGCAAGAAAAAAATCCGAGGTGGGAAGCTCGGCTCTTCCAATGATCAGGACAAGAAAAGCCCATGGGGATAACACTGGGGGAAAAAGGCCGGTCGTACAAAGGGGTGTGGGGGGAAGAAGAGGAAGTGTCGCAGGGAGAGCGAGCCGTCGCCTGATGAGGGAAACGAAACGAGGACGCACTGTCCCAGTTGAGTGGGCAGGAAGGGAAGGGGGGAACTCAGCAAAACCGGTCAGGAGATAAAGATGACTTCTCCTGTCCTATAGTTAGGAAAAGGGCAGCACTGCATGTAAAAAGGGAGAGGTCTGAGCCTGCGGCCTGGGGGTAAATAGTGGTGTAACTTGAAACACTAGCTTAGATGGGGAAGGGGGATCTAGAGCCGTCGTGGGAGAACGGACAAAGAAGATGATCGATGCGGGTGACAAAAGGGGGAGGAAAAAATCCGGGAGGGGGCCGACTGCGGGGTCTGCTTCCTGACGGAATAAATGGAAAGATTGAAATTCTTGGTCAAAAGCCGCGTGCCAAGACCCTCAGAGCTAACGGAAAAAAAGCCTACACGGATCGCTTTCTCGAATCTCGGGGCAAAAATGTCGTGGGGGACGCTGCCGTACTTCATTTTCTTACTAGCTCTCTTCCACTATTCTGGTCAAAGAAACGCAAATGCTTTGGGGGGTCCCGGAAGGGGTGTAGCACTGGCTAAAATGCGGACTCGTTGCCGATGTGGGACCGGACGAAAGGTTAAAAGAAAAAGGAGAGGGAAGAGGGAATGAAAAGCGGGAAGAAGATGCGAAAAGCAGGGAAGGGGGCATCAGAGGGAGACTTAGGACATTCTGAAATGACAACCTGGAGCGGAAGTGAGAGGGAGATGAAGATGAGGAATCGGGATCCCAAGGGAAATTCCAGAAACGGATGCATGCGTGATCGTGTGGGAGGCGGGGAACGCAAATAATATAGAAGCAAGGCTTGTCGGCTAGAAGAGGCGATAAAGTATGGACGACCTAGATCCTTAAGGACAAAGTGAGATGGGTTCCCAATCTGCTGGGAAATAAAAGAGGGAAACCAACTAGAAAAAGGAAAGGGAAAGGTCAGAAGAACCATAACGGACTAGGGAAACCAATTTTCTCCGTCACAGAGTCTATAAAAGGGAGCTGACAGTAGGGAAAGCACGTTGAGAAAGAAGATGCGAGGAAACCCAGAGGACTGTCCTTAAAAGCCCAAAAAAAAACAGAGATCCTCCACATGGGAGGGAACTTGGAATTGGAAGGCGGGGGAGAAAGGAGAGAGGGTCAGAGAAGGGAGGCGCGGCGGCCTAGTGATTTTTGTTCGGAAGTACTCGGCGGGGCAGGCCAAAGAGGTCTATAAAAAAGCAAGGTGAGCGATCGGACAACTTGAACAGGAAAACGGGGACGGGGGGGAGCGAGAGACCAGTTGCTTCAGGTGGCGAAGTTCACCCTTAAAAAGCCCCAACGGGGTTCCTGAGGGAGAAAACAATGAAAAAGTGAGAAGAAAAGGCCCAAAAAGGGGCGAAGTCGAGCTGATACCCGGGCTCTTTACCAAAGGGAGCAGTGCAAAAGACCTGGAGCCCGCTTCCTACGAGAGAAAAAAGTGGAGAAGAAGGCGCTGCAGGGGAAAACGGAGAACAGTAGCACTCACCAAACAAAGGGAAATGGGAAAGGGGATCGGCGTTCGCCTGAGAATCTGTGTTACTCCACTGGCACGAGTGTCGGTAGCGAGAGAGGAAGAAGGGATTTCGACCCACTGGGGAAGAAAGACGAAAACCGCTATAGTCGGAAGGGACGAAAAGCGGCGGGAGGACCCGGAGAAGAGAGGAGGCAACGTACAAGAAAGAGCAACGTAAGTCCACATCGGAGAAGTCAGTCAAACAAAAGCGGGAGGGAGAGCGCACGGTCGGACGGAGGTGCCCACAAGCCTGAAAAGGGGGGGATCGAAGGCGATGAAGATGTTTATATAGCACCGAGAACAGGTCGTCTACATAGGGGAGGACGGCTGATCTGTGAAGCTATCGCGCTGGAACCAACAAGACAGAACCAACTTGCGTACCAAAAAACAACAGAGGGGGATCTTCCTCGTAAGGCAAAGGCGTCTTCGCAGGACGTGGGTCGGCGCGTAAAAGCGACAGGGGGATGCTTCCCGTCTGCGCTTATCATCAAAACGGACGTATGCAACGGGCTGAGGCAAGGTGGACAGGGAAAATGGCTATGCTTGATAGTGCCAGCTGGAAGCAAATTCGAAACTGGAGGGCAACAGTCTCCTGGTACGACCGTTTGCGGTACATAGACGGAGGGGGGGGGGGGGCCATGGACAGAAAAAAACCGAGGAAGGTTGAGTACCGCATCCACCGCCGGAGACAAAGAAACCTTGAGTACGATTTGACGCCTACGCACGAAGGTAAGTTCCACTAGTGTCAAGCGGACTGAGGCTGGTTAAGCAGATCGGGCGAGGGTCTCTGGGGGACTCTAGTCTCCAGCGCACTTCCGTCCGGGGTGGCTCGGGGAAAGAGAAACGAGGGTGCAGGGAAAGAAAAAATCAGGGGACACTTCTGAAGAAAGAGCGAGCTTGGGTCTTCTGAAAAAGGAAACTTTCGGGGAGGATCAGCAGATGGAGAAGCCAGTTTGACAAGGAAAAAGGGCTGCAGGGCAATCGTCTGTGAAATGGGCTCACGCGATTCTCGTCAGAAGGGGTTGGAAAAGCGAGCGGAAGGAAGGAAAGGCGTCATGGCGGGGGATATCAACTGACACGGGGAGCAGAAAAGAGGAGAAGGAATACAAAATGTATGAAAGTGGACGTGGGGAAGGCCTCTGAAGAGTCATAAAAACGGACCTGACTCAAGCCGGGGGCTCACGCGAGAAGATTTGGGGTCAGATTGGGGGGGGCAGCTCGACGAAGAGGACGCTGTGTCTTAATGACGTGAAAATCCATCAGATTGTTGGGGGGGGGAGTAGTATGAGAAAGCTGAGATCAAACAATGTACGGAAAAGGGGGTCGGCAAAGAAGGTCGCAAAAAGATATGATTAGAGAATTCTTCTGGCCGTGAAACGCTATAAGGTCGGCAAAAATCGACACTGCTCGAAGGCAGTTTACCTTACGGAGGACACTTTTGGGCACAAGACGAGGTGACCCATGAGTCTCGATTCAGGGCGCAAGACGAACAACCGGTTTCCACGCGGCTACAACCGAGTCTTCAGGGGGGGGTGAATGAATGGTATATGTTACCGTAGAATCGATCGGTAGAACGCGGTCATACGGCCGTGGGGCGTAGTAGGCAAAAAAGGCTGGGCGCCGGCTATAGAGATAATGGACAAAACGCGAAAGAAGAGAGGGAGGACGTAGCGTCACAGGGGGTTGCAGCAACATTTCCTCCCACTAACGGGCAAGATGAAGGCGGGAGGGAACATTACTCAGTCAGAGAACCGATGAGAGAAGAATGCATAGGGGGAGGTACCAAGATCTACAACACAGTCCTCCTCCTCGAAAGGTGGGAGTATAGCTTAAGTGTTCTATATCAAGTTCCCTGCTGACATCTACAGCGGAAGCCAAAAGGGGACTTCCAATGCTACTACGATTAGTGGCACGGAAGGTCTCCACCTGGACCGGAGTTATCACGTCAAAGAAGAGATATGTGATGGGGCCACATAAACAACAACGAGGTAGCGGTGAAAATGGTGGAAGAAACAGCGGGGCGTAGTGAAAAACGTGGACGGAAACAGAAGGCGTTACATAAAATGGGCCAATTCCGGAACCTACTAACAGTGGTGGCTGTCGAAAAGTGGGGCGGGACTCGGGAAAGCAGGACCATAACATTTGCCAACACGGGTCGAAACAGTGAGGGGAGAAAACTCTGGTTGTTGGGGTTTGGCCAATGAGCATGCGACAAGGACTCGTAGAGTCTTCATCTGTGAGCTGGAGAAACTTACAAGTCACGGGGAGACTGAATTACGTAAGTTTCTTAAGGGCTGGGTATCCCTCCGGGGCAGGGAGGGGGTAGGGGGGAATTGAATTAGAAGGAAAACCATAAACCCAACGATTGAAATCTCCGGAAATTCGTCGTGAAAGGCCTCGCACTGGGCAAAAAGGCTGAAGGGCATTTCACTGGGTTAAAAAAGGAAGCATATGGTTAGAAAAAAATGCGCCAAAAAAGAAAGTACACAGACGGCCAGCGCCTGAACACCGGGGGTACTGGCCTGTCTGGCAAAAAAGAAAGGGAGACTCTGAGAAGGTGGAAGGGGGGCGGGGGCGGCATGGAATCTCTGGCTCATGGTCGGCGAGGGGGGGGGGGGCGAGGGAAAGTAACTTAAAAAAAGTGTGATCGGGGGCAAGGCGAGGCTCTAACCCACGGGGTACCGCTTCAGGGAAAAAAAGCGGTGATCCTATGAAGCTAAAAGTGGGGAGACTTGCAAGTCTGGAAGAGTGGGAAAGGCCCGATTCAACAGTCTCAATCCTCGGACTGAGTGACGATTTCTAAAAGGAAGTATGTCCGATAAAAATGTCTAGATAAGGGTCTGAAAACTTTAAAACTAGGACTGAGGAAAACGGACGTCGTCGCGAACGCTTGCGATTGAAATTGAGGTGATCCTTTGGGGCCATTGGGGAAGGGAATATTCGCGTACGCGGGGAACGGATGAGGACAGGAAGAAACCTAAAACCGGGCGATCATAAAAAAGCCCGGGCGGGTTTGTTCAATCAGGGGTCGTGGAGGAAAAAGTCCAAAGCAGCCTTAGGAAGGAGACTCAGGACTCCAAAAGTCGGAGATTCTTAAAAAAATGAAAAAGGAGGCGGCGGGGACGGAAAGGAGTTAGGCATGGCTATCTGTAGAGTTCTATTCGACCATGTTTAATAGCTCCAACCTACCGGAAAAACGCTTCGGAGCGGGATTGGAGGCGGATATTATTTAAAAACCGCGAGGCGAGCCACCGCTAAGAGGGGAGCTAGACTATAGAGTAGGCTCAGCCACTTTATGCCAAAACAAGGCGAGCGAAAGGGGGGGCCCCAACAGTGCGGAACCGCAGACTGTGCTGAACACCCTATAAGCGGTCGGGATGATAAAAGCATGACAGAGCTTTAAGGCAGGGAAATTCCGTACAGCGAAGGGCAAATCGCTAGATAGACAAGAAGCGGAGTGAAGATCTGTCTCCTAAAATGGTCTTTCAAAAAAAGAAACAGTATACGCTCTCCAGTGATGGAAAAAGGCAAGTGGATGGGGGATTGGGGACTGCGATAAACAGCGCAAAAAGACGCGGAAGGGAGGAGGACTTGAAATAGTAAAGGCGAGAGACGGCGGGGGTGCGGAGAGAAAAAGTAGTGCTACAACGAGGCCGTCGGTATGAAGGGTGTTCGAACGAAGGGCAGAGGAGAAGAGGGGCCAAACAGGACATAATTCAGGAAAAGGAGATACCGGCAGGAACGTGATTGCGCACGTGATGACGAAATCGGTAATGACATGTCCGCCTACCGGGTCGCCCTCGGGGGAAAACAAAAGAGCGAAAATCTCCTAGAAAAAGTCCAGTATACCCACTCGTGGTGCAACTCGGAAAAGCTCATACAAATGATCCGACCGTTAATCCCAAGCCGTCGGAGGGTGGGTGCCCGGTGAAGTGCAATCTCTCGCGAGACTCCCACAAGAAACTAAAACCAGAAGACGCCCGGGGAGCGTGGGAATCCTTAAAAAGTACATGGGCCGTGATGTGAACCGGCAGTTTTTATTATCGCTGCGAGAAGATCTATAATCTTCCCGAAGCAAAGACGTCACAAAAAACTACCATGTATTTGATTCCTACGCAGACTAGTCTTGCTTCCTCAACAACATATACGAATAGCGGAAAAAACGATGCAAAAGTGCGCATAAAAAACGTCAGAGGGACTCGTACCGCTGACAAAAGAAACCAATGTCCGGGGATACTAGAGAAAACAACCGGTGAGGCGGAGAAAAAAGAAACGAAATTGCATAGGGGGGGTGTCTCGGTGGCTGCTCTAGTGGGTCGGCAAAGGGAGGTAGAGTGTGAGAAGGTAACGGTCTATCCCGACGAATGTTAGCAGCACGACGACCGGAGAGGCTTCGAGGGGGAAAGGAACCTCTCTGATTTAAAACGACTGACGCCAAAACCAGTAACTGTACAAGACGCCACGGCGAAAGTCGGGGGCTGGGAAAAGCAACGATATCTGCGTCTTGGAAAGGCGGGGAAGGGGACGGAGTTACACTTAAAAAAAACACACGAAAGGAAGATTTCCCCACGGTTTCAAGGTGATTTGGACGGGCTTACGCGCTTGGTAGCCCTTTCGGGCTGAAACTCTGGACGCGCGCGAGGAGGGAGAGAGGAAGGGGGGCAAGAGGGAAATTCGAGGGAGATCAAATTTTGCAGGAAAGCCTGGAGGACCTACGTGGGGCCACTTGCAAAGAGTCATTTCGAACACACGACAAAAGAGATTGCGCAAGGAGAAGAGCCTTTAAAAAGACGAAAGGGCTTAGAAGGGAAATGGAAAGGGGTGGATGAAACCTTCCGTCTTCCGGGGCCCTCTCACGGGTGTACGAGGGGAGGAGCCTAAAAAGTAGGGAAATCATGGAAAAGCAACGCATTAAACGGATGACCTGGTTGCAGGAGAAAAAAGGGGTACTCTTCAGAGCTCTTGTTCTGAAGCAGAAGGCTGAGCTAGGAAAGATATCCGCAGAACGGTATGGAAGAAAGGCTGCGCCAAGTCCAGAATTGGGTACATTTCCAGAAACAGGAAATCTGGAACTGGGGGACTCGCTGCGCGGCAAACGTAACGGAAAATGAAAAGAAAGATAAAAGCGCTGTGAAGAGGGTATGGAGCTATAAAATCGCGACGAATCTCAAGTGAAACTTTGATTATTCTGGGGGGCAAGCTCGAGAAAAGAGAGTGCAGGAGGAGCCGGCGGGGGAAATCAAAGGGAGATAGGTGGTGGGGGGGGGGGCTCTTAGGTAGAGGAAGTATCAAACGCAATTTGATCGAAACGTGCTCGCCACAATGTCATCAGCAGCGGGGGAGAAAAAAGTTCCGAAGCCTCATGGGGGAGCTGAGGGGAGGCAAATCAGCACTGCAGAGGCGATGAAATGGAGTGCCGGACCTCGTCACGGGGTAAAACTCAGTGCACAGGGTCTCCTGATCGGGCGGCGAGGGAAAAGGAAGGGTCTCGCAGTCCTGAACGCCGTGCTACAACCAGGGGGGGGCTCGAATACAAGGGTTAAACCTTACGGGAGATAAATGACCTATTCCGCTGGGTAACATACGCGAATTTATCTTGGGGGACGCCTCTGGCGTTCAAACCAATGTAACGGCGAAAGAAGAGGCGGGAACTCGCTCGAGCCGAGGCGGGCGAGTCAGAGGGTTTAGGGGGTTTAGCAAGATCATGACGCCCGACGTAAGAAATGCATATCATGCGCTGCTCGGGAAGAGAGACTCACGAATGAGCGAAGTAACTGCTATGTCAGACCACAACACTCAAATTGGTTCGATCCCCGGGGGGGGGAACGATTCAGGGGGAATGAAACTTTCCGACAAAGGCTCTGCAAAGAACCAGTAAGGTAGTGGCCGCATCGGCACTGTTGCAATCCGTGACAAATAGAAGAAATACACCAAGGGGAGGGGGCTATCTCAAACTCCCGCGCTACCAGGAAGCAGACAGAGGAGGAGGAACAATATACGACGAAACTGAGCGGCGGAGGGGGAAAAAAAGAGGATCTCTAAAGCTGCCCAAGAAGGGTTCACAAGGTAAGTACGAAAGTTTACCCGGTGAAATAAACGTCCCGTGTGGGAAAGAGGCGGTCAGATTTGCCGTGCAGGGGCCGGGAAAAAAAGTTACGATGTTGCCCAGAGGAAATCGAAACAGGGGGTTCGTGGCGGCTGGTTGGTGTATAAAAGGACGTTGCAAATATCAGGGAAAGGGGCGGGGGCGAAACAGTAAACTCACGGCTGAGCGAACGAGAGAAAAACAAGGGGCGGACAGGAAGGGCAAACAGAGCGCTGTCACTTAAGAGATTCTCGCAAGTTAGTTGGGGCGCGAAAATGAGGGAAAGTTCGCAGAACCCGGGAAAAAAAGCCTGCAGTAGTGAAAGCATAGGCGCGCAAAAATCCTTAGGGCGAATGTACCAGGGGAGGGTACGGAGGTAAACGGGGTCGAGAGGGATGGGGACAGGGCGCAATAGGCCTGGCGAAGTAGACTAAGGAACAAAGAAATAGGGACATCTTGTGTGTAGCAAGAGGTGAAAAGAAGGGAAGCCCGCTTAAGGCTGGGGGGGAGACCAGCAATGATACAGAATCTACGAGAAAGTACGGAACAGAAGGCAAAGAAGGCAGGTGCCGAAGGCCCTAAACTCTGGATGAGAAGCTGCACTGGGTCATCGAAGGCGGGCGAGAGCCGTAGCGCGACACGTACGAATGATAATCGGAAATCGGCTTCTAAGGGCTGCACCTGGAAAAAAATGGAAAACTTTTACCGTCAAAGAAGGAAAGCGACTATCTCGGTTCCGGGGGCTATGGCGAGAGACGAACCCACAAACAATATAGCCGTATATTAGGAAATAGGCACGAGGAGTCGAAGAGGGAGAGCGAAAAATGAAAGATTCACAATAATGACGAAAGTGTCGAGTCTATCCGATCGGGTCGAGCTCCAAAGGTGAAGAAGGAGAGAGCCTCAAAACCTGCTGAAATGATCAGGGAATGGGGCAGGCGTGGATCACCGAATTTCACACTATGGGTCAAGTGGCGGATAGGGGGATAGACAAGTATCACCGAGCAGGAGAGATGTAAGAAAAGTAGCAAAAATGGAAAGGGAGGATAAAAACGGGCAAGTCCAAGAGCCGACTATAAGTGAACAATAGAAGCCGTGACTGCAACAAATAACAATCTCGCAAGAAAGAGCGATGCTTCGGGAAAAAAAGAGGGGGGGAAAGGTCTAAGGGAAGAATGCCCAACATCCTAGTAAGAACAACAATATAAACATCCTCCTGTAACCGGTTGCTTGCAGGCACGTTGATAAAGACCCTCTCGAGAAACGACTGAACGAGAAGGCAGGAAAAAACGTCAAGTGGCAGCGTAATCAACCAGGATAGGGAAAAGAGGATGCGACTCGGCTAGCGAAAGGAGTGATATCGCAAGGGGAAGGGGAAGCGTGACTGGGGGGGGGAAAACGGACTCGGCGACAGGGGAAAAGTAGATGAAAGCACTGTCACGAGCAAAACATCCGCAGGGATAGGGTAAAAGGCAGTCACAGAAGCATGTTGACCTCAACTTAAAAGGGCTGTCGTGCAACGGGTTCAAGCGCGAACGGGAGAAAAGACGCCGAGCCACGACCAACAAGGCATGAAGAGTCAACTCGAAAGACAAGGGAGAAAAAGGACTTATAGGGGGTTGGCAAGAAAAGGCTGGCAGGCTGGGGGAGGGGGGGGGGGGGGGGGGGGGGGGGGGGGGGGGGGGTTGGGGGGCGGGGGGTTCGGGGGGGGGGGAGGAAGTGTTTGAAGCCAAGAAAGAATAACGCCCCTGGAAATGATGAAGCAATTAATTATCGTTGCGGTCGGACCAATTGGTCTGTTGAGCTGGTAGGGGAAGAGCGAGGGGTCGAAAGAGAAGAAACAGCCGATTAGGTGGGGAAAAAAAATCTTCGTAGGATATGGAATGATAAACAAAGCCTTCCTGACAGACACCCCTCAAAAAAAGAAAAAAAAAAAATAGTAAAAAGAGGATCACACATCGTGGAAGAGAGAACACAAAACTACAAAAGGGAGGAGGGGAAACTAAGGAGAACATGTGTAAATCGCGTTACTGGCTGACGAGGGGGAAGGGGATTTTCGTAGTTTCACACACTCAACGCATTTTCGGGCCAGGAGAGATTACGGTCGGGAGTCTTGGGAAGGGGACTCGTCCGTGCGGAGTCTACTGGAGTGACTCTTCACTAACAGCGGTCAAGACGCCCGGAATACGGCCGTGAATAGAAAGTGGGGAAAGGCTAAGAAAGGGGGCGCCAATTCGCACGTCCCGCACTCCCGACACCCTAATTCAACTGGCTCAAGGGGAGGAGACAAGGGTGCAAGGAGATTAAGGAAGGTTTGCAAGGGTCGGCTGTCGGGAACACCGGGGGTTGCACGGACTCCGCATAGGTCGAGAGTAGATAGTGAGGAGGAAGAATTGAGAAGAAGGGATCACGGTCTAGAGATCGCGCGGGGTTCTTTCAGGCCGACCTGGGGCTAGGAGACGAAGGACCACTAAAACATCTCCACTCGGAAAGCCGACTTGCGCGAGGAAGTACCTCCTTTCGAGAATGCTCCTCCGTCTGCCCGGCTAGGGCAGGGGAGGGAGCTGGCCCGGGCCCGTAAGGATTGCCGCGTCGTTGGGGGACTACGCTCAAAAGTATGAGAAAGTATCAGTAAACGCCGCGATTGGGGAGTGGACGGGGCAAGGGAAAAAAGAGGAGGAGACTTAGACTCTCTTGGGCAAAGCGGACTTGCAACCGCTCAATCATCGCGCTGCAAGTGCCGCTCTTAAAGGGAGGGAAAGGGGCCGCATGAAGGCTACAAATTCCCAGAATATCGTGGGCAGTGATCGCGGCGCAGACAAGTAATGGGGCAGTCATGAGAGGAAGGCCCGAAAAAAGCCCGATCAAGCGCACAGAGGATCTGGATCTAGGAAAGGGCGGAAAGCGAATCCGCCTGCACGTAGAACGCACGAAGAAGGGTGAAAGTATGGCAAGCTAAAAGCAGCGGGCCTGGGGGCGGGCTAATGAAAATCCCGCAGAACTTGTTTGGGGACGACTGTTAACTAGGGGGGGAAAAGAGGAAAATAAACCTAGCGGCACCCGACTCAAAGCATGGCGATCAGAACGAGACATGACAGTGAGCAGCGTCAGATCCGATTGACGAGATCAGCAGTTGTCCGTGTCAGAGAAGAAAATGGAGGAAGAAAAAGTCACGGCTAGGGATAGATGGAGAGTGGGCTCCGGACGCAGGGAAACGATTAGAAAATGCAGTGCCAACTTTCGCCTGATCAGGTTGGACCGAAGCGTCTGCAAAGTGCTGCGCGCCTTTTCTCTCGGGGCTACAGGACAAGGCAGACTTACAGATTCATTCGGGACTTCAGAGGACGCGCTAGAAAAACTCTCGAACGACTACGAAAAATCCGTGTTTCCAGAGGGACGAACGTTAGGTACCGCGCCAAACCAGCTATGTAGAAAGGCGTCTCCTAGCGAGAGACCTCTTGAACGACCGGAAAGAGGTACCGGTTGGACAGGGTAGAAAACAGAGCCACAGGGAAACAGAAGGCGAAAAAGAGGGAGGTGCAGAATCAGCACGTCGCGGTGCACTCAGGAGCGAAGGAAAGCTACTGAGCTTCCCAAAAAGCCCGTCGTCAAAGAAGGGGGGGGGGAAGAAGGAACAAGGTCTCCCTGAGCAGTGGACGCTATAAGCAAAATAGAAACAGAGTTCGGGCCGTGTTCCAGGCTCTAAAGGCGGGCACCGCACGAGGCGGCGAACAAGAACTCCGGGGTCCTCTCATCAAAAACACAAGGGAGGAAGGTCTCGAGAGAAGGGGCTCAGGTTCGGAACAAGAGATTTAAAAACCTGGGACAGGGCTCACTAAGGGCAAATATGGGGAAGGGGGTCACAACCTAATAGGGAAGTTGTTTCCTGGTAGGTTAATGACACCACAGCCGTGATAAAAACACATGCTCTATCAAACGGAGGGAGCTATCGCCCAGGGGAAAGTAAGAAGGGGGAAGGCAGGCTAGACGGTAATTCTTTGTTGGGGGAAAAAGAAAAGGGAATGGGCCATAGTGCACGAAAAGCCGGCTGCCCTTAATAGATTCTTATCAAGATGGCTAGGAAAAGTAGCAAGGGGGGGAGTTATTTGCATTTGGTTGGCGAAAGAATGGCTCGGGGAACGTCAATCCGGCAGGGGGGAGACAAGGACCGAAAAAGGGAGAGGACAGGAAGGTGCTTGGCGCTAGGCAGCTAAACGAAAGAACCGTGTGCGGTCTGCCGTGTTTTCACAGCACGACGGGAAAGCAGTTCAGAATGGAAGGAAGGCAGATGCAAAAGAGAGGGGAGCGGGATGGGTACCGGCTTGCAAGGGGAGAAGAGGGGCCACAACGTCTAATAGGACCGTGAGCTGAAAGGGACGTGAAGGGGAAACTGCTCTAGAGGCATGGTGGGGACGACCAGAGGGTGAAGAAGGGGAAGCCGCTGGAGAAGAACAGAGGACAACCAGGCGAACCAACCGTCTTGCATCGCGGGGCCGATCTGACACCCGGCAGGAGAAACTCTCACACACATAAAGAGACCAGTGAGGGGTTGATCAGGGACAAAAGTGATAAACGCAAGGGAGGAAAGGCCAAATACTGGCTCTGGGGAAGCTTCTGATTTAACTGGGAGTTTGGCGGAGAGCAAGGGCCCGAAAAGGTGAGTGGAGGGTCTAGAGCGACAACCCCAAAACAATAAGGGTGAAGGTTCCAGAAGAACACTGGCACGACGGCAGGGTAAAATAGCTTTCCACAGGGAAATGACAAAATGAGGCGGGATTTGGGTCGTGGGAGGGGGCATCATCGAGGGGGAGAGCTCCGGGAGGGGGCTCAAGTCACTCGGGCAACTACATGATCTTATGGAACTGCGGATCGTCCACGGCGCTAATGCGCTAAACTGCGAAATAGGGGATAAAAGGAACCTCGGGATGAAAGATGGTATCCAAGGCCAATGTGTACAAGGAGAATCTAAAAGGAGCAGTAGCTAAATACGAAAATGGACATACTCAATAATCAGACTGTCTTACAGGAGTCGAAGTGGAAAAGAACGCAGGGCTAAGATCAACTAGAGGCGGACTTGGGGGTAGAAGTGGCCAACAGTGGGGTCTTAAATAAAGTCGACAGTTTCGTTGATTGAACTTCAACGGGAGAGGAAGGGGGGGAGAGCATATGGAAAAAGATCCTTCAACGAAATGGGGCATAAGCTGGGAATGCTATCCTCAACAAGAAATGGGGAAAAAAGGGGAGGTAGAAAGTCGATGATCAGGGCGAGAACGTAGTAGACAGGCGGTAGTGGTGGGGAAATTGCGGATACGCGAAATCTGTCACATTGAGGCTATAAAGCAATTCGAAAACGGACCAAAGGGAGAAAGGGGGGGGAAGAGGGGGGCGTGCAGGTTTCTCTAATAAGGGGATATAAATCGCCCCGCAACGGGTTAAAGGAGGGGGGGAAAATCGTACGGGCTAAAGAAACATCGGTAAAAGGTCAGAACGTCCCATAACGACAGGAAAAAAATGGGACAAGACCCCCTCCACTTTTCTGAAGTCCTTTAGCGTACGACGACTCTGAAGGGATGCCAAGTACGGGGAGACGCTTGCACAAGGCAGACGACAACAGGAATGGGCCGGGGGGGGAAGGAAAACAGCTGCTCAGAGGTCTGCGCTGGGAATAGAGGAAAGTCGACCGCGGAGAGCTCTCTTGGGGACCCCAGGATGAGAGCTGGAAGCGTCCTTCTAGGAAGCGTAACAATTGGCGAATGTGCAGGCAGGGGACAGAGTGTCGGTGAAACGATTGAAAGCGTAGACGGTCAAGGGGACCCCTTTACACAAAGAAGAAGAAGTTCACATGGGGAAAGGGGGCCGGAATTCAAAGATGACGCGGGAAATTAAAAAAATACGAAGCAAACGGAAAAAGAAAACGGGCTAAGCACAAGCGAGCAAAACGCGAGCCACCTAACTGAAGAGATCAAAAACGAAACACAGGGAGGAACAGAAAGAGAGAGACGAAGGTTAGCGGTCACTTAGGCGGGACGGCAGATGAGGGCGTATGTCCGGCAGGCCGACGATGGTGGGCCGTCATAAGGGGGGGGACATGTAGTCGGCTTTTGCGAAGAAGGCAGCTAGGTCAAACAACAATCGGACATCACGAAAAGACCTCGACCAAGAGCCTCCGAAGATCACTGAACCAGGGGCGGTTCGAGTGCGTGGAGGGCGGGTCCATGCTACCTCTAAGCAAACTGCGAAATTAGACGCCGTGGAAAGACCACAATGGGGGGAAAATCTGTACCGAAAGGGTTGATACCTGTTACTGCTGAACGAGTTGCGAAGGGGCACGATATTCTGCGCATGGTGGAAAAGAAATCTGAGAAGGGGTCGGAATCAACGGGGCGGGCGGAGAGGAGTGGGAGTTTTGGGGGGTGATAAACGACTTCAATCTGCGCCCGGGTCAGTTCGAAAAATCAACGGTTGCGAGAGCCTAACCTTTCGCCGAAGAGCCGTAAGGCCGTTCAGAAGGAAAGGGGTATGTGGGGGGTGGTCACGTCCCGGCCTCTTCGGAGGCCCGCCAGCGGTCGGGTTTGATCGAGTAGCCTCAGAATGATCACCTTGACATCAAAGAAAGGGAAAGACGCACATTTTAATAAACAAGCGGGGCAGAGAAAAAACATGAATATAAGAAGGGGTTCTGACGACTTGGCCGGAGACTGTTCATCATAGGACGCGGCGGAGTTCAGAGCAGGCACACGCATTCGCTGCGATTGGGGGAGGGGAAATAGAGACGCGCATGAGGGGAACGCGAACATGCGTACGGTTTGTCGGCCACCGCCGACAATCCGAGAAAAGTGTAATAAGGAGCTGGTAGATTCACATTGCGGGATGTCGAAATGGGCCAGAAACCTAGGACCCGCCTCCTCTTGATGACATGAAAGTCAGGGTGCAGCGGAGAAAGAGGGGTTCCGAGAGGGGTAGATCCGACGTGAAAATAAAAGATCTATCTGGGGGGGTGATACTTGTATGGCTGCAAAAGACAAAAGCATTTGATCGCCGTCTCGCTCAAAAAGGTGGTAAACCTTTTTTCGAAAGCAGGGGGATCGTCAGTGAGACCTTGCGAAAAGAATTTCGATCAAACCTGCTAGCAAGGAGAGAGAGGGGAACGCTGGAATCAAGGAAACGGGAGAAGCGGGGACAACTCGGACTTATCATTCACTTCATGTAAGGGCGTTCACAGAAGAAGCGTCTACAAACCAGAACAATTTGCTGGGCGGAGTCTGCCACTGTGCAGATTTCGGAAAGGGGCCAATGCAAAAGAGGGTATCGGGTACGTACAGAGCTTTCAAAGGGGGAACGCCAAGAACTTCCGGCAGCGCCTATTCGACTCGCGCCAGAATTTCGCACGGAGGTCCAGCGGGGAAGACAACGGCATCAAAAAAGAACTGTCAGCGTGGAACGGGTGACAGCATCAGAAAACGCGCGAGGCGAATAAAAAAAGTATGAGACGGACTTGCTATGGAAAGAAACCAAAAAGACTATCTGACGCAAGACCAGCGGGTCGATGGTCAGGGCGGGCTATCGTTTACTTGCATAAAGCCGAACGGGATCAGGGAAAGAGCCCGATGGAGGGGCTTGACCTCGGCATCTGTCCGTGAGCAACCGCACGATCGCGGGTCCGCAGGAACCGCAAGCTTGG
>Ga0179593_1304894_pt1 | contig 27823 bp, 40 predicted proteins | sample CZODoug2_1_08_16_FD_185931 | JGI IMG/M metagenome (GOLD analysis project Ga0179593, IMG submission 185931) | Vadose zone soil fungal communities from Angelo Coast Range Reserve, California, USA - CZODoug2_1_08_16fungal (PacBio error correction) | ecosystem: Environmental > Terrestrial > Soil >...
AGGAAATGGCGAATTCGGGAGATCTTCCTTGGTCTCACGGGCCTTCGCCACCGTTGTCCCCGGAGGGGTCGAGGTAAAGGAGGGCAAACCCTGCCGATAAGGGGAACAGAAGTCCGGGAATGAAAGGAGACGAGGTCAAAGGGGGGGGATATAATCTGGGGAGGCGAATCAAGCAACCTCGTGGAACGTAAAAACGGGCTTCCGAGGGGAGGATGCCGATTCCTGGACGGAGTAACAGGCCGACCCTAAGACGATCCCAGAAGCATCCAAGGGCTGGAAAAAAACTAGAAAGGGGGGGGAGAAAATGGGCGTAACGGGGCGCCGGGCGGGGGATCCGTCAAAATTGAAACCTAGGGAAGCAGCCACGAGTCAGAAAAGGCGAAGAGTGGAGGGGAGATCAAGCTTTGCCAGGGTCAGTTCGTAGGTCGGGACAGAACACAAAACGAAGCTTTACAGAAGCCGCAATGGTACGGACGCGGTGGACGGTGTCGGGGGACCGAATTTCCCGGGCTGACGGAAAAAGAAACGCAGACGGGGTGGGGGCCCTTAAAAGGGAGGAACGGGTTAACACCTGAAAAAACTAGAAAGAAGAAACTTTCAACCTGAGGGAAAGTCGAAAGAACACAAAACCTAGGGGAATCCGAAGGGGAAATCTATAAATCTTTTCAGGCTCCCGTTGGGGTAAACGGCCCGCCCTGGCCCCTTTTTCGAAGGGGGGAAAAATGGAGGACGAACTCAAAAAAATCCGGGGAAGGAACCCGTCCCGGTGTGGGGGGGGGCCCCCTATTTGTGTACTGACTAGGCCAGGGCAATACCAAAAAAACACCCGGGCCAGGGGGGACCTCTGGAAAAACAACCCCGAAGAAAAAAAAAAAAGATCTGCAAGTTGAACGGAATGCGACAAAGAGGTGGCCAAGGCTCGGTGCTCCTTTCCAAAAACCGGAGGGAAGAGTCACTGATCAGACTTTCACTGGCGTTTTTCCCAGCGCCGATTACACAGAATAGACTGTTTATCCGGGGGAAAAAAAGGGACTCTTCCCAAAACGGGGGACAAAAAGGCTCTAACAAAACGTCCTTCGTACCGGAAAGAAAAAAAACAAACTCTATAAATCGAGGTCTTTTAAAGGATGTCAATCGCCAATATTCTAATGACTAAGGTTCAAGAGGGGAATTTAAAAAAAAAGCTTCTTTTACTGTAACGCGTAATTAAAACGGGCGCCTAAACAGCCGTCACAAAAACCTTCGGTCAGACAACAATTCCGGGGGGCGCGTGTTCCAAAAAGCGAATGCGCGGGGCAAAAAGCTGGGGTCAAGGGGCCGAATACCTACACTGGAAGACCTGGAATTCGGAGGCCTCATTGAAAAAAAAGAAAATGAAAAGGTACAAGAATCAAAACCACAGAATTGACAAGCAGGGCCTATTCTCAAAGGGTGGGGGGAGCAACGGAACCGTCCGGCCGGGATGGAAGAGCCCACTAAAAGAAGCGCGGGCACGCAAGGGGGGCTGATCAAAAAAGAGTGAGGGAGCAGGGCTGGGGGGGGCGCCGGGGGTACTGAAAAAAATCGGCCCAGACTGCTTGGGGCCCATCATGGTCGTCAAAGGGGAGAAAATTGTTACGGGAACCGAACAACCTAACCGGCCGATGCGGAAAAAATGGGGGTCGGTGACAATGGTGATGAAAGGGCACCCCCTGCAGGGGGTCTGGTACGGCCCTCGGAAAAGGCGAAAAAAACTGCGAACCGGCGGAGGACCGTGTCGGAAAGCCCAAACCAAAATGACGGGAGGAGAAGGAATCTTAACTTGGTCAGGGGCGGGTCCAGCCCCTAAAAAAGCAAAAAAAATCCTGTCAAAGGCCAAACCATCATGCAGATGAGTATCCGGGGTACAGTCCTTCAAGAAACGGACTTCAAGAAAATAGGCTTAACACAAAAAAAATTTGGGACCACCAAATTCCTAAGAAAGGGGACTAAGCGAATAATAACCAAAACAGATCATAACCAACGACCGCACTAAGTGGCTGGAGAACCATCGTCGTGAAATTTAAGATGAAATGTCTGGAAAATACAATGCGGAGTAAATAGTCAGGGTCTGCGGGACGAACATCAATGAAAATTGGAAATCGGAAAAGGACTCTTCCTGGGTCTAGGGGCGAAGGGGCTTTCGAGACCAAAATGTCCGGGACTTCCCATTGTTCTCAATGACGGACCACAGGCACTCCAGTGGGGGGGGGGGGAGCAACATGAGGGAAAAGTCGCTTGCACGAAACAAGGAACCGCTGGGAAGTGCTGAACAGGGGATAGGCCTGGGAACAAAAATTGCCTAAAAAAACCTAATCCCGCCAAGAAAGGTGGGGAGGAGGGTGGCCGCGGGGGGGAGGAGACGCCAAGAGGGGACACCTAGGGAAAATTCTTTCAACCAAAAAAAAAAAACTCAACAAAATCCTATCGTGAGGGTTTTTATGTGTGGGGTCGATACCGCCGGAATCCCCTTTCCAGAGTCTGGGGCCACAAATGGAATCCCAAAAATGGAGAGGTGGAAGGGGCGGGGAGGGGGGAAACGTCTCCCGAGAAGCCTCCGAGTAAGGTGGGGTTTCGGATGACTCTTGAATAAAAGCCACAAGGCATCTTGCCCGTGGATCTAACACTAAAGAAAAGGTCAGAAACTACCCGGAATAGGGGTGCATATCTCCTATTAAGGGGGAAAAAAAAAAACAAAAGCGAAAAAAAAAAAAAAAAAAAAAGCCAGAAAGGGAACCCTAAACAGGGGACGCAATTTCCGAATTCTGTTGAAGGGCGCTGGCTGCGGGAAAAAGTCGGGGCATAAAGGGGGGTGTAAATCGTCACGGGGTTAATCCGCCGGGGGAGGAAAATGACCTTCCTATTCTCAGGCATAAGACCCCCTCTGGAAAAATCGTGAGGAATGGTAAAACGGGGGACTTCAGGAAAAAAAAAGAGGGGTTGGGATGACAAGATGGCAAGAGGGCCTCAACGGGCACACGGAAAAAGGGGGGGCAAGCCAACCAGCCTTGGAAGAGGGCATCCTGCTTACCAAACTGGGAAGCGTCGGTCAGAAGACAAAGAATCATGATACGGACATCAATTAAAACAGGGGGGCCGCCGTTGGGGGGGGGGGAAAAAAGTCTTCGGGGGAAGAAAGGGAAAAAGGGGGCAATGCATAAGGGGGGCGTGTTGGGGGAGGGGGGCCTTCTGAAAAATAGAAAGCAAGAGCTCCAAAAAGAGGGGGATTCCAAAAAAAAACGTCAAAACATTTCAAAACCTACGATTCTAACGGTCCCCTTCAGGAGAAAGGTGGCCCCAGGAAGGGAATCGGCCTATGAAAGGGGAGGGGGGAATGCAGGTAAAACTTCTTACAAAAAAAAGGGACTCCCCGGGGTGTGGAGCAAAGAACGAGCCGACGGTAAAAAAAAAAGGTGGAATACCGGAGCAAATACAGGAACAAGGGGGGGAAATCGGTCATGTGGATGTCGCAGGGGGGGGGGGGTTTTTCGGAGTACGAGCCCCCTGAAAATTGTGTGGGAAAACCAAAAGTGCCAGGGTGCCGGGGCCGGGGGGTCAAAGGGAGGAGAGGGGACCCAAATGGGTTCCCTTTCCCACGATCATATTTGGTTGGGGAAAACACCCAATACACTCAACAGGTCGACGAAGACTACAATACAATGAACCGCGTCCGGGGGAAGGTTAGCGTTTTGAACTGGAGAAAAAAAGCGAACAGTCGACCTTCAAATCAAAAAGAGCTTACATGTCCAGAAACGAATGAGGGGTCAGATACAGGAAAAAAAAACATAGCGGGACGGGTCAAAAAAAGTTGAGGAAAAAGGTGGGTGCCGGAACTGGAAGGAAGGTGGTTAAGTGTACAAGCGAAAGCGAAGAGTGAAAAAAAAAAAAAAGTCCCAGGGCGCACACCAAAAAAACAGGGACGTCAGTCTAATGAGGTCATAAAAAGGGGGAATGTCTGTCTCACGTCAGACCCGCTCCTAATGGGAGGGGGGGGTTGCATGCAGCCCGGAGTCGTTGAGACCGGGCCTGGCTGACAAAAGAAAAGAATCGAATCGGGATCCGAAACAAGGAACTTTCAAAACAAACACTGTGACGAAACCAAGGTGTTCCAAGCAGTTACAGGCAGAGAACAAGGTGTCTGCATGCAAAAAAAAAAAAGCGGATTAGGCGAAAAAAACGCGTGTGCCTTGAAGGAGGGGGATGGTGAGCGAAGCTTTTTGGTCCAAACGTCTCCCTGACGCAAACGGAGTCCATTGAGGTGGACGAGCTGACCGACTGTAACCGTAGAAGCCAGGTGGAAGAGGAGGGACTGCGATGGAAAATAGGAAAGAATGTGGAGGTCCGGAAAGCTGGAAACAAGATAAGAGGGGAACGTTACAAGGGAGACGCGCAGGATCCTCTAGGGAAAGCTCAGGGGGGGGGCAGGGGGGAAGGCGTCAGAACCTCGGTGACCGGATGGGAAAGGCAAGGCCAGGAAAACAAGCTGCTTTGGCAGCCCCGGCCTGAGCGAAAGCACCCCGAGGTCCGGTGCTATTGGAGGTTGGCAAACTTTCACGGGGATGTAGAGACAACGAAAAAAAATCCGCACACGCGAATTGAAGAGGGGGGGGGGAATGTCTCCCCGGAGGGGGCCTTAAAGTTTCTCTCCCCTCAAAATGAAGAGACACAAAAAGAGGATATAGATAGGTGAGCGGATGAAGCAAGCCGGTTGAGAGTGGGCGGAAGCAGTGGAGTCTAAGGGGGGGTTCGGGGGATAGGTCGGGTAAGCCGGAGGGGACACGACATATTTGCGTCAGATGTGGGGAGACAAGTCCACCAGGAGATAGAAAAGGAAAAGGAGGTCAAAGGGACGCGACAGGGGGGGGGAAAAAGAGGACAGAAAGGCCTCCCAACTCCTTGGGCTTCAAAGTTGAGAGGAAGTGAGAAAACAGGCGGGTCAGCTTGGGGGGGGTCCGTGAGAAAGACACAGACGGGTAACCCGGACTCAACTGAGCATCAATAAGTACCGGAGGCTCCGAAGGTAAGGGGAGTCCACGGTCAAAATTACTTGAAGAAGTCACGGGAAATGCAAGAAGGGGTCACCTGGGAGAAACCAGATCTTGTTTAGAAGAAAGGGTCTATTTGTAGGGAACAACCATACAGTTGAAAAGAAATGAGTAAAGACGGCTAAGAAAGGGGGAGTGGTTGGGTGAGAAGGGGAATTGAAACATGACGGAATCATGTATGGGGAACATCAATCATTCAGAAAAAAAAAAAAAGCCGGGGAAAAGCGTCCACAAAAAAAACGAGATTCCTAACGTGAAAAGAAAGTCAATGACTCGAGAGGGCATTAGCAAAAATTGTTGCGCGGATTGAATAAAAAAGCTTGCAAAAAAAGTGGTCCAACCAGCATGATCGGGAGATGATTTTCACGAAAACACATCAGATTAAGAAACATCACATTGGGGCAACGTTCTAGCGGAGCGGGGGGGAAAGAGGTACCGATGTGACGCCAGTCAACCGGGAAGGAAAGGATGGCCTGAGATTAGGGACGTTCTTGCAAAAGAAGGCCCCAGTCGATCTTTGCGGGACGTGGAAACAATCAGGAGACGCCGGTCACTGGGGAATTAATAGCCGGGACGCAAAGCAATGAGGAAAAAAGAATATCGGGTTCGGGTTCAGGAAACATGAAAAAAAAGTCGCTAACACGGAGCCCGACCAGTGGGGAGGGCGAGGCACCCTTCGGGACAAAATAAGGTTCACCGGCGCGGGATTGCAAGTAAAGGCTGTGGTGGGGGGCAGGGCTTCGGGACACTTCAGAAGGAGTGCTGCCCTGCCAAAAAAAAGAGGTGGGAACTTCGATCGGGCCTGTGGGTTTTTTGCGACACGAGGTGTATATGTGCGAGATATCGCGGAAGACCTCCACCAAAAAACTGCCGTATGCGAGGGGGGAAAATTCCCCCAAAGGCAGTTTGCCCCATCCAAAACAAACTCATCCAGAGAAATAGAAGAAGGAGGTAAGAGGGGGGGAGAGAGAGAAGAGGAGAGGGAAGTTGGGAGAGAGAGGAGAATGGGAAGGGAGAAGGGGGGAGAGTAGAGAGGAGATGTAAAAAGGTAAGGGAATGTAGGGTGAGAGTGAGAGAAGGAGGGCTTGGGGGAGAGGAGAGTTCTAGCAGGGGGGGAGAAGAAAGTGAGGGAGGAAGAGAGAGAGAAGGAGGGAAAAGGGGAGGGGGAAATTGACAATGGGGGGGAGGGCGTGGGGGAAAGGGAAGACAAGATATGTAGAAAAGTGTAATGGGATTAGAGAGGAGAAGGAGAGAGGAGGCGGTTAGGGGAAAGTGAGGCGAAATTAGGAAGAAGAAGGTAAGCGAATGTAGGATGGAACAGAGAGGAAAAGGGGGGAGGGGAGGGGGACAATAGGAGGGGGAGCGAGGGAGTAGGGAAAAAAGGCGGGAGAAGGAGGGGGAGAGAGGAGAGAGGGTGCAAAGAGGAAGGAGGGAGAAGGGGGGAAGGGGGTAAAGACTTGAAATGTAGGGAAAAGGCAGGTTGGGAGGAGGGGGGAGGGGGGGGGGTAGGGGAGAGGAGGGGAGAAGGGGAATGGAAATGCAGAAAGAGGGGTGAGGGGAGGATTGAAGAGGAGAAAGGCTAGAGAAAGTACGTGCAGGTGTGAGAAGTGAAGGGAAGGATGGGGGATATGTGCGTAAAAGGGAGGCAAGAGATGGAGGGGAGGTGGGAAGTAGGTGTGGGGCGGGACTTCGGGGTGGGTGTAATGTGCGAGAGTGAGGAAGAGAAGGAGAGTGTCGGAGGGCGAGGGGAAGGAGGGGGAAGGAAAGTGGGGGGGGGAAGGGAGGGAGTGAAAAAAGAGGTAAGGAAAGGGGGATAGGAGGTGAAGGGGGGGAGGAAAAGGGAGCAGAAAAGAAGGGAAGAATGGGGTAGGGAGGGAGGGAGAAGAGGGGGCAGCGGGGATTAGTGGAATGGGGTAGGGAAAAGATGAAAAGAGATGAAAGTGGGAAGGTGGAGGGAGTGAGGAGAGATTAGAAGCGGCGGGGAAAGAAGGAGGGCAGGAAGAGAAGGAGAAGAAGAGAATAATCGGAATAGATAAGTTGGGAGGTAGAAATAGGATAGAAAGAGCGGGGGAGAGGGTCTATGAGTTTAGATATGAGGGGGAAAAGAAGGGAGTAGAGGGAAAGGGGTACGACAAGGGGAAGGGAGGTAGGGGGGAGGAGGAGGTAAGATAAACGGGAGGTAGGAGGGGGATGAGGAAGAAGGAGAGAGTACGGGAATAAGTGGGGGGGGGAGATAGGATAACGGGGGGTGGACTAGAGGGGTAAAAGGGGAAGGAGAGGGAAAGGGGAAGGGGGAGAGGGGCATAAGAATAGGAAAGCATGGAGAGTAGTGGTAAAGGAGTAGGAGGTGGGTAAGGTAGCGATTATTGGGGGGAGAGGGGAGGAAGGGAGAGGGAGGTGAAGAAAAGGAAAAGAGGGAGTGGGCGGGTGAGGGAGGGGGGGAAGTTTGGGGGGATAGAATGGGGAGGAATCAGAAGGGAGTGAAAGAGTGAGTAAGGCAGGGGGAAGAATGTGGAAGGGAGGGGGAAAGATAAAGAGAAGGAGGAAGTGGGGGGCGGACGGAGAAGAAGGAAGAGGGTCGAGTAAGGGCAAGGAAATTAGAGAGGGAGAGAGAAGAAATATTAAAGATAGGGGGAAGTGTATGGAGAAAAGAGGAACGGGAGCTAGAGAAGAGCAAAAGGTGTGCGGGAATGAGGGGAGATGAGGGGGAAGGGAGGTGACGAGGGGGGGAGGGGAAGGGAGGATGGGAGGGGGGATCGAGAGGGATTTAGGGGAGGAACGGGGGATAATAATTAAAACGATAGGGAAGGGGGGATTAGAGGGAGGAGGGATAAAGGGAGGGGAGGTAAATGGGGAAAAAAGGGGAGAGAAGGAAAGAGGAAACGGCTGAGGGGAAAGAGGAGACGGAGCAAGGAGAGGACAGATCGGGAGGTGCAGGGAGAAGAAGAGAGAAAAATGTAGGAGGAATAGGGGGGGGAGGGGAGATAGAGGAGAAAGGGGACGGGGTAAGTGGGAAGGTGGCAGGAAAGGAAGGGAGGGGGGGGAGAGGAAGGGAGGAAGAGTGGGGGGAAGGACAAGTATGGGGGAGAAGAAGAGTTAGGGGAAAGGGGTTGAATGGGTAGGGGGCAGAAGGGGGGGGGGAGGGGTAGGGGGGGGGAAGTAGAGGGGAGCGAAGAGAGGGAGTATCAAGGAAGATGAGTGGGAGGAAGAGAAAGATGGGAAGAATGTGGAAAGGGGGGTAAAGGTTGGGGGGGCGGAAGGGGGGTAAGCAGTAGGACAATGTGAGGAGGAGGGAGAATGAGGGGGAATATCGAGTAGGGGGGGAAAAGAAGAGGTGAGGTAAGGGGGGTAGGAGGAGAGGGATGAAGAAGCGGGGACGGAGGAAAAGAGGTAGGAGGGGGAAGGACAAGGGGGCTGAAGAAAGAGAGGATAGGGGAGATGGGGGAGTGGAAGGAGTGAATAGGAGCGTAGATGGGATAGGAAGGCTGCAGGGGAGGGGGGGGGGGGAGGGGGGGGGGACTGGAAGGGGAATAGTGGCAGGGAGAATAGGAAAGAGAAGAGGGAGTAGGGGGGAAGGGGGGAGAGGGGGGGCGGAAGAGGGAGGGTTGGCGAAAGGGGGGGAGAGGGTTATGAAAAAAAAGGTAGAGAGGAGTGGAGTGGGAGGGTAGAGGGAGGAAGGAGGAGAAAGGGGATAGGAAGAGTGGGGTAGAGAGGGTAGGTGAGAGTGGGGGAAAAAGGGGGCCGGAGGAGTAGAAAGGGGGAGGGAGAAGATAACAACAGGACAGAGGGGAAGGGGAAGGGGAAAGAATAGGAGAGGAAAAAGAAGTGAGGGTAGAGGGGGGGGAGGCGGAAGAGGGGCAGGGGGGTGGGAAGGGAGAAGGGGGGAGGGGGGAGGGAGAGAAGGGAGGATAAAGGTGAGGGGGAAACAATGGGAAGAGAGGAGAACTGGATGGAAAGGGGAAGGGGGTGGGGGGGGGTTGGCAGAAGAGGGGGGGAGAAAGGCTGAGTGAGAAAAAAGGGACAGAAGGGCGAGGAGGAGGGAGGAGAGATGAGGATAATGAGTGAAAGGAAGAGGAGGGGGTGCAGAAAAATGGACGAAGAAGTCAGGAAGGGTGGAAGGGGGGGAGGGAGAAGGGGGGAAGAGAGGTAATAAAAGTGGGGGGGATCTGGAAAACAAAAATAAGGTGGGGATGACAAAGTAAAGGGTCCGGGAGTGAGGGGGGGTGTAGGAAGGAGATAGGGGGGGCTGGGAGGAGGGGATGCAGAGAAGGAGAGTAGGGACTGAGGGTAATAGGGAAGGGGAGAGAGGAGAGTAGAGGGGAGGTAGGAACCAAGTGGGTGAAGAGCGGATAGGGGAGGGGTAAAGAGGAAGGAAGGGGGGGAAGGGGAAGGAGAGAGTGTGGGGGGAGGGGGGGAAGGGTGATGACCTCCGGAAAAAAAACTAGTGGGGAAATTGTGCGCGAGTAAAAAAAAAGTCCCCTTCAAAGGACATGATTCCAGCGGCGCACCCAAAAGGTGAAAGAACGAAGAAGGCGGGGCGCAAGAAAAAATTGGGGTTCGTAAGCCGTTTCATAAAAGGGGGGCCCCCATCCGATTGATCAAGATGCCAGCAATGGGGGGGGAATTAAAAAAATCAAGGACAGGAAGAAAAAAGTAAGGGAGGAAAAACCGTCAAACTAAGAAGGGCAAACCAAGTACAACAGCCATTCAGGGGAGGGCAGAAAAAAAAAAGGAGTGGGAGGGCTCTTCATGGTTCAGAATACGATTTGCAGAAAAAAAAAACAGTCGGGCATATGGGTAAAAGCAAGGGGGGGCTCGATCCCCGCAAAAGCGGAGGTTGTTCCGAAGGTCAGCACGCTCCCTTCCGCAACTGAATCCAAAGCGATGAAACTCTAGGGGGCCTCAAAAAAGGACCGAAAAAGTATTTGCCTCAGGGGACAGGGAGGAAAGTGGGGGCCCAATAGGTCTAAACGGCCAGGATCGAGAACAGCAAAAGTTGGGGGGGGGTGACGACCGAAATGAAGCAAGAACGAGAAGGGGCCCAGCGCCACGCCAAAATGCCAAATATTCAGAAGAGTGGTTTTTTTTTTCTTTTGGGTGAGAAGGCGGCAGCAAAGCATCACCAAAAGACAAAGCGAGCCCAAAAAACTCAAAAAGGAGTACTGCGCGCAAAAAAGCTTAATTTGTAAAGGTATATTCGCGGTAAAGAGAACCTCTCAGAATTGTCCGATCCCAAAAGGTCCCGGTTAATAAGAAGGGGGGAAAAGAGAGGGTCCGAAATTTCAGTCGTAGGGTGAAAAGAAAAAAAATCACGAATTAAGTGCAGGTCCAAAAAAAAGTGAATACACGGGGGAAGGGGGGAAAAAAAAACGAAACCCTCTGAGGCCGGGGTAAAAGGTGGGGAAAACTTTGAGAAAGTTCAGGTGGCCTGTGGGAAACAATTGTGAGGGGGACGTTGTGGGGAAATCGTACCAAAATAAGGGGGAATTATGTGGCGTCCCGAGGGGACGACACTTGAAAAAATACCAACCTCAACGTAGAAACGCATACCCAGGGATCGCGCTCTGGAGACGGGAGAATCTCGCCGATGAGAAAATTAAAGAACCTTCATCGCGAAACCAAGAAAGAGAAAAACCGAGCTTCCATCCGACCGCTCTCCTGTCCCTCGAGACCAAGGGAGCAAGAAGTTTCCTAGAAAAAAAAAAACTTAGGGACAAGCACCTTCCTCGTAAAAGGTACTTCCAAGTTTTTGGGTAGGTGAGTCCCCTGCGAAAAACTAAAGTAACGGAAGCCAGGGAAGACTCCCCTTCACCTGAGGAAAAGAAGGGAAAGGAAAGCCTGGGGGGGGTCTTCTTCCTACTCAATTTAATCCTCCCAAAATGCTTCAAAAGGGGGAGAACGAGACTTCCATTTGGCAAAACGAAAAAGAAAATCAAGACGGGGGGGTTTTCTCTGCGCATGAGATAAGGTGGAAAAAACCAAGAGGTAATCACTGGAATGAAAAAGGGGACTGTCCTCCTTCAGTATTAGCAATCTTCTGTCAAGGGAAGAAACGCCTTGACCAATCAAAAAAAACCATCCTCGAAGCTCGCAGAGAGAACTATCTAAAAAATCTTGACTTGTTGGGGAATCAAAGAGACGGTTTCTCTAAAAGGGGGGTGTCCTTTTTGGGAGGGGGAAAAGTCAGAGAAGGGCTCTACTCGGTCAAACGGGGGGCCACGTGGACGACCCTTTCTAATCTGGAAGAAAAAAGTAAAAACTTTAACGTCGGACCCTGGGGGGGAAAAAAATCCCTCAAGATCCGTCCCAGAGAAGATAAGGAAATATTTGTCTCCTGGGAAAAGGGTGGCTGACCCCGAAACATTTTTCTCCAGAAAAAGGGTTTGCTTCAGCCGAGGGAAAAAGTAACTCTTATAAAAACCAAGTAAGGGTGGATCAAAAAAAGGGGAAGGGTTGGGGGGTAGCTCGCCCGTGGAAAAAGGAACGACCAGGACGACTCGAAGGAAGCGCACATTCTCGAGCAAAAAGTAGGGAATCGGGTGGACGTGGGGTAAAATATCACGAATCAGTGGGGCACAGCAAGGGGGGACCGGGGGGGACTGTAAAGGGGAAAACGCTCCCGGAGACCCACCGGAATGATCGTTGGACCTAAGGAAGCGTCCGTTCGCCATCTAGGAAACCCACAAAAACCAAAAGGGGACGTCTGAAGCCCCTAAAAAAGGGGGGTGGTAAACCAGAAAAAACCTCTCCCGGCTGCGCCTGGACGCCTCAGGAAAGAAAAATCAGAAAGGAAGAATCGGGAAAGTTAGGTCAGGGTCGGTTTCCCATGGGGGAAGGGGGACGATCAGACACAACTTCACGCCCGTAAAAAATCTCGGCATACAAATGAAGGAAATGAATCAGGCGTGGGGGGGGGGGGGAGGGCCTCATTCTTCAACGTAAAAAAGCACCTACATGGGATAGGGCAAGCAAAAAAAAAAAAAATCCTCGCTGAACTTGTTTAAAGTTAAGGTACCCGAAGGAGGCTCGGGGTCTAAGAAGGACGGGGACCTCGGAGTGCATAAACAAAAAGGCGAATTGCGATCCCAGTGTGGAGAAGACGGCCCTAAACAAAAAAAAAGGAACTGCGAGATGACGGGAAGGAATCGAAAAAAAAGCGTTGTAACATAGCCAGAAGTGGGGGGGGAGGGGCAGGAAGATTGGCAGAGGGGGGGGGAGTAGTTGCCGTACGCAAAAAAAAGAGGAAGGGGGGGGTATGTGAAAAGTTTCCGCCGGAACAGGTACTCTAGCCCGGGTAATGGAAAAACCGAACAGATGTATCAAAATGGGGAGCAGAAAGAGGGCGGACCTCCTGGTCTGAACTGGCGTAGGGGGGAGTGACGGAAGGAAAAGAAAAGGGGGCCGGGTCTCCTGGGGAGTAAAAATCCCTTCACGCCCAAAAAAGGGGGGAAGGGGGGGGGGTGCCGGGGGGGGGACCTGCCTGCTCTGGGGGGGGTCGGTAGTTTCCGGCAAAAAAAGACAAAAACGCGTTGCCTCGAAAAGCTGGGGGTTGGGGGTAGTGGGCGTCTGAAAAAGATTGACCGGTCAGAAAAAAAAGGGAAGTTAGAAGCTTCTAGGGACTTAAGGTGGGGGGTGCCCTCGGGAAAAAAAAAAAGACCCCGTCAAAGACTTGAAAAAAGCCGGGGTTTGTGAGTGGAGAGGGAGGGGGCGATCGGCGCCCTTGGGGAAAAAGGGTTGGGGGGGGGGGAGCACGTTCGGAAACCCACCTCGATCAAGTTTCACACAGCAGTTTCAAAGTGCAAGAAGAGGGCAGGTCAAGAGAGCGAGTCAGGAACTGTAAAAAAGAAAATCCTCTTACGACTTTTGAGCCCAGGGAAGAGATCCCTCAACAACCAAACGGTAAGAGATATCCCGTTCCTTGGAAGTAGAAAAAAGGCGTCCCAATAATACGAGAGCAGAAAGCATACGAAAGGACTCATGCAAAGTAAGGACAACAATCCTCGTTTTGGGTGGTGGGGGGGGGACCACTGGCTATTCCAAAAACGCCGGCCGCCAAAAACAGAGGAGAAAGAGCGACTAAAACTGGCAAATCCCAACAAAGCCAATCCGAACAAATCTTCCCTCTTAAAAATGGACATGAAACGATGAAAAACAAATCCACTAAGAGGAGAGGCTAGGGGGACTGAAGAAGGGTTCAACCAGACTGGTAGAAGGGGGCACTCAAGGGAGGAGAACTAAATCTAGCTCCCTAAACTTGGCCGGGAACATCAAGACAACAACAAGAGCCTTAAAACCGGAGGGGACAAAGGGGCAGCATCGGGAAAAGGCACGGGATTTTGCGTCAGTTACAAACACGGGAATAGTAATGCTTCGATGACCTGAAAGAAAAGAACGGACCGACCCTGCCTAAAAAACGATGCGTCCAACCCTTCGGAGGGGTATCGGCCGGTGTACCGTAGCCCAAAGGTTCGCAAAAGTCAAAAGAAACTCCTTTCTGTCCGAGGGGGGGGGGGGGAAAAATCTCATAAACAAATCCACCCGGCGGGGAAAAAAGAAATACTCTGAAGCAATGACTAAGGACTGGGCAGACACCAACGGGGGAAAAAAGACCTTCTTGAGATTAAAAACCACGGAGTTCAACTGAGACTTCAAAGAAAAGGTTTTAGAAGAAAAAGAGAAGTTCAACCCGGCTTCGAGGGACTGAAGAAACGCTTATCAAAAAGAAAAAAAGGGGTCGCCCCCGCCGCCGGGAAAATTAAACGGGGTCATGAGAAAAAAGAGCGACTGGAAGGCGTCACGGAAAATGGGAACCGCGAACTCTGGGAAACGGGACCCCTGAAAAAAAGCTATTCGGAGCCCGAAATGGAAAAAGCGCGAAAAGGGAAAAAAAACACAGCTAGAATAAAGTGGTTCCTTATTCGCGGGGAAGGGAAAAAATATCGTTCCCAGGACGCGCCGCGGGGTCGTGTAAGAAGAAACCTGGAAAAAAGAGACCTCGCCTCATCCCACGAAGCTCCATAAGATAAAAGGGAGCCCAGTGAGATGTAATCTTCCAAAAACTCTGGTCGACGGGAGATGGGGACGGGGGTGCAACCGTCCTTCGGAAACCACCCAATAGGGCAACCTTTAGCTTAAAAGTCCCTTTCTAATGTGGAGTAAAAAGGGGGAAAATCCCATCGGCTCAGAAAAAAACGATCAAGCTTGGGGGGGGGACTCCCGGAAGTGCCGAAAAAAGGCCAGACCTCCTCTGCCAACTAAGAGGGGGGGGGGAATCTACGACGCAAGAAAAGATGTATCCCTACTGGCGAGAAGCTTGGGAGGAACGGCATGACTCCTAACCGGGGGGTCAAGCCCGGGGGTCACCGGCGAGAGAAGAAAAAACTTGACCGGAAAAACACCGGGGTGGGTCCCCTTAAGAAGGGTCAAGAGGACTGCGGGATAAACTTAAAAGTAACAACAGTACGTGAAGAAAAAAAAAAAAAAAAAAACCATCGTTCGCCAAGATTTCCGAAAGCCGGAAAACCGAGGGGGACGTTCTGGTGAGTCCGAAGGAACCAAAAAGGGGGACTCCTGTCCCCTAAAAAAAGCCTGCATGTTGGAATGTCTGCAAGGTCAGGGGGTGGGCAAGAGAAAAAATCAGGAAGGACAAATATCTGGACGGATCAAGGGAACCAGGAGAACGAGCAAAAACACAAGGGAACCTTGTAAAGGAAAATAAGAAAACACCGCGTAAAACCGGGTCAAAAAAAACAAGTAGAGCCGATCATGGGAGACTAGAGGGTATCCTTCCCTAAAAAAGGACAAGCTTTGGAAAAGCCGCTGTCAGGGATAGGAGGGCAGGGACCGGGGTCCTGGGTACCCAGCCAAGAAGGGGTCCTTGAAAGCAAACCGGGTCGGACATTGAAAAAGAAAAGGCGGATTGACTTGGAGAGGTTCAATCGATAGGGGGGACAAAAGTTGCTTGGTAATCTGGGGGGGGCCAAAAAGTTTCGCCCGCATCACAAAAGGGAAAAGACTCTTCTTGGGGGGTTTGGGGTGCGCAAAAGGTTAAACAAAAAGTTCCTAACCTTCCTGGGGGAAAAGGAAGACACCAAAAAAAAAAGGGGGGCTGGAAGGGGGACCCCTTTTTTGATTCGAGATCGAAAAAAAAGAACCGCATGAGGGATTCGGAAGTAAAGAAGCCAACTCCAAATCCCTCGAAGCAAGGGGTTGCTTGAAGGGGAAAAGTGCCAGACAGGTTCTCAAAAAGGGCGAACGCGATTGCGGCGTGGAAACTACTGGGAACCGGAATGGGGGCACTTCTTACAAGGGGGAAGTTTTGCTGGTTAGGGCCTGGAGGAAGATTTATTGCCTGACGGCAGGGGGAACGGGCACGACTCAAAAAAATAAAGGGGGGGGGGCGGCTGAAAAGGGATCGCTCGATCGGAGGGGGGCCGAGAAGGGGGGGCAAGGTCAGGAAGCACACCCAGGAGAAAGAAAATTCCAAACATTCATCTAAGAACGAGGCTCGTTCCCAAAACAAGTCAAAAAAAGACCGTCATCGGCGTCCAAACAAGGTTTCCACCAGAAAAAACTCGAATGGATCATGTCAACAATTGGTCTACCGGCCGGACGGAGGGGAAAACGCAAATCTGATGAAAGGTCAGATGGTCCTGCAGCAAACAAACCAGAAAGAACCGTTATCTCGAACGTCGCCCGCCTGAACTTGGTCACCTCAAAAAAAAAGCGGACCTGGAGATGGTGTCACGTTAAAAAAAAAAGGCGGTCCGGCGGGCTCGACCAAAGTTAAAAGGGAAGGAGAAGACGAAACCAAAACGGAAAAAAAGCCTCTTCCTGGGGCTCGAAGTTCCTATGAGGCTCTTGAGAGGCCGCCCTGGGCTGGGTGAGGACGATTGCTGAGGAGGGGGGGGGCCCGAAGGAGAAAAAACGGAACAGAAAAGGGCAGGACAAGTGGAGGTGGGGCCGTGTCCCTGGGCGAAGGGCGGAGTAGAAAAAAAAAGGCAAACAAAAAACAAAAAATCTCCATCTGGCGGCCAGGGGGAGGAGAAAATTTCACTTGGCAAAGGGGCAGACAAAGGAAAAAGGCTTGTTAAAAAAAAAGTTCCCCTCAATAAGGCCCCCAAGCGGGGGGTAGGAAAGACGAAGAGGAAGGGAAACGTAAGGGGGAAAGGCCTCACATCAAAGGCTTAGTTGTGGGGGACTCGGCGAAAAACAAAAAACCGGGGGGGGAAAAGGTCCCCCGAGGCAGGCAGACGGGCCGCCGCCTGCTACCACTAACGCCCCCAGAAATCGGGGGGGTGCCAATCGACTAGGGGGGAGGAAAACCCAGGACGTGCCAATCCAGATAAAACTAAACCAAAACGTGACGCAAATTAAAAAAAAAGTTGCCGTCGAAAATGGATGGGGGGGGGGGAACAGGCGCGGTATGCGGGCAAAATGTCTCAAAAAAAGGGGGAAAAGGGGGTGTCATATCTCAAGGGATCTAACGGGGAATTCTCCTAAATACCCATCGGACCAAAATAAAAAACGGCGGCAAGAACCGCGAGAAAATAAGGGGTGATGGGAAAACGTGAATGAATCCGAAAAAGAGGTTCGGACAGTCAGATGGGACCGAACCGTGAAAAAGGGAACAGTTTTGTGGGCAAAGGGCCCGAAAGGGGAAAAAGAACCATGGGCATGACCCCTTTAAAACATGAGGGGACCAGAGGCTCACAAATGTCGCGGGCCCAAGCAAAAAACGGCGCAAGGGTTGGTGGGGGTGGGTTGGCACAGGAGGAGGGGCGAAGGCCATCACAAAAAAAAAATGATCAAAAAAAAGGTTGGGTTCATGGGGGGAAATTCCGCGCAAGAGGGGCCTGAGGAAAGACACTCCGGGAACCAAAAAAAAAAATAAACATGGCAAGAGTCAGAATTCTTTACTCGTGGGTACAGGTAGGGGGTGAGGGGGGTGACTGTTCCTGGGAAAAAAAAACCGCAGCCTATCAAGGGTGGACGGGTTTCCGGAGAGGAAGGTGGACAGGGAGGAGATTGGGTCCCGAAAAAATCGGGGGACCCCGGAAAAAAAAGTTGGGGGCACTAACTGAAAGCCATACAGGAACAATGGTACCTGGGGGGGGAGAAAAATTCGGACCAATGTCGGAATAACTCCTAGCCTTCGGGGGGGGGGAAAAAATACAGGTGCCGGGGGGAGAAGGGCAGGCCCTAGTTTTCCAAAGAAAGGGACGACGAAGGGGGAAAACGCTATCCGAGGGGGGTGAACCACATCCCGACAGAAAATCCGGTGAGCAAATGCAGAAAAAATACCGTGGAAATATCGAAAGGGAACGGGTATTCAATGGGGGTGGACCGGGGTAAAAGCGGGAAAAATTCGACCTTCCAGGTCAAATGTGGAAAAATTGTCAGAACGCAACGGGGTGGGTTTGGCCTGGAGAAGAAACGATCGTGCCTGGTCAGGAATTTGAATGAAGGGGCCGGTCCTGAATGAACGGTCTTGGGGAAAAAGACAAAGGGGAAACAAAAAAAAAAAGAGGTGTCCCAACGCGAACCATTTCGGGAAAGGAAAAGTCTTAAAATAGGATTGATTGCTGTGTTCTGAGCAGGGAAAAAAAAAAAATAAGAAGAAAGAAGGGGGGGGGGTAAAAAGGTGGGGGGTTTTGTGAATTACCGGTACAAGGTGGGAGTGCCTTAATATGGGAGGAGCCGAAGTCCTACCACTAATCGAAGAAACCTGAAGGTACCGGTTCTCCAAAAAAACCCCCTAAGGGGGGTTCAAGCTGGAACGAGCTTTATTTTCCTCCGACCAACCGTCTTCGTCAGGAAAAGAAAGGTATAATAGCGTTCTGACACCAGCAGGGGGGAGGGGTTCATTTCTCATACGGCGGAATGGAACCAAGTGAGGAAAGCCACTCTTGGAATAAAAAAAATTCCGAGGGGAACTTGCGCGGGCAAAGACGAGACCCTTTCTAAGACTGACTGGTACTATTGGTTGGGTCGGGAAAAAATGTGAAGGGGGGAGGGGAAGGAAGGTGTCAAAGGGTCTTCTATAAAAAAAAAAAGAACCTATATAAAGAACTTCATAACAAAGGAAAAGTTGGGGGATACGTTGCGGGCGTGCTTAAGGAAAGAAAGGTGGCCAATCTTCGGGGGCAGGGGGTGGGGAAAAGGCCTTTAGCTACCGGGTGGGACAACTGTCGATCCTTCATGAGGACCACTGGGCATTGGAAGGGGGACGGTTAAAACAGCTAAATCCAGGCGAAAAAAAAAAACTTCCGGCGAAGTTGCCTATAGGGTTAAGAAACGGACGAAGTAGAAGAACCTGAATCACAAAAAGAAATCACGAAAAAAAATTATCTTGGGTTGTCGTAAAAACCGAGTGAATGCCAGAAGGAGTCTTCCGGAGTCATGTGGAAACCGCAGGGGCGCAAAGGCAAATCTCGGGAAACCACAACGGAAGGGAAGGGGGTCACAAAAGGGGAAAAGGGGGGGAGCCGCTGAAAAAACGGCAGACACCGGGGAAATAGGGGTATACCACCGGACGATGCGGCGTTAGATGGGTTTTGAAAAGAGAGAACATGTCTTATGCCGCGTGGGAAATGGGAGAAAACAAACGACCTAGAAAGTTCGCAAAAAGAAGAAGGAAGGGGTGGAAAATTTCCCAATGGGTAGGGAGTCCCGATAGAGGGGCAGATCTTAGGCATGGGGCAAATCAAAGGGGGTGGAACCGCGCGCTAAAAACAGCAATGGGGTCCCGGAAAACAAAAAGCTAACGTGGGGGAGGGGAAAATAAGAGGAGAGGGTAGCGAGAGACCCTTGCGTGTAACGAAGGGATCTTGAGTGGAAGAGGGAAAAAAAACTACCTGAAAACCATACTGAAGGAAACCCAGTCTTCAAGGGAGCGAAAAAAAAAAGGAACAAGAGACCAAACGAGTTCAGGACGGGAATCGGAAAAACCAAAGACAGGGAAAAGAGTGGCGAGAAAAAAAAAGGAAAAAAAAAACACGGAAAGGGGTCACGCACCTGACCTGGTTTCGATAAGAGGTGGTCGTCTTCATACGGGAGAGGTTAATCTTAGCCGGAAAAAACAATTCTTGTTGGGGGGGAGAAGAAGGAAGGGAGGAAAGAGGAATGAGGGGAAGTAGGGGAACTTAAAGAATGACGCAAAAAGAACGATTTCCTTCATAGTGGAAAACAAAGCCCGATCAAGCTCCCGTGTGAAGAACAACCATGGAGATCAAGGGGGTCTAGGCGCCAAGAAAGGGTTGGCGCAGTGGGAAAAAAAAAAAAAATAAGGGATTACCTTGCCTTCAAAAAAAGAAACAGGCAGGACACAGGCAAGGAACAAGAACTATTATTGGGGAGGGAAAGCAAATGACCACATTGCGTTTCGAAAGGACGCGGGTGAAGAGGGGAAAGGGGGGAGAGGCCGCCATTGGGGCCACAAGGATACCCGGGGGACTCCCCGGAAGCTTCCAAAGGGGAAACGGGTCTTGCGGGAGAAGGGCAAAAAGGATGAAGGGCGGGAAATTGTGTGGAACACTGAGGAAGGGGGCAGAGTTGGCCGCGAGGTTAAAACGTTGCGCCTCCGTCAAAAGAGGAAAAAAGGGAGCGGACGTAAGAAAAACGACATGTTCCGAGAAAACAAAGCCGCCAAATTGGGTAAGCCTTGATGCGCAACGGTCGTGCCCAGGATGTGGTAAAACCGACAGAGCAAAAAACGTTTAATGCTGACGCCAGGGGGAGAAAATTAGAGAGGAAAGACAAAGAAAAGGGAGGAAAGAACCCAGGAACGCGTCGAAGAACTTCTAGAGGGGGGGGAAATGTGGTGAAGGTTTTTTGGGGAGGAGGGTGAGATGGGACGGGGGAAAATCGGGGCTCGAAAAGGGGGGCCACGCACAAACCACCGGTGCCGAAAGGAGGAATGCAAAGCGCGGAAAGACACCCAACACGGGAACGCGAGCACTGGAAGGAACCCGCGGAACTGGGGGAGGGGAGGGGAGCTCAAAGGAATACTTTACCAAGTGGACGGAAAACTTCGAAAGGAACCGCGTCTGCCCAGAGGTGAGCAATGTTGAGAAGTAGAAATGATGTACCAGCAATCGGGGTTACTCAGTTTAGAAAGGAAAGAAAACAAAAGATAAAAAAAAAAAAAAAAAAAAAAAAAAAAAAACAGGAGACCTCAGAAAGCAATGGTCCGTGAGAATAAAAGCGGGGGACTATATTCACAAAGAAAACTGTGGGGAGAAATGCCTCAGAGTATCCCGGGGGGGGGGAACACCGCCAGGGGAAACGAAAGGGGCAGGGACTAAAAAAGGGAATTGTTGATTTTGCTCGATCAGGGTTGAAAAAGAATAGCGAAAATGGGCAAAAGGAAGTTTGGGGCCAGATGGGGTATCCTCTTATGAAGGGGGAAAAAAAGACGAATCAAGTAACGAAGGGTAAGGTGGGAAAATTAACAAAGGGTTGGAAATCCTCTGCAAAAAAAGAGAGAAGGCCCTTTCGAGGGGGTCTCTAGGGAGTCCACTTTGTATAAGGGAGCCAACGCTTTACCTCAAAAAGGATTGAAGGAGGGAAATTTGGTGCCAACCAAAATCAGGCAACAGGGGTAGCCAAGGAAAATCCCGCACCAGCATCAAGGTGAGGTGGTGGGGTCGATGACTATCTCGATACGGCCAACTACACGAAAAGAGAAAAATCAGCTTGGAGGAAAAAGCGCGGAGGCCAGCATCAGAAAAAGTAGGGAACAACCAAAGTTCCGGCAGACATCTGAGAAGAGGGTAACTGACGCCAAAAGAATAGGGGGAAATTTGGGGGGGGGTGGTATATCAGCCCCCGGAGACCTTCGGGTTTGGGGGACATACACATCCAGTAAGGGAAAATGACATTAAATATAGAGGGACCAATGTGCAGGCAGGGGGGAGAGACCCTGCCGAAGAGTCGCCAATCATGGGGAAGAAGAAAAGTTGCAAGCAAGGAAATAAAAAGATAACGTGAATTTCGCGCCAAGGGAAGGGGGGTGAAGAACGGAGGGGGAAAAAAAAAGTTGGGGATCGAGTTTGGGAAGTTTAAAGTGCGGTGGAGCCCGATCGACGCCTGAAGCTTTTACCGAGCAGAATCAATGAAGAAAGGTGAGGGGGAGGTCCAGGAAGGAAAATTGGAAAAAAATCCAAAGGCCCGACAACGAAGAAGAGCACCCACGTGGGTGAGAAGGGCGCCGGGGGGTCTCCGTTGGTACAAGCAGGACTCCCTAGCATGACAGGACCTATCGCGAGAAAAAACAATACGACCCAGGGTAGAAACGCATCGCCCGGTTAAGAACCGGAGGCAAGAGGAACGCTCCCTGGGGTAACGGGAAAAGAGCAAAAAGGAAAAATGCCCTTAGAAAGCGAGAACACCGGAGGGGCGAAGGGGTAATGAGCCGGCCTGGGCGTTGAGAAGAGGGAAAAAAATTCTGGAGAGGCCGGAAGGAAGGTCTACCTTCGCCTACTTGGATCAGGGGAAACGGAACCGGTGGACCGTGTTTGTGGAGGGACGAAAAGGTATCAAAGGGAAAAAAAAACTGGAAGAATCCCTGGATAACTAGCAGAAACCGCGAGTGACCTCTCGAGACATTATAGAGGTAAAAAGGATCATGAAAAAGACGAGATGTACTCTACAATGGGGGGGGCGCTCTTGAAAAAAATGGGTTTTTTTTTTTTGGGGGGCGGGCTCCGAATCCTAAAGCAAAAGCCTGGGAAAACACAGAAGAACTCCTCTCATGATTCTCGGTCAATGAAAAAAAAAATAACCGAGCTTCCAAGGAGTAGGTATCGACGTGTTGGGAGGGGAGCACTCCTTAAATGTGAGCCAATTGGGTTGGGGGGACAAGGGGTTTTGGTCAGTTGGGGAGAGATAAAGAGAGGGGAACTGGTTGGTGAAGAGGGGAAGCGAGGGGGGTCAAAAAACCAGGAAGGGATACAGGCCTCCAAGTCCGAAATCTGCCGAAAACGGACTGTAGCAAGGGGGGGTAAACGACGACCGAAAACCGAATCAGGAGGCCATCCTAACTTCCCAGATGGAACGGGGGGTGTCAGGGGAAAGGACCCGGTGGGGAAACAGAAACATTCGGTTGTATGAGGGAAAGGAAAATAAGGCCATTAGAACTCCTTTAGTTCCCAAACCCCGGCCGGGGGTCAGCAGGGATTTGAAAAAGGGAAAATCTTCCACTGACCACCAGAACAAACCTTGTCGGGGAACCAAAGGGAAAAACCTCGGGCCTGAAAATGGGGTGCGGTCATAGGGAAGACCACGATACCAGGGGGGTTCAGCGGGAGGGGGGGAGGGAGGTTCACGGTGGGTGGCTCCGGAGACAAAGGATCAGGGGGGGGAAATTCTGGATCAGAACAAGATCTTCCTCGAGCTCGGGGAAACTGCCGCACATTCGGGGGGGAAAAAAGAAATCAGGGGTGTGGGGGGGGTAAAGACGGGGAAAAGAAATAACAGAAACGAGAAAAGGGCGGGGGGAACTGAAAGCGAAAATAAGAGCGCGTGGATAAAATTCAGGTCAGGGGGGGGGGGAAAGCTCGGACAACGAAGGTCGAGTTCACGCCAGCTAAAAAACTCTCAAGAAAAGCAGGAGATTTCAGAGGGTTATAGGACCGACGGTCTTGAAAGAAGAGGAGCGGGGTGAACCTAAAAACGAGAGGAGAGGGAAAAGATTTCCATTTTGCTAAGAGAGAAACAAAGAATCTTGGAAAAAAAAAAAAAAAGAATAGGCGGGACCTAGTGGTGGGTAAAGAGCCCCGGAGAAGAGGGGGGGGAACGTTCTCTACCAAATAAGAAGGAAAAAAGGAGATAGAGAGGGAACGGATGGCAGCGCGCACCGAAAGGCGTAACATAAGGGACTTTGAAAGTTTGTTGCGGGCAGGAGATGTGCAGGGAAGGGAGAAGGGGGTATTTTGGTGCAGGACGAGCAAGAACTTTTTATTAGGGGCACAAATCCAGAGGGAAGACGACAGATCCAGGGGCAAAGGGGAAGAAGGGGTCCGCAACCAGTAATACCTAATCGAACAGAGTATCGAAGGTTTGACAAGAAACCGCGTGGGGGGGGGGGTGTCCGACATTGGACTCAGAAAGGTGAACTTTAGAAGGGAGGGAAATGAAATTCCCTATGCTCGAAGGTGAAGGAAATCCTGTGTTTTTGTTAAGTCATTAAACGGGAAAGGGGGGGAAGGGACGGGGAAAGATAGTGTCTTCAACGGTTGCACGTTAGACACATTAATTGAAAAAGAGGGCAAGGGGCACAGAGAACAGAACAGGATAGGAAGGGAAACGTTTTGTCACCGGAGGGGGACATCCGAGGCACGAAAAGAAAAAAGGAGGTTTGGTGTGTGCAGTTCAAATTGCTGGGAGTATCGGCGAAATGGGGGGGGGGGGAAATTGGGGGGTCTAAAAAAATGATTTAAACAAGACCCTTCATATAAGGGGAAAACACCAACGAGTCCAGGGGGGGAAAAAACAACTAGGCGCCTAGAAGCTTGAGAGAGCGGGGACATCGTTGGGAGGGGGTGGGAAACCGCAAAAAAGAAAGTTGGGAAAAAAAGTTAGGGAATAAAAACAACAAACGTAAGTGGATGGGAGAATCCAAGGCCCTTGAAAGGAGGGGATGGAGTCCTGTTCATAAAAAAATTGCGGCTCAACCCTCAGAACTGCCCAGAAGGGAAAATGGGGGGAAAAAAGCCACCGTTGGGGTGTCCACTTAGGGCCTACTCTGAGAACAGACCTCGGTAGACAGCCACCCAGGGGGGTCAAGGAACCAACCACTCATCGATCTAAAAAAAAAAACAAAAAACCAAAGAAAAAAGACGGTTGGGAAGGCCGGGGAAGGTTGGACTAGGGGGGGAAAAACAACTCGCAAAGAAAAAGAGGCTGCTTTCCCTAGGGATCAGACAGGGGGAGAAAAAAGGGGTCAAATCCAAGGGACGACACGATCTCGGGGCCGCAAAAAGCCAGGAAAGGGAAACGGACATAAAGTAAAAAAAAACCATAGCGGGAAGCGGCAAGGGAAATCTCAAAAAAGTGAGGAAGGGGGGATTTTGCGAAGAACCGTCAACCGGAGAGGAGGGCTCCCCGAAGAAAAAAAATCAGCCGACCCTGGGGGGCGGAGAATCAAGCGCCGGCGGGCGCTGAGAGAAAAGACAACTAATTGAGACAAATATAGAGGCGAAGGGACTGGTACTCTTGTGAGAGAGGCGAGGGAACTTAGTGCCTGAACTGGAAGGGGGAAAAATACTATAAGCGGCAAGTGCCATAGACAATTCACGAAACCCACAAAGGGGACAAAAGACCTCTGCTTAGGGAGACAAATGAGCTTTTCCTGGGCAAACGTCGGATAAAATTTCCAGCGAAGAAAAGAAAAGGGGGGAAACAGGCTTCGGGTCGTATAACTCTGATCACAGAAGAAATGCGCCGGTATGAAGCAAGGAGACAGACAAGAAGAAAGATTGATGCGTAGTAGCAAAACTTAAGGGGGACGAAAAACTTGCAATTCAAGAGGAATCGGCACTAGAAAAAAAAAAACTTTAAAGGACCCCGCCGGAGCCGGGCGATAAACCAACGGGAGGAAAGAATAAGGGTGTGCACCATAGTTGATGACAAAGAACGAGAGGCGGGGGAACGCAGTCAGGTCCTTGTAAGTTGGCTTCCAGGGAATTTAAACCATGACGAAAGCCCCGCACCACGGAGCAAAGATCCTCTGAATAGGGTAGCTAAAAACTGGGCTCCGGTTTCGGGGGAGTCCCCCTACCACAACAACCAGGGAAGGAGAAGGACCCTCCAATTTTCGGGCTGGCGGAATAGAAGTAGATTTTCGCAATTCTTCTGGGAAACGAGGACGATGGTGTGTCATAAAAATGGCCATTAACAACCTTCCAGAGACAAAATCCTCACTACCATGAATCGGGGAAAAATAGGTGAACTTACTAACCGAAAGAAGCAATAAACCGTAAGGGAAGGCCGTCCTAAAAATAGGGGATACTCATGCCTGAGACCCGGACCGGGGGTGTGAGAGACACAATGTATGGATCAAAAACACGGGCACTTCCTACTCCAGAATGGTCCCGAAAAGGAACGTTGCTTGGTGTTGAAGCGGCTTTTAAAAAGAAAAAAACGAAAAATGCAGTATGAAAAACCCAAGATGGCGAGACCCGAGAGCTGAAAAGCAGTTCACAGGGGAGCAAGGTGCACGTGGTGGCTTCTAACAAGTCCAGAAAGGAAGAGCCTGCCTGAAGGGGCTTCAATGGACCTTGCAGTTTTAAAAAAAAAAAGGAGAACTCCAGGGGGTTGGGAACGATCGGTCGGGAAAACAGAGGGGTGACATCGGGACCCCAAACAAAATTGGGCACCCCCACATCAAGAAAAAAAGCGGGTTCAGGGAAGGAAACAAAAAGTTGAACCAAGGAACTAGCAGAAGGAACAATAGTTATCTTCATGTGCGGCAGCAAGGGGTCTGAAGGGGGGAAGGGGCGCGGGGAAGGTAAAGGTGATGGGAAAGGCAGAAGTTCAGGGAGAGGTTGGTCCTTCCGAGGGAAGAAAAAGAAGAAGGAAAACAAAAACCAAAAAACCTTCGGCAATTCGGTCGAAGGTGGGACCCGCGGATAAGGAGCGTTTTCATAACCGAGATCCCCAAAGGGCTACGGCGAACCGGAGAGGCACGCACGCAAGAACCTGGAAAAAACTCGGAGGTTCACGGAGAGGTGCCGCGTTGGAAAATAACCTGTGGATGCAAGGAAAAAAAAAACAAGTCCCCCGTCAAGAAGGGGAGAGAAGACCTTTGGAGATGGAGAGGACGAGGAATTCCTCAAAAGTACCCTAGGAGAAAATAGGCCGCGGCTCCGTCTCGGAAGGGGGTGAAGGGGGTTTTCCGTCGGAAAGCCATAGCTATCTGCAAGGGGCAGGTCGGCAACGGCTGGGGGGAAAAAATGCTTTGATCAAAGGAATGGGAATTCTATTTCCCCTGGTAAAGGGTCCGTCACCTTAGGGGGGAAATCTTCTACGGGGAAAACTTTCTTCTTAAAATTCACATGGAGACTGGGAGCCATGAAGAGAACCGGGTCGCTTCAAGGGGGGGAAAAAAAAACATTCCTCAGGCAAATAAGGAGACAATACTAAAACACATGGTATTGGTCGTCACGCCTCCCAAATCAAAACAAACATGAGCCCGAAATGCTTAGGAAAGCAATTGCACACGTCAAAACGCCAAAAAAACTCGAAGGAGTCCACAACACCACGGGGACAAGAAACTCTATCCTCAAAGTCAAGACGGTGGAAGAACCACCGGGGAGAAGAATAGGACAGAAACGAGGGGGGGGGGAGGGATGAAATGAGTTGAAAAAACTCTTTAAGTTATGAATGAACAACGTCCTGCCCGAGTCTACAGGAAAGGTAAGCACTTTACAAGGGTTGGGGGAGCACTCTCAGGACTGCAAGATGGGGTAAAGGAAGTTCCTTCATGAAGGGACCAAGTGAGGGGCAAGGGGCCTTCTGGCAGGAGGGAAAAAAAAGACTACAAAAACAAGACATACTTCAAAAAAGGAGTCTGGGCAGGCTCAAGGTTCCTCAATGGTGGGGGTAGCGGGGACTGGTGGTGCTTAAATTGCTTGGTCTGGGCCGGAAATCGGAAAAGGTCGAAAAATCTTGGAGAGGGGAAACAGGTACACTAGGATCGCAATATGGAGAGCGAGACGTGTCAGCCCACACCAACAAAAAAAACACTCACAGAAGGGGAAATTAGACTATCCTGGAATCAATAAAGGGTATTCTGGGGGGGGGGGGGCAACAAGTTGCAAAAAGGACTAGGAAGCCGGGAAGGGGGAAACTTTTCATCTGAAAAGAATCTCCAGCCAGGGACAGTGGGGGGGTGCTGGTGCCGGGGGGCCTGAAAACTGGAAAGTATCCAAGACGCAATTTGCCTGGGATCAGAAAAAAAACCCAACGGATGGACAATTAAATTATAAGATCGGGGGCAAATCTACTAGGGTGATGAAACCCGGGGAAAGAGGGGGAAAATCCGAACCCTACCGGTTTGAGCCCAAGTTGTCGAAATGGCAGGGGTAACAGGGATCACCGAGTGCAAGAACCCAACTCAAAAGGGAAGGGTTCAGAATAAAAGACAATCAAAGGGGGGGGAGTTCTCCTTAAATCCTAGAGGCTCAAAAAACATTCGCTGGAACTTAGTCAAAGTGAAGGAAATTGAAGGGGTGTATGTAAAAGCTTTCCGAACTAAAAGACGCTGGGGCAGAAGGCAAAACATTCAACTGACAAAAAGGCGGGGACCTCGGGGGAGAGAAGACGATGACTAATTTAAGGTTGGGAGAGAGCAGGATTAAGTAGACGGATTCTCTCGTTAAGGGTGTGGATTTCCCATTACTCTGGGGAAAACCAGCAGGAAGGGGTCGAAAAGGAGACCTTAAGGACTTTTTTATTGGAAAGCGGGAGAACGGCAGAGGGGAAAAAAATAGCGCCGACTTAAGGGAAAAAAAAAAAAAAAAAACCATTTCACGAGAAGGCTTTTGGAGTGGGAAGGCAGGGGGTCGGATATGTTGGGGGCGAAGATGGGCCAGTCAATTTTGTCTGCAGTGAACAAAAGCAATTACGACTTTTTGGAGCGCCCGAAGAGTAAAAAAAAAACTCTGCAGAGTGGGGGGGAACAAACCGACGAAGAAAGCCCTTACAATTTGCGAAAAAAGGGTTTGAGAGAAGCAAGGACATGTCCCCTGAAAAGCGAG
>Ga0179593_1347184_pt1 | contig 27819 bp, 31 predicted proteins | sample CZODoug2_1_08_16_FD_185931 | JGI IMG/M metagenome (GOLD analysis project Ga0179593, IMG submission 185931) | Vadose zone soil fungal communities from Angelo Coast Range Reserve, California, USA - CZODoug2_1_08_16fungal (PacBio error correction) | ecosystem: Environmental > Terrestrial > Soil >...
GGGGGAATGCGAAACACCAAATAAAGAGGTCTCCCCAAACTCATGCGCGTAAAGGGCTAGCAATAAGGAATAGGTACGGGGGGTTTCTAAACAGGCGGATAAATCGTATCTTCGGAAAATGAATAAGCAAGACGTAGGGCACATGGAGGGTCTAACAACAATGAAAAGATAACAAAAATGCAATCTATTGGGGCTAATGCAGGATGTAGATAGAGCGTGACAACGACATAATAAAAGAAGGGGGTACTTGGATTTGCAAGAAAGGGACGTCCGGGGAAGTGGGCAACCTCAATAAATTCCCTCTGGTCAGGGGCGTTCCTGAGCCGGGAGAAGCCTACGCCGGGAGTCGAGGCAGAAGGTCGGGGGACGGGAGAAGAAGTGAAGGATGCCAATGGTCCGGGGGACTCCAGCTAGTCACGACGAAAACAAGGATGGAAGAAAGGGGATCCGGGGAAAAGGGAAGGGAAGGAGGGCAGTGAAACTTCAAGTCCGGAGTAAGCCGTAAGACGGAAAAAAACGTGGCGTGCGCCAGAGTGGGAAACCTGAGAAGAAGTCTACCGAAAGGGAGCCATTTACAACTGGAAGCCGTTAACTCTCACCGAAGAAGAGACAGGAAGGGGTCACCGTGATGCATACAAAGATTTTAGGGGCGAAACTAGGACAGTTGATCACGGCCCGCGCGGGAGGAGAAAGGGGGGGAGGGAAACAAAGATAACAACCATCGTCGAGAGGGATGGGCAAGGGCGAGACATAACAACAATAGGTGGAAAGCGATCACCACTGGACACTCAAAGACACTTTGCATCGGGCCCCGACAGGATGGGCCCGTAGGAAAGAGTACTCCTGGGAGGACCAAGGTCAGGGGACAAAAGAAGAGAGTGACAGAAAACGGGAAAACAAGGGGACGAAGACGGTGAAGGATGTTCCAGTGACAGGGGAAAGGGGGAGGTCCAATAGAATATCTTATGTCAGAAGGGGAAAGTTTGGCAGAACGGACTGCGAAGGAAGGGTCCTAAGGTAAGAAAAGGTCCAATCGGCCGGAAAAGAAAAGGGGGTGAGATCGAAGTCAGAAAAGAAGTAAGGCGAAGGTGGTAGCCTGAGAGACCGGTTATGTAATTCCCTACGGGGGGAGCAGGGGGGTCAAGCGAGAATGACACAGGGTGGCCGAAGGATCGCATGCACAGGAGGATGGAGCGGGGCAAGCGGAAACGAAGCTGCAAAGGGAGAGAAATCCCAGGTGGATGGAAAACCTAAGAACCGATATAGCCGGGGGGGAAGGCAACGGAAAAAAATGGAAACAAAAGCTGTGGAGAGAGCGCCAGCAATAAACGAAGGCCGTGGAGAAAAATCAGGCGGTGAGCCATGGAAGAAAAAGGGGCCTTCGGAGAGGTAGTCATATGAACAAGGATATAGGTGGGGTGCGATCAGAAGAGAGGAATGAAACCTACTGGAGAATAGTACAGACGGTCGGCACCTAATAGGGGCGGGTTGGAAGACGAAGAGAACGGGTATCGGTGACGCTACATGGTTGAGCAGGGGGGATTAAGAGCTGTGCGAGAAGGGTCTAGCATTAATCCTATGGAAGGGCCAATTTCGGTGGAAGAGTCAAAAAAGGAGTAGACAAAACAATTAGGGATTACAAGGAGGCAGTTCGCGTCGAGCCACGTTTGCCAGTCAGGTAGGACTTCAAACCAACAAGGTAGCTGAAGGAAAAAGCCTGCTGGCGAGACACTGTCAGGTTAACAACTGATAGGAAGCGGGGGGGAGAACAAAAGTTAGGCAAGGCAAAAATTACCTCGGGTAAAAAAACAAACAGGGACGTAAAATAATTCTATCTTAAGATTCTACGACTAAATGTACTAGTAGAAGGGGATGGAAGACTTTAGTCTGAGTACATCCGGTGAACAGAAAGACAGATATAAGACAAAGTTGCAACCAATTCCGGTGAAACGGTAACTTTTCCTAGAAATGGACATAAAAAGTAGGAACAGGATCTAGAGGAGGAAAACGTGAAAATCAAAATCTCCGCTAGACGTCGTGGAAATAAAGAGAAAAGGCACTAGTTTTGACTCCAGAAGCGAACGAGAAGGGATGGAATGGGTACGGGCCATGCCAATTCTACTGCTGGAAGGCCAATGCCCCTCTGGACAGGCAGGGCTGAGGGGGGCATGAGCGGCAAACAACAAGGTGAAGCGGCTGAGACATGGCAAAGAGAGGTATAACGTTGGCCCCTACATAGGGGGAACCTCCGGGAAGAAGAATAATTACATCGCGGATGCAGGGCCCAGAGAATCCTCGCAAAGGATAAAGGGAGATAGGAAATCATCTCAGGAACCCGGGGGAAAAAAAACTCTAGCAAACAACACGAAAACTTAGTGAATATATAGCTTTGATGGACAATGTCCTGTGGCAGCATCTTGAAGGGAATCTCTCATGGGGATCAATGGGCGGGGGCCCGCATCGTCGATGTCAGCGAGAAAGGAAATAAAAAACCCCGTAGTCGGTGTCAGGAATCCGACGCAAGGGCGGCTCTTCCAACTGTGGAACAAGAGCCAAGAAAAACCAGTCAACGCGAGGCGCCTGTCGGGAAGCAAGGTCGAAGTTGCCGATTAAAATGAAAGCGCGGGTCGTAATGCGTGCAGGGATGTGCGCACCGGAAGCTAGGGATTTCGGGGAAAAAAGGGGAATTGTAGAGGGCGAGACTCGAGGAAACAGGAAGGGCTCAGAAGGGGGTCGGCCACGATTGTCAAGACTAAAGGGAGGTTCCCATGATGAATAAGAACAAGGAAGCAGGGAGAGCGATTAATCAATGAAACTCAGAATGCGCCGCATTGGGACATCTCACAAAGGAGGGGGGAAGAAGGGGATCATTGGCATTCTGCATCAGGTTCTTGTCTGGGCAAAACTAACCGCGGATCGGGGCCGGCCAAAAAAGGAAAGGATGTTGCTCGCCCAGACCTCAGGGGGAATCAATTGTGAGGTGGCGTGAAAAAACGGGAGAAAGGAAGGAGCAGGATGAAAAGACCCCAGGTCCCTACAGAGTCGGGGAGCTCGACGTGTCAAACATACCATTAGCACTGTTCGCCTTAAGAAAGATAAGAAAACTTATAGGGTCAAAAAAGAGGACCATAGAAAACTGTCTGGACACGAAACGGTCTCTTGTCACGCTCGGCAGAAAAGGGAGAAGAGAAGTACTCGACGGACGGCTTCAAGAAAAAACAAGTAGGATGCAAGGACAGCCTGCACAAGTGGGACCACGCAAACAAGCTCGAAGAAAGGAAAGGCGAGGCCAACCAGCTTAACCTGGCCATGCACAAGGCAAGACAGTTACTGAAATTGTGAGCCCGACCCCTGGGATCGTAGGAGGGAAAAAAACAAAGCCTGAAAATTCGGAGGAGGGAACGCCACGGGAAAATCTCGCTTGTCGAGGAGGACCCGGCAGTCCGAGTCAACCACTTCGAAGGGGGGGCAGAAAAAAACGACGCATACACAGTTCCACCCAGGAGAATCCTCTTTGAACGCACCAGAGGCAAATGTCCGGAGGAGGAGCGGAAGGGAAAGTACGTAGAAAAAAACGCAGCCGGGGAACCCAACGGTGTTACGTTGAAAACCGGAAGAATTCTCGGAGTGTGAAGGGGACTTACCTGAAAGTGGGGGAAGCTAAAGGTCCCCGTCGGGAAACCGTTGGTCGGGGAAAACGGAGATATGGCACAATCTACGGATAACGTAAGCCTCGGCCGGCTCGGGAACGGGACCCGTCTTAAAAAAAACGCGGAAGAGGAGGTCGATAAGGGTGGTGAGCAGTAAAAAGCGATTGGATCTGATGCGTGGGCGAATAAAAAAAGAGGGGAATGTGAATGCGGAAAATAGCGGAAATTTCCGGCAGGGGAAACGGAAATCTAGGAAGAACTGGGTAATCGGAAAAAAAAGCGGGGACAGGAAGCGTCGGGCGTCAGGGAACTCTCGAAAGGCGGCCATGGGGACCGAGGCCCCTGTAAGCACGGGAGTGACACGACGGGACGCGAAAAACGTCCAGAACCAAAAGGGTCCGTCACTCACTGGCATAGGAGGAAAGGATATAGTGTTGGGAGGCGATGGCGTCGAAGGGGCAAGAGAACAAAAAGTAGCAGAAGAAATCGGGCCTCTCCTCACAAGCCCTCCTGCGCAGCAAAGAAAGGGGGGAAAGATATGCGGGGCGTGTAAAATAGCGAGGAACCAACCTCCCTGAAATGTACGAAGCGACATGAAACACGGATATACCAGAAACTACAAATCATTTTAAGAGCGTCGTATGAGATCAACAGTAATAAACGAACTATCGTCCACAGCTGCTACCTAAAGAGCAGGTGAAAAAACAAAGGTCTCATAGGTTCACCGTAAGGAATATGAGGACTGAGTAGAGCGCGCCTGCACAAAACACGTGACGGGGCCGGTACGACGGGATACCAGACGAAAGCCCTTCAACCGGCCTGGCCTCATTCCGGTGCCGGGGTGTCCGCATCGAGAGACAGGCAAAGACCACAAGAAAAACGAAAAGGGAGGAAGAAAGAAATTCGGGGGACCCCAACCGTAAGGTCTGAAAAGGCACGGTGCCAGTGATGGGGAGTGCGAATCAAACCTGTCGGGGTGCCGGCGGGACCGGGACTTTAGAAATAAATTCAAACTTGCTCTCCTCTCCTAAAATCTAGGAACAAAGTGTGACAAACTCGAGAGACGGGTGTGGAAGCGGGGAGGTTAGAGAAGAAGAAAAATCCTCAAGAGCTCGTGAAGGTTCAGGCAAGGGGGTGCATCTGACAGGACGCAACTAAAGTGGCCGCTCGAGGCAAGAGTAGGACTGCGTGCAGGAAAAATAGAAGTCTGAGATCAAAGAAAAAATTCAGCGCTGAAAATCTTGGAAGGGGCCGGACTCGCAAATAGGCGAAGCCCCCGGAAAGAGAGTCACCTGCCGGGAGGGTAGTGACCGGACCGGGGACTTAGAAAAATGACCTTTCGTACCCTGACGGCCACCCACCATAAGATGCGAGCAGGTCAAAAAGTGCGGAACCGTTACGCGTGCACCAAGAGGGACCGTAGAACAAGGGGGATCGTCGAAAGATCGTCGAAACGGACCGTTCGTGGGAACTTCCCTAAAGATGGCGACCATTAAAACAGAGGGACACAGGGAAGGGAAGGCCAAAAAAATCAAACATCAGCACCAAAAGTCCTATACGAAAATGGTGGGGGTACTTCGCCAAAAGGAGGTCTGTGGAAGAGAATCAATTTTAGTCCGAAGACATGGGACATCTTTACGGGTCAGAAGCCCAGGTCGGGACTAAGTGAAATATTATCTGGAAAAAGTCCTGGTAGAAGGAGGTAAAGGAAAGAATAGCTGGTAGACATAGCGAAAGTTGTTTCCTAGGGGGTGATCACCAATGATTTCGAACTACACAATGCGCTCGGGAACGCCAAGTGAAAGCTAAAAGGCTCACTGCTGATGAAGGCGCATATGTGCGAATAGCAAAAGAGGGACGCCGGTCAAGGCCCACTACGAAAGAACGACGGTGTGGAAAGTCGCTATGTAATCGTAACAGGCGATCATCGGCAGGCTCAACAATCTAGAAAAAGGGGGCAAAGGAGTCAAGGGGAAACCCTGTCCCAGGACGCTGGAGGAACGGCCTTGAAAAATTGAAGGATTCCCATTCAGCCTATCCGGGCGGGCGTAGGGGCCTGGCTCGTAGGGGACTGTAAGGGGGCAGAAGGGATGAGTCGCATCTGGAGTCACTGGGTACTCCGAAGTCGATAAAAGGAATGCGTCAATGCGCAAAAGGGAGCGCAAGGGTCTTAGGGGAATAAACGATCAGGCGACGACATTGGAGAGGGCCGAAAGAGAGGAAAAAGAGCTACGCTCTGATATCCAGTAAAAGGAACGGAAGTCAGAACAGAATTGGGGAAAATTCAGGCTGGTCGAAAAGGGGCAATTCGGTCGTCGGGCGCCGGCACAAAAGGGTGCCAAAAAAGTTCACAGGGGAAAGCAAAAACGAGTAAACAAAAAAAAGGCGGAGTCTCAGACGATAGGGGAAGGGGGCTCCGCGAGCCCGGCGGGGCGGAGACCGAAGCATGAGCAGCACTTTTGTGTTGGTTTTTCCGGTTGGTTCTATATCATGGATGGGTTTGGGTTTTCTCCTTGTTTTTCGGCGTGGTTTTTTTTTTTTGGGTGATGGGTGTTGTTTTTGTGGGTGCGAGCGTAAAATCCTGTGGTGATAGGTGTGGGGGGGTTGTGCGGTGTTCTTGAGGCGGGGGCTTTTTAGGTTGGGTACTTTGTCGAGCAACACCAGACGGCGAACAGGAGCGGATAAAAACCTGGAACGCCGATCAGCGGACACGATGGCCAACCGAAGGAACAGGCTCAGAGGCGGGCGCAGACCAGGACAAGCAGATCTACGGCAGGCGGAAATCACGGCCCCGGGAAAAAGTCGACGAAACTAAGGTGTAAGTTAGCCGTTCCTAGAGAGAACTGTAATGGGTGGGTGTGTGTTTTTTTGTTTGTTTTTTTTTTGGTTTTTGTGGTGGTCGTTTTTTCGGGGTGGTTTCTTGTTTATAGTTGCACTCGGGTTGGATTTTAGTGGTGGTTTTTGTTGTCGCAGGCGATTCGTGGCTCGTTTGTTGTTTGTTAGTGTTGTGGTGAGGGTTCCGTGGGTTGGAGGGGGGGCCCGGTGGGTGTGGAAAACCGGTGGCGGGTGGGGGGTTTGGGGGTGTGGGGGAGGACGGAAAGATTCCAAAAATGGACTGTGGGACGGTCAGGAAGGCCTACAGAAAGAGGCACAACCGATGGGAGAGCCAGATTGTCCATGTTGGGTTTTTGTCTTGGGTTATTTGCTCCTGAAGTCCAATTGGTGTTTGGTTGGGTGTTTGGTTGTCGTTTATAAAGTGTCATTGGTGTTTTGTTTTAGGGTTGGTGCCGTTTTTTGTCGCCTGTGGTGCAAATTGTAATATAAGAGAGGTTTTTTTTTGATTATGGGTTATAATGAAAGAGAGGGGGGAGTGTTAGGAATGTATAATTAGAGTTTGTGGTGGGGTGGTGTATGTGGTAGGTTGTCGGACCAGGACTCAGATGAGCCGGGGGAAGATAGGTATAAATTAGGCCCTTGTCTGGTCGCGTCTAGTTCCATACTTTCTAGACGGGGGGGATGTGCAGGTCACCAGGAGCGTGGATCAAAGAGAAGAACCTGGCAAGTTTCCGCAAAGATTTAAAAATTGTTTTAAAAGACGACAAAGGCGACCGAAATCCCTGCACAACGGAAAAAACACGAAGCGAAAGGGGGACTCCGGGACATTCGCACAGTACTTTGTCTTGAGTTGTGTATTTTGTATTTTTTTGTTATGAGGGAGATCTGTCCTCTGAGAGAAAAAGGGGGCCAAGGAAACGGTTTTTGGGGTTATTGGGGCGTGGCAATAGGGTTCAATGAGGGGAGCCACGAGACATGGTGGAAGCTCGAGGAACAGTTGTCCCCCGCGCCCGCGGAACAGCGAGATAGTGGTGCGGGTTGTTGGTTGTTGTGTTTTTGCGTTGTTTGGTTGGGTTCGTGAGGGGCGGGAATGCGTTGTGGGATATACAGCGGGTGTGGGGGGCATGGGCACTAGAATCTGGAAAACATTTTACGGATACGAAAAAAAAACATGGTGAGTTGGTGTTTTTTTCGCTTTTTTTAGATAAAAACGTGTGGACATTTTTGTCCGATCAGGGAAGGTGGGTTGTTGTGTGAGTCAAAAAAAAAGGAAACGGCTTGAGGGGACGCGGCACCGCAAGAGACCACGACGACAGTCGAACACAAGGAAGAGGTGATGCGGAGTCGAAAAGAGACCCGAAAACGAAAACAAATGGTTTTGGACTCATCGCTTGTGGTTGGTGTGTATTTGTAGGTAACAACAGAGCAGTTATTGTTGGGGAACGGAGGTGAATCAGTTGAAATTGGACGACTCACCGAGTAATAACCCTAACAACGAAATTGTAATAGTTCCTAGAATATATAGGTGCACTGGAAGTGGGCGTTCCTATGGTACGGGTTTTTCCAACGGGTTGGTGATAAAAATAATCTGCAGTGACAAAAGGTGGATCCCGGGGGGAAACAGTAAAGGGGACAGGGCCCTGGCTCGCAACCGCCAAAAGTGAAAAAGGTTGGTGGTAGCCGCGCGGACAAGAGAATGAATGTTGGTTTCTATTTGGTGTTTGGTAGGTGTGATAGTGGCGGCTGTTTTGTGGTTGTTGTTGTGGTTTTGTTTGCGTTCGGGGTTTGCGTGCCTTGTGGGGCGGGGGAGAGAAATAGGGTTGTTTCTTGTTTATGGTGGTTGGTCGGAGGGCCGTGAAAACGCGACATCTGCGCCGCCAATAAAAACGAAAACCAGCGTGTTCCTGGTCTCTTCACAGGGACGCCGAGATCCTCGAACGCCGGGACGATCCGAGCACGCTGGAAAGAAACTGGCAGGATCAAAAAATGACAGAATTCAAACAGGACCGGGGAACCGCCACGGCAAAGAGAGAAGTTGCGTTGGGAGAGTGATGGATATGGCGGGGTGTGTAAAAAGGGTTGTTTTTTTTGTTGGGGTTTTGGTGGTGGGGGCAGTGGTGTGTGTGGGGGGACTGTGGGTGTTTTTGACACGGGGTTGGGTTTTTTTTTGGTGTTTTTTGCCTTGTCGGTGTCCGAAGCAAGGATGACCCTGCTGCCAATCATGCGTAGACGAGGGTGTTTTTGGGTGTTTTGGAGTTTTTTGGTTGTTTGTCGTCTAGTTGTTTTTGAGTTTGTTATTGGGTGTTAGATAGCATGGGTTTGTTTTTTTTTTTTGTGTTGTGGTTTTGTTTGGTGGGTTTTGTTGGGTTGGTGTTTGGGGTGGTTTTTGTTGTGGCTGTGTTCGTGTTTTTTTGGTTTTGTTCGGGAATATGTAAAGAAATCGGTTTGGTTTTGTGTTTGTTTTTTTGTTGTAGGTTGGTGTGTTTGGTTTTAGGTGGTTGTGTGTAGTGTTTTTTTTGTGGTTGGCGTTGTTTACTTGATGTATGTTGGGGGGGGTGTTTGTGGTTGGTTGAGGGGTTGACGGACCACGGTCCAGCTAGGAACAGAAGGGGTCCGCTTTTTTCCGCCAGGGAGTAAAGTGCAGGAAAGTCGTCTGTTGATAGTAGTGTCTGGAACTTCGCAGGGTTGAACTGGGAAAAACTGTATAGCAGGGGTGATGGCAAGGAGGACCATGGAACACTAGTCGAATGAAAAAAAGGGTCAAGACAAGCTAAAAGTCTCGAGAATCGGTAACGAGGAGAGTGACGGCGGCATCTTAAACATCAGGAGCGAGAAAATCATGGATACGACTAAGACAGGAAGTAACCTGCGAATAAAGGGAAATGCACCTTCCTAGGGGGGATTGAAAGTAGAGGAAAAATTACCATTCCCCCTACTTAAAAACAAACCGTGTGGTGTGGGGTTTTCTTTTAATTTTTGATTGGTGGTTTATGGTTTGGGTTGTGGGGTTTAAGTGCCTGTTTTTGCTTGTCGGGGGGAAGGTAGTGTGTTTTCGGGGGTGGGGGGTGGTGGATGGGAGGAGTGTTGAGGGTGGTTTCACACTTCGGTGTTTTTCGCTCTAGAGCGGTTTGTGTGGTTGGAAAACCGAGATCCACCGAAAAGAAGAGGGAAAAGGGGTGAAAGAGGCGAAATGAGCGCGGCATAAGGAGGAAGGAGATAGGGAACCCCGACCAGTAAGGGAAAACGTGCTCCCCGGGACGGGATCAAAGAACCTGGAAAAACCGAGTAACCAAGGGTTGGGTTGGGGGGAAAACGGTTGCTCGGTGTAGGGTTGTCGGGATGTTGAGGCTGTTTGGGTCGAAGTTTATAATGTTTTGAATTGTGGGTTGTTGGGTCTTTGTCGTGTGGTTGTTTGGTGTTGTTGCTAAAAAACGGGAAGACCAAAACAACAGCCGGGCCGCGTAATCGGGCAACACGCAAGGAAAGGCCGTGTAATGGTGTGGGTTGAGTTGTTGGGTGAGGGCGGTTTTGCGGTGGTGTTTGGGTTAGGCCTGGCTGGTGGGACCGTGGTGGGGAAATGGTTTTGATTGGATTCTCTGGTTTTTTAAATTGTGTTTATGAAGGCGATGTTCCCTCGCTATTGTTTCTTTCTCATTCCCGATCAAAAACAGAACAAAGCGCAAAAGGGGGACGAAAGGGGGGACGAACGCGCGAGAAACGCCGACCGCGAGGCTCTATGTTTAATGGAACGGGGGGTTTGGTCATAGTGTTTTCAAGGGAATAAGAAGTGGGAAGGTCGTTATAATTCTCCCGACAACAACACAAAACCCAAAAGGTACTCTTAGCATGATAGTTGTAATAAGGTCCATGTTGATGGGGTCATGTGTCGGTGTACCGTGACGTAATGGAGGCCTGTCCAGGAGAGACCTTTGTTCTAAGACATGCGGTGGGGTTTGCTCGGACGCGACGAACATACAAGCGGGCAGCCCGAGATAGTGGGAAGAATAACAGCGAGGGCGGGCCGACGAGGGGTTGAAGATCAGTGTGGAAGTGGGGACGGGTGAGGTGCCCAGGGGAATGAAGTTCAGGTAAAAGTCACCACCGAACCATGGGCTGCAGGGGACAACGGGGAGGACAAGATCTAGGGGGCAAAACCCCGAGGATCAGACCGCCAGTCGAAAGGCAGGACGGAGTACACCGGGGCATCATGGAGCTGACTGGGGAAACACGACAAAAAAGGGCGACAAGAGGAACATGGGTGGGTGCTGGTCCGGGTATGGCGAGTATGGGGTTTGGAAGGGTTGTGTGGTTGTTAGGGGGTCGTGAGGGGTTTGGTTTGCACTGGGTGTATAGGCTGAGTGAATATCGAGGCAAAGGGAGGCGTCAAGTGTGACACCTCCGGTGTCTAGTGTTGGGGTGGGTAGGGGGCAATAGTGGGTAGGGTTCTGGTCCGATTTTTAGTGGGTTTGTGTGCCTTTCGATGGTGAAAAGAGGGCGTTGATAGAGGGTTGAGTCTAGGGTTTAAATGGGTTTTGGGTACCCGTGTCAACGCCAAGAAAAGGAACGAAAAGGAAAGAGATTGAAAGGCTTTTGTGTGATAAATTCTCGGGCCTGGGAGCTTAAAGCAGGGGGGGTATTTTCGTTTCTTGTGGGGCGTTGCAAAGATTTCGTGGTTTGGGTAGATCATGGCCAAGTGATTGGGTCGTACTGTGTGGTGTGGAAATGGGACTGGCAAAAAAACCGGGAGGGGTGTAAGGTAGGGCATATGTGTCTGTGCTATGGCAGTACGGATAAAGTTTCCCTTGTATGTGCTATTTAGGTCCGTGGGCATAACTCAAGAGGGTGAAAGGAGCGGTGTGAAAACGTAAAGAGGAAGAACAAGGCTGTCGGTGAGTTTTGAGAGGGTTAAGTATTTGTCTCATGGGCAGAAGAAACGCACTAACGAGATCCAGAATTGCGGAAGCTGGAGTGAAGGGGATGTTTGAACGGGAACGGTAAAAAGAGCCACGGAAGAAGAAGCAGCTGGGGAAAAAAAAGTCGAAAGGCCAAAGGGGGAGCGGACAGGGCTAGGAGGGGCTGTGTTGCGAGGATGTCAGAGGATCGATGGCGAAGGAAAGGGAAAACTCGGAAGAAGAAGGGGGATCTTCCGACATGATGACGCCGTGAGCGTCGAAATGAGTCAAAAAAGAAAAGGACAGTGTGCGCAACAGTCGGTCAAGGGCTTGTGATTTGCCCGATAGACGCGCTACAAGACCTGGTAAGGAGTAGGGGGGGGTAAGCAAGAGGGTTGGCGTGTGTGTGGGTTTTGTTTCTTTCTGGAGGTTTGAAGTTTGAAGGTAACCAGTTGGTTTTGGGTTGTGTTTGGTTCACTGATGTCGGGTTATGGGAACTGGTGGTGCTGTGTGGGGGTAAGAGGAACGGCTCTGTTAAAAAAGTTGCGCGGACAAAAAATCCAAATAAAAGGATTAATGAAACCAATAGAAGCTGCGAACAATCGGAAGAGTAGGAGGCAGGCAGATTACACTTGAAAAAGAAGAGAGGCAAAAGGCGCTAAGATTCCCTCGGCCAACCGGGGCAATGAGAAATTCAAGAGAATGGGGGGAAAAAAGGAAGGAACCTGTACTCGAGATCTGGTGTGGTTAGTAATGGGGAGGAAGGTAGGTCTCACTGGCTTCTGGGGAACGCCGGGGGGTGGTATTTGGTGTTGCTTTGGGTGGCAACAAAAGACACCGAAAAGCCCAGAGCAGTTCCTCAAAGGACGATGAACGCAGAAAAAAACGGCAGCACCAGTCAATCATACTAACTCGCCGCGCAGTAAAGTAAAGGACCGAACTGGATTCAAATAGAGCCACAAGAAGTGCGTTTGGGTGGTGGAGCAGTGCCCAAGATACTTCTGGGAGAAGTCCATGCAGAAGACGAAAGAGGTCGCTTGCTGAGGAAGGTCACCATATAGTGTGGAAGGGCTCCCAGGAAACAAGCTCAACAAGTGGGGGGGAAAAAACTACGGGGTAAGGAAATGCATAACAGAATCCGGATGCAGGAAAAAGAGATCCCCCTACAACATTACAGTTTTGAGAAGAATTCTCCATGTATTTTATGGTGGGGGTGCCTTTTGGATGGGCATGCACAGAAGCCAAGCCAATCTCGAGAAACCAAAAAAGAGGGGAAAAGAGAATGGGGGCCGTGGTCCAAGAAACGTTTTCAAGAAGAGGGGAATGGAGAGAGTCAGAAGATCTAAGTTGTGACCAGGCGGCTCGATGTTGAGAAATAAATTCGCAGGCAGGCGCCAAATAAACCGCAGGAAGGGTGGTGAGAGGATCGCAAGTGGGGCAAAAGCGAGCGCATCCTTTTTTCCAGAACCATCTAGGGGGTGGGCTGGGTTATGGAGGATACGGCATCCGAGGCGAGGGACAAGGGTATAAGTCGAAACGGGCAGCACTAAGCTTGACATAGAAATAAAAGAAGTCGAGGGGGCCTGAGGGTCGTAAAAAGTGCCGGCGGCAGTTGAGGGTAGAGGTGGAGGTGGTGAGATGGTGTGACGGAGGGGGGTACATCGTACTCAAAAAAGGGGAAAACAGGTCTGGTCGCAAAGAGGGGTGGTTCACAGTTTAGGTGGTGCCGGTCGATCGGGCGTTCACTATTAGGAAGACCTTCAAAGAAAAGAACGCGAAGTAAGACGGTCGCACCTCCATCAGGAAGAAGTATTGTAAAGTACTAATTGGGGGACGGAGGGAACGTAAAAAAAAAAAAGGCGAAGGAGGAGCAAAGTAAAAAGAGTCAGGCCCCCGATGGCATAGTAAAATAGCGGAGAAGGCCACCAGGTAAATCTTCGGATAAAAACGGGCTTACAAATGGGTCTTACAACGGGTAAAAGGAAAGCGATAGGGTTTCCCGACAACTAAGGGAAAGTACTCGAACCACTCGACGTTGTAGGCCCCAAGGTATAATGCTTAAGCCGTACTATATCATATCCTAAATCAGGTAAATCCACGAACGACAGGGATACCCGCGGGGGTAAAACTGTCCGAGGTGAAAGGGATCCGGGGATCAGTGGGCCAGCACTAGAGGCTAAGGGGAGGAAGTCAACTCCCGAAATAGAGTCCTCGAATTCGGAGGGGGACGAAGAGAATCCTCATTAAACGAAAGGTAAAATCAGAGGGGGAAACCGCCGCGAAACTATGAAATGGGGGATATGAAGTTCACAATAGGCAACCGGGGGACTGTTAAAGGGAGGTGAAAGGGCCGGTACCAGTTAAAAAATACCAGGGTGGCCCACATGAAAACCTCCAGGAAGAAGAAAATCGTTTGAGGAAGACGCGCGGCAAATCGCAGGGGGTCTAAGTGAGGAAAAGGTCGGGGAGGGAGTTCGGGGGAGGGGTTACGACATCAAAAACGAGGGAACTTGCTACTGACTGTGATCGAGGGGGAAGAGGCACAGAGAGCCGGCATCGACAGGGAGCTCACGCCAGCAGCTGTTTTGGATCGCAAGGGTTCCCGAAGGACTCCAGGTGAAGCGGGGGGCACTAACCGGAATCTCATCTGCAAAAAAATCAATAAAGGTGGAAACGTTACAGAGCAGTTGCTTGCCTGACGAACTTAGAAGAGACCTAAAAAGTCCCCGGTGGGGAGGAGAAATATTTCGTGGGGAAAACCAGGGAAAAGGAACAGAGACAGTTGGCTCAAAACCAGGAGACAGACAGAGAAAAAGGGTCTCTTGGAAAGGGAATGTATCAAGAAACAGAAGAACAGCGTAGGAGGGGAGTGTTCGGTAAGGGGGGTGGTAAGAGTCGGGCTCGGATTGGGGTCATGAGAAGGGGAGAGAAAAGAAATGATCGGATTCCAGATTGCAAAAGGCGAGGGGGCTTTCAGGACACGAGGGGCAGCTCAAAATCAGGAACTTGTAGGGGAAAAAAAATAGGGCAGGACTGGTCGAATCGGGAGAAACACGGGTGAATAGGTGGCTTTACCGAACGGGAAAAGGGCAATACAGTTTGATGGGTGAACTGCAGACTGTGTAGAACGTTTGAATGAAAAAATCACTGTAACTAAAAGAGTGAGGGAAGAATAATGAAAAAAGGGTACGCTCCTCGTGAGGGGAGTGATCAATGCCGGGCAAGCAATGATTTCTTGGGCGTGGGAAAAAGGGGAACAAAAGCATTATCTGTAAAACGTGGCAAGGGAAATTACAAAAGGCCTACCTGGCGCAGCAGCTACCGAACTACACCGGAAGAATCTTTCAGAAACGGCGAGGCAAGGTACAAATGACTGAAGCAAAACCTGAAAAAGAGCGAAACCATCTTTCAAGAAGGCTTCGTTAGCGAAAGCCAGAAACAATGCGCGCTAAAGTACCACCTATCAGGGGGGAAAAACTGGTTGTCCTAGAGGGAGTCACCTAGGCGCATGAGAGCCGTAATCAAATAAACAGGGAACAGGTAGCAGAAATGGCCGAAGGCACAGGAACGAAGGACTCTCCGCGCTACCACAAAAAACAGGGAAATCCGTGATCACTAGGGGCGATGTAGTACGGGGAAATATACAGAGAAAAGACAAAAACAAGCAAAACGGAGGGAAAAAAAAGGGAAAGTGAAAGAGAATGCTTCCCGTATAGAGGGAAACGTAAGTCCGGGGTAGAAAGTCTATTCTAGCAATCAATGAAGGGATGGGTCAACCAGTGGTGTGGGCCAAGGGGGTGTAGACGCAGGTCATCATAAATAAAGCTAAGGAAGCTCCACGGGCGGTGATTACAACAAATTCAAAAGAGGTAGTACGGGTTTGGAGAGGGAGGTTAAAGAATGTTCGTCGGGGGTGAAACAGAAGCACGTTCCGCGTGATGGCTCTTGATGCAAGGGGATAACACCGGGAGAAGTAGGTGGAGTTGGTGCGCAGAGAAAAGACTAAATTCAGACCTTCTAAAAAGGTCAGCTTAGGGAGGCAAAAGAGGCATATTAAGTAAAGAATGGATGCTGCTTTCAAGATTGAGACGGCGGAAGTTACTGGGGGGGGGGGTACGTGGGGGGCAACAAGAAGAAACAGATATAACGGATTCAAGGACACTGGATGTAGCCTTAGCAGGTGAGATGGCTACTACCGGTAGTTAAAATAGGTGTAAGTAGTGACCGAAGAAAGGAGTTGTAGGGTCAAACGCAATTCTATACGAAGAGGGAAGAGGAAAGCAAGGGGCGACAGTCTTCAGACAGGTCAGGAGAAGAGGAAAACTGGACCGGCCCGAGCGGAAAGAGAGACCATCTACTCTCTACATAATGCGGCAACACGAAGAAGAAAAAGAGAGGACCCTCACACTTAATAACTCCAGCAGATAGTTTGGGAAAGGGAGAAAAAAGGAAATTTTAAAGAGGGACATTAAAAAGCGTGGGGCCAAGCATTCCGGTAAAAGTGCAACCGAAAGAACGGGGAGGCATAGGCGACATGGAGCCGTTGGGGTGAATCGTCGGAAAAATCATGCAGGAAAGGGAACCGAGATGGGGGACCGAGTGGGGATCAGGTAGAAGGGTTCGACTCAATTCCAGACGACACAAAAATTCTGTGGGTGAGAAGCGAAAAAAGCTTAGACAGAAAAAAGAACGAACGGGAGAAGGGAACATGCCATGCCTTGGAAATCAAAGGCTGTCACGGATATGTTAATAGCTACAGGGGATCGGCGACTCACGATCGCCTAAGGGGTCTCGGGGAGAGAAGTAGCACCATTGAAAGATGAAATGGAGAACAAAAGAAGTGACCAGGACCAATGTTGAGGAAAGGAGAGAAGTGCATCGCGAATTCAAGACCTTCGTTAGGGGCGGTGGGGCCAGAGGATCGAGCGGAAGTAGAGGACGCCGACGTAGAGAAGGATGATCAGAAAAGAAGACGTCAGGGGGAAAGAGAAATATCATATGTGCGCCGACAGTGCTTTCCAGAAAATGGCAGGCAAGTGGGCTCTGATTGTCCTATAAAAGGGCGGATTAGAAACCAAGCAGGGAGACAGAGAGGAGGAAATTCTGTGGGTTACGTCTCCCTAAGGGTCACGGGACAAGAGCACCGTAAACCACCCGGAAACCGGCCGGAAGCTGCTGCTAACACCGCCAAGCTAAACGGCTATCAAACTTGTAACAAGAACAATGGGAGCCTTCCTACGATGAACCGCTAACCCCAAGAAGAGTCTTCGCGGGAGGAGAGCGGAGAGACGACCTGTACTCGGCCAGGATATTTAAATGAGAAAGAATCATGTTAAGCCGACGAAACGTGGCAAACTTCTGTCCCAAGAGCTGGGTCCTCGAGGAAGAAAGTAAAAGGTAGTCAAACTCTAAAGAACGCGCCGCTAAGAAACGCCCGATTCAGAAAGATAAAGAAAGGAAGTTCGTAAAAAAGGGAAAGAGACCTATAGCTGGAAGGCCGCCTCCTACTAAGGAGGCAGAAGGGGAAGAAGGGCGGAGGGCACCAAGGAAGCGCTTCAAGCAAGAACAACTTGAGCTAGCCGTGGATACACATAAAGTAAACAGGGGGGGGGTAACGCCGGGGGTGGCGACGAAGAAGTCAGGAAGCGAATATAGCCTGCGGAATGAAGGGAAAGCTCTGCCTGAAAAAGCTTTCATGGTCCCATGGAGGCCAAGCAAGATGCCGCTGAAAGAAAAATAAAGTAGGATGAGGGAAAAGAGAGCATTGAGGAATTGTGGGTAAAGTGGAATGGGCAATCGGGGGGCAGGAAGCTAGCATGTGGGAGGGGGTATGAGTCGCGGGTGGCAGAGGTTCTCGTGTGGAAGGTTGAGTAGGATCTGCCAAATTCTAAAAAAAGGGCTGGGGGATCAAAGAGCATTGGGGGGAAGGAGCTAAGCGCAGTACCGACCGTGGGGACCGAAACTCAAGAAATTAAGCACACGAGGAGGACATTTCCAGGCCATAAGGATAGGGCGATTCCGAGATGAAATTATGCTAAAGAGGGAGAAAACGTGTACAGAAAGAAAAGGGAGGTATGAGGGGTTTAAGAAAAGGGTGTTGTCGAGTGTGGTGTGGAGTGCGTCCTGCGGAACTCATAGGGAAAGAAGGGAGCAGGGAGAATGTGGCGTATAGGGTTTGGGAGAGTTCGGTATCCGAGAATGATGTCACGTCAATCCATTGGGGGGAGCATTCGATGACTGGGAGACGACAAAAGAGCTATGGGCCGCGAGTGAGACGAGAGACGGAAAGAGGTGGTGGACGTTAGGGGTAAATCGGGAGGAAGGGGTGCAGCTTATGCGTGGGGGGAAGACTCGACAATTATCCGAGGATTCGACCCCCGTAAAATAGCAACAATCAGCCATAGGTCTGCATTGTCCTTAACTTTTGGATTTAAATGTAAAACCGGGAAGGGAAAAAAAGAGAAGCTGCGATGACAGACTGTGGGAAAGAGAAATACCTCGTAGTTGTTTATGTTGTTGTTGATTTTTTTTGTAGATTTTTCTTTTGTTGGAAGGTTTTTATTTGGTTGTGGGGACCTCTGTGTGTTGGGATGGTGTTTTTGTTTTTATGGATTTTTTAGGGTAGTGTGTAGTGGTGGTGACCTTTTTTGTTGTGTTCAAGGCAGTGTTCATTGGTGTTCCCTTTTGCTGTCCGTTTATTATTTTTTTGAGTTTGTGGCATCAGTGGTTCGGTTTTGTGTTTTGGAATAGGGGTTCTGGTTGTCTGGGTTGTGGTTGTGACAGGGTATCGGTGATCGGCGAGGGCTGGGAGGATGACATGAAAGACGTCACTACTTCGATAGCCCGAAGAGTAAACCCGGAATAAAAGATCCATGTCCGCCCTCCACGGACCTTCAAGCTGAAATGGCTGAACGGGGGGAAAACCATCTAGGGTCATTGGGACATCCGGGCCAACGTACACGTCAATTGGGAAAAAGGGACAAGGGAAATGAAAGATCGTAAGATGAGCAAGAAACCGCGGTGAATGAGAAGGTCAGTTATTGACCGGGGGTGTGGATCGTTCTAAAGGGAACCGATCGATGAAGGAATGAGTCTGGAGGCTCCGCGAAGCGGGCCATCGTCAGAAGGGCCATGAGAAAGTGGAGATCTCACAAAAAAGGTGCGCTTTCCTCGTCCCTTGAGACCGGACGGTCTCAACTATGACTCTATCGAGGAATGGGTGTGACAATTTTCAGATCTTATATGACCAGTATGTAAAAGACAGGAAATGTGTGAAGCTAACGGCCCTGTCGGTCGTAAATTGGGGTCGTTTAAACTGTATGATGGTCTTAAGTGGGAAGAAACGAAATCCTAAGACAGGAACCTGTAGCTGTTTTCGGGTTCACTTTGATTTGGAAGTGAAATGTGCACAAAGAAAGCGAGTCATGCGGCAGAATTGGGAACGAAAAGAGGGAGATAGCCCTTGAAGGGCGATGTTCATGGGGAGAAAAAATAGAGGGGACGGGCCGGAACTACTTCAAACGCCTACCTGGAAACTAGGTCAATTCTGTCAGGAAGACTCGGGGAAAAGGACAAAAAAAGGGGCTCCAGTTGAACTTCAAAGACGGAAAGGGTCACGAAGGGGGGACCACGGTGGGGGAACAGAACGGGAAAGGCGTCAATCAAGAAGATAAGTCTTGAAGGAGAAGCGTAGTGGGCGGCGAGGAGGATATTTCGGGGCTTCACAAAGAAGGTGAGCGGAAAAGAGGGCATAAAATAGGGAGACCCTTAAAAAAAGAAAAAGGAAGAAGAAAAGATGGAAAAGCGCGATACGTCATGAACACTAGTGGGTTCAAACTTCCCACGGGAACGTGAACAAACCAAGGGGAAATGGAAAGGAAAGATAACATGCTTGATTAAGCGTTGAGCTCCAGAGAACTCCTCTTCTGTCCAATCAGACGAAGAAGTGAAAAAAGGGGGAATAGGAGGGCATGCGCCGTTCGTCGAATGATCACGGAACTGGGCAGGACAAAAAAAACAAAAACCAAGCGAGAAACAAGAAAGGAAGGAAGAAAGGCTCTCAATCGACTGTCCCTTCAAAGTGCGTGTACGGGGGGAGGGGAGTCAGGAACTTAAAGACGGGGGGGGATATATCCATCAAAAACAAAAACCCCGGATTAAGATCCACTGAGTGAGAAACAAGGAAAACTGCCGAAAGGCCCCCGCAAAGGTTGCCGATATTCTATAATCCTTACGAAGGCGGGACCGGGGTGGTCCGTAGACGAGTCATCTCTAGGAATTATCTAACTCTAGGAAAGCGATGCCAAAAGTTCAATCTATCCTGGACGGGGGTGACGAAGAGAAGTTCGAGGAACCAAAACTACAGACTTGGGGGGTCGCTGAAATAAAGGACCTGGTGAAGGAACTGGGAAGGATTCAGTCGAAAGAAAAAAAGGGATACCGGCCTGGCAAGGGGAGTGAGAGCAAAAGAGCCTTCCCTATAAGCTTGGAAAAAGGGGTCACGCAAACTCGGGTGTTAATATGCCGTACGTAGGAGAAGAGAGGGGAAGGGAGAACAAAGCGAGATAACACGCCTGTAAAATTGGAAATGGATGATGGAGGACGAAAGTCGGACACTTTCAAGCCTCTGGCCTCGCCCGCTAATCCAGGGAGCTTTAAATTCCACCAGAAAGAACGGGAAAAGAAAAGGGTAGGAAAAGTCAGAGAGACCGTGCGGCGAGACTTACTGAAAAAATTCCCGTAACAATACGAGAGGGAGAAGGCTTAGCACTACAGGCACTTGGAAAAAAGAGAGCCAATCACCGACTGACAAAACCTCTCGAGGGGGAAGGAGGGAGCATCGGGAAAAGGAGGGGTACGAACAAGGGAGCCCAGTATGCATGGGACATCTGCAAGTTCAACTCACTTTAAATACAAGGTGAGAGCTTAACAGAAGGGGGTGAAGGGGGGGAAAGGAGAAGATCAGAGGGAACAAGTGAAATTATGATCCGAGACTCCTACACTGGAAAGCGAGGAAAGGAAAAGAGTGGATCAGAACAAATAAAAAAAGGGGACAAAATAGGAAGCAAGGGCAGGCATTTCGGGCCAAATAGCCGGGTATCGAAATGAGGGTTCGACTATGGGAAGTAAAAGAAAAAGGAAATGACAAGGCGGCTCAACGATCGCTCATGTCTGCTTGGGAAAAAAAAGGGTAAAAACCAGCCCATACCTGGCCACGGGCCTGAAAGAGACCAATGGTGGGCAGAGCTGCTCCCAGAAAGGATTCAAAAAACCTGCTAAATCGAAAAGGCTATCTAGCGAGGACTCAAGATCGGAAAGGGAAGCTAAGCCCGACCTCCGATACGGCGGGTAGACAAAGAATGTGGTCTCCACAGGGGGGAGCGGGAAAAAAGAGAATGCCTCTCGAGAAAGTACTTCAGTGAAAACGTTCGACGTGGAAATGGGAGACAAGAGGGAAAGCGGTCAGATAGCGCATCCTGTTGCCGTCCCGGAACCAAAAACGGATGAAAGCCAAAATGATGCCTGCGAGGGATCAAAAAGCTCCGATTAGCGGTGGGAGAGAGAAAAAGGAAAGTGGGCAGCACTCACTGAGATTACAAAAATACACAAAAAGAACGAAAGCAGGAGGCGTCAACAATCGCGACTAAAAACGTTAAGACCGGGAAAACGAGCCCCTCCGTTAGTCTGGAAGCATAGATGGGGAACGAGGAGACACAACGGTTCCCACCGAGTCTTGGAAGCCCATCTCAGTGTGAGCGGAGAGGGGAAAAGAGAAAAAATCAACAATCTCCATCATCAAAAACGGCGACTCTGAAGGGGAAATCTCTAAAGGAATTTGAAGGGCGGGGAAAGTAGGGAAAAAGGAAGGACCAGGGGCCGCCCTCGGCAAGGCGGCCTGTCCGGGGAAAAGGGGGGACACAAAAGGGGGAAGCAGGAGGAAAGCCAAAATAGAGTCCTGAATACACGCATCCCACGTTAACAACGAAAAAGACAGATAAAAAAGGAGTCTTCAAGCATCTAGAGATAACAGGGACTAAAAAAAAAAAAAAACAGGGATGGCAAAGGAAAGGCAAAGGCAAATAATCAAAACCCAACCATTAGGGGAAGGGGGAAACGTGAAGGGGCAGAAATCTGGTTCAAGGAAGATCGAGACTCTGGAGCGGGTCTCCGGGAAGAAAAAATCTAACCAGGAAACTGCGCAAAAGGAGGGGATGGGGGGATCAGGAATAAGATCGTGTGCAGTTAGACTGACTTCAAAAGTTTCCCTAGAAAAGGAAAAGGGAACGCCTCCGGAAGGCGTCCTGGACAAGTAGAAAATTTAAGGGCCGGCTGAATAACTTCATCGGTGGCTCAGGATGTCCTATGGTCGCCGGAGAGGAGGGATGGTAGGGATGTCTTTTCTTTCTTCCAAACTCTATTAAGGAATGGAGAAGACGAGGGGGGCAAAGGGTGGTCGTCGATACGTGTAGGCAAAAAACCAGATGATGGGAGCAAGAAACATGGAACATATTCGGACGGACCCTCTCAACGAGCAGAGGGGGGAAAGAATCGATGAGGTTGGGACAGGAAGGGGGGGAATCCTACCGAACTTCATAAGCTGAGGATTCAAGATTAATCAGGATCGCCGGAAAAAAAAAAGAAGTAAATTCGAATACCAAAAACTTGGCTTCTTCAGAGGTGGGTAAATCAGGGGGAAAAGACGGGGGAAAAAGGGACGCGGGGATAATACGGGGCCTACTTTCAAAAAAAACGGTGAATCTAAGCACGGGAAAAAAAGAAAGGAAGAAGTTCAACTACTGGGAGCAGATCGGGGGGGGAAAGAAAGTCGCCCGTGCAAGAAAAACACACCACGTACGCGGGGTAAAGCAGGAAAGGCAGGGAGAGCGCCTCCTCGACGAGCGCAAATCTAAATCTGAAAGGTAGAGAGCACTGCAGCTCATGCACCTAAACGAATAAAAGAACGACACGCACCAAAGGGATTACTTAGTCAAGAGCAAGGAAGGGACAGGGGAACTGGGGGGTAAGCGCAGTGGCCTCAAGTTAAGGGTCCAGGGGACAAAAGTCGCAAACATAAAACTGATAGGGCGTTTAGAACAAAAATCAAACCTTGAAAAGGGGGACCGGCCCTCGTAAAGAACAGAGAGGGCGAGGCCTGAACGGCCGGACTAAATCAGTCTCCATCTGATCGAACTTCATAAAGGGGAACAAGACACGTTTCAGCTGGTCCCAAGGCCCTGGACGTCTCGATAGAAAAAAAACCGACTCTGAGGTGTACCCGCATGGAAGGAGTCCTTCCAAAGAAGGAAAAGGAGACAATTCGAAAAAAAAAAAACAGTAAAAGAGGTCGGGGCCCGAGGTGACGGAAGATGGGGGCCCCCCTGCTCCCCGGACTCCTTCGATAAGGAAAGAGTGATCAAAAAGAAAACCTAGGTGAGGAAAAAGAGGGGGATCATGGGGAGCGGCTCTCTGATCGGAAGGCAGGGGGGAAAAGGGTAAGGGGCGATAACCATCCAGCAAAGAGTCCTAAAAGTAAAGAAAAGAAGGTGCAAGCAGACTTTCTGACCATTGCAGATTCGTCCTGTAACGACGTCGCGGGGAACCGAGAAAAAACAGTTGTACCTAATCCAACGCGGGGAAAGGAAAAACTACGCAAGGGAAGGGAAGGGGAGAAAAAGAAAGGGAACGGACGCCGCGCCGGCGGGGGACCGCGAAGAAAGGGAGATTAGTCGAGGAAGCAGCTTCCAACGCCTGAAAAGGATCAAAGGGCACGCAAAAAAAGTGAAGCCCTCAAGGCTGAAAGCCGGAAGACGAGGAGCCGAGAGGCCCACAGCCCCTAAAAAACCGGGGACCCGGGACCTACGTCTATAATATCGTTTAAAAATCCTAGAGAAGCAGGGGAATCCGCGGGTGACGGGGTCCAAGCGACGGAGTCAGGCCGAGAGCTTGACCTTTGGATAAACACAAAGGAATTCTCCGGAGACGAAAGCGAGAGGAGAGGAACTGGGAGAATCCGACCCGGCAACAAAGGGGGACGGGAAGCCGGACGGAAGTCTGAAAGCATCGCAGAAGTTCAACGGAAGGGAAGGGGACAGGGGAAGGGGTCGAGTCCAAGGAAACGTGAATGGTAATAGAACAACACAACAACTTAGTAAGGGTGGAAGGAGAGGAAAGGGATACACCCCTCCCCAGGACCTTAATTGCTGAAAAGAGATGACGTGGTCGGGAGGAGATACCTTCTTCAGCGTGGTAAAGGGGTGAAGGACCCAAGTGATGAATCAGGAAAGCTAGCGAGAGACGAGCAGGACCATAGAGAAAAAAAAGGGAAACTCTACGGTAGGGGAGAAAGGCTTGTTCGAGAGCGCTCAACACGCAGCACTAACGTCTTTCAAGTGTACCTTTTTTAGTCAGGAAAGGAAGGGGGTGACAAAAAAAACCAGGGGAATCCCGAAACGGAAAGGGCGAACCCAGGAGTCTTAGTGTCGTCGAAACATTTCTAACGCTCGTTACGAAATAAAGACACATCTGCCGCCAAAGGTAGCGGAAAGGGGGGGGAAGAAAGAGAGACCGGGAACCGTGATATTAAAAGGAGGCAACTTCTTAAGCAAGGTCGGACCAAGTAGGGAGAAAGAAATCTACAGGAAGAAGTAACGAAACTTTCTAAGAGGAAAAAAGAGGGTGGGACCGACAGGGAGAAAGTGAGCTAAAAGGAAGGAGGAAAAATAAGAACTGAAACACGGGTAGAGGCCCGCCCGCCGCGATGGAAAAAGACCATCGAGGAAGACGAGGTCGAAGAAAGCGCTAAAACGAATCAACATCTGACAAAGCTCACAAACTGACCTCCACATTTTTGCAGCTATCCATCTTGCCAAGGAGACTCGAGAGGAGAAAGGGGGGGGGGAAAAAGGGGGGAGGGGAAATCTTGCCGGTTGTACAACGCCAACGGTACGAAGACGGTACTGAACTTAAACCAGTTAAATTGCAGAATAGGTAAGGGAAAAAATCCTGATTTCAAAAGACGTGGAATAGGGCCGGCGGAAGAACAGATACGGAAGAGCAATGCAAGGGGAACAGGGGGAGGGCAAGAAAAGCGTATCAGCGTGCAGGTGATCTAAAAGCCTTCAGAAAGAGGCCTAAGGAGACGATACATTCCCAGATGTTCCATCAGACATTAGGAAAACTTCGTACCATCAAGCGGGGGTAAAAGGGGGCCACCCGGCCAATAATGGTGAGGGAAAGGGGAAGAACAGGAAAAAAGAAAGGGGCAGAGAGGACACATTCAAACAGGCGGCGGTATTACCCTTTCTAGTCAGGCTGTGGCAGAATTCGTGAAGCAATAAGTCAGGACAGAACAGCGTCAGGGATAGTGAACTGCCCTAAAAGAGATTCTGGGAAAGAGACGCGGATCAAGGTAGTGCAAGAGAGCGTGCCGAGCGTAGGAATAAATGATGAGTAAAGGTTAAATGGACCGTTCAACTGAGGTCTAAAGGAGAAGAGGTAGGAAAAAGGGGCCAATAGTCCATCTCGCCGTCCTTTGTATAGGGTAAAAAAAAAGCAATCCAAAGAGACGAGAAGGCTGCTGGCGAGAAACCAACGCAGGGAAAGTCTAATAATAGCAGGGGAGACCCTCTATTCATGAGGAAGACGAAAAAATGAAGGAGGGTACCCAAACGTCGCGAGGAGGGCAACATCGTCTACGAGCTGGGTACGAAGGGAGACTCTGCGCAGGAGCGAAAATGGAGCGATCTCAACGAGAAAAGAAGAATAGACTACAACTGGCACAACCTATGCAGGAGAACCAAAGTATACTTTCAACTCTAGTACGAGGGGAAAAGAGTACTCAACATCTAAAAACTAAAGGGCGTCAAACGCCGACTCGCAAGTCAGAAAAGAGGGAAAAAGGTTAGTGAGCCGTAAAAGTCTACCTTAAGACGGAAAAACGCCGAAAGGAGGGGAGGGCGTTACTTCAATTAGGGGCGGGCACCAATACGAGGAAAAACCTCCCAATCGAAGGGATACACAGCTAAGGGGGTTCCGAAGTAAGCGAAGGAAGAAGGAGAAAAAGAGGTAAAGGGCTCATGAAGATTCTCCGAACAAGATTCAATGGAACAGGAACAACGGCCAAAAAAAAAAAAAACAACACAGGAGGGGGGGAAAGAAAGAGGGGGAAAAGTTGGATTTCCCTTTCCTGGGAAGAATCTTGTTAAAAGGAAGAATGAGCAAATGCTCCTGAAACTCGATCCTTCCCGCGGAGGAACAAAGAAGTCTTGGGAAGGAAGAGGGAGTTTGGGGGGGAAGAGGAGAGGAGATTAAACTTGTTCCCTCGCCATCAACAGACCGAAAAGAGCGCCTGGCCCCCAGCAGAGAGGGAAACTTGGCCGTCACTGAGAAAAACTTCAGGAGGTAAGGGGGGGAGAAAAAGAAGGGATGGGAAGACCTCCCGCCGAGTTATTTATATTTTAAAGGGGGGGATGTGCTGCCGTAAGAGTAACGAGAACAGGGCTGGGGGGAGCATAGGTTTTTGCCACGTGTCACAGGATTCCCGGGAATGAAGAAGGCCCGGAAGCAAGCGATAATTAAATTCGCACTACATCAGCAGAAAATTGGACGACCGTTAAGGGGCGAGGAAAGAGAAGAGGGAGGGAAGGACTGAAGAATTCTGAGAGTATCAAACACTACTCTTATCTATTATCCAAAAGACAAGCTGGTGCAGACGACAAGCACCTCGGGCTATCAAAATAAAAAATAGAATCGGCAAGGATAAAAGGGCCTAGTAAAAAGACGGGGGAAAAAATCAGTGCGGGTCGGAACGCACTATACTGTGACTACAAAAGGAAAAAGGAATAGTTTAAGAAAAAGAGAAGAAGTAGACTCAGGGGCATCAAGAAGGGGGGAGCACGATTAAATGGTGACAATTAGGACGCGGGAACGCCGCTTCGGAGTTTCGGTAGGAAAGAGGAACGGAGAGGGGAGGAGAGACCTATGAAGGCAGACTCGACAACAGACCTCTTCACATCACCAAGGGCCCCAACGCCCTAAGGGCGAAAAGAGGGCAACGAACTGCCAAAAAGAAATGGCCATGCCCCAAATCAGGGGGAAGGGGGGGGCCACCCGGGGACGCCAGCCGGCCCAGTTAGAGGAAGTATCAGACCGTGAGCAAGAATTAGAGATTGACCCGTTCAATGTAAAACACCAGCTCTATCGAGGTCCAAAAAAAAGGTCGCTGAGCCGGCCCTTTCGCCGCGTGCAGAAGGGGAGAAAAAGCGAGGTCGCAATGGTTCTCGGACCCTAGCTAATTGAACCGGAAGAAGACATAGGAAGAAGAGTAACAACTCAGTCGGGTGGGACCAATCAAGATAAATGAAGTGACCCCTTCAAAAGAAGGCATGAGAAAGGCACGTCCCCCGAAAGAGGAGGGAAGTGAGATAGTGTAAACGGAAAGATTTCAACCTGCCCTGTCTACCTAGAGGAGAACGAGGGACAGACTCGTGTAACGGATTTATCAAAAAAAAACCCCTCGTATAGAAATCAGTGGGGAGAGGGGGATCAGGGGGGTGAGGAAAATAAGAGTAGATGAACTTTTATAGGAATTGCAGAGTCCAATCAAGGGCGGGCCGCAACTGTCAAATCGCCGAAAAGTCGCGAAGACGCGCAGGCTGTCTAATGAAAGTACAGGGAGGGGAAAGCGTAGACGGGGGCGCACATTGGTTACCTCAAACCTGGAATCAGAGGGGGGTAACGAGGGACTTCCGGGAACAAATGGGTGAGAAAAGATCAAGGAACGGGGGAGGGAAGAAGGAGTACGGGAGGTGATCTAACATATCTCTTGTGTGAGATAGGGAGGAGGAGCTATCTGCATCTAGAAAAGCTTGAGCAAAGTAGGAGGTCAGCTCTAAAAAAAGAACCTGACCATCACGCAACGAGACCCAGGGAAAGGAAGAAAAAGGGAAGAAGGTCCTGTCTGCACCAGAGAGTAAAAGAACGGGAACCCCCGGTACCTTATCACCTATAAAACGTCGGAAGGATCGAAAAAAAGGAAAAGGCATAAAACTAGGCGAGGTAAAACTCGAAAAAAAGGAGGGAAACGGGGGGGGGTCACCTCGATGCTAGCTTCATCAAGAAATATAAGGGAGTCTACCGGGCCACCCTAAAGAAAAAAAGGCGAAGACGGGGGGGGGGGGGGGGGGGGAGTACTCCAGGAAAACTATCATGCGCGAAAGGGGACGGGGGGCCAGAGGGGGAGGACGAAGGCGCAGGGGCCGGAGAAAATTTCTGAAAAAGAATCAAAAGCGAGATCAACAGACAACGGGAGGAATTATTAAAGAACATAAAGACCTAAGAAAATAACTCTTCCCAAGGAAACGTGAAGGGGAGAAAGGAGGAGGCCCTATCCTCGCTTCTAGTAACTGTTTAGAAAGGAAGACACTGCAGGTGCATCTCTTGCT
>Ga0179593_1459122_pt1 | contig 27815 bp, 27 predicted proteins | sample CZODoug2_1_08_16_FD_185931 | JGI IMG/M metagenome (GOLD analysis project Ga0179593, IMG submission 185931) | Vadose zone soil fungal communities from Angelo Coast Range Reserve, California, USA - CZODoug2_1_08_16fungal (PacBio error correction) | ecosystem: Environmental > Terrestrial > Soil >...
TCTGGTATTTCGAGAGGCGGAGGGGAGTTGAAAAAGCTGCAAGCCCACAAAAGATCACTTGACGTTAAGAAAGCCGCCTGAGACGATCAGGCCCGCGCACTGGCGATAAAGAGAACGGACCAAGGGAGGGATGAAAGCACGGGAAAAATTCAATTGCTCGGCGGCGAGCAACGTGACATCGCATAAAGAAAGAGAATGGAGAAGAAACGGGGAGGCCTGTGTGAGTCGCGTCGTGGGTGGCTTCGCGTAATGGCGACACTAGCCCAAGAAGGAAGGGATTGTCATGAAACGAATGGAAGGGCACAGAGTTGGAACTGTCAGGGAGAGGTGGATTCCTCAAGATGGGGCATGCTCGTCACCTGTCTGCCCTTCTAACGAAATGGAACATGCTAACAACGTGCCCACACCAGCTTTCCGTCGAGGGAGTAGGAGAGGGAATTCCGAAGAGGAGGGGGTCCAGTAGCACGGAAGGGACTGCGATTTACCCTAGAGGGAATTACAACAAATAACCGAACTAGGGAGAATCAACGGACCTCATGCTGGTCATTCGCGACTCCACAGAAAGACGTAACACGTAAAAACTCTTACCTCCGGGGGCGGAAGCCTACTAAAAGGGATTGCGGGGGACTTGTTGGAGAACGGAATCGGGCGCTCGGCCGATACGCCGTACGAGAAAGGAGGTGTGGGGAATAACCGGCGAGACGATACATGCACACGAAGATATAGGAAAAAACCCAACAAATAGGTATTAGGGAAGATAAAGTCAGGTCAAAAAATTAAAGACATCCAGAGCCCGGGTCGGAGCCCAGACACCAAAAAAAAACTCGCATGCAAAGGCGAAAGGGGACCAGTCTCTCACGCAGTCCAAAATGCACGCAGTCACACTAAAAGGGGGTACTACGAAGAGAAAATCGAGGGCTTAGAACTATCGCGTTCCGTAGGGTAGTCTTACGTCCTTACTCCGACGAGGACACGTTATGGGTTACCTCATGGTCTATCGAGGATAGGTTCTAAGGGTGTAACCCGATCCCTCGCAGCCGCGTGCCCGGGGACTGAACGAAAGGGGAACCATCTACGCCGTCTAAGGGGACTAAGGCAGTTAAAAAAATGGGTCCTCGTCCGGACCATCGGAGTGACAGGACTTGTAGATGGAGACCGCAGCAACGGCCGAAACCACTACCTAAAAACACAAGGGTGCCGGACGCGAGCTAGAAACGACACTAAAGGGGGGCCAGAACTTCGCCGTCTTCCTAACGCAAAGACACAACTGACGGGAGAACCGTGGACATTCAAAAAACAGGGAACTAGACCCGCCACCACTCTGTAAAGCTGCTGTACAAAAGCGTCAAACACCCGGCACAGAATGTGGGAGTTGGCAATCACACTGGTGGGACGTTCTCAGGGGAACGCAAATAAGGAAAAGAATGGGGCCGCGATGTTTGTCCGCGGGGAAGCAACAGGAAATGGACGGGTCTGCGGGGGGTAGGGGGAAGCGGAAATAACCTAGCCAGCTCGATCACGAACGCGCATACTGAGCAGAAGGTGCTCTGGCTCAGGGGGACCGCGGTGAAAAAAACATCTCTAAACGTCCAAGGGAAAAAGTGTTGCAGAAGAAGAAGATCACATGGGGCCGACCACTCTTAACCGAAAGATGGAAGGGAAAAGTCAAAGACGTGCGATGCGGAGCTCCAAAATAAGCCGAACAGGGGGGGCTTTGGAACTGCGGATGAACAGAAAAAGATCGGAAAAGACCTTTCAACCTAGACCCAGAACAGGGGCGGACAAAGTCGAAAGAAGTCGAAAAACGCGCACCAAAATTGAGAAAAGCATTCGGGAACCGAAAAGACCCACGTTCAAAAAGGAATCCTTCGGAGGGGCTGAACCCGGAGTAGTGACTAGGTGACAGGGGCTCGAACATTCTCGTCGTCCTGCCCGGACAAAGGGGGGAGCATCTCTCAACTGGAAAAATGCAGCTCCTCCGACGTATATACATCGCCGCGAAACGCTAGCAAACGACCAGGGAAACAGACCTAAGGTCCTCTAATGAACGGGAGGGCAGGGGACGATGGAACGAAATCACACGCCCATGCGCAGTTGGAAGTAGCCCGCATCTTGCTGGAATTACAAGGGGTTGTAGGTTGGACAAATATCACAAACTGGTGGTCCTCCGGCCCAAACTTCCGGGAACAAACCTAAATAATTGGCGGACGCCCTACGTAGCAGGGGGGCATCGGTCGAAAAGTCCTCGTCACGGGCCGTCCGGGAACAAAATCGGGATGCTGCGGTTAGAAACCACACACTAACGCCGGCAGACACGGAACTTCGAAGGTAGAAACTGCCAAACTAAATGGGCTCAAGGTAAGAGGTCTGACAATAGGATCCTTAGACGACAAGTCGTACCCGAATCGGCAAGGGTACGGAACCGGACCTCCAAGTCCGATTGCTCGAGCTCTCAGGCAAAATGACGCCTACGTGTTAGTCTAGGGGTCAAAAGGCAACACCATTAGCTCGAGGAAGGCGATTGGCGTCGATGAGATCCCGGACGGCGAGGGAAATCGTAAGGGAGTGATAAATACGTCCGTGCCTAAAAATGCAGCAAACCCGTGGCTTAGGGCGATCTCAAAAGCCGACCGATTCCAACGCGGCGACGCTGGAGATGCACCCAAGCTGGGAATTGTTTTCAAATACAAGCGAGCTAGGGGGACTCAAGGGAAGAGTTCGACGCAGAAGAAGGTAAATTTTCAAGGGGAGATCTCGGGTGTGGAGAAAAGGGGAACTGGCGGCGTGGCATCAGCGTGGGTGTGCAACCTAAAGTGAACTAGCCAGTTACAGAAAAACCCGGTGATCCACTTCTCTTCAATGGAGCGCAATGAAAAAGGCTTCAAGATGAGATCGAGGAATGTTTGTTTCGCTTGGGGGGTGTCTCTGAACTGGCTTTAAAGAAGGGAAACCCAAGAGTCCATGCCGTGCTCTTGCTGGGGTTAGATTCATTAGGAAATACTGTTCATTATGCATCCTGTGCTATCGCGCGCTAGGGGGAAACTTCCCCGATCCAACGAAAAGGAAAAGAGGATACGGGTTTCCCCGTAAGGAGGTGCAAAAAGAAGTGCGGACGAGCCTTACTCCAGGTGTAATCTGCACCAAAGGGAGATTGGGCCCTCATCGCCTGAAGGTTCGAATCTCGTGTTGACACCGGACATTGCTGGAACGCCACACCTCTAGTGCGAAATAAAAAAAAAAAAAAAGAGCCCATGGTTCGGGACGCGAAGTGGCAACGGAGCCGAGGAGGAAGGGAACCCAAAATCGCTTCGAGTCTGGCGCTGGAGAGCGGGGCGTTAGAGAAAGCGGAAGAAAGGCGCGTCCTCCGAGAAAAACTAAAACTCAGAGAGGCTTCGCGTGCACCGGAAGGGATCGTCTGAAGGGGCCTCAGAGGCCCGAGTCTCCTTTCGGGCTTTAGAGGCGGACGCTTTCGTGCTAAAACGGTCGGAGCCACTCCACAAACGAGAAAATCTCCGAAGACAACAGGGGATCTAAAAAAGCAATGTGGAGATTTGAACGCACCGTAGGAAAAAAGGCTAAACGAACGAAGGGTGTGATCTGACGACGGGAGACGGATACGTCTCACGGGAGAAAGATCACGCGATTGGCTCGTTGAGGTAACGTGCGGCGGCTTGCTCCCACTCGACCGGACCATCTAAGAAAGGAAGAATACTGGAGAGGGAAAGCGAGATGGTGGACAAAAAGGGGGGAGGACGTGTGTGGGGGGGGGGGGGGGCAAAAGAAAATTACGCAAAAGGGTCGTGGGGCGGGCGCATGGACCCACCAAAAAAAAAACAGATAAACATGAGGGAGAACTGTCATCTTATGGGCACCAAAAAAAAGTGGGCCGTCGACTGGCAATGGAGAGAAGAAAAAAAGATAGGCAGGCGGGTCTCGGCGAGAACTCCTAGATCTCCAAGGCTGGTCGACGAGGAGTCAGGAAAGACGTACCGGAATACACTAGGAGGTGGCAGTGGACAGGGGGGGGATAACAGCCTTGATTCTTAAGAAAGAGAAAACCGAGATTGAGAACGCGACCGCCAGGCAGAAGGGCCCGTATACGTGCGCGAATCCCGCAAAATGAGGCAAGGGAAATAAAAAAAGAAACCTCGAACGCGTGCAGTGCAAAGGGTCTTCAATCAAAGAAGAAAAGAAAAATAACCACTCGCAAGGGATCGGCAAAAACGCTACGGCAAAGAATTGGGACGGTGGTGAATCAGCAACCCGCCCCGGAAGGGAATCAAACAGAAATCAGCGCCAGAAAGAGAAAAAGTTAGTTATGTTAGAAGATTGATTAATCCTTAAGAAGAAGAAACTGGGGGAGGGGAACTCTTCAATAAAAGAACCGTTCCGCCCAAAGTTGCATCAGACTTGAGCGAGGGGGAAGTTCTCTTCTAAAACCATAAATACGCCGTACTCTAAGTCCGGTAAGTGCATCTCCGTATTAACGGGAAATAAACAGAGTCGTAGGGGGAAAATCAGCCGTCGCGGTATAAATTGGCGCGGCCAACGGCTTAAAAAGAAAAAAATGAAAAAAATAAAAAAATAAAAAAAAAAAAATAAAAAAAAAAAAAAAAAAAAAAAAAAAGAAAAAAAAAAAATGAAAAAAAAAAAAAAAAAAAAAAAAAAAAAATTAAAAAAAAAAAACAACGATCGGGCTCCCAAAAAACAAGGAGACCGGCTCGTCGCTAAGTACCGAAGAGCTCAAAAATAAGCAGGATATCAAGAGCACCGACGACGCGGAGGAAAAACTTCGATCAGGTGCGACGCAAAAAAAAACACTACAAGAGATTCGGAATGCATAAGAAAAAACTAGACCGTACTAGGTAATGCCACTGCGCACTGGTCAAAGCCCCCCGGGGCGCAGTAAGTCAGCCCGATAAGAAAAAAAAAAAAGGAAAGAGTGACGCGGCCGGGAGGGAAATAGACTTCTCAAAACAACAAAGGAGATGAAGATTACGACGCACTAAACCGCTGTCTTCCGTGGGGGGGGGGACAGTGCTGCTAGAAATCGAGAGGGGAGGTGACAGGGGCCTGGAACGCCATTACCATATAGCAGATGGTATTACACAGTGGGGGGAAAAGATGTACAAAAGGGGGTGAGGGAAGCGAGTCTTCTACCGGAAAACGATCAAAAAGGGTGGGAGATCCAGAAAAAACAGTCAAAAAAAAAAAATAAAAAAAATAAAAAAAGAAAAAAAAAATTTAAGGGGTGCTGCAGAGCGGCTGCAGTATTGAAGGACTCGAAAGAAAACAAAAGCCGTGGTCGGATGCTTGACAAATTCGGGGGGGAAGTTCCAGTCCTGAGCAACCAAGAGCCGACCTGGCCAGAGCCATGTGCTGTCACCGTGAAACGATGACGGCATGGGTGGGGGGGGGGGTTAAAAGCGAAATAAAAAGGTCAAGAGCAGAAGGCTATAAAAATAACGAATGCATAGAGACAGGAGTAAGCCGTGTCAGCGGACCAGGGCTCCAATCTGTGCGTTGACAAGGATTGCAAAGGAATGGAGCACACGCGGGTGTTCCGCTCGGAGCAGGAAAACCGTCCGTTAATATAGGAGACAATAAAAAGGGGGTAGCCAGGTGGTCGTTCGGTACCTAAGAGCAAGACGCAACAACATAAGCGTATAAGCGGGTAAAAAAACCAAGCCGATTCTCAAAAAAAATTTGAAGGCGTGATGAAAAAAACCGCGTCCCACTCTTGCGAGAGGGAATTCGGGGTTCCCGGTATCAAGAACGAAATAAGAGCAAAGGTGGAGGAATTCAAGGTCTGGCAGTAGGAGCGAGGGAAGAAAGTATGCGAAAAAAAGGTCGCTCTACTGGCCTCAGAGTTGTGGCCGTCGCAGAAGTTATCACGACACAAAAGGGGGGGGTTAGCGTTGTCCGGGGGGGAGGTGTGAATGGGGGTGGGGCTTCGCGTGGTGACAAAGTGAAGAAATGCTCAGAAAAAAAAAACTACTTGAACGGCCCTCTCACTACGGGCCCAACAGGATCCTTACGCGTCGAGGACCCCCGTGGGGGGGAGTAGGATCAAATGGACTCGACTCCAATATATTCCATATAGACTGCTAACTGGAAGGGGACTCGCAGCAGAGTATATTAATCGCCAGTGAGGGAAGCGATGACTGACTGAGTTCGTGCGCTCCAAGCCACGGAGGGTTCGGGATAGGGAAAGGGATTTACTCATCTCGACTAAACGTGCGAAAAGGGGGGAGACGCTAGCCGGATCCGCTTGGAAGGGGGGGAGTTAGGAGCAGCCGCCGCTGGCTCTAAAAGCCCCCGAGTACACAATGCAGAACACACATTAGGGGCTACGAAACAAGCTCTCACAGACCGTCCTAAGACGGAGGGAGGAAAAGAGCCAAGAACCGAGAGGGTCCTCGCCGAGACGTATAAAAAGCTCTGTTGGGCGACAGTTTCTTGTGGGGAGGAGGGAGTGCAGATGGGAAAATGTGGTCAGTTCGACGAAAAAGACTACTCAAAAAAATTGCCGAAGCGATAAGACACAGAATCCAGAGAAAATACGGGTCTTCCAATTGAAAAAACGAACAAGGAACGATAGACTGAGTATGATGAGTAAGTCTTACTCGGGAGGAGCCGATGTGGTGGTAAATTAAAAAGCAAGGATCACAAAGACACACATGTGTAGCCGGGGGATATCCGATGAGAAGCAGTACGCCTCCTATCCTTCAAAACACGTCGACGGGAACAAATCAGTATTAGCCTGGGCGTGTTACCCTGAGTAAAGATCGTATGGGGGAATTTCGTGAAGAGCGACACCGGGAGCCTTAATCTTTTCCGCAATAACTGGACGCTCTCAAAAGCCAACTACCCCGAAGGGGGACGTACGGGGGGGAAAAAATTGCGAAATGCGATTGTCGGCCGAAGGGAAGCCATCAGAGGTACACAGGAGCAACGAAAGCTCAATCAGGAGTTTGATGAGGATACAGATTCATATAAAAAAAAAAACGAGAACAAAAGAAGTAAGGATCTCTCGCCAATTTGGACTTACAGCCGTTGGAGACGTTTCACCGGGGTCGTCTGAAAAGGGGGGAAAGGTCGAGGCAAAAGATTCAATCTGGAACAAGAACAGTGAAGTTCAGAGAGTGGACTCTCCGGAGAAGCGACAACCTTACAGGCCTCCTAAGAGCCGGAGACATCTGACCTGCCAACCGTTCTCGGAAAAAGGTACTTATAAATCGGGGGGACTAGCGAATGCTCAAGAATGGGGGATCTAGGGAATGACGAGGGGCCGGGGCAAGTGACGCTATAGGAGATTGGGTGCGGGAAAGGACTTTATGAATTGGGATCAATATTAACCTATGGAGGGGAATTTTGCGGTATCAGTACCGAGAAATTACACCGTAATAGGCCAGAGAAGCGGTCTTTGTCCGAGACTCAACTAAATAAGAACGGGCCATGGTAGCCCACGAAACACGGTGATCGAGAAACGTATCGTTCAAAGTGGGGGGAAAGCCGTGGGAAAAGAGGTCGGGACTTCTGGAGGAGGCAGTGTCAGAGAAGGCTCTGTGTTCGAGAAGACAAAAACGCCCATGACGACCGGAGACCTAGTTCTCGGTTGGAAGGAAAGGATACCGGTGAGGGGACGGGCAGTAGGATTCAAATAGAGTAGAACCCGCCGCGGGACGTGAGGAAAGGTGAAATGCGTGCCGATCCCTAGGGGACTAGGCTTACAAAAAGACACAAATCTGTTACTATGTGGGACTGGGAAAGGGGCATAGGAGAAATAGTCACCACCAATGTTCAAACCGTGCAAAAAAGAAGAGATCACCCTAAGAAGGGATCAAAAGCTTGGAGCCAAAAGAATGAACGCTTAACACAAGGACAGCAGAAGAGGTGGCGGTTCCATAGAGAGGAGAAGTCGCGAGTAAGGGAATGAAACGTAAAGAGAAGACGCGCCTTCTAAATCGAGACGAACGCGGCAGGCTGCCAAACCAGGAAAGCCAAGGAGGGCAACCTGCGGTCGTCCGCCACCCTCGGCCGGGAAAGAAGGGGATCAGAAGGACCGAAACGCCAGGCAAACCACTACGAACGGGTCGCAGCGCTTCCAATCTACGGAGGACTAAGACGGAAAGTGCCTTTTCTGGCGGGGGAGAAGTATAACGAGACCGGGTCCAAGCGCATACCTAAAAGCCGAGGTCGGAAAGAGGAACTCTCTCGCAGCCCCAAGAACGTAAAGGAGAACAGGTTAGAGAGCCCCATCCGTCACAGAGTCGCTCTGAACTCCATGTGGAGGTCACCCAAAAGAAGGGAGAGTAGTAGGACCCAGCTTGAGCTGGGGGCGAATTGACTGACTACGACACGGGGGGGGGGGTCTTAGCACGAAGACCCGCCCTTAGAGGTAACGGGCGCTTGGATAATTCTCGAGCTGCCGGCAACTTCAATCGGGATATTCAAGCCCAAAACAAGCGCACGTTCCAGTTCCACTTAACTGCAGTCGATAAAAAAAAGCACGCGCTTCAACTTCTAAGCGAAAAGTCTGCGGCACTGCAGAAAAGGACAATACCCGGAAACGTCCAACGGTCAGTGCCGGTTATGAAAGAGCCTACTAAAAAGAGGGAAAAGACGACTACAAAAAAAAAAAACCGGTATCTTCCACGTTCAGGGAAATGGGAAGGCCTGTCGGCTGGGAATGAGCCGTAGTTTGTGAGTTTCTGGGGAAGTCTACGAAGAGAGACCCAATAAGAAACTTAACGTTTAGAATAGGCTCATACTGAATTATTTTGTTGTAGTTCTACTTGAAAAAATCATCGGATCACTTTTCTGTATATGACATTATAACAAGAAAACTAACGGAAGTAGATAACCGTACACCCTTCTAGCGGGTCTGGAAAACGAAGTTTGCCATTCAACGGGCATATTCGGCGGGCGGAAAGGGTAGGTCATTCCCCGTGTCGGCGAGGGAACATGAGCAATTGGTGTTTTTTCTTTAGCTCTACCAGAGGAACTAGACGGTTACTCATCTTCGGAAGCAAGCAGTTTGAACGCCCTACAAGTCTTTACGATGATTGGGAAGGGGGTAGTCTGTACGGGGGGTCACCTCATCTAAATCTCCGTAGTTGTGTTGGTTATGTGACGAAAACATTGGGGTTCTCGGACGCGTATCATGGACCATCTCTCATTGAGGTCGCAACAGTTAATCAACAACCGGTTATTAGGAAAAAAGGAGAATATAGATTACGATTTAACTTTACGGAAAAAATAGGCTTCACGAACTTGGTCTGGGGGTAGAGAAAAAAAGCCACTAAGAACTTCTCAAAGGGCTGACAATCGGAAACTACATCAGGTATAAACTGCACTGCTTCACGAAGGTCCGTTAGGGCGCAAGGAGAGGCAACGAGAGGCGCAGCGTCTTGCTAGCGGGACCTACGACCTAAGGGCTTCCGAGAAGAGGACAATAGGCCAGAAAATCCGATTGCCCTGTACTGCATACCTGCGGGGGAGCCGAAACCTAGGACGGAAAAAACGGGAGGTGAAGAACAAAAATTCACAGCGTCGGCAAGTAGCGTTGAAAGGTGGACCATGTATGAAGCGGGAATAAGAGTCCAAAAACATAAGACGATCGCAGGGAGTCCACATGAAGGAAGAGCTCGCGAATATGGATCAGAGGCCGGAACTGTCTTGCTATACTGAGGGGCGCCGACGCACAACGAGGGGCTAAGGGCTAACAAAACTTTGCCCTTAAACACGGAAAGCTACCATCTAAGATGGCTAGGGAGCAGGGGACAAACCATAGGCGTTAACATCAAACCAGGGAACACTTTAGGCCAGCTAGGGGTAGTCCCGGTGATACTTTTACAGGCTGGAATCTATGGCCGCGGGGAGGGGGGAGGGATCGCAGGAGCTGCTGGAAAAGACGTGGAGGGGAACGGAATTTGGGGTGGGGAAAAAATTTAGGAGCCGGCTCACAAATGCCGACCGGTTGGAAATCCTGCAGGGGAGTGAGCTTTCGTCGAGGAGAGAGGGTGAATTAGTGCTAAATAAATTCACTTATCAGGGTTTACGATGGATACGTAGGTGAGGGGACACCGTGACCCTGGGAGCAAGAAAAAAGCGATGGGTGACGCCTAGGAAGTAGGGAAATAGTGAACTTACTAAAAGTGTGCGAATATGTGGGATGGTACTGGGCGGAAAAAAGGGTGTGCCGATGGAAATAACAGGCCAGGACGTGTGTCATTAGGGAAAAATAGCGATTGGTACATGTAGCAAAGTTTTTAAGACCAGGGGTCGCCACTAGACGGACGTGGTGTAAAACATGTGATAAGCGAGTGCATTGAAGAAAACTGAGGCGAATACCGTTAGAAAGGAGGGGAAAGGGTAAAGGGAAGAACGGGCGGCCGATTGAAAAATCCGCAAGGCGTCATTGAAGACGCTAGGGGGAGAACGACAAAGGCGTGTGAGAATCGTTCAGGAAAGGCAGTGGGTTAAACAAATTAATTTTCGGATTATGATGAATAAGAAGGGGAAATCTCGTACATTATGTCATACTTGCATCTACTCGAATTTGTACTAATCTCTAATAGGAGATTAACTTACATGCCGCCTATTAAAGTCTAATATAATATCCCTACGTGCGGGAAAGAGGAGGAAGGTCATTCCAGGCACAGGGTGGTCAGAAGTGATTTCAACTCTATTGTGTTGTGTCACAGGAGATCAACGAGTGGGTAACTTCAGTCCAAGATTGACTATAGTCAAGAGGGCGCGGAATGAGGTAAGGAACTATGCCTAGGGCAATAGGGAGGGGAAAGTAACACGTCACGGATGATCAAAGAAAGACGGTCGCACCCCTGCAAGCAAGATCCAGGGAATACGCAACCTGAAAAGACATTCTTAGAACTCTCGCCAAAGGGGGGGGAATGGCCAGGGTCATTAGGCGTACAATCAGCCTTCGAAGCCACAATGAGGAAAATACAGCGCATCAAAGGAAATTACCCTTCCGCACAAAAGTCAAGAACAGCCACTCCAATAACGAATTAACAGTCGTGTCGAGAGGAACTAATCAAAACAACAGGACTCTCAGGGAGATTGATTGGGGAAAACAGGGGACTACCCGATCTGGCGGGATGGCACGCTGAGATGCAGGTTCAATCATTCGTGACAGGGAGAACGACCGGAGAGAAACTTAATCTATAAAATACCGGTGGGGCCCAAACAGGCGAGTAAATCGAGTCACCCAATAAAACTTGGTGAGGGGTCATACGTTAGCAGCTAACCAGCGGAAACGGGGAAATACAGCCGGAATGGCGGGTACTGTTCACTTGCTAGCCTCGCCGGGTGGTCGAAAGAGTGTATCGGCTGACGACGTTGGAGTGCTAGGGTCGTTAAAACAAAGAGGGGCCGCCCCAATGCCAGAAGAAAAGCTTTGAGACTAGTGCGGTTAAACGCGCTCGGCTGAGGGGGACGTGACAGGGGGGGGTCGAGAAGAAACAATCTGCTTCAAAACTAGAGAACGAGAATTAGAGCATAGTGTCGAGCAGGAGGCTCAATTCTGCCGACACCATCAGGAGCAACCACCAGGGCGAGACACAAAAAAGACTAAACAGGTCAGCTTGACAGCGTGAAGATCAAGAGACAAGCAGCAAATGTGGGAATATCTCACGAAACTCGGGGATTTTTGAAATGACGAAGGCTCAGTCAAAAAAAATTCCAAAAGCAGGAATTGACGAAAGTGGCTCGCGGGCGGGGCGTACTTGAAATGGAATTCTCGTTGGCGTAAGGGAGAGGTCGATAGAGTTAAGTCTACACACCAAATCATTAAATAACGGACGGGCATCCAAAATCCGATTCTAAACGCCTGAACGCGAGGAGGTCGCCCGATGTCAGTATTGTGACTCGGAGAGACAGCAAAGCGTCGCCGTTGTGCCTGGGGCACAAAATAAGCAAATCATCAGTAGTCAAAGTCGTCGCCATCAACACAGCACACATGCCATACACAGAAAACAAAAAAAAATCCGCCGGAATAAGAGAATGATCTGGAATTCGTGGCTCGGAACGAAAGGAGAGGGGAAATCTACAGAATGGGGATCCATACAGGAGGGAGTGCAATCGGCAATGAAAAGGGTCAAGCGCGAGGGCAAGCATTGGGGGACGGGGGCGACCTCAAACGTGCGGATGACAACAGAATCTAAACGTAACGGGATGCTACTTCAACACATACGTGATGCCAACGACTGAAGTCGAAAAGAGAAACGCCCTCCGGACATGATCTAAAATCCGGGGAATGGGGACGACAGCCAACCGTCTCGAGGGGGAGTTCAACAACCTGGGGGGCACAAAAGCTTAGGGCTTAGGGTCAGAGTGTATTAGAAGGCCGCGGAGAAGTACGAGTTAGCGGGTAGGGAAAAACTAAAGGGGGGGGGGCGACGCGGAGATAACCACGAATGGAATAGACGTAAGGCCCCTACCGGGAACCGCCTACATGACGCGGTCCCTTCAAGACACGCAACGATCGGCCCCGTCGAACACTTCTGGATTTTAATCAAAGGTCGGAAGCCAAACATAACCACACGAGGGAAACCGCGAACACCACACGAGAACGAAACAGTCCTATTGAACACTTTACGCCGGAAACAGTCAAGCCAGTCCGGACCAAACTGCCACGGAAGGGCGACACAACCGCCTCCACGGCGAGCGACACGGCGTGCGCGTAACATAAGCCATAAAAGGCCTCGATCAAAAAAGTGAAAGCAAACCGCAAAGCGAGGGCTCGGACGAAAAACAGGAAGCGTCTGTCATAGCAGCAGCTACGCCATACGTGGGGCAGGGGGGGGAATCCCAAGGCATCCACGGGCACAAACCTAAAGCTGGGCAACACCAGTGAAAACCAGAGGGGCAGAATCGCTACAAACCGCCGGCTAACCAACGGTCGCACGGAGTGGGCCGTCATGTTGACCATTAATGCCAAAACACGATCCGAATTGAAGACTGCGCAGGACGGTGGAAAAAATAGTCGGACGAAACACAACAGACGACCATCGCGCTACCGCCACCGCAAGAAAGAATTGGGGAGATCAAACAGAACCGGAGCCACCGGGAAGGAAGGACTAATTCAAAAACACACTTACACGAACGCGTAAGCAACCTGCACGGGCAGTCGAAACCACTAGGTGGCCCATTACAGCGACCAGCGTACGCACACACCACGGCCCCAAACGCCTCACCCAATATACAACCCCATCCCACAGCCAGGGTCTCCTCCCCCCCCGGCACCCACGTCACCGCCCACGCCAACCCCCTATCCCACCCTCGCCCCCCCACCTTAACAACCTCCACTTCCATCCCCACCTCACACCCATCCCAACCCGCCCCCGGTATCGGCAACCACCCCCCCGGTCACACCCGACACTCGTAAACGAAAGTGCCCCCCCCACAACCAACACCCCCTCGGCCCCACCCCCTACCGCCAGACCGAGCTGTATCCATCCCTATAATACTTGCCGCAACTAAGACAGTAAACCGAACGTTCTTCTCCATATCGACTCTCAAAACCCTGGCAATACAAAGGCTAACTCCACCGACACACCCCTCCCTCCACCATCACCGCCAACCCCGACAAAGCCCCAATTAACTCAGCGCGCGCACCTGGTCCCCCTCCGCCCTCCCCACGCAGAACGCCCCACCCACCCCCCCCACCCCCACCAGGGGCCCCCAACCCCCCCCCCCCCCAGAACGCGCACCGGCAGGGCCCCCACGGCCCCGGCACCCCTAACGACGGACCCCCGGCGCCAGCTATCCCCCACCGCACCCCTAATCTACTTCCCCCCCGGCCTGGTGGTAACAAGGCGGGTCGCACCTGCTATCTCCCACCCCTCCACTCTTGCTCTCGCACCGCCCGCTAGCAGACCCCCCACCGCGCTCCCCGCCTCCCTCCCAAAGCTCCCCGGCTCTCGCCCATACCCTCGATCAGACGGCGTGGCTGCGCCGCTCGGCATCGCGGGCCCGCCAGCGTACCCCATCGTGGCCGCCCCCGCACACGTTCTTACCCCCCAACTCGGCCCAGTACAGAAACCAAACGCTCCAAGCCCCCCCCCTAGGCCCACCCGCAATCGATTAGACACACTCTCCCCCCCCCCCCCCTGAACCTCCACGCCGCCCCCCCCCCCGCATCACCGACACCCACCTTATCGGCAAAAACTCACAAAAACCAAACCCCCACCCCAGCACACAGCCAGACAGCCACCTATCCCCCGTATTCCCCAAATAACGTACGAGCTGTCCTAGAGAAACCTCCCCCGCCCGCACCCCCCGCCAGTACCCCCCCCCCTTGGGTTTTAGGGGAGAGTTTTTTAGATGTTTTGTTGGGCATCTGGGGAGGTTTTTTTGAGTCAGGGAGGGGAGGTGTCGGGGGGGTTTGGCGGAGTGTATTGAGTCATATATAATGTGGGAGTACACTTGGATAGCTTTATCTGTGGGGGAGAGAGTGGGTGTTGAGTGGGGATGAGGAGGTGAAACGTGCTTCAGGGTTCCTGGTGGGCGAGGGTAAGAGCACGGAGGAAGGGTGGGTCATAACTAGCGGGGGGTATAAACGTGCCATGCTGGGCGGTGCACGGCTGTGGTGAGGGTACAAGATTGAGGGACCACCAAGGGGGGGTCAAAGAAACGCGGGATCGCGGAGATAAAAAGAGACGGAACCACTGTAGGAAGTAGTAGGGAGAGCCACGCATAGCAGATATCTGTGTACAATCAGGGGGTGGAGAAATTGTTGCGGTAGCCTCCCAGACGGCACTTCCATCGCCTATTATACGCGTACTTGTACCCGTTCGGTAGGGGATTTTCCTTCCAGGACATGCCTCTAGTACTCAACACCAACATCCGTGACTCTGAAGTAGGGAGCCGGACGAAGGCATAGTGATCAGTGTATCCGCTTGGGGCCAGGTGAAGTGATAAAGGTCATGGGGCGGGGGATCGAAGTTGGTCCTCTCTGGTACTTCTCTCAATAACTCTTACTGCGGTGCACACTGGGTCCTTGTGGTAGGAAGAATTCATAGTGGAGATGGAAGGTGAGGAGGGAAAAAAGTCAGAGTAACAAAGGCTCTAGATCTAACGTCATATGCAGCCTTGGATGATTAGGGAAACTAACTAGACATACTTAGGGGAACGTTGCCAGGAGCAGGTCATATGGCGTATGGCGCAGGGCAGCCGCTCCCGGTTCTCAAAGTCAAAAATTCGCGCTCGGAAACTACGCGCAGCAGCGTATCAGAAGGGGGGAGCGCATCGCTAAAAAAAAAATAACGAGAAAGAGTGGGGGGACCCGAAATCTTGACTCCGCGCTCAGGAAGCGGAAAAAAGGAGGATAATGGCTGAAGGGCAGAGTGTTCAAATATTGGGAAAAAGTCCATTCCCAGGAGATCAATTAAGGGAAAAGAGGTGGTCGCAGTGTTCATCAGATTGACGCCAACGAACGAAACCGGTCTGGACTCGCCTGCACTAGGGGACTGACGTCCTATTCCCAAGAGGTGGTTTGGTGCAGGAAGGCTAGTAGAACAAAAAGGAAAAAAGACACCTGCAGCCGACCGTGGGAAAGTTGTGAAGGGGGGGACCGACCCGCGGAGGTGAAAAGCAAAAAAAAAGTCGTTTGCAACGAGCCATATCGCTGCGAACCGTTGCTAGATCGTCGAAGAGGTCACGCTCGGATAGGATCAGAGTTTGCCTAGTGCGAAGGGTCAGCCGGTCCAAAAAGGGGGAGAAGGAAGGAAGTCGCGGGTTACGGGCCCGTGACGAAGAAACATCGGAAAAAGGAACCAACAGGGGAAGATCTCTTAACGTCTGAGTTACCGGAGGAGGGAGGGAGTTCCCGAGTCCGCGCAAAAATGCGGGCAAAATCCAGCACCTTCAGAAAACTACCTTCCGTTCTAACCAGGAAAGGGAAAAATTCAAGAAGAGAAAAAAATTAGGAGGAGGGAGGAAAATTAAGTTTGGGATTAGGGACGACCACGCAAAGCTTGGGGGAATAATCCGGGTATGCAACTCAGTAGAAAGGAGCGGTTCCAAAGAGTGCTCGACCGGAACCTCCGTTAGAAAATTTAGGGAGCAACGCCGCCTGGGTTAAATCCAACCATAGAAAAAAGGAAGGACGAAAAGCAGCGCAAATCAAAGCACGCTAACAAACGACGATTCGCCCCATGAATATCTCCAAGGGGGGACATGCACGGAAAGAAAGCCATCCTAGAAGCCACAGGTAGGTCATGCGACGGACGGAAATGTGGTCGTCTAGGGGAGGGAGAGGTGCTTGGTCGATGCTAACAAACCTAACAGAAGAGCAAGAAAATCAAGAGCAAACGCACCGGCAGGCGAGGGGGAACCGAGCAAAGACGGGGACGCGTTAAAAAAAAACGAAAATTCGGGCAGGGAGAAAAACTACATGCGAAGGGAAGCAGTCACGAGGTAGTGAGATCCACCACCATGGCAAATCCTGAGAATGGAGGAAGAAACCCCTAGAGACGTCAGCAAGGTCGACGGCAGCCTATTAAGGGGGACTACCTGCGCATGGTCTAGCAAGGGAAAAGGCAGAGGGTTTGCGGAGAGAAACAGGAGCCTGCTCTTTAAGGGAAGAGGACTCATAGAATTGGAAACGCAGGGGATCTGGGAAGTGTACTTCGGAACTCGACTGACCAGGGCGGTGTAGGAAACGGAATTCATTAGCAGAAAAGAAAAAGCACAAAAGAGAAAGCTCGGGGGGGAAGAAAAAAAAAGTATAAGGCGCCTAAACCGACGAAAAAAAAAAACCCTAGAAGAAGACTTACCGGCCCTGTCCGAAACTTAGCACAGGGGTGATCGTAAAAAAACGTTCGGTTTGAACGGGGAGGACGGCGTCAAAATCAAGGCCACGCGGCCACTGTCATAGACGAGCACGTAAAACAAAAGCCTAAACCGGTGAACAGGACCCCAGGGAGACCGAAGAGGGAAAAAAAAGGAAAACGCAACAAAACAGAAACAAGAGTCTTTGGTGACGAAAAGCAACATTCGCCTCCTTGGGATCGTCAAAAAAGAAAGCAAGCCGTAAGCCGATCAGGAAAAGCTGCAAACGGGGAGGTATAAAAAGTCACAGTCGGACCGATGGGGAGTATCGAAAAACGGGCGACTACAATCAGAGCAGGGAGGAGGAAGGGCTTGGGAACTATTCGAGGTAGCCAAGCGAAAAAAAAAAGGAAAGAAGGAGTGGGAAGGATAGACGAGACTCTTGGGAGGAAGGGTCAGACCTGAGGGACTCTCTCTCTTCTAACTGGGGAGAGGAAAGTCAAAGGTCACTCCGAGAACTACAACGGCAGGGGGAAAGGGTAGACAGACGACGGGTCTTTGAACTGTCCGGACCGAAGGATCTCCGGTCCGTCGCAAATCAAGCTCCCTCTCGTGGAAGAGATCGGTCACGTTTACTAATTACTGACATCTGTCCCTAGGGGAAAAGGAAGGATTCCAAGAAAGAGGCAGGTCTAACTGTTTGGAAGGGGCAGGAACCCCCTCACAAACAAAAAAACTTCCTCCTGAAGACCTCTCTAAAGCACTAACCATAAGAGGGGGTATAAGGGAAAAAAAAAACTCGCCCTGGAAGTAAGGGGACTGATCCCAGAGCAGGGGAAGCAGGAATCTTGAGAAGGTTCGCGGTCAGAAGGGCGACGGATACTGAAAGACACATGTCAATTCTCTCCAGGGAGGTAGGAAAAATACAAAAACCCACCGGCTCCACAGCATAGGGAAAAGAGGGCATGGCGCACAAACGGGTCGTAGCAAAGAAGGCTAATGTCAAAGGAGGTAAAAACGACACGTCCCTCAAGACGAACTACGGAAAGGCTCAATCAAAGACTTCTGCGGACAGGGGGGCGAACACAGCGGGTAGAGGTGAAACTGGTCGCGGACTAAGAGCCGGTCCCAATCGCATGAAGTCAAAAAAGGTGTCGGACATAGTAGATAGTCGAGCAGAAGAGAGGGTCTGGGGAAGGGTCAATCGCCCGCAGACTTCTGGAAGGGTCAAGCAAGGGAGGGGGTCACGAAGGAAGCAGTCGAAGAGGAACCAAACCGAATGACAGTGAACATACCACGGCCAAATTAGAGCGATCAAGAGCGCCCTGCTCGGATTGAGGGATGTCTGCGAAGCCTTGCCACCTGTTACTGTAAATCAAACCCCGACCACACACGTTGAAGCAGCTTAAGAACTGACTGACGCAGCGACAGAGAGGGGCATGATACTGGAACGTTGCAAAAAACTCGAACGACAGGGAGGATTAAGCAACAACAGTAGTTCAGGAAGGCCTCAGGAATAAAAAAAAGGAAAACACAGCCGACGAGAGAGAGAGGGGGGAGAACATGGAAATTTAGAGCCGGGAGGTAGGAGAATGAGACTAAGTAACCCATGCCACCTTCGGGACAGGATTCAAGGAAAAAAACAGTGGACGTAGGAGTTCGTGCTTGCAGAGTTCTTCAGATCTAGGAAACGGAGCAAAGAAGGTTCCTCCAAACCCGGATTCAAAAAGAAAACGTGCACGTAAAAAGAGGAGAACAGAATGTATGCCAGTGAAAAATGGCCCAAAAAAGAAAAGAACGTAGGGGGACAAAACTACCGGAAGCATGCGCATTAGGTTAGTAGGATTCGCGAGCAAAAAAAGAAGCGCGCAGTGAATCCGAAAGGTTTGCACGCCAGAAGAAAGAAAGCTTAAGAAGGGGAAGGGAGACGCGGTAGCAGAAGGTTCAAAGACCTCGAGGAGGTAGTGGTGATGGTCCGCCAACGGAAGCGAAAAAACCCGACGCGAGAGATATCAAAAAAAAGACGGGGAGGAGGGAAGAAAAAGTGACGGCCTGAGATTCCGCCCCGGGTTCGTGCCAGAAAAAAACTACGACGAAATGCGTTCAAACAGAAATCAAGCACAAAGGGCAAGGGCAAAAAGTGTCAGGGGTCGTCTCAACTTCTGCTCAAAATCGGGGGAAAGTTGCGAGGGGGGGCCACTACTCGTCGCAGAAAAATCGTAGGGGGCATCCCCACAGTCCCTACGAAGGAGGCCTGGAAGTTCCATCCATGAGGGGGGTAGACAGAGACAAAAAAGCAGAGGCACTCTTGGAGGGGACGCCGGGTTCCTAGAAACTCATCGGGGCAAAAAGGGCAAATACAGGCGATCGACCAGAAAAGAGCACAAAAGAAAAAGAACGCGCCACGATTTGAACGACCTCGGCGATCAGGATCACGAAAAGTGATGAAGAAAAGCCAGGGGAAAGGACGAAGAGACGGGCGAGAGGGGAAAAGGTTCTTCCACCCAATAAAAAAACGAGCTCTGTCGAGACCGACAAAGACTGCCACACGACGTGAGAGTTCATCAAGACTGTCGGGCCGTAAATCGGAAAAAGACAGGACAAACAAAGTGGCCGCGAGTGGAATGACAACACAGAAGGCCGGGGGAAGGGAAGGGCTCGTGGTTGGAGGCGGCCACGGGGACTGATCAGCTCGCAGGGTCATACACGGCCGCTCTGCCGGAGAAGGGCGCGAGTGCTCGAGCTAAAAGGACGGGAGGTCATGAACAACTGGTCAATTACACCAGGGGACGGTCCTAGGAGACGCTGCAAACTGAATGCAGGAAAAAAAAGCAGGGAAGCTCTATAACAAAAGTTCTAAAGCGGGCGCGAAAAGAAGATAGAAAAAGGATGGGGTGTCCGAACAGGCTGGCGATGGGACCGACACAACAAAAAAGGGCGCAAAAGCCCAGGGGAAACTTGTCCGTCGACCGTGCCTGAAGCGAAAGAGGCAAAAGAAAGTTCGACCAGCTGCAGCGCGTCGTCACGGATGCATCCGCAAGTGAGAAAAAATGCCGCAAGGGCTCTGGGGAGAAATACGGAGGACGTGCGAATCGGAAAACGGGGGCGCACAACGGGAGAGGGACGCGGCAAGGAAGCCGGCGCGCCATCATGCATGCTGGCGAAAATTGGCACAACAATCGGATCCCGGAAGTCGAAGGAGACTCAAGATCACTTCCCGCCCACTTCAAAAAAAAAAAAAAAAAAAAAAAAAAAAAAAAAAAAGAAAAAAAAAAAAAACCCACAAAAAATCGATGCAGCGGAAAGCCCTTACCGACGGACCACAGCGGCGGATGGGGACTTCAAAAGGGACGAGAGAAAGGGAGAAAGGACAGGGGTGGGGAAGAAGAGCACCGCGTTTGTCAACGGCCCCTTACACACGCTTGTACGTGAAGCCTCAGGGCGCCTTGAAACGCAGAGAGGGAAAAGGATACAACATCATCATTTCCGGGAGCGTAGTCACGAGCGGAACGAGTACCTGTCGACCGCCAAGGAAAAAAGCCTCAAACAGGGGCAGGACCCTAAAACAAAAAAAAAAAAAATGTACGTCGAGGGAAACAGGGATCCCTCCGTGGGTGGGTGGCACAATTTTCGGGCTGTACCATCCAGCTAGACGAATATGAGCCCCAGCTCGAAACACCTTACCAACTCGAAAACACTTGAGGCGCGAGGTCAGCCTTTCCACTACTCCGCAGTAGGAGGGTTGTCTCGTCGGTCTCGGGTGACATCGGGGAAACAACATGTCATCAGCAAGAGATGCGAGGTGAGTAAACGTACCCAAGGGCGGCCACCGTGCTAGGAATCACCGTAGGCCCTCCTCCTTCCCCGTCGGCGAGCTCGCTGCCAAAAGTCCAAAAGAATAGGGTCGGAAAAAAATTTTGGGGAATTAGGGAGGACTCAGGAAAAGACGTCAAGCGGAAGTGGCACGGTGAGACCTGTGGGGTATTTCTCATTCTCGGAACAGTGAACGATGAATAACTGGGGTGAAAAAGAGTCCCGTAGCATTGCAAGAGAACGTGAACCAGACGCGTGACGCCAAAAGGTGCAGGAAAAAAAGTTGGAGAGGAGCCATTGCCGTGCCGATGATAGCCGGGGTTTGGTAACAAAAAAAATAAATCGCTTCCTCATCAACCGACTGACGTAGTCCGTAGTGGCTTAGCTGCTGAGAAAAGACTGGGGGAGGAAAAGCGAATGCGACCCCAAGCGAAGACAGGAACATCGTCTAAGGCAGGGGTTAAAACATGAACAATGAAATTCGGAAAGATCAACCCAGGAGACAAGGTCTACTGTAAAAACCATGCAGGGTAAAGCTCCGAGGCGCCTTTCGGGACAACGCATACCGGGGCTGGGGTAGTAAAGGCACGAAACAACGGACGTACTCTCCTTCCGAGACTCGTTCGGCGGAGTCTCGTGGCGAGAGCGGAGTTCAAAAAAGAGAAGGGATCCGCACGAGCCGAAGCTAGCAGGCGGTCACCACTTTCAAATTGGTACTCGTTCTCGGAACTGAGAAAAAGGTTTGGGGCTAGGGGAAGCCACTGAGGAGAGGAAGTAGGTCAGTCGTCGGCCAGAGGGAAACCAGCAGCACACCAAAAAGAAAACGGAGCATCACGAGAAGAGAGACGTGAGAAACGGGTTCCCCGCACGGAAAAAAAGCTTATGAGAGACAGTAATCGGAGTCGCGATAGGTGCCGCGTAGAAGCACGCACAAAAAAAAAGGTATAGGAGTGAAAACGTGCTGCTGATTAGACCCTCATCGCACCCGACCTGCCTAAATCGAGACAGACAGGAAGTCAACGATTGACGTCGACAGGTTCCGACAAAACCAGGAACTTATCACAAACCGTGGCGCGCCAAACCAAAGTCACAGTATCCCGCACGGGTCCAAAATGCCTTCAGGAATCGGGGATGAGAAACCTCTGCAGGAGGATGGGGATCGAAGAACGAAACTAGGGGTGAGAGCGAGAACAGGGCTGAGAACAGTAATGCGGTACAGAGGTCGAAATCTGGAGGGGAGGGGGACACACCGACAAGGGGTGGAAAGGCTCAGGCGAAACTCGAAAAAGGCAAGAATGCAGCGACCGACCACGGAAGATTGCCCGACCTGAAATTCTAAATACAAACTCAGAGGGCCATAAAGGAGAATAGAAGACGTCGAAACTTGTCGTTCATCGGGCTACCAACGCTCCACACCAAACCTTTATCGCACAAAGAGTCTCGGGGTCCGAAAATCAAAGATTTGCGGTGGGTACGCGGTGAATTTAACGTGGGGGGGTCATGCGTCGAAAATAAAGAGAGGGGTAAAGAGAAATGACTCTTTCCTCCGCGGGTCAAGAGCGACTTGAGCGTGGACTGGTCATGGGGGGGGGTGGGGGGGGGTGTTGGGGAAAAAAATAGACACCGTCTCAGGACATGAGAAGAACTTTGAATAAGCGAAGGCAAACTCGCTAGACGAAAAATCGAAACAGTGCAAGACCGTCCGAACAGTTAGCAAACTGGGAGCGCTGAGAACGTGCCGTCAAGGCCAACAAAACGGACCAGTCTCCACTTGTCTTTCGTGGCCGGCGGCCAGTGCGATCGGGAATCCGAAAGGTAGCGTATTGCATCCGAAGCAAAGCGGAAAGGGGCTTCCCCATATCGTGGCAGCTGGCGGAAGGCCGCAAAAAAGAGAAAGAAGAAAACGGCCGACGACATGCGCGTCGCTAGTCAACCGTGCAAGACAAAATGCAGGTCGATCGGCTCCACAAAGAAAGTGCGCCGACTTCACGAGGCTGTAGTCACTAAAACCGGAGAACTCCAAGAAAATCTGTCTCCACCGAAGGGAAACCAGGGCCGTAGCGAGGGGGGGGGAAAACTTACGGAGCGGCTATGGGTCAACATCAAAAAAACGAATGTCTCACCGACAACGGACAAGAGACGGGTCGCCTTAGAATCTCAAAACAACTGAGGGGAAAGAGGAAATTACGACAGAACCGTCCGCGTCTGGCCGGTGTGCCGGAGGAGAACAAACGCATGACTCTCCGGATGTGCAAAGAAAAAGAATACTGTTACCCCGGGCGGAGGCGTGACAGGCGGGAAGCCTCTATATTTTGAGGAGAGTGGATCTGAAGAGGCCAAATGCTAAGTCGTCGAAAGACTCTCGGGAGAATTGAAACGATGGAACGCAGAATAAGGCGGCCTGGTAGGAGCCGCTCGACTGCGTCCGAATGGCAAAGAAAAAACGTCGTCGGCTGGATCCTGGGACAAAGAAAGGGAACTTCCTACGAAAACGCAGAAAAGGAAGAGAGCGAAAGTCCTGCTAGCGAAGCCTGACCAGGAAGGCAGAGTACGGCGTTGCAGCCAGGAAAAACTCCGCTCTCAAGTCGACGTCAACTCGATGCGGGAAAACGGCGGAACAGGGGTAGGGGGATTTTCGAGCAGCTATTAGGGACCCCTAAAAGTAACGCACTGGGCGTATAAATGACAAGAATAATTAAGGTCAACAAAAAAGGACAAAACGTTCTCTATATTGCGAGGAGGGAACGCAGGAAATCAATTCCCCGCGGAGGGGAGGAGGAGCCAAACCGAGGTCACAAACTAATACCTGCAAGAAGCGGGAACGTTTCCCCCGACCTCAGGAGTAAAAAGAAGGCCTTGCTAATGCCGTAGGAGATGACGACCGCTAAAGACGCATGGTCTCTCGAAAAAAATAGTTCCGGTCAAGAAGGGCAAATCAATCTTAAGTGGGGGAGGGACTGGTAATGAGAGCGTGGAACGTTCCAGCACAAGATTACATACACAAGGGAGGTGGACACTGAACAAAAAGGCAAAGCCTACCGCCATCCTTAATCGGCGAGGACCGAGAAAGGATGATCATCACCAGAGAAAAAAAAAAAGGGGCTTAGAAAGTGAAGCAAGAAAGTTGTACTAACGCTTCATTCGTCATCAAGATGAAGAGAAACGACATCGAAAGGGGAAAGCGAGAAGGACTTTGGGACGGCGTGAGGATCCCGGAAAAGAGTGGGGAAGAAGTGGTCCTTGAGGAACGTGGCTAGTGAGACAACGGGGCGAAATAAAGGTCAGGGGCAATCGAATTATCAGCAATCCGGGCTTTAGGGGTTGATCGAAGTCCTCCACGGTAAGACCCAGAAAGACCAAAAATAAAATCGACCAGAGTGAAAGACCCATAGCAAACGACGACTACATACAGAGACAAGAAAATGAGGAAGTAAAAAAAATTTAAAATGAACGAAATCCATCAATCAAGGGCTCTTGAGCGACCACCGAGGGAAATTTGGGTAGGCGAAATGGAAATAAGTGTCGAGGGCTACTAAACGTGATAGCTACTGCAGAAGGCGGAGAAAAGGGGAAAAGCACTCCCAACTAAACGCAAGGCGGCTAAAATACCAGGAAAAAAGGAAGAGTGGGTGAAGCGAAAAAGGAAAACCATATCGGGATAAAGCTCTTAGGTCCCAAAAGAAAGAAGACACCCGTAACAGAAGGAAGAACCAGACCGAGCAGTTGGCCAGTAACCATCAACTAATCCATACGGCGGAATCAATCACATTAGTACTGTACTAACAGAACGCGACAAGGAAAAAAAGAGAAACAGGAAAGGTGGATACCACGGACAAGGAGGTAGTTTCCGAATATAATGAACGCTCATGGAACTTATGGGGAAAGCCTTAACGATGGGGGGACCGTGAGTCGCCCGAGGGGGGGGGGACTGAAGAGGGGAGGCAGCATCAAGAACGAACATCACACACGAAGCCTCACGGAGGGGGTGAGGAAAAATATGCCGACTAACGACCAAGAGGGGGAGCACAAAGGAGAAGAAGAGGAAAGAACGGCGCAGCACTTTGACAAGCTTCACCCCTGCGGTATGAGGAAAGGACACTGGACTATCTCTGTAAAGAGAAAAATAGACTAAAGACCAATTCTAAGGAAAAAAACACTGCGAGAGACAAAAAAGGGGGAACGAGCCTTATAACCGCTTCAAAGAAAAAGGGGCCAAAGAGTCTGGCGAAAAAACATCAACACTGCGAAAAGCAACAGGCTAATGGACGAACAGAAGGCTCCTCTGGGAAGCGGAAAGAAATACGCCGAAGAAGCCCAGGTGGGCGAAGTAAGCTGACACGACGGTGATGACGCTCAAAAAAATTCGCCTCTCTGAGGGGTATCTGCACCGAGAAGAAAGCCAAGCAGCCGAAGACTGCATGTTGGGGGAAAGGCCTAATCCAACGCGCCCACCAAAACGCGTGAAGGCTCGGGAAAGAGAGAAGAGGCAGACCGGTGGAGCCGGCTTTCAGTGGAGGGACTCAGAGCGAGGGAACATGAGGCAGATGAGGAGCTTTGCACTGCCGAAAGAACGCTCAAAAAAAAGGGACGCACCTTCACCTCGACGGAGAGGGTGGGACATTCCTAAGAGGAGCGTTCAGCCGTAAAAACGAAGAGAAAAGCTCGTGACTATCTCTGGTCCCCGTGAAAAGGACGTATCGAGCCAAACGGCCTCGCTAAGCCGAACCGCCAAGCTGTGCTTGGGAAAACGCTGTGGGGGAAGGGGACGTAAACCAACAGTTAATCGTCGAACACCAAAATCGCAGTGACCATACTCGGCCGCCCCAAAAGAAGGCAAGAAACACACGAAACCTGAACGGAGGGGTAAAGGAACTCTCAGAGGAGAGGCAGCTCGTGTAGCGGGTGAGGGCGGCGAGATGGGGGTAAAAAAAACGACAGAATGTCTATATGCTCCCGGCGTAGGAAAATCGTCAAAAACGAAAGCGTCACGAGAACACAGCCCTCAGGGCTCCAACGAAAGATCACGGGAAGTTCAAAAACACGGGAGGAAAAAAATGGTGGCGGAGGTCAAGCTTGGGTCGACGACGACTCCAACAGAGGGATGTTCTTCTCAGGGAGAGTCTCGACGGTCAAGAAAGAAAAGGAAAGGAATTGTTTCAGAGAAGGGCTCAGGGCCTGGCTTGATAACCGGTCCCATCAGCATCGGGGAACTTAAAAACCTTTGGGGAGGAACAGGGATACAGAGGAGCCATACTCAGTAACACGTCGGGAATCGGGCGAAGATCCCCCTCTTCTAATCTTCGTAACAGCCTAAGAGCCACCCTTCAGCATCGAAAGAACAGGTGGAGAGTTTCATGAACAACACGGAAAACACCGCAATCAGCAAAAAGCAAGTCTCTCAGAGAGGAGTAGACTGCTAGCTTGAAAGGAACTGGTACGTGGAGGAGAGGAATACCAAAGAACGACACGTTGGGAGAAGGGTTCAGCGAACTTCCCTAAAGAATGAGGAGGGGGCCATGAAGAAAAGTGCGAGTCCGAGAAATGCCCGACAATTCTGAAGGAAAAAGCAAACTTCGGTGACTGGTAAGAAAAAGAACGAGACGCTGAGGAGACGAGAGACTCTGGGGTGATGCAGACCGTAAGGAAAATGAAGGAACGTCTTTGTTCGTGACTAAGGACCTGAAGGAGAAAGAAAAAGAAATGCCACCTCGTGAAATGACTCAGAACGAAAAAAAAACTCGGGGTGGCGAAAACGTCGTCGTCGGGGGGAGTAAAAACTCGGAGGGAAGGAGCCAAAGCGACGCAAAGGCCTGTGCCGCCGAGGAAAAAAGCGTTCCATCGTAACTAGCAGGAAGTAGGCGGTCAAAGAAGGACCAATAAGCAACGCCAGGAGGAGGAGAAGGACCGCGAGTGTGCATTCCCAGAAGATGGATGACAGAATTAGGTTCGGAGGGTATGCAGATAATAGAAAAGCGTCGAAAAAATCGGTGAGCCTATGGCCCCGGAAAAACCTGGTCGCTTACGCGTGCAGGGGTCGACGAGGGGGAATCGGGAAAAGAACGCAAGTGACAGGTCGGAGTGTGTGTGTGGGAAAGACCCGGAAACGGAGCATCCCTACGCGTATCGAGAGAAAAAAACAAAAAGAGGATGTATGAAAAAGATAGAGACGAGGAGGGACGGTCTTCTGCACGGGTTTACGAATACATCAAACCTACACGCGAAAAATGGGGGGTCCCCCGAGAAAAAATGTCGAAAGGGGGACACGTCTCACTAAGGGATGGCGAGGGAAAGTCGGCGCAGAATAGACCATAAGTCTGCGACGAGACCGGTAACATCATGCGAATGAAATCTCAGCAGGTGCGGTCGGGACAATACCCCTTATCCTGGAGTCAAGAAGCCGAGAAAAGTCTTCCCCAGTCAGTGGAGTACCTCAAGCCCCCGAAAAAACAGCAGATAACAGATAAAAAAAAAAAATGCACACACACAACCAAACCAACCAAATCCTCGCGAACATCGGTTGCGACGGGAAGCCAAAAAACGAGAACCACCGACGACGACTCGGAACAAAGGGCAGGGAAGGGAGGGCGAAAGATCACGGCAGGGGGAATGGGCTGAGAGTCTAGCAAGCGCGCAACAACGACGGCGAACAACGGTGCACTAGAAAGCAAAAGCGCGAATCAAAGCGCGCTGTCACTCGCGGCTTCGCGAGCAGCAAGAAAGACGTGGAGTTCACAACGACGTCGCAGTTCTGTACTAGCACCTCTAAGGGAAGAGAGGAGAGTCCCCGGAAAAAAGCGAATGGGACAGGTCGTGAACACGACATTTTGTAACAAGGCGCAGAAGAAAGACTGATCAGGGGAAGGGATAGAACAGAGTGGGGGCACCAAAAAAACATCAAAACACGGGAAAGGCTTCATTGCACTGGAACCTCAACGTCAAGATTTGTAAAAGGTTACTGACTCACGGCCGGCCCGGGGGGGAAACGGGGATGGAAGGACGACTAAGGTTCGGGATCTGAACATCAACGACTTAGACAATCACTGACGCAGTCACGCAAGGAAAAAACCGTCTTTTTCGGAACACCACAAAGGCGTGGAAACCGAAACAGCGCACAGGAGAACACACGGAAACCCATGTCAGTTCTCACAGGCCGCCGAAGGAAGGAAAAGGCGCGACCCGTTCTGAGCGCTGCGGAAGGAGGAAGT
>Ga0179593_1603248_pt1 | contig 27807 bp, 36 predicted proteins | sample CZODoug2_1_08_16_FD_185931 | JGI IMG/M metagenome (GOLD analysis project Ga0179593, IMG submission 185931) | Vadose zone soil fungal communities from Angelo Coast Range Reserve, California, USA - CZODoug2_1_08_16fungal (PacBio error correction) | ecosystem: Environmental > Terrestrial > Soil >...
AACCCCAAAAAAAAAACAACCCCCCCCCCCCCCCCCCCCCCAACTCCAGAAGAGTCGACGGCGCAACGAAAAGCCCAAATACATGCCGCGGCGGGGACGAAAGCGCCGGCATCCTCGTCTCGCGGAGGGTAGTTATTCTGCCTCATACGCGGGAGGGATGCGTATGGGGACATGCGAATCTACGAACGGTGCTAACTGATAGATGAATCGAACATTTCTAAACTGGAAAAATCCCCAATCAAACCGAAATCACCAAAATGAACAGCGGCCGCCACCTCGGGTTTTCGTCGGCGAGCAGGGGCGTCTGCACCTGTCAGAGAGGAGCGGAGGTGCGCAAGAGAGAATTCTTCTTAGGACCCTACGCATGGCTCGGACTCAACACCGGCATGGGCCATCCCGCCTTTAGGATGGTGCTCTTGAATCAACTAAAATAAGCCGGAGAACAGACGAGCAAATTTGAACTCCAAAACTCCATCCTGTGGTCGGACATTCGCTTAAGGAGGAGGATCACACGTCGAGAGATGGCGCAAAGCATCACCAAATCATCTTCCATCCTGAGTGGAAAAGTGTCGATAAAGCCGTGAATGAGTTCGGCGAAAGAATCAGACGAGGGACTAAGAGAAAAGAGAGATTCGAAATGCGGGAGTAAAGCAAAAAGCGTGAAAAACGAAAAATACAAGTTCACACGCGGGGTCGCCTTTGCCTGTCAGGGCAGCACATTTACCCGCATCATCCAGGAAAAAGGCGGCTAATTTACGGGTATGGGGGGAGGAATTCCGGAATCACCAGTAAAGAGGCTCGCGCAAGCAAAAAACCTCGACCGAATGTGGACCAAATGAACTAAGAAAACCCTTTTCGTCTGCTGTATCGCCTAGAAGAGGACTCTTCGCCTGGCGAAGACCATAAGAACATACCCGTTATAAAGACGGGAACCTAGCGATGACTCAAAAAAAAAAACGGATTAGGAGAAAATAGAAGAGGGACTGGGGCATCGCTCAGGGATACACGTTATTTGAGGGGAAAGGGGGGAGTCGCTCATGAAGGGAACGGATTCTTCCAAAGGAGAACGCAGCCGATATCAGTTAGGAAAAAGGCATTTGGGGAGCCAACAGGATCCGGGGGCGAGGTTGGGGATGCGCGAGACCGCTTCAGGCATGATCTGGTTGATGGGGACTTAAGTTTGAGGGAAAGAGTATAAAGATCTTATCATGGTGCTTCACAGGGCGGGGGGGGGAAGAGAAGAAAATGGCGACATAGGGGATTAACTTGGAGGTGCTCGTTTTTCAAAGTTGACCATGTGAAGGAAGAAACGACCGGGCGTAAGGGCCTCGTCGCGCGTCCAATCGTCGGAAGTGTCTCCGTCCGAACCAGAGGTAAGAGGGGGGGGGAAGAACAATTCCATCGCGCAGAAGGATGGACGATGCTTTTGTAGGAAGGGGTGGGAGAAAAAGAAAAACTAGGGACGGGACGCGCAAGATAGGAGACGTTAGGTCCTAGTCGGTAAGAAAGCAATTTCCAAAAGGTATGATCTTGGGGAGTGAGGGGCAAGAAAAGGGGAGCAGAACGGCTTATATTTCTTCCAGAGAAACCATAGAGCGTTATTCCCATAAGAAATTTGTCCTTGGGAGAAAGAGAAGGGGTCGGGGAATAATAAAGTCGCGATTGAAGGGAGCACTCAAGAAGTGGCTCTTTTTGAAGGTTTAGGAGAAAATTTTAGACGCTCCAGAGAATACACCAAGAAAGAAAGAAAACACACCAAAAACAAAGAAAAAAAAAGGAAAGAAACAAAAAATATCCTAAAACTTGAGGTTTTCGGGAAGTATGTTTAAGAGTATTTTTGAGTTACTCTGGGGTACTAAACATCCTGACGCATGTGCTATTAATAAGACAATATGTCAAACGCGTATATTAGGAAAAGATACCTGGAGCTACCTATTAGTCGCTTTCCATCCATAAAAAACCCATAAACTAAGGTATTTTCATTAGAGAAGCGGAAAGGGGCTTGTAGCTGTCACCAATCTGTCAACAAATATCGAGCGTAGGGAAAATTACGACTCCGAGCAGTGTCGGGTCGGGTTGATTAGGACTCGATTGAAAGAGTAAAAAAGTGAATGGGAAGAGAAGAAAAGGAGGTTCTTCTAGGGAAATACAACTCCTAAAGGGAGGGGGGTGCAAGATCTAAGAAAAAGAAGATTGGTCAGAAGGTAAGGCGAAGAGAAAGGAAAAAGGGCGAACTAGAGAAGGGTTCTACCCCCAGGTGTCAAGAGGAAAAGAAAAGACAGACTACATAGGGAGAGGCTTCGGGGGGGAGGATCACGATTTGTTTTCGCCGAGGATCTAAGAAGGATGGGTGTCTGAAGGCGAGGGAAAAGGGTGACGGGAAGATTCGGGGAGAGTAGAAAGGGGATCAAGTGGCATTTGACAAGCGGTTCTGCCTACAGCCATCAGAAAAAGGGGAGGCTGAGAGGAGTATGGGGGTAATGGACCGAAGGTGGGGCCTCGGGTGATGCACGACCTCTTACCGGTGGAAAAACATATGGAAAAAAAGGGTTGGTGGAGGGGGTTCCATTCAAGACGAAAAGCCGACCTTCGTTGTCTAAAAAAGGATTCAAATCAAAGCACGAGGTTCTCCCCATAATCATGATCAATTCTCATAAAAAGAAATGGGACCTGGAAAGGGATAGGAGAAAACAAAGACTTAGGGGAAAAAAGGGGGGCTATATACTTGAAAACCTGCTCCCGTTGCTTTAAAAAGATGAGCTGTAGAAACCCCTGGAAGGGGAAATCGGATGGTCAGATTGAAGAAAAATGACTTAAAAAGACAGTATGAAGAGGGTTATCCGTGTCTCAAATAAAGGGGGAGAAAACCTAAGGTGGGTATAGAAGGTCAAGAAAGTTGGGGGACTTAGGTTAAATCCTGAGAAAACAGAAAAATAACGAACCGTTCGTTTCTGGGGGTAAAACGGGAAGAAACTAAGATATACTTGGAGTCTATCGGAGGTATCGGATGCAAATCTACATTCAGCCGTAGAGACCTTGCATCTCGGAAAAAGTTGCAAAAAGAAAAAAGAGCGACCGAAAAAAGGGAGGAGGGATACCGAGGGGGGGGAAAGACTGGGGTGGACGCTGATAGGGGGGGAAGTTTCAAAGATCGCACCTGGGAAAAAGGGAACTGTGGGAGGGGGTGCCTACCCGCTTCGTCACCAGGAACTGGGGGGGACAAAAATCTAGAGAACACAGCGACCGAATCGTGAACTGGGGATCAAGAGAGACAACAACAAGGAGGGGAAAAGAGATAAGGGGGGAGGGTAGTGTTTGAGGGAAAATTGAGGACTGATCGTGGCTTCGCGAAATTTCAGAAAAATCTTTGGAGGAGGAAAGCGGGGGGGAAGGAAATCACCGACCAATCACTGTTAGGGTGTGGGGTGGAGAAAAGTAGAAGGGAGAGACCAAGGGGGTCTGTGCGGAGAAGGGAAATTTACTGTCGAAGAAGGCCTGAATAAGAGAAGAAAACTTAAAGGAATTCTGGGGTGAAGAGGAGAGAAGTCCGCATCACAAAAAAGGGACATAATTCCATTGAGAAGGATAAACGTCTAGAAAAAGAAAAAAGAAGTAGATCGGTGGAGAAAGGTTCTACGGGGGGGGACAAGAAAAAGGAAAGACAAAAGGAAGATCTGTCCCAATATTTAGGGGGAAAAAATTCTATTGGGGAGAACAAAGGGCTCAGGAAAAAACTCTTGGGGGGAAAAGCCTGGGTCAGGGCCTGCAGTAATATTACCTCCAATGAACTTGAGAATAATACAGGGAGGGAGGGGAATACCGGCGGGTAAAAGGAGAATAGGTGATATTTCGTGCGAGAGGGGGGACCTGAGGGGGAACTTTTCAGGGGAAACCACTGAAGATGTCAGGGGGTCCGGAAAAAAAAAAAAGGTAATAAAGACAACCTTCACGACCACCAATGGGGGTACGCAGGAATAGAAGGACTCGAAGAACCTGAAAAAAGCGACGGAAAGGAAAACATCAAGGGGTTATTTCTCTCCTGAACGAGATCGAGGTAATTAGAGGCGATTAGAGGGACCAGAAGAGGGGGGTACATAAATAAAAGTATACTCAGAGGGAAGGGAGGGGGAGATCGGACTGCCCACTCGAAGCCTAAAATTGGGTTGGAAGGTGGGTATAAAAGAGGAGGGGAGAAGGAAAAAGGAATCAGAGAAAGAAAAATTAGAAGTCTAATTGTGTGAGGACAGCAAATGGTGGAGAAGAAAAGAGAGGGAGGGGAAAAAAACTGATCGAAGCTGGCAAGAAAAAAAGAGCCCACTCCGATCGGTCGTCCTGGAGAAGCGGAGTGGCCAGGGGGAATTAGAGGGGAAGGCTACAAAAATCGCAAAAGAATTGCAAAGGGGAGGTAGGGCGGGCAGTTCAAGGAATTGACAGGGGCCTAAGGATTAAGGAAGGTCGATCAGGGGGAACATTTCGTACAAAGCTGAAAGGAGAAAAAGGGAAAAGGAACAGCAAAAAAGCGTCAGAGATGACACGACTGACCTCGCACGTCTAGATTAGGGGAAGTCGTGAAAAGAAAAAAAATCAGCGACGATGGGAAAAAAGGCAAAAAAGTGAAAGGAAGACCTTCGGGGACGATCAAAGCCAAGAGAAGAGGGCGGGGGGGTCAATTGATAGGAAGAGAAGGATGGTCGAGAGAACTGAAAAAAAAAAGGGCCAAGCTCGGACGATAGAAAGAAAAAACTTGGAGTCAAAATCAGAACTAGGCTTCGGAAAAGGGGTCGGTAGGGAAATTTGAAAATGGAAACTAGAAGCCAGAAAGGGAGTAACTCTTCTTTCTTGTACAGATAAAAGCTTGAATGTGTCCGAAAGGGAGAATTCCTGGAGGGATAGAAGGGGGAAGTACTATACTGCAAAAAAAAATGTGTCGGATCCCCAATTAAAGAAAGGAAGGTATCTCTTGGGGAAAAAAAAAAAGGTTCGTGAGTCCTCATCAAAGGATCACTAGGAATTAAAAGGGAAAACGAGGGGGGAAGGTATTTGAAGCTCTTCAATTCTCTAGACTGAGGTCGATAGGGACCTCCTCGAGACAAGGAAGCAGCCGATTCAGAGGAAGTCGAAAACATTCGGTAGAAGGGGAGGCCTGAGGACTTCTGGTGAAGGGGGGGTTTAAGAGTCGCCGAGGGGGGGGGAGGGAATTACTGTTGGGGAAACATAAGGAGGTCCGGGTGACAAAAAGTTGAAATTGAAAAGAAAGCCTCCCGCCGAGGAAAAAGCGGCTCTCGTCTTGGAAAAAGGCTTCAGAAAAAGGGCTTTAGCGGGAGAAGGGGAGGGAAGAGAGGAGGAGATGAGGGGATGCTTGGAGACTTGAAGAAAAGGATTCCACGGGAAAAAAGGTTCAAAAGGGAAGAGGTCAGAAGGAGGCTTAATAAACCATTTATCAATCTTGAAAATGGGAAAACGGGGGGGGCCTTGGGGGTGCATGGGGGGACTTGTCAAAAAAGGGAGACCCAAGGAGTGTGGTAAAGTTTGCGATGGGAAAAGGGAGGGATTGATGTATGAGGAGATTGGGGGGGGGTAGGTCCCGTTCTCTTTAATCAACTTTTGGAGGGAAGCCCTACTAAACATTCTAAGAAAACGCAAGGGAGATGTCCACAAATAATGAACAAAAAAAACATGGAAGGGAGGGGACTTTGGAAGCTTAGGACCTTATAGAGGAAATCGGAAAACAAAGAAATGAAGTCCCCAATGGTTGCGCAAGTTCTGAGGTTTGGAAAATCCTGTGAACACATGAAAAGATTTCTAAGGGAAAGAAGAGATGATTGGGGAGGCAAGGGAAAAAAGGTCATCAAAAAGGGGCTGCGGGAACTGATAGGTAAACCAGGTAAAAATTCGGGGGAAAAACGACACTACATAAAGTAGTTTTAGCAGGTTTCGAAGGGGTCAGGGGAAAAACAAATGCAAGGAGACCAGCGAAAGAAGATTCGGAAAATTCACATGGAATGAGGGGGAAAGCGTTTGTAACTCCATCAAAAGGGCCGTGAGACCAACCGTCGTGGTTGACTTGAGCCAGAATGTCAGGGGCTATGAGAAGGAAGAGCGCGGGAAAAAAGGGGGAAGGGGGAAAGAGTTCAATCGGCAAAGCCTTCCAAGTGTGCTATCTGCAGAAAACTAAATAGGCAAAAACTGAAAGCAGTCACCACACCTTCCACAGGGAGAAGAAAAAAATGACCTCACCTTGATCAGGATAGACCCCTTTCCAACTGGGCTGGACGAAAGGTCGGGAAAAAAAACAACCGGAGAAAGTTTCTCACCTGAAAGGGAGTTCGGTCTGACTTCTCCGGGGGTTCCAAAAGAGTAGTGAGAAGAGGTATAGTAGATCCGGTTTTTGGGCTCTAGGGGGTGGTGACGGGACACTACAAGTAAGACAAAAAAACTCTAGAGTTCTGGAGAAGGGGACTGGGACTTATCAAATTGAGTGTGGTCTAGAGTTGCAGGTGCAAAACAAATTAGAAAAAACATCCCTCACCTTACGCGAGATTTGGTCGCTGAAAGGACTACACCGGAAAAGGGGGCTGGGGGGGGGGGAACATGTCTCTACTTGATGGGAAAAAATCTGAAGGTTGGATCGTATCGAGGTGGGGTATAAGGAGGCCTTGATTTGAACCGAGAGAAGGGGGTCGATCGCCTCCTCTCGAAAAGTTCAGGCAAAAAAAATAAAAGCTCTCAAAGCTTAGTTGAGGGGACATGGGGAGGGGATAGCCCACTTGACAAACGGGGGTTCGCGAGTCGAAAGGGTAAAGGTCAGAGTCAGAGGAGTGGGGAAACGGGAACGCACAGAATGTCACGTGCGAAGATTCCCCGATGGAGGAGCAGGGTATAACGAGACGCAAAAGCTGGAGGAAAAACCGCGTCTCGAGAAGGAACATCGACAAAAGTCAGTTTGAGGATCTGAAGCCGGGTATTCCTTATGGTCTCTTAGATTAACGGGGGGGGAAGCGTCAAGGGGCACCGAACGCAGGGGGTTCGGGGGTTTGGGCGTGAAATAGAAGGTCAGCTGGGACAAGAGAACGCTAAAGCGAGAAAACTTTATAGGGTAACACCAAAGGAGGTTTACAAGATTGAACCCGCTTCAGAACTGGAAAGCGACCGAGAGACCGGGAGAAAAAGGACCATGAAGGAAGACCGGAACCGGCGTAGGGGAATTGGGGGAGTCTCCTTGCTGATACTCCTGGGAAAGGAAAGGATACATCGGAAAGTTCAAGAATTCTAAAACAGGGTCTCTACGAGGTTTGAGGAAAAAAGCTCGCTGGGAGGGGGTCTCCACAGGTACTCGAGGAGGGACCGAGTTGGCCTCGACAAACAGGATGTTTCCGCTCGAAGAGGTAAGGAAGGAACCATCAGAAGCCTCTAAGAGGGAAATTCACCTCTTCGCGTCTGGCAAAAGAGGGGGGTTATGCGCTCCTATGCTGCTAGTCGATTCAGTCGAAGAGGGGAAATGTAAAAAGAAAGGGAAAAAACAACAAAAAAAATGCTCGACCCTGTCAAAACGGAAAGCAGGGAATCCTCGAAATAAGCTGGGGGAAACTGGAAACGCTTGAAAAAAACTCGAAAAAGGGAGAATAAGTGTGGAAGGTCTTCTTTGTATTAGGGAAAAGACCCAGGATCTTTTGCAGAAGAAAGAATGAGGAAGCCGACGCTGAAAGAATGCACTCGAAAGGGTAACGCACATCATTTCGAATTATGGAGTAATTCAGGAGTTATCAGGGGGGCAGAGCAAAAAGAGAAGGGATTCAGGGGATTTCAAGGAAGGGAAGGGAACTCTCTCGTCGAAATTCGGGGTGCCGTCTACGAAGGGTGGAAGAGGAAATTGCTGCATTCGAAGAAAATCGAAAAGACGACGAATCAACTCACCGAGGGAGGGGAAGGCAACCGAAACGAATCTCGGAGGTCCAACGCGGCGAGGAAGGGAGTGGGAATTTGTCAAAGCGAGCTTCCCCTACCACGAACCTGCAAAGACCGCTTTGAGCAGAAGGGTCAAGGGCATTGATTACTACGAGGAAAAAGGACCATTCCATCCTGGAGGGACATTCAGCGTGCCTGGAAGCTAAAGCAATAGAAAGCATCGGTAAGAAGAGTGAGAGTTGATTTTAGTATAAAGAAAGGACGGCGAAAAATTGCCGGGAAAGGGCGTATGAAGGGGACGGTACGGGGAAGTGAAAAAGGAGAAAGGTTCTACGCAGCTTGTCGCCGTTTGACTAGGAAAATCATCCCGGGGAAATCCTCTAAGTCCACAGCGAAAAAGTTGCCGGAGCCAAGAAAGAAAGAAAAGTGGGGAGGGGAGATGCCTAGCCAAAAACACCCTTATTGCGGCTGAGGGGAAAAAAGCCTTAATCGCGAGCAAAATCAGCACAGGAAGGGAAAACAAAAAGAGATGGCAAACAACCACACAAAAGGGAGAAGTACTTGCAGAGGCTTCAAGTTAGCTTTGGAAAAGGGGAACTTCTCGTTCAGGGAGGAGAAGACTAATCGCAGATGAGAACGCAGACAGGGTCTATTTATCATTTTGGGGATCTACGGTCGAGAAGGGGCGTTGCGCGGAAAAACAAAGGTAAAAAAAGGGGGGAGGACCGTAAGAAAAGGGGAGGACATTCGCAAAAAAAGCGGGCTTATAAGGGTACTGGGGGGGGGAAACAGGCCAAAGGCACTGGGCGGGATGGCAAAAGCGGGAGATTCCGTACCTCGATCCAAAGGACGAAAAAAAGATCGGAAACACTGATGGAATCGGAAGGAGGGGAAACTTCCAATCAAAAATCAGATGGGGAAATTTCCGGGACTAAAAAGGGAAAGAAGGCTCAAGAGGGAAAAGGGGGAGTCCACTCTGAAACCACATTTTGGGGGAGAGGAAAAAGATTATATGGGTATGGCAACAGGGGGGAAAGAGGAAGGGTTGCCCATCTCCTTGCAGTCCGTAAGGAAGGGGGTGAGGGGGGCTGCTGAGAACAAAGTAAGGGGGGACGGTTAGGACGGTTCCCTGGGGGGCTCGGGGCCGTACGAAAAAAAAGGGTAGGGATGGGGGAGGAAGTGTTTCGAGTTGGGGGTCTTGGTTCTGCTTTTGAAGAAATAAAAAACGTCCCAGCCGGGGGGGCCCTGGGTTAGGGAGCAAGGGCCGAATCAAAGTGTCCAAGAGAAAATACTGAAGGTCACGATCAAAGTAGGGAACCGGGAGGGCCGCAGGGGAAGGGGAAGGACAACAAACCCCCGAAGTTGGGGAGGTTTTCATAAAAGGAGATGGGGGGGGAAGGACTGGAGGGGAAAAGGGGACGAAGGAAGAAGTGTTCCAAGAATCATAGAGCTTGGTGCGCGGGAAGGAGACGCCTCGGGGGAAAAAAAATCGTCATCAGGTGGGGGCATGGGCCGGGGAGAGTTTGGCTTCTACTGTTGAAAGAAAAAAAAAAAGATAGCTGGGGGAGAGGAAAGGGGACTAAGAAAGAAAGGGGGGCACACGAGAAGTCAGTGGCAGGAAGCAGCACCTTAAAGTTGGATTTCTGCAACAAAGGCCCTAACACTCCAAGACAGGGAATGTGGGAGTGGGGGGAACGGCCGACTGGTGTTTTTTTTACGAAGCTCGGATGACAATTTGAACAGGCAAAGGAAAGTTGGAGGAAGACCTGAGGGACATAGGAGGAGGAGGATCGACTTCAATTGAAAGGGAATAAGAATTCGGAAAACGGAAAAACCGCCGGAAGGCTGAAAAAGATTCGGGAAGGGGGGTAAAAGGACATTTCGATAGCAAAACGATTGGGCAGGGGAGAGATAACAGCGGGGGGAGGGAATTCCAGAGAGGGGAAACCCGGGGGTGGTCGGAGGAGGGACTGATTGAAGAAATCTTGGGGGTCATTTTGGGGGAGTCAGAGGAGAGAGGAAAGTGATCGCGAAAAGGAGCAACCGCGCACTTCAAAACCTATCAAGGAAAAAAAAACCCGAGGGGTCCTGGGACTAGGGTGGGGGGAAACCAAGAAATTCGGGGAATGTAACGCCTTTCGACCAAGGAAAGAACTAGAGGGTCTGGGGAAGGTCATTAGGGAAAGGGGGGGAGGAGCCGGAAATTCGGGGGGAAACTGAGGGAAGCAGGCTTCAGCTCCATTCTGAGGTGGTAAAGGGGTCCAACGAAATAAGAAAGGGTTTGTGAAAAAAAAAAAAGAAGAGGGGGTACAAGGGATATTTTGAAAATGTGTTAAAGCGTGATTATTCCGGTGTCCATGACGGGGGGAGAAAGACCACTGGATAACTGAGCTATAAAGGAAGTTAACGAGGCGGGGTGAAGATTATTCCCTTAAGGTAGAAAAAGGGAGATATAATTATGAAGGGAGGGGGGGCCTTGATCGTCGTCAGGAGATTCACATAATCACAGAAAGACATGAAAGGGTGGCGCGGGTAGCGATGTGTCTTCATGGCCGTCGGAGAAGGGGGAGAAACTTTGAAGGGACAGGGGGGCTCTAAAAGAGGGGAGCAAGGGACGAAAAAAGTACTGCGGGGGGGGAGGTGAAAAGGATGAATCAAAACCGTGGAAAATGGCAAGGGAAAGACACACTTCGGGGTAAAATAGTATCAGGGGGGACGGGATGAAGAGAAGAGGAAACAAAATAAAATCCAACAAAAAACGAAGGGGGAACTTTTCAATTGAATATCAAAAGGGATCCCTAAAGAGAGGGAAGAAACAACAACAACGGGGGGGAAGAGCGAGGAGTATAGTTGGATCCAAATTTTCACTATCTGTGAGAGGGATCTAGAGGAGAGAAGGCTTCTGGGAGTACATCAGAGAACGGTTTCGACTAAACGTGGACAAACCAAATGTGTCACTGGTGTCGAGCTCGCCGAAACGCGTAGGAGAGCTCAAACCAAGAGAGAGGGGAAGACGGTGTAACGCGGAAAGGGAAAGCTGGGGCGCAGACACGTGGAGATCTAAACCAAACACCAAAAATCGACCATAGGAAAGGTTTCTGGAAATGGGGGTTTCATCAATAGGACCGCCGCAGAAGGGACTCCAAAAAGTAACCAATTTATCTGAAGAAGCATTATGCGCCAGGGAATAAACCAAAAGGGACGCCTAGGGTAAGAAAGGAGGTTGCTTAGAAGGAAGGGAGTTTCAGCTTGAAAAATATATCCGCTACACAAGAGGCGCCGGATAAGGGGAATTATTGAAACCAATATTGCGGGTGGGTATTTTAACACGGAAGCGTGAAAAAAAAGAAAGAAGGGATCGGGGGGGGAAACAGAAAGACTGGAAGGTCAATATGAAAGAGCAACCTGGGAGAAGAGAAGGCGGGAAGCAGTGCTCAAGCAAAACTCCGGTGAAAGAGGAAGGACTTTATAAAAAGGAAGGGGAAAAGTGCCGGGGGGGGAGAAGAGGGAAAAGTCTCTGCGTTTTTACTCAGTTCAGCGGGGGAGAAAAAGGGAAAGCTGCTGGAAGAAAAACACTTACTGGGAGAGGGGAATTCCTCTTTTCAAAGCAAGGGGGAAGAAAGAAAAACCCTTATGGAAACAAAGGGAAAGGAGAGAAGGAAATTACTAGACGGAGGGTCGTCCATAATAGAAGTAAGTACATTAGTTCAAGTTACAAAACAGAAAGAGGAGGGGGAAAATCATTATGGAAGGAAGTCCGGAAAGGAAGATTCCAAGTGGGAAAAGAAATCTCGAGATATGAAACAAAGTAAGTCTCATTTTAGAGGAGGGGAAAAGAATACCAATGAACAAAGAAAAGAAGGAAAACATTCTAAGGCAAGACGAAAGAAGAGTCATGGATAAGGTCATTTAACTTTTTTTTTAACTTTGAAGGAGGGCGCTCGGGGGACACCAAGGAATCCTTTACGGGAGGGGAGAAGAAAACATGCACCAAGGAAATAATAGGGTGGGGATGTAGGTCTCGGGGGTCTCTAAAGAAAAGAAAAAGAAGGGGAGGTTGGTAGGGAGACATTCAGAAGAAAAAAGAAATCGGGTAGGGATCAGGAAGAAAAATGGCTACTGGGACTCTGTTCAATCGGTATCGTATAAAAAAAAACGCTCTTCGGAGAGGGAGGGAAAGGAGTTTCAAAAAAAGGTGTAATTATGTAAGGGGAAAAAACGATTATCATGGGGGAGAAAAAAAGCTCAGAGTAAAAAAAAAAGAAAATAAAGGGACGCATTTCCAAGGGCTTAATCCTCCAGAAGAAAAAAGTAAAAGGGAAGGGTCTTCCGAAGGAAAAAAGTATTCAGTATGTGGAGAAAGTCTCTAAAAAGGGGGGCGATAACATGTTCTTAACTGAAACACAAAAGACAGATCAACTACATAACCTCCAACCTCAAGGGTGGAGGGGGGAAAGGGACTTAACCGTCGAAGAGAAACAACTCTCACTTAAAAGGGGAGAAGTTGGGCATGGGAAAAAAGAGACAATTATAGCACCCAGACCAGCAACTGGAAAGTCAGCTGACATATTTGACCTCTGGGATCCAGGAGAAACTTTCAAAAAACTATCAGAAGGGGTCAAGGAATCAAAATTGGGCGGGCTTAAATTTTCATCACAGTTCAAGGGAACGTCGGAATCTACTGGCGAGAAACGGACCGTACAAGGAGGGGAAGTGATGTGACAAGGGGAGGGGGGGGAGATAAGAGGAAAAGAGGTTCGAGAGGAGAAAAGGATTCAAGGCCGAAGGTCCGAGCTTCGAAAAAGGGAAAAGGTTACGGAGAACCAGGGTCCCTACAGGGAAGAAAGCCTTGGGGAGGAGGGAACGCAGGGAAAAGGAATCTTGGGAAGTCGAGGACAGCGCCATCAAAAACCAAGCAAGGGAGGCTCTCTCTCGAAACCGAATTTTCTGGAAAAAGGAACGAATCTCAAAGGGGGAGGAGCGTTGGAAGAAGAAAGGAAGAGGCGCCTTGATCGAGAGGGTATCAAAAAGAAAGGAACACGTTACAAGTAATCAGGTCAAAGGTAATAGGAGAAAAAAAAACTTAGGAGGGTACTTGCGAGGAAGTGAAAAGGGGGGGAAAAAATGATTCTTAGTCGGAACTCCCATGCGATAAAAAAAATCAAAGGGGAATTTAAGGGTGAAAGGTATCCAGAAAAGTCGAATTGGGGGAGGGAGGTCCGGGAAAGGGGGGGGAGGTTGATAATAGACTTCCTCCAAAAGATTTTCTTCGCCAGTTCAAGCGGGGAGGAGAAGGAGGGAAGGACGGCAAATCTACAGAAAAAACGTACTTGATGGCTCTTTTAAATTACAATGATTACGGACGACAAAGGGATAAGAGGAGGGTCGTCTTAATTGATGAGGGGAGTTGTCATTTGGGGAGTCCATCGACAGTATTGTTGAAAGTGCTTATGCCCATAATGCTACGGGGAAAAAGGGGACTTGATGGATCCGAAAAAAAGGGGGATTTCAAAAATGGGGGGGGGGGAGAACTTTAACAACGAAACGGAAAATAACCTATCCGAGTATGAAAAAATCTGTATGAACCTAGGGTTTTGACTAAACGGTTGAAGGAAGTAATAGCAAATTCCCAACAAGGTGAGGTGAGGGGGCGCTTGACGAAAAGGTCTCCAAAAGCGACTAAAAAAAGAAGAGGGGGGGGGAAGGACGGCTGGATGGTGAATTTTTTGGGCTGGGGTCCTTTTAAACAATGTTTAGGGTGTACTCAAGAGAAATTCACGAAGCCTACAAAAACGCTTGAGATTTAGTTTCGGCAAAAAGAAATCAACGAAAAATTAGGGAAGGAGAAAAAAGGGAATTCCAAGAAGAAGAATGGGGGATGCCAAAAAGGTACGCTTATGGAGATTTCAAAAATAGGGAAGAAAGATACTTGAGAGAGGGGGATTACCGGGAAAGGGGGAACCACGGATAGCAGAGTGAGTGGGCAAGTTTGTATAACTCTATTGAAAAGGATCAGGGTTTCAAAAGGGTGCGACTAAGGGGCTTAGATGGGGAAAATTACCTTCAGAAAAGGAAAGGGATTGTCTCTGTGGCGATGATGGAAAATGACCTGAAAAGGAAAATAGAAGGGCCTTCAGGGAGAAATGTAGGGGGGTCGCGGCGGAATAAAGTTAAAAACACGGTTCTGCAAACTGCGCGGAAGTCAAGAAAAAAATTGCCGGGAAAAGAAGGGCAGAAGAAAAAAAACTGTTTTTTTCAAGAGGCCGCAAGAAGGTCGGAACAAATTAGAGGAGGCCAAACTAATCTAGTGGGACATCGCAGATGAAGTTAACCTCGAGGGAAGGGGGCATGGGAGAAAAAATCGGGTGGTAGGGGGAAAAGTGCCAGCAAAAGCAAACAGCGGAAAGGGAAAACGCCAGGAGGGGGGGAGAAGGTATATGGAAAGGGAAGGCTGACAGCCTTCCCGCGACGTTTGAAAAAAAGCGCTTAAACCTTTGGGGCAGGAGGCTTGGCAAAAATCGACAAGAAGAAGGGGCAGGGGAAATCTCTGCAGGAAAGGGGGGGCGACAGATTTAAAAAAGACTTCCCCGATCACCGAAACCGTCCCGAAGGGGAAGGGTCGCTGTCGAAAAAAAAGAACGTGTAAAAAGGAAAGGGGGAGAGACTGCAAAACGAAACGAAAGCGTTTGCTTGTCTAATAGAGGGAGGGGGGGGGTCTGAAAAAGGAAGGTTGTCGCAAAAAAAGGGAGATTTGAAAGGGGAGAAAAAAAACGTTTTGGAAGTGACATTGCAAGGTCTTAAGAAAGGGGGGGTAAAAATTTCCACTAAAGCTTGAAAGGGGGGGGGGGAAACTGACGGAATGTTCGAGAGGCGGGGGGAAGTACTTGTGTTAAGCCTTCTTGGGGGGAGTAGGGGAACCTGAACAACTAAACAATTAGACGCAAAGAGGAGGATCTTTAGTTGATGAATTATGACGAATTTCTAAATGATGGGAGTTTATAAACTTTGGTGGGGGAGGAATGCGGAGGGAGGAACTTGAATGCACAGAACTGAGGTTACCTAGGTCAGGGGGAGTTTCGGGCGTCGGGGTACATCGGGGCAAGGCCTTCGTTCTAAAATAACACGGAAGGAGGTACAAAAACCATAGTGATTGGGGGGAAGAAGCATGGAATCTTTGGGGTTCAGAAATGAACGGGGGCACCTTAAGGAGGGGGGAAAGATTTAGCCGAAAAACCACGGAGCGTCCGAGACCTGATTAACGTTATCCTAGGGGAGGAGCGCCGAGACTATCGAAAAAAAAGGGGGGTATTGGGGGGAGGGTCTAGACTCTAAAACGTACTATTATACAACAAAAAGGTATTATTATAGAATAGATGAAGAAGGGATCTGGAAGGTTTTAGTTAAAAAAGTAAAAGGCTCTCAGTGGACGGTGTCTTCGCCTAAAGGAGGCCATAAGGAGGGTGGGTTCTAAACCGGGTTCGCCGGAGAGCCAGCGACAATCAAATGGTACGGGCGACGTCGCCTGAAAAGAACGGATCGAGGTACCTCGGAAAAAAAAAATTACAGAAAAAGTGTGGTAGACCAAGGGCATGTGCCGACGGCTGAAGCAGGTCGAGAACTGCCATTCGGAAAAAAAAAAGGATAACTTAGAAGGGAAGGGGTCATGGGGGAGGGGGTGAGGGGACCCGTCCTAAACTCCAAAAAGTTGTTGGAAAAACTTATAAATAGAAGGGAAAAAGTGGTACCAAACCCCCACCCACCAGACCCCCACACATTCAAGGCTAGCAACAAAGAAAGAGGGAAACTTTTGAGTTTGCGGAATGGGTGGGTGGGGTGTGGATACACGTTATTTTCCTTTCCAACGAAGCAGTCCTAAAAGGACACACAAACCCCCGAGGAAAGAATTTCTCCAAGAGTGGAAAAGGAGGCGGTGGAAACAGGATTGAAACACATCCGATGGCGAAGGGGGAAAACTAGAAAAGGGAAGAAAAGTTGAGAGGGGAAATAAAGTCTACATGATACAAGAAAGACCGTCCAGAGCATCGCCGTTGCTATGGGGAGAAGAGACGCAGGTCGATCAAGAGAAGTTCTGAAAGAATCGGGAATAGGAGGGGGGGAAGATTGGAGGAGTACGGGAGCGGGGTGGGAACAGGCGGCTCAATGTCACTGAGAGAAGTAAGAAAAAAAAATCACTAAAGCCTGTTGGGAAAGGGAAAAAAAGTCACCGCAGAAAAAAAAAGGGTTCCAAGGGGAATACGCGGGAAAAAAGGGGGAGGAGGAGTCTCCAGCGTCCAGGACATGGGGACACCAAAAAAGAAGGGCTTGGCAGAGAAAAAATGGTAGGGGAAAACGATTTCTCCGAAAAGATTGGAATCTCGGGAAAAAGTTCTGAGTAATCGCATTTTGTCTCGACAGAAAAAAACCAGATGCGAAAAAAAAAGGCGGACGGATCAAAAAAAAGAAAGAAAAGAAGAGTCTCGGGTACGATCCGGGGGAACTGGGGGGAAAGGGGGAAACGCGCGGGGACCCCTACGCTCCTGGACGAGAAGAGAAAAAAGATATTAAAAAAAGGAGTATCTTTGAAACCCAGCCTCACTCAGATAAGAGGGGGGGGTAATTTCAAAAGCTAATTAGGAGCGGGAAAAAAACCAAAAGAACATTAAAGGGGGATCCAACGCGCCAAAAGATCAGGAGGCATAAAGAAGTGGGGCGATGAATCATTTCAAAGATTATCATGTGGAAGAATCTAAGAGAGAAAAAGAATCCATTGTCCGGGTCATGGGCAGGGAAAAAAAGAAAGAAATCCAGGGAGGAGGAGATAAGTAACTGAAAGGAATCCGAGAAGTATGGCGGAAAGAAATCTCAGGAAAGGGCAAAAAGGGAAGGGACGTAAAAACTACGACACGAGGACACGCATGCCGAGTTATGCTCCGCAAACCTCCATTGGGGGGGAGGGAGAGCGCGGCAAGAAAGGGGGGGTCACCTCTTCAAAAAGGGAAATCTCTGGGGAAAGGGGGGCTGACAAGAGCTTACCTACTCAAAAAAGGAGACCAACCGTCAATTCTAGGGCAAGTCAAAAGATGTGGGGGAGAAGAAAAATTCTGGAAAGGGGAAGGCCTACGAAAATTGTACCTCACATAATCCGTGTTCTGGAATTTCAGGAGGTCATGAAACCTTCCGGTGGAAAGAGGGAATCTATAGGAAGAAAAACCCTTACAAGAAGTCAGACTATCCTCTTGGTCTCTAGGGGGGAGGGGGAGGGGACCTATTAGAGGGGGGGGGAAGGGACTGAAAGCTATTAATTAACTCGAAATGAATCTAAAGGGGGAGAAAATTCAGGAACCGAGCAATAATGGCGATCAGCTTTCGATTTTGCGGAAAAAAAATTTCCAAGAAAAAAGAGGGATAAAGGGGGGAAAAAAAGTCTGTCAGGGGAAGGAAGGGGAGGTCAACAAAACATTTCCGAAAAAACTTCCAAAAGAAAGAAGAAAGGGCAGGATCCCCAAAGGAACTGACATTCTCAAGACGGCCTGCGGGGGGGAAAAAAGGCAGCGGCGCAAAAGAAAAAGAAAAAAAACCGTAAAACCCCGGAAGGATGAAAAACAACAACAAAGGAGAGGGGAAGGCTTTAATACTTCAGGGTCTCGGATCAGATGGTCGTGAGAAAAAAAAAAATCCGCATGGAAAGGGAAAGACCAGGAAAATAGGTTGGGGGGGGGGACGTCTTGGGATCGAAGAGGGGAAAGTAGGGCGAGGGTAATCTTCCGAGAATGAACGGAGGGGAAGGAAGGGGGGACGATTACATTCGGGGGGCTGATGCTGTAAAAGGGACCATAACAGGACAAAGGAACAGCAGCGGGAGGGGAAAGGGGGACGGATTCGCGGGGGGGGACGGTAAAAGTGGACCTGACCGCAAGGGCTGCCAGAGAGGACTGAAATTTGACTCACGGTCGAATAGGGGGTGTAAGCTTGAAGGGAAGATAAAGAGGGGACAAAAGACGAGGTTTTAATGAATTGGTGGGACGAGGAAGGGGAGAGGGAAGCTGCAAGAAACCAAGGATGAAGGGTTTTGGGAGGAGATTCAAAAGGAAAAGCCTGAGGAAGAGAGGGGACAAAAAAGCGACAGGATGGCACCTTTCCGGTGGGAAACTATAAAGGAGGCGGGGGAAGAGAGGGGGATCGCGCAGACAATTCCAAGAATCAATCTCTCCTTTCGAGGGGGAGGGCATACAAGTTGGAAATCTAAAAAGAAACCGACGAAATGGGTCTGAGTTAGGCATGTTTGTGGTTCTCGGGAAAGTCACGGGACCAGATTTCGGAAAAAGGGAAGGTTGGCGGCGGCAAGGTTCCGGCCATAATCCCGCAAGGAGACGGGAAGACAGCAAGCCCTGCTCCTAGAAAAATTGGAAGGGAGGAGGGACTTCTCCAGAAGGAGGAGGTGGCTTAGTGGGACTCTGGAGATGATAAGAAGGAAACTTCCTCCTAGGGATAGTGAGCCCCAGAAAAAAGGAAGGGATCGAAAAGGCGCGGGGCGGGGGGGGGGTAAGCTCTTGGAAAATCCTGGGGTGTTTACATCAAAATTCGATTGAATGTCTCGGGGCTGTTTGACAGAAAGAAGAAGAGGGGTTGAGTGGCGGGGGGAGGAGAACAAAATAACCAAATAAAAAACTAATGGAAAAAGAAAACGGGGGAAAAAAAAGAGCTATTACAGCGGAAATGGGGGAAGCAGGGGATAAGGAAACCGCTGTAAAGACTCCCCTTTTCAGGAAAACTCTTGAAAAATCACAAGGTCCTTGAGGTATCCTTAAGAAGAGTACGCGGGAAGAGGGTCATGGTGGAGAAAGAAAAAAGGGTATTTGTCCGCGCATCTCATTCGAGTTCAAAGAAGAATTAACAAGAAAGGGAATTGGGAGGGACTCTGACAGGGAAGCGCAACCGGGGGGGGAAGAGGGGCTACAAAGAGTAGATGTTGTTTAACTGGGGAAAACCAGTAAAATTTATAAGGAGGGGGGGGGGAGTTGCTCCAAACCATTCCTTCTCAGGGGGGATATCTCTGGAAAAGGGGGGAAGGTGTCAGGAGGGGGGGGAAAAGGACAAAAGGGAGGGAACTTCAGTGTGGGGGTAGCTTAATCGATTCAACATGGGGGAGATAAAAAAGGAAATCTCGAAAACCGGAGCCCGAGCAAAGAGGACCCTATGTAGCTGGGGATTAAAAACAAAGGAACACCTTCTATAGGAAAGAAAAGGAAAAGGAAAAGATCCAAGCAAAGAGGGGGGCCCGTGGGAGAGTTGCTTTAGAATAGGTCTGCACAGAAGGGTCTTTCAGTAAAATGAAGGAAGAGGGGGGAAAACATTCCTGGAAGAAGGGGGGAATAAGGGGGGGAAAAAGAAAACGCCTGGGGCTCTTGGGATAGAGACGCAGAAGGTGAAGAGGGTTGTTAAGAGGTTATTCGAAAACTTGTTGGGGAGAGGCACTAACAAAAGCAAGGAAGCACACTGAAAAAAAGGCCTAGAAGGGGGGGGTATGGAATGGAAGCAAACTTTCTAAGCATTAGGCGAAGGGAAGAAAGTAGGGAGGTTTTGAAAAAAGGGGGATAGAGTATCGCACCAGACACTCCCATGACCGAGGTGAGAAGTATAGGTGGCGTTCCGAATCATACGACTTTGATAACCTTCTTGTACCTCTAAAAAAGCTTAGGAGTACAACAAAGATTGGGGGTGGTGGTCTAAGCTACATCTACTATTTTGGATGTGGGGGGATTTCTGGAAAGGGGAATTTTACCAGTGCAGGGGGAGAAGGGTATTACGGAAAGGTGCTCACGGGAAAGATATTAGCATGGAAGGCCGAAGAAATCGTCGACGCCGCCACGCGACCTAAGAAAATCAGGGTTTGTCAGAATAAAAAGAAAAGATGATCCAGGGAGAGGAGGAGAGAAACAACAAAGGGGAAGGAGAAAATATAGATATCGGTTGGGTTTGATAAAAGAAAAAAAAAGATTCGGGTAAAGGAGAGCGTCTGACGATGCTTCTGCCATACGATGGAGAAAAAAGTTTTCTCAGAAGAAGAAGGTTCCTGAAAGAAAAAGAGAAAAGACACTTTTTCAAGGGGGGCCAGGACCGGGAAAAAACACGAGTCCTGCTCACCGCATTTCTCGAAAGGACGCGAAGAAAAGGTGTAAGGCGGGGAAAAACTAAGACCGCTATGGAGATCTAAAAACAATCAGGAAAAAAGGGGGAATCATGTAAGGGAAGTGCGGGTGGGACATGCTATCCGGTTCCCAAAAAGTCCCCCCGCAGAAAACCCACAAGAAGAATTAAAGTAAGGGAATTAGGATACCCCTCGGGGCTGCCAGTGAAATAAATTATACCGAGAACCGAATTGTTGTTCAAGTTGCTTCCCTCATGTTAAAGGATTTTGTGGGGACCTGGAAAGGGCATAAAGGAAGAGGAAAAAACCCTAGCCGAAAAAGGAGGGAAGGAGAGAGTTATCAAGGGGTGGTAGTGAAAACACTAAGGAGAGGTAGGGGGAAAAAAAGATTGAAAAAAGAGTCAAAGGGGAACGAAGAAAAACTTCGGGTGTAACCACCTTCCCTTCCGAAGGGAAGTAAAGAAAAGAAAAAACGTGCGTCAAAGAGGTGAAGGAGGGATTTTTGTGGTAAATGTCAGTATCCGCAGGTGAAGGAAAAAGGCTGGAAGACAGCGAGACGTCAGTAAACAAAAAGATTACGGTTTCTGCGAGGTGAGGTAGGGGAGGACTCGGGGGGGAAAGGGAAATAACGTGGGAGCTCAATGGAGGGAGGTAATCTTAAAAAAACACTGACTGAAGGAGGGTTGACGAAGCGTTGCCGATTGGGAAAAGCCATCCTCAGGAAAAAGGAAAAAAACCCCCTTTTCCGGGAAGAAAGGGGAAAGGAGAGGGGTGAAAGGATGGGACTCAGCAAGAAAAACATGGTCCGGGGAATCGACGCGGCGGGGCCAAACGGCGGCGTGATTGCGGGGGAGAAAAGACGATTCTCATAAAAAAAAAGAATCGAGGTGAAAGAGAGGAGAAACTCTCCTGAAGGAAAAGTAAATAATGGATACAACAAAACTCGACAATGCTAGCCGCAAAAAACCTGCTCGGTATCCCTAGTAAAAAAGAGGGCTCGTGGGTGAGGTAGCTCTCTTTGGAAGGGGGGGGGAAACTTAGAAGACAGGAGCGCCTGTAGAGGAAGTCTCCAGGCGAATGGGGGTTCTATAGGGATGAGGGGAGACAGGAACATCACATCACACTTTTAGGTTTGTAATGGACAAAGAGTAGAAAAGAATCGTCAGAAAGGAAAGACCCTTAGAAAAGAAACTCTTTCAAGACAGGGATCAACTCAGCAAAAAACGAAAGTCGTCCTGGGGATCTCATCGCGATAAAGTCTGGACCAGGGTGGAAATATTATCAGGGGGGGGGGAAGAGGAGAAGTGCAGCTGTCGAGAGAGAAATCCACATACATTGATTAGCGGGACATTTCATGAAAAAAAGGACGAGCAGAAAGAGGGGGGCGGTCGGCGCGCAGGGAAAGGAAAAAAAAGAATCGGGAGGATTGTGCGGAAAAGCTCGAAGATGGCCTTGGGAAAAAGAAAAAGAACAGGGCCTTAAGAAATACCCTGAAAAAGAAAAGCATTTCGGAAAAAAGAAATACTGAGATCGCCGATCAAGGGGTGGGAATGCAAAGGGGAACGGCCTAAATCCAACGCGCACGCTCGCTTGAGGGGGAGGGACTCCTCGGGAGAGGGAAAGGGAATGATTTCAACAAAAAGGAAAAGGGGACTCAACACAGGGAAGAAGTGGTCATCCAGAGTTTTGCATAAGAAAAAAAGATCCGTGGAAGGGATTCTCTGACCTGACGAGAAAATTTTGTAAAACAATCCTACTGTGGTCGGGGAAAGTTCAGAGGGGAGAAAGAGGTCCTGGAGAAGGAAAAAGATCGAGGGGGTACAGTATATAAAAAGGCGCTTCCAAGACTGATGAGAAGTAATGGAGCAGTTACTCGGGGAGACGGCGCAAAAGCAGGAATACATTGAGCCTCGAAGAAAGGGTCGAAATGGAGGTACGGGAAAAAAAAAGAACATGGTAACCGCGTGAAAGAAGCCACAAGTTACTACGCCTATCCTGGTGGGAAAGGAGGGGGGGCAGCACCATGGCAAACTAAACCGATTTAATAGAGAGAAAATCTTTTCGAAAGGAGAGGCAAGAAACCTCCGAGAAGTGCCGGGGAAGACGCCAAGGTAAAAAAATTTGGCGGATCAAAAAAATGAACGACATGCACGAAACCAACATGATTATCGACTTGTCGGTAAAAAAGGTTTTGCATAATAAGGGAAAGGGGGGGGGGGGGGGGGGGGGGGGGGGGGGGGGGGGGTGCGGCCGAGCGACGATAAAAACAAAAAAAACATCACCGTGAAGAACGAAAAGGAGAATTAAATCGCTCGAAACAAAGAAAAAAAAGGATTAAGGGGAGAGGGAAGGGGGGACCTTCAGGGCACGAGGGATAGGGGGGAATTTTGATGTCGAAGGAAAAGCAAGGAACGGCAAGCCAATAGAGGATATCATGAAGAGAAGGGGGGGTTCTAATGGAGGGAGGGGTTAAATCGGGACAAAGGACGGGAGGTTGTAGAGGGCAAAAAAGTCAGCAGGTGAACTGTTTGATGAAGTCCGGGCCGTCGAAGTGGAGAGGGAGGCGCAAGAATCAAGCGGGAAAAGAGGGAGGTTTGACTAACAGCTACATCATGTCGGGATGCAAGGGGGGGAGGCGGGTGACCGTTGAAAGTATACCGACCTACCAATGGTATCAGAGGCTCGTCGGAAAGAGTGAAGGGGATTATTTGCGCCGTAGAACCTGGGTGTAATAATCCATCGGATCACAGAGGTACTACTGATGTGTAGGGTGTGGGGAGAGGCTGGGGACAGAGTTCGAAATGAAGAAAGAAGGAGGGAGGGGGGAGGGGATGGTGGGATTAGTGGGAGTGGGGGCCTGGACCTTCGTGCTGTGCACTAGGAACCCCACGGGTTATGAGGGGGGGGGCCATTAACTCTTCGTGGGCCTCCTAACGGAGGGGGGGTATTCCATGTCAAAAAGAGGAAAGATAGGGATGAGACTGGGAAGTTTCGTCAGAGATCTGTCGGGGAAGAGGATAAATTTCTCGCTCTAAAAATTACAAACTCAATCAGAGCAATTTGCGCGTTGGGGGGGGGGGGGGGGGAAGTTGCAAGACGTGTCCTCATAAAAACGCCTACTAAAACCCTTGGAAGGTGGGGGGAGTCGCGGTCATTTATTTGGAAGAATGGGTTTTAAGGATTGTACGTTTTAAAACCTGGGGGGGTCCCAGGAGGAAAGGGAAAAAGGTTTCGCCAATGTCCGCCTACAATCCAAGAAAGGAAGAAGTCGGAAGAAGTAACACCTTATTCAGAAGAAAAGAGGGGAGGGAGTTGTCGCCTTCCGGGAAGAATGTAACACCAAGAAATGTATTTGGACTTTCGTTGGATACCTCGACGATTCTAAAGGGGGCGGAAAAGGGGTACGACTGAAGAGGGGATCGTGATGCAAAAGGGGAAGGACCTTATAGTCGCGGGAAGAAATGCCAGAGGCACTGTTAAAGATCAGGTTGTAAAAGAGTCTGAGATGAGGAAGTTTCTGCTGAGGAAGGGGGAAGGAAAACCGTAAAAAGAATAGGGGATTAGTGATGAAAACTCTCCGAATAGGACTTTATTCATAAAAAGGGAAAAGGCATGGATAGATCGAGATTAATTAGCAAAAAGATCCTAACGAGGGGAGCCACAAAAAGGGTCCGGGGGGAAAAAGGTCGAGGATCCAGCGAATGGGGAGGCTTCAGGGGCCTACATTTTTTTTTTAGAAAGAGGAGGGGAAAAGCATCTTGGGGGAGGGGTAAGGGTCGATCAAAATGAGAGGAAGTTCAGGAAGAGAGAAACTAGTTCATCTCTTGAAAAAAGGGAAGGAAGTCAATTGGCAGGTCGAGCGCATGGGTACTCGCACGCCATCCCCGACGAAGGGGGGGCCAGCAGAGGGAAAGTTTTGTGACGGGGAAGACCATTTCGTAAAGAGATGAATTGCTGCCAACATCCGAAAGCGTACTTTTTATTGTGACCAGATCTTAAACCTGGTTTTCTGAATTCCTTTGGGGGAGTCTTGACAGAGGACAACGATTTGACAAGGGGAGAAGTCCAAAGAAATTAACCAAGGCACTGCAAAAGGAAGATTTGCGTGAAGAAAAAAAAGGGAAAGGCACCTTTGCCACAAGAAAGGGGATCTCCCTGCAAAAAAAAGGGTCAACCTCAGGGAAAAACCTTCCCGACTTGGACCGTAGGGTCGTCAAACGTCACATCCTTACTTCAACCATTCGGAAGAAAAGTTGAGAAGAAACACGCACACCGGCGACAGAAAAATTGCTGGAGGTAGGCGTGAATGGTACTGCCCATTCAGGAAGGGAGCCAAGGAGGGGTACTTCCCAAGGGGCTCTCAGGTCTTAATCCATGGCAGGTGTGGCAATTTAAATCCGGGTTTCCAAAGAAATAAGAATTAGGGGGTAACGAACGAAGGGGGGGGGTAGAAATGAAAAAAGCAATTGGGAAGAAGGTTAAGCAAAAAAAAAATTATGGGCCTATGGGGGGGTCCTTGGCAAAGAAAAGATCCGTACAGAAAGGGAGAACAACTCAACAGAAAATAGACCATAGGCGTTTCGCTTGGTACGGGGATTGGGGTCCCCTTAAGCTAATCCAAGGCAGATAATATAAATGAGAAGGAAGGGGTTTGGAGGGAAGTTGGGTGCGGGCGGGATCGCGATGCACATAAAAAAAGCAAATGACTAACATGATCGAGTCATTTTTGAGAGGGGGGAGCTGGAAAAAGATCTAGAAAAAGATTCAAGTCGCGAAAAAACGTGGCGGAGGGACAACAGAGTTTCGATAAAGAGGCTACTGACCTAGACGAAATGATGGCCTTCGGAACGACGCATGACAACAGTGATTGCGAAGGGAATTAGGCCAAAGAGGATCGACCCCGCTGATTAGACGGGAGGGAGGAGGAAGAAGAATGTAAAAGAATCTCGCGCTCCCACTAGAGGAATGATCATGTAAAAAGTGGGTATCAGGAAAAAGACACTCAGGAGCGACCGATCTGTCTATCAAAGGAGTATTAGGAAGACGGGATCTGGAGAGGGGTGTGTTCCCCCTTCACGATGGTGTAGGTGGGACGAAGATACTAGGGAAATGCGGACTCCCGCATAAATGCTAATCGGTTTCGCTACGAAGATGTTGGTAAGTCCAGAAGGCCAGAAGAAGTTTCCGGTGGATCCGAAAGGAAAATACCACCTCGGAGAGATTTAGGAAGAGCCCCAGAGGAGGAACAATCTTTGTAAAAGCCGACTCCACCGTGTAGAGGGCGCCATGCCTGGGGCACCGCTGGAGGGCGTCTGCAAACGGAAAAAAATTAAACTGATAAAATGTTAGGGGCATTGAGTATGTGCATCATATGGGCGGGAACTCCGCACCAGAGTCACTCCAACAAGGGGAAATAATTCTCGAGAACTCCGTGGATTCTCCAGTAAGGGGAAGGAAATCATTTGAACTAAGATCCCTGAACGCGAGGGGAAGAGGGATTTCGTTGAGGATCAGTTAGACAGGGGGGGGAGTGTCGACTTACCCCAGAGGAGAAGGAAAAAAAAGAAAAAAAAGAGCCAAACAGGGCAGGCAAAAATCTACATTTAGACAAGATTAGGGGTAGTTGTAACACACTAAAAGGTCGTTGGGGAAAACAAGGACTCTTCAGAAGGGGGGGTTGAAGAAGAAAATGAGGCCTGCGGTGCCGGAGAAAAAGAAAAGGCATACCAGAAAGGAAGAAGATAGCCAAAGCAGGGCTTCCTCTAAGTCTTGGGGTTGGTACATTAAGAAATCTCCAGGAGGAAATCCGAGAAGGTGCGAAAGCGAGATGGGTCAAATTCGGACGTGTTGTCAGAAAGGAAAAGTTACGGGGCAAGGACCAAAAAAAATTTGTTGACAGAGAGGGCTCGGAGAAAGGATGGCATGGCTTATCGGGTCACACACGCCAAATGAACACTTTCGGGGGGGGCAGAATCTTTCAAGATTGTCAAGAAGGCATCCTCACGACACCCGTAAACAAGTTTCCTTACTCGCTCGGAAAAAGGAGAGACAGGGACTTATGGGGAAGGGAAAAAAAATCATAGGAAGTGGGGGGGGGGGGGGTGGGGGGGGGTGCACAGTGTTTGGGGGGGGGGGGGAGGGGGACCTCGAAGACAGTCGGGGGAAAAGGGAACATCATCAAAAGGAAGGGCGGTTAAGGAGTTCTTTGAGGGGGGGGGAGCCTGGCGGGAGAGGGGTGACTTCGACCTAAAATTTAATTCACGAGGGGGAGAAGAGATCTATGAGATAAGACGATGGCGCTTGAAGGGAAGAGGAACATTTGATAGGAAACCCCTCTAACAAGAAGGTCTAAAAAAAAGGGAAAAACCACTCGAAGAAGGACGCATGTCCGATTGGATCTTGTGAAGAGAGGGTGGCAACAGGGAAACTTTGTGATAAGAGGGGGAAAAGAACGGTCGCTCTGGGGGAAAAAGGAAAGAGAAGGGACTCGATCTCTCATATTTAAAATGAATAAGTCATAGGAGGGTTGACAGAAAAAAGGGAGCCCAGCACTCAGAATAAAAGGGGGGGGGGGTGGGATGTCACAGCAGGAAGCAGAAATCTATTCAAGGAAGGGGATAATTGAAACCCTGATAAGAAAGGAAATTGGGGGGGGGGGGCAATTGAGAGTATCAAACCCCGCGAACCAGAAAATCATGTCTTCAGGAAGGGATCCACGAGTATCAAATCGCGGATTCGTACCAGTTTGAAGATTATCAGGGTGAAAAGAATCTCAGCGTCAGGAAAAGGGACGCAGCAAAAAAGAACCTTTTCTTGAAAGTGCAATGGGGTCGTAAGCTCCAAAGAGGAAGGGCATCAAGGTTCTTTATTCATGAAGGAGGAACGCTCGGGAGAAGGGTGGCGGAGTAAATCTAGAAAGGGGTGCACTGCCTGGGGAACAGACTCAACATGTAGTCAAAAAAAAAAAAATCACGCAATCAATAGGAGAGAAGACATGAACACTCCGCAAAAACGAGCAGGTTGATCAGGCCAGTTACTGGTAAGAAGTCTCACTAGACAGGAAAAGAGAATGGTGGATTTGCGCACCTGAGAAAGTACGTGGAGGGATCCCCGACAGACAGAAAGCTCAACCAAAGGGGGGCGTATGGGAGTAAAGAGGGGAAATTTGAGAGTCCACTAAGCCGGGGCGGCAGTCCAAGGGGGGGAAAAATTTTGAATCACAAAAAAAGAGAAACCTTTGTGCGGGGGATTGCAGAGTCATCCATGGACAAGGACTGAAAGAGAGACTCTATGTCCGCAAAAGAAAGAAAGAAATAAAAATAAATCGTCCGACACTGAGGGGCGCGAGGTGATAAACAAAGAGAAGGACACGGGCGACTGGCATTACTATTTGCGCCTCTCCGGGGAAGGAGGGGAGAATTTTCGTACGGGAGAATTCCACATTGAAAAAGAAAAACGAGCACACACGAAGGGATCACGCATGCTGGGCAGGAGGGATGTCAGAAAATGGAAGCATCAGCCCGGAGGGGGGCTGGGGGAATGTCCCTAGAAAATCTGGGGTCAAAAAAAGAAAAGGGAGCTGCGAAGACTCAGCTCGACCGGGTTGTCATCCCCAAATGAAAAAAAGAAGAACCAACCAAGATTAATCGGCCTTTATCTACTGGAACAGAAGGGGAGCTTTCGACGGAGAGAAGGATCAGAAAAGAAAAAACCAGGGGGGGGATCAACTCGAGCCCCTGACTGGACAAAGTAAA
>Ga0179593_1392248_pt1 | contig 27801 bp, 23 predicted proteins | sample CZODoug2_1_08_16_FD_185931 | JGI IMG/M metagenome (GOLD analysis project Ga0179593, IMG submission 185931) | Vadose zone soil fungal communities from Angelo Coast Range Reserve, California, USA - CZODoug2_1_08_16fungal (PacBio error correction) | ecosystem: Environmental > Terrestrial > Soil >...
CACGTCTGCATCCAAGATCTCAGTATACGAAATAAAGACGGACTAGATATTCGAAAAAGACGCGGAGGGAGGTACAAGGTCTCAAAAAAGGGAGGTACCAACGACCAGTGAAAAAGAGACAAGAAGAAGATCATCGAAGCATGAATAAGACTCAATATCAAAAACTCGAGAGGTTCCAGATCTCAAAATTAGAAAAACTTCAAAGAAACCCACACATGAATGAATTAAGAACGACCTAAAATGACTGGGCATGGGATCCCGCATGCCTGTGGGATAAAGGACATGAAAACAAGGGCAAATACCCCACATCAAGGGCACGTTACGGCAAAGCAGGGAAATAGGCTCGGCAATGAGTGGGAAAGTTAATTAAAAGGAAGATAAGAAGATCTGCCACCAAGGTTACCAATTGTAGTCTTCAGAAAGGGCCCAAAAGAATGACCAGGAGGGAAAAACGGGAACGGAAAAGGCGGGCTCATCGTCTCCTTCGAGCCCTAAATTTGACTAAGGAAGACTCGACCACGCAAGGGAGGCGGAAACGCGCCAAAACTCGAAAAAAAAAAGGTAGGTTCTGCCATCTGCCGGAAGAACAGGGTACCGATTTAACTGATAAAATGTCATAAAAGGTTGGGGAAGGGTCCGTTTCTGACACAGAGACCAGCCGTATTAATCAGCTCAAAAAGATGTGGACCAGAGGATTTCCCACCATGTCGGAAGCAAAGTTGAAAAGAAGCAGGACATAATGCATAATACTCAGGTTCTAAAGCGTAGGGAACAGTAAAGGAGTCGTTTTAACAACGTGGAGAGAGAAACATTTCAAAAAGGCATCCCACTGAGGGCTGAAAGTAAGAACATCAAGGAATGAAAGGGTCGCTCAGGGTGGGTTGGAAGAAGAAGGAACCGTGGCGAAGAGGGAGGGGAAGTCGTCAAGGGCGGGAAATCTAAGTAAGCTTTAAAAGGCTGCTAAGCTTTATGAAAAGAGGGGAAGGAGGGGGGGGGTTAAAAAATTTGAGAAGGCGAAACCTGTTCAAAACACCAATGGGGAGCGGGTAGAAGCAAAAAACGGGGTGCTAAGCTATAAAAGCTAAGTCAGTGAAAAAGAAGCGCAATTTTGGAAGGTGTGAGGCGAAGGGCCGACACGTAAAAACCCGTAGCGTCGTTGGGAACTACTTTTATTTAGAAACAAAATGAGCCATGAAATGGCTAAGCACCGCCCGCAGAGCGCGCTCCGCCAAACAAAAGACCGGACAAAATGACGTCCCAGGGTCGATGGACTAATTTTTGATCTCTTCAGGCCCCTGGTAAAAAGTAGTGTTTGTTTATTTGTTTTTTTAGTTTGTTGGTTTGTTTTTTTGATTAGTTATGGTTGATGGTTTTTCACCCACCCCTCCCCCAACCACACCCCAAACCCCGAGCTGCACCCGCGCCCCCCCCCCCACCCCCGCCCCCCCCACCCCGCCGCCCCCCAAACTTTGGCCTTCGGACAGAGGATGCTTGGGGGGTGGAACGCAAGGGAATAGGTTCAGAGGAGAATTTTTCCCTTCTTTCGCATCATAGAAAGTCGGGGGGAGAAAAAACGGCTGGAAAAAGGGGCAGGCTCCGTTTAAAACGGAGTGGCGGCACGGTGAGAATCTAGGTGGAGTGCTCATTGATAGTGCAGGTAGAAGAGAGGCGAGCGGAAAAAAGGTGAAAATTCATGATGCGGGAAGGGACGTATGAAAACTTTAGGCCAAGGTGTTCGATTCGTGGATCCGTGGTACCCAAAGGACGCGAGACCAAACAGCCACCAGTACAATTTTCCGTGCTAATAAAAAACTCAAACCGGGAAGGGGCAGGGGAAGAAAAATACCAAGAAAACAGCTTGCAGGAAAAAAGTAACCCACCTTAGACCCCTGCAATCTCGAATAATTTCCAGAGGGCATGCCGGACTGATCTTCATCAAAAAAATCACGATCGAGGGGGAGGCTGTAATAGGCGGAACAAAGCTCAGACGGGCATCTCTTAGGGGAGAAAGGGCGGAAAAAAGGGGCAGGGCGGAAGAAGGGAGAAGAACGACAAAACGCAATAAAAGCGGCGAAAACGAGCAGGCCTCGAGAACTGGATAGATGGAGGTTAGACGAACTGTCGAAGCCTCAAAAAAGACAGCACCCGTCTGGACGTCACGCTAAAACTGAAAGCAGTGAAATCTGGCGCCCATAAAACACAGGGGAAAAATGTGGCGCTTTGGCAAACCAACCAATTAGCGAGCGACCGTTCCCCGTACCCTGTTCTAAAACCGAGGGGACGTAACAAGAGGAACGGGCGGCGGCAACCGGTCGAGGTGGGCACCAGGAAGAGCCGCCGGAGTCAGAGCAACAAAAAATGTGGGGGGGGAACCGAACCTTCTACAACCCACATCCTTTGGCTTAGGAACAGAACTCAACCTCCTAAAAAAAGCGCCCACGCGGAATGAAGCCGAAGCCCAGCAAAAGGGCGGACGAAGCCCGATGCACCGGAAGGCTTTTGGAAGTCCGAAGAGAAAGCCTCTGTTGCCTAACTGGCAGTCGGGGGAAAGGCGAGGCGGATCCGGGAACGAAGCGACCGAAAAAGAAGGAGTCAAAAGGAGGGATCACTTTGAGAAGAAAAAACCCGGGTGGTGGTTGGTGGGGGGGGGGGGGGGGGGGGGGGGGGGGGGGGGGGAAAGTAACTCATAGCAAGGAAGAAGAAGTACAGGTATTTGAAAAACGCGACTCAAAGGAGAGAAAAATCTACGAACTTGGTACAGGTACCAAAAACTAATTGATTGAAGGGGGACGGGTTAGACAAAGGGGTTGGTCCGAAGAAAGGCGTAAATTATTGAGAGGGAACCCGAAGCGATACCGCGCCGGGGCAAAAGTCTAAACATCGTAAGCGGGATCAAGGAACTCTCAGGAGAAATTGGTCAAAGTCAAACACCGAAAAATGGGGAGGATTAAAAAACGGCGGAAGCTTAGGACCGCCACGTTTCGAAAGCGTCTCCAACTTTTTGCGCAGGAAAGGCGGATGAGTAGGAAAGGTGCCGGGGGAGGGTTCGTTTTTCGGAGGGCGGCTCGACTTCAACTTAAGGGGTTGCCCCATCGCCGCCTACGTATTAGGTAAGCGCGGCAAAAAAATCTTCAAGTCCATCTACTCAAAAACACTGGAATGCTAGGCGCTTGCCCTTTCCCCAAGAATACCTAAGTGAAGATTGGCCATACCGCCGAAGAAAGAGTAGATTCGAACAAAGACTGGTCGTCAAAAAAGATCTGGTGAACTCCGTTTCGTTAAGTCACCATCCAAATCGAGGAAAGAAAAAATTATCCCGTTTCAGGGGAAGAGAGTGTCTACCAGGTCCAACGAATTGTGGAGGAATCGCTGCATGGCATTGACTCCGCTCTCCACAAGTTTACCCACGCGCCGAAGAGAGGGTTCTTCGCCTTAAGGAGAAAAGAGAGATAACAAGAAAGAGAAGCGCTTGTCATGAAACATACCGAAGAAGATTCAATGTTTAGGGAGGCCGGGGGAGAACGGCGGCGCTTTTAAGAGCTGAGAGTGGTTCTTCCCAACGCGCCGGCATTGAGGCTTACAACTAACTCCAAAGGGCGGGTCGTGGGTGGGGAGTAAGAGAGCTCAAGGGGTGAAAACAAGATGCATTAGCCACGAACAATCCCACTCTTGACAGAAAAGTTCACGCCGAAACTTCTATTAGGGGTTTGGTCACCGAGAAATAAGCGTCTCAAAGATCATTAGCCCCTGCTCCAGTAAACCCCCAGGGCAAATAAAAAAGTCTGGCTCTCAAACCAACAAGGACAACGAGCCCACACCAACCAAACGTTCTATCACCGGCATGTAACGCGCAAGGGAGGGCCTGAAAGGGAGGCCTTAAAAGAGATCCCAGACTGAAAAGGCCTGAATCCGAACAGCCACCCGCAAAAAAACGCTTAAAAAACTTAGGCCTCGTTGAAGGATAGGCCAGAGATAAGCCAATTACCCTAGGGCAATAAACCGTCACTTTAGCCTCGGAACACCCATTTTACGTAATCGCGGAAGGGGCATTCCATCACCGCGCGGTGATCTCTAGAACCTCGGCGGCGGGCGTAAGACACGCCTGAAAGTTAGCGCGAAAACTTCAAAGGCATATCCTTTTCCCCGAAGTCAAAAAAATGGCGCGGGGACCTGAGGAACGACATCCTGCTAACAAAATCCAATCACAACAACATGCCGAGGCCCCCGCTTCGCGGACCAAGTGGAAGGCTGACTGGTCCAATGGCGGCCCCAAATTCATTCCTAGCTCGACGCTCTACTATGGTAAAAAGGGCCAAAGGCGGCCAAACCGATGAGAACCAAAAAGAAGGATTTTCCAATGCGCCTCACTGAAAAACTAAAGCCCACGCAAATCGCTCTTAAAGGAAGCAACACAACCACACAAAGGGCGTAGAAAAAACGCTAGCGGCTGTCATGAAGAAAACAACATTTTTTCAATTCAAGTAGCCCCGGAAGATGGTAAACGACACCTGAAAGAAATAAGGAAAAGTCCAGGGTTTAGTATCCTTTCAAAAAAAAAAAGTCACGGATGGAGTGGGACAAGCAGCTAGGACTCCCACTCGGAGAAAAGGGAGTGAACGAAAAGGTCTGGCGCAGAGTCGCCTGCAAATGGCCCCTAGCGTATCCAGATTGAAAGTGCAAAGAACATGCCTCCGCACTGGTCACGGGAGGCAAAGATAATATAGGAAAACAAAACGGAGAGTAGAGATTTGTAATGCAGTAAAAAAGGGCGTAGCCTTGAATAATATTCTAGCTTTGGACTTTCGGCGGGACCTTGCTCAACAAGGGCGCACGATAATGTGGGCGTACCGAGCCTTTTCCCACGCCAGGTCGCTCAAAAGCAATAGGCAATCGAACCGAAATAGAATTAAATATAATCCCGCGAATATTTCAAAAAGCCAGCCTGGACGTAGCAAAAAAAGGATGCCCCTGGGATGTGCCAGTTGGAGCCCCAGGCGCGAAAACCCTTGGCAAACTCGGTCAAAAGTGAAAAAGATCCGGTAAATAAGCAAAAAATCAGACACGAAGGAAGATACGCCGAACTCCGCGGGAGTGAGGAAGACCAACGTCTAGAGCAAACTTTCTCAGAACCGGCCTGGAATTCTTTAAAACAGAGCGAACGTGAGAAGGCCCGGTACAAAATGGGTTTCAAAAACAAGCAAGCAAAACTTTCTACTCCGAATGTACTGAGGTAAGCGCCCTTTTGTACCGGGATAGCAAGTCGTCACTGTCAGGGAAAAAATGATACGTCGGCTCTCGACAATCATCCATGAGAGAGGAAACGGGCGGGGCAGGCTGAAGGAACTAAGCTTCTACTTCACAAGCACATAAAAAACGTACCGCCCAGGAAAATGACGACTGGCGCGAAATGGGTTTAGGCAGGAAGTAAAACGGGATCTATTGCAATTCTACCTCTTCCAGCTTCTCTGGTCTGGGTAAAGGAACATGACAAGGGCGGGATAAAGCTTGGAGGTGAGGGGGGGTGCAGTCAATACGTTCACCTGCTAAAAAGTTATACGGAAAAAAGTTCAGGGAGAAGAAAGAAGGTTAGGAAGGCATCAGCGAAACTGGTTGCGGAAAACGTAGGCTGCCTAAGATCCGATTTCGAAGTCCGGATTGTGATGTGCAAGTCGTGTGTCAAGGGAAGGGGAAGCAAAAGAAAGGGATCGGCCAGAAAGGGGGCCCAAGGCAGCAAGGAGGGAAACCTAGGACTGAAAACCAAGCGTTGAAGTTCTAAAAATACAAAGGGAGGTACCGTGGTGGTTTTCCTCATAATACTGAACGGAGCGGAATCACACACCCTATTGGGTCGAAGAAAGTCCGTACGTCCTACTCGAAGAAAAGTCTGAGACAAAAAACCCAAAAGAAAGCGCTCCGTACCCGCGGCCAGGCCAAAGGAAAAAAAAAATCAACTGACAGTGCGACCGGCCGAACAGGCATTTCCGAGAAACGTATCGTCAAAGAAAGCGATTGGGAAGGTGGAACTCTGAGGAAAACTGGACGACGGGAAAAAATGAAAACCAACTTATTTGGTACTACTCAGAGGGTGGCTTAAGGAGAAGTGAGAGGAAGGTACCCCAAAAGCCCCTCAAAGCGGTCGCTGAACTGGAGCTAAGAAGTGTCCTGGGTCCTAGGGGGAGAGAGGATGGTTTGAGAAGTCGGAAGAAGTAAGACCCTACCGATTCTAGTCAAGAACGCCCAACTATTCCTGAAAAAGGAGGAGGGAACTCAACATGGCAGAAAGGGATGATTTGTTGAAAAGCCTGGGCGCGCGAGGGTTCTTCCGATCAAAGACGCGTCAAAACTTACGGCAATAGAGGAAAGGGAAAGCACCGGTGGTAGAGCCGCCGACAGGGGTAACGGATCAAAGCCCACCGTAAAAAAAAAGGTCTTCCACTAATCCCGCAACCTGTACCAATTGGGCGGAGACACCTTTTCAGCAAAAACTCCTTGGCAGAAAAAGGAGCGCTCCGCCTGTTCCGCGCGGTGGAATAAAGCAGACGCAAAAAAAGTTGAGTAGCGCCCGCATCTAACCATCCCCGAATAAAAAAAAAACGTAGTTCGGAATGAACGAGGGAGCGGGGCGCAAGGGCGCGTTCTTTCCCCCCGGCCCGGCAGGAAGTCCTCGAAAATACTGCCTAAGACTTTATATTCATGCCATATCATCAACAAAAAAGAAAGGAGAGGGAATAAGGGTAACACGAAGGCGTCGTTCGCGAGTTTTAGTACGCAAAAAGACAGTTGAACATTTCTCTCTCGGTGTTGGTAAAAGCCCCGCTACTCCCGGCGTGAAGGTGAGCCTAAACAAAGCACGGGCCTCGGATAAAAGAACTTCCGGCGCAAACACTCGGGCCGGCCGCAAAACTAGCAGTCGGAAGTGGGAAGCGGGGCGGAAATCCCCCACCAAGGGCAACGAAAAGAAAAAAAAAAGTGGAAAAAAAAGGGGCGGGCTGGGAAGAAAAAGGATCTCCGCGTGGGAAAGAGTGAAAACGGGAAGTTTCCTCGAAAAAGCTAGAAGGGGGCGGTTCGAAAAAAGAAACGCTTGGCGAAAAAAAAAAAGGGAGCTATTAGTAGGGCACGCTAGCAATCGTCCAAGCCAAGAAGACGAAAGCAGGGCACTCTCAAGCAAACGGTGAAAAAAAAAAAACAACCAACGGGTGCCGCCGCCGCAGCATTCACATGGACATCACCTGGGGGATTAAAAAGGGGGCGGAGACTAACGGTCGTACGAAACATAGGAAAAAATCTCGGGCATAAAACAGACAGGTTAAAACTGCTCCAGCAAAAAAAAAAGAAAGGGTGAAAGGGCAAAAACGGATCCGTGCATTGCCGCAAACGGCCTAAAAATCCTTCAAAAAATTCAGGCGTTCGCCAAAGAAGCGGACATGAAAACCGGATGCGTCGCTTCGAGATCCGCAATCACCTCGGAAACTCTCTTCAGCGAAGGAAGGAACATTGAAAGAGGGGGGTCGCAGCCCTTTGGGGCGGGGAAGTCCCTTGGGCATCTCGCGAAGGGAATAAAAAAGTGGAAGGGGGAAAAAGGGGTTGGGGTTTTAGCCGATCAAATCCCGTTAATTACACCTAAAAGGGCAGGAGACACGTTCTTGGGTCAGGGTGGTTTCTGAAGGGGGAAAGAAAGTTTCAAATTTCTGCATATTAGCAGCAATTATTCCTAAAAACGATGGATCGCCCGCAGCACAGGAGCTTGTTGGTTCAAAAAAAACATAAAACAGGCTGTCTCCAGTAAAAAAATCAACACTCAAAAAGCCGCCAAAACCGAATCGCATCAGAAGGACATCCTCTGTTGGGGGGTGCGACAACACACACCAAGAAAAAGGAATTCGAAAAAAACTCTGGGGGTGATCCAAACGCAAGAAAAAATTTAGGTCGACAGAAGAGGACTTAAAATAAAAGGACCAAAAAGACTTGGGAGAAAGCGATGCAAGCCGAAAAAAGCTCGTGAGGCCCAACGTCTAAAAAAAAACGACAATGGCTCGGGCCGCCGGCGCCTCCAACATCAGCAATGAATAGAAAATGTCAAGCCATCTATCAGGGCCTACGTCCGCGAAGAGGCCTGAAAAAAAAAAGGTGAATAAAAAAAAATAGTCAATAGAGAAAACGTGGCAAAAAAGTGTGTGGAAAAAGGATTGATGGTGCTCGCAGCTGGCGTAGAAAAAAAAACGGTGAAAAATCCGAGTTGAAGACCCCGTCGGAATAAAAGTGAGGAATTGCCTGATTAAGAAATTCGCCGTGAATGAAAAAAAACGCCTTTCACTACAAAGGAGCGTACTTCGGCGTTCTTCCCAGCGAGCGAAGGAAGATTTGAAAAGGAGAAAGGGGCGAGGAAGAACAACATTCCAGGGCCCGATTCATTTGAGGAACTTGATCGCTCACTCGGACAAAAGAACACCCTGTAGGCAGGAAGAATAAGAAAAAAGTGGCGGAGGGGAGAACCAGACAACTGTGCGTCCCTGCCTAGATTGTAAAAAAAAAGGAGCGAGAAGCACTCCCTCGAAGTACGAGCTCTTTCTGAATTCACCCAAAACGGACTATAAAAATCCAAACTAACTGCAGCCAGGTAGAACCGCAACGGGACCAACAGCAATTTCTCCTCTCCCAATGGCAACATTTGAGGCGCAATAATACTCTAAACGGCGGGAAACCAAATTTTAAGGGGGTTTAAAAGTGGGGACGTTGAGGGAAAAGAGTGGGAAAGCGGCCAAAGGGGGAACCTCCCCGACCGGGGACTACCGGTAAAGAAGAGGGCGCGAGAAGGGGCAACTGGGGAGAGCGGCATTACGAATACAACTCCCAACAAATTAAAAAAAGAAAGAATGGAAAAAAGGCTGCCCACCAACTTGCTGGAAAAACCGGATGAACTCGCACCACAACAAAAAGGGAATAGATTGGGGCGACCGTTGCCGTCATCAAGGTCTACGCAGGAAAGGCACGCATCGCATCGGAATGGGCCGGGAAGGACAAACCAAAAAGCTAAGCTCACACAGGGGGAGATGCAGTGTGGGGCCTGGGAGGGAAAACTATGTCCCATGAAACTCTGCAGGAAATAAGAACCGGAGTCATCTCAAGATAAATGCATTGAAGGAAAACCATGTAGATTTCCAGGGACGGGGAAAGGGGAAACAAGAAAAAAAACGGGGCTAGTATGCCATTGAAGCCTGGGCAAAAAAAAAGATGAGTTACGGTCCCATTCCAAAATTGACGGGACCAATTGAGGGTAAGGATGGGTTTTGAATGCCGCATTACTCTAAAGGGGTTGGGGGAAAAAGTCGAAACTCATTTCGGGTAAAGATAAAGCAAAGGCGCACTCGCGGAGTAATTCGCAATGAAGCCAAGGGTACATGAGGAACCGGAAGTCAGGTCAAGAGTGACGGAGCGATTATATCAGAAAAGGTTCGACTGTCCCTGAATTGTGTGGCATATTTGGGGAAAAAGTATCAACAAAAAAAGTGGGGGGGAGGGAGAAAAGCCGCTTGGTGGTGGGCAATTAGCGTAAAATGGGGGAAGGAAACGGGCAGCGAAACCATGCCTGCGGAGGAGGAAACGGTATCGAGGCCGGGGAAGGGAGAAACCTCGCTTATCCACCGATGCGACAAAAAAAGCCGAAGGAAAAAAGGACGCCATCAAAAAGACCCAGCCGGCCGTATTGGAAGCCAGGGCGCCTTTGTCTGCATTGGGGACCGGCTCAAAGTCAGAGCGAATTTCGGGACAGCTCGATGGGGCAAGAAATAAAGAACGTGTCTTGTCGCTGGGTGTTTGAACTTCACGGCAGAGAAGGGTCTCAGGCTGTCGGCCCCATGCGGGGATAATATGGGGTCCGTAGAAGGAATCCGCTCCTTGAAGGAAAAAAGATGGACGGCAGGGAATCGCAGGTGAGGCAGGGAGCAGTGGAGTGTTATTTTTTAAATAGAAAATAGAAAAGCATGGTAAAGTACTGGCGGGGATAAAAAAAAAAATGACAAGACAACATAAGCTGATTGAAAGAGGAATGCGAAACCACGATTGAGACCAAAAATGACCGAAATGAGTAGGTAAAGCTAAAGTGTACACATGAGAAAGCAAGGACACCCTGAAAAAAAGAAGGGGTGAGGGGGCAAGTACCACCTAGAAAGAACTCTACCTGACAGAAGAGAGGGTGAACGAAAAAAAATAGCCACCCGGGAAAGGCCCCGTCTAAACTGGGCCAAAAGCGTGGGAAAAAAGGGGGAAATCTTGAAGGGTCAAGAGTTACTATCTAGTTAATCAGGGGTGACGAGAGGGGAATGATTAGACTCGAAAAGCACTCGGAAAACATGAGCATCTCGGAGGGGAAAAGAAATAAGTCAGGGCTGAAAAAAGGGAGGATCTTTTGAAAAAGAATACCAAGGCAAAAAAAAAAAAAGATCTAAGGGTAAAACGAAAGGAGGAACGAACGGGAAGAGGGACTGCTTATTGATCGAGAGGAAGGGCTAGTGTGCAAGGAAAAAACTAGCCTGAGGAAAAGGGGTGAAATACATGAGATAGGACGAACATCGGTTCCCAAACATGAGTCTGTTTCCCTCAGGCTGAATGGAGCCCGAAAATCGCAAGAGGAGGGATTGAAAAAAAGGCTTCAAGGGGAAAAAGAAACAAACCCCCACAAGTATTGAGGAGAAGTGCGGGAGAGGCTCAGAGAAGAATCGCCGCTCGATATGGAAATCCTGGGAAAGGGAGACGCAAGGGGAACGAACAGAGACTAAATGGAACGAAGTGGGGAGCAAAAAACTCACTCCTAAGAAAATCTTCCCACGGTGGTGGGTAAGGAAGGGAAAAAAAGGGGAGGCGAAGAAAGAGGACGACTAACTTTGCGTTAGCCGCGACCTGCTGTGGAAGTGCCGAACCCGCCGAAAAAAAAAGGAATGGGCATAGGAAGGGACCAGTATGGGGGACTTCATAAGGAAAATCCTAAAGAACCGAAGCGCAAAAGGGAACGGAAAGAAAGGAGCAGGGAGGCAAAACTAGGGAAAGGGAAAAGGTTCCCGCGGCCAAAAATCTGCGGAGTAAGGGGAAATACTAAAAAATCCGCCTCTTTTTTACCAATAGCAGACTAAGAGAAAAAACAAAACGGAAAGGGGAAAATAGATGTTATTACGGCTAAGGGACCGGCAGGTGGCCCAACGAGCGGCGGGGACTTTGAGTGGAAAGAAAAAAAATGTGGTGTTCCGCTAAATGGGAGACAGGTTTGACTCAAGGGAGAAATTCGTCTTCAAGGAGAAAAACTGGATGAGCCCTTACGGAGGGGGAAAGCCGCAAGCTTAGTTCGAAAAAGCGCCGTCCCAGCAAGACTGGATGGCTTCTCTATGCAGCGGCACGAAAAAAAGAAGGAAAGGGGCCGAAGAAAGGGGAGGAGCGCCAGCACTGGGGCTTTCAGGCCCCACTGATCCGGAAAGCAGCCCGACCACCGGTTTTACGCCGGCTTGGGCGGTGGGGGGGCTGTTCCTTCCAAAAAGGGGGAATGAGAAAAGGTTCAAGAAAAAAAAGCTTGGGCGCTAGACTGTCATCAGGCTCCTGGGTGCACAGGAAGGCAAGACCGTAGTCGTGTCGCGGCAAATCGAACGAAATTGCTCGGGAAAGCCGGAATCGGCACAAAAAAGGGGGGGGGAAACCGGGTAGGAAAAAGAAGACAGTCTCCGGAACAGAGTTCAACTGGGCGCCATCACGAGACGTTGCACGGGGAAAAGCGACCTGCGTGGGGGAAGGGTTCCGTCCCTAACTTACTTCCTCCGTCTGGGGTACTGAGAAAAAAGAAATCATAAGCTCGAGAACATATCCGCAATCCGCGTTGGGAAGAAGTTTCTCATCCGCACGGGAAAACGAGAAGGGGCTTGGGGGAGGGGTGAGAGGAAGGTTTGGTCTGCTCTCCACCTGCAGAAGGAAAACAAAAAGGGCAAAACCGGCGGGAGGAAAAAGCCTCCGAAGCGCCACCCGATCTCAAGAGGTATTAACCAGGATATAGGAAAAAAGGAAGAAAAAAATTAGATTGGGCGATGACCAGACAGGGGGGGAAAGTAGGAAATGAATTACCTTCCGTGGCGTCACGGCCTTTGGGGAAAAGTTGGAGGGCCATTTCTTAACGGGTCACTGAAGGGGGGTCTTGTGGGGGGGGGTGCGGAACAGGGGAGAAATGCATGGAGAGATTGGAGAAAATAAGTCAGAAAAAATAGGTTTTCATTTTTTTAGAAATGCTCAAAAAAAGGGAAGAACACAGAAGGAAAACAAGAAAGAGGGTGGCCTTTAGGGTACTATAACAACTCTTTCAAGATGGGGGGTCCAGCCTCAAAAAAGGAAGACGAAACACGGAAAAAAGATTCTGGACGGCTCAGGAAATCCATTGCGAACAAAAGGGGGAAAGAAAATCCGCTTTACACTGACTAAAAAACAGGCATTCCGTGAAAAAAAAGAGGGTTACGAACGACCACGGAGCGATGCCTTCATCCCGGCACACCTTCAGACAGGACCTGTCCCTAGCAGAGAAAAAGATAAAAATCCTCTCGATGGGGAAGGTAACCCCCAACAGTCTATCACTAAAAAAGGGAAAAAAGACCGATAAAAAACAGCAATCATCGCTTGGCCCGGAAAAAAAAAGCCAAGATATAAACTGGGAAGGGAAAAAAAAAGAACAAAGTCTCAGCCCATGAGGGTCAGCATGGAGAAGAAAGGGTCAAATGGACCTGTAAAGGAGGGCAGCAGCCGCCCTCGAGGGCGGCGTTCTCAGCTAAAGTCTAAGTCCAAAAATATGGAAATCGCAACCTGAATTAAAAAAAGGGCGCACATTGACTTCCGAAAATGGCTCGAAGGAAGGAAAGACACATAAAAAAAAAAGGGGGAGGGCGTCTTGCTGGAGCCCATAAAAAAACAAACTGAAAACGTAAAGCTGCTGGGCCTGCAAGTTCAGGAGCCCAAACGGCAGGAAGAAAGGAAGAGAACGAAAAAAGATCGAGGGGACAACTAAAGAGGTACTAGGTCAAGGACAAAAATGGAGAACAAATTAATCTGACTTCAGCGGCAAAAGGAAAGACAAAGAAAAGGGGAAGGGTAAGACAAGAGGGGGGAAAGAGTAGGAAACTGCGGCAAAAACACCCGGAGCACTGAATGCCCGGCGCGCGCTGGCGACCGGAAAGGGTAAACCGGCCATGCAGTTCCAACGAAAACTATTGTAACAAACAAAGGATAACGTAAAGACAGGGTCCTATGAGGGGAAGACAAGTGCCGGAAGCGAGCGCTGAAAAAACTGGTGGAACCGGGGGAAAGAGGAGCCAAAAAATCCCACATATCCATGGCTCGGAAATACTGGGGAAAATAAGGAGTGCGAAAAAAGGGGGGCCAGCACTGAAAAACCGATTAGCGAAAAAAAGAAGGGAACTGGGAAATCCCGCATTCCCTGGGACGAAAGGGGAAGCCGGAGAGAGAAAAACAACAAAACGGAGGAGGAAATCAGCGAAAATTCGGGGATAAAGAAGTCGTCTGGACGTAGGAAAGAGAAAAGGAAGGGCGAACTCGGCCCAGCCCTCACGCCAGGATGGATGCAGGGAGAAAAGTGATAAACGTTGGAAAAAGGGGCACATCAAAGGAAAAAAAGTCGGGAAAAGAAAGAAGACGAATGCGGGCCTATCATAGAACCTTAGTAAAAAATCAAGGGTACAAAAAAGACCGGCAAAGATGCAACCCCGTGTCCCAAGCGAGGGGGAGGAAAAATGAACACTGCCAGAAACCGCGCACGCGGGGGGGGCATTCAATGCTCGGTGTGATTGCAAAAGAAGGTGAAGATCGTTTGCCGCTTTTCCCAACCTGGGGAGGTGCTCGAAAGGGGTGAAGAAAAACTCCAAAGGGGAAAAGGAGGGCCTTGTCGACGTCACACGCGCCCTCGGACAGGAAAAATGGCCAATTATCTTTGCTTTAAACATAATAGATCGCTTATGATAGTCTAACACCTCTGAAGGGGGAAAAGAGGGGGGTTCAGAAAAAAAAGGAAGTCAAAGCGGGAGAAAAAAGGGATGGGGGGTGACGCGAGAAATCCGAAAATGGGGGGATCCGGTGGGAGGCTTCTTTCTTCAGCGAAAAAAAATGACTCGTGCAAAGGAGCGATGAACAGAAGGAAACTGGGGAGCAGGCAGAAAGGGGACGCTGCTACCGACGACGAAAGGTCTTAGACCTCCATAAAGAAAAAGGACTAGAAAACGTACTCTAAACGGAAATGGTGGGGGGGCAGGTGGGGCAAAAAAAAACGAGGGCCAGTAAGCGCGACCAACGTCAAGAAGAGAATATTGGGGGTGCGGCAGGAGTCGACTAGCCATTTCTTGGCCAGCGATGTTGGGAAAAAGGGAAAAAGGAACCTTCGAAAAAAAAGCGATAAGAACTCTTTTGCCCTTTGGGGAAATCCGACTCCTGGGGCCGCTCAGGGTTGTCAACCCTCTGTGAGAAAAGAAGGGATGTGGTGTGAAAAGGGAAGGAAAAGTTGGAAACCAAGAAAAAAAAGTTCGGATCGGCAAGACACTGGCGAAGACTAGAAGTGAGAACAGGGGAGTAATGGAAAAAACCCAACTCTAATCGTTGGGGTGACCCTCCTCCAACCAGAAGGTGGGGGGGGGGTAAGTCGACGGGAGACTCTGGACCATGCGAGCTCAGAAACCACAATTACCAGAACTGGGGCGGGCTTAGAGTCTAAAGAACTAAAGAGACCCGAACGTCAAAAATGTGGAAAAAACCAAAAGCACGCTAAGCGGCGCCGTCCCAGCGGAGAAAGTCCAAGAGCCCAAAGGCAAATGTGAAACTCTGAATGGACCTGTAAAAGGTGGAACGTTACAATGCTATTGTAGCTTGAATAGAGGTAAAATGAGACTCGCGAGGGAAGGAAAATCTAAGGCTACTAAAAATCCGTGAGGGTTAATTCCTAGGGCCTTGCAAAGAGCTCTGAAAAAAACAAAGTAGAAAATGTGCGGAAATGGAACTGCATCAAAGGAAAACCTCTCAAAAAGGAGGAACGAAGAGAAACGGAAAAGAACGGGAGGGTTGTATGAGCTAGGAGGTATAAGGGGAGACGTTCATAAGGGAAAGAAACCGAGAATTCGGAAAGGAAAAGCTTGAAAAAAAAAAAAATGAGCATCTTTGAAGTGACTCCTTTTTGTCCCCAGGAGAAAAGACCGGGAAGGAGAAGTGAAGGGGGGTGCAAAAAACGAATCGTCTGGGACTTAGGGGTGCCAGGGGAAGGATTGAATGAGGAAAAGGGGTAGGCGTCGGATCGAGCAGAAAAAGGACCGAGCGCCCAATCCGGCAGTTGACCCGCTAAACGAAGAAAAAAGGAACGCCAAAGGAAAAAAACAAGACCGACCTAAAAAAAAAAGCAAAATTTTGGATTGAGAAGTCCGGGAAATCAAACAGCCGCGAGCCATGAGAAAGAACGTGGCTGATTCCAGGGAAGGCCTCGGGGGGTGTAATTAGCACCAAGGCAATCCTGGGGGCCGGGGGGGGAGAAAAAGGGCCGGATGAAAGGGGAAAATCGTGAGGATCCTAATCCCCTACCGCAGGGGAAGAAAAGATCCTCTTATTAGATGGGAAACAAACCATCGTTTCCCTCCTGTATAAAAAGGAGCTGAGATAAAAGAAGAAGAGAGAACTAAACCGCTCAAAGGGAAAAAGGTATTTGACAGTCCACTGGAGAGAAAATCTAGATCAAAACACACGTAGGGAAGTAGAAGAGTTTAGTTAAAGACAGAATTTGAATTAAAGAATGGGGGAAACCCTAATTTTCGAGGAAAGGGGGTATATTACTAAAAGGGGGGGGGACGGAGAGGCGTTGACGAAGGACCTAGCTGGGGGGTTGGCCGCCCCGTACTCCGAAGGCGGCTTCAAGTGAAGAAGAGGAGAGGGGCAGTTCGGACGACGAAACAGTCAGCCAACAAGCATGTAGCAGGGAAAGGAGGAGAGGCAAGAGACTTCCAAAAAAACACCGCCGCGTACTTTTATGCAGGAGGGAGGAAAAAAAGGGAGGATGTCGGAGGGAGTCGAAATCGCAAACCGCCACGCCTGGGTTAAGGGGAGGGGGGGATTGAAGGGGGGGAAGAAAAACGGACTGCTCCGGTTCAAGTGGGAAATAGGCTTGGGCAGGGTCTACTTTTCAAAAAGGCCTCGCTTTTGGTCACACTAGGGGACGGTGAGAGGGATTCTTCCTAAGGGATCAGAGCCGCACAGGGGGGGAAGTGAGAAAGGAGGAAAGAGCTTGAAGCCAAGGTTAGTTGCAAAAAAAGACAATTCTCAAGAAAGGCCGGAGTGGCAAAGGACCAGAACGCCAGCCAAGGGGGAAATGTAAAGATGACTCGGGGGGAGGGGTTTGGGTTTACAGAGTCGAAAGGGGGGGGGGACGGCTTACTAAAAGCGAATGGGAGAGAAACCGAAGCCGCATACGGTCTGAATAGAAATCACCTTATAGACCCAAGGGGGAGGGGAGCTCAAGGGGAGGAACAAAGGCCGGTGACTCGCCGGGTTGCAGAGGGGCGAGGGAAAGGGAAGGCATGGACAAGACCCGGACTAGTCGGGCAGTTTACCGGCGAAGGGGAGGGGGGACAGAAAGCCGAGAAAAAAGAAAGAAGTATTTCGAAGAAGAGAAGTCCGACGAGAAATCTCAAATCTGGAAGCCCCGCGAGGCATTGCGGATGAAGACATGGTCCAGGAAGGGGGATCATAATATCCTTCCAAAAGGAGAGGGAACGACGGGGTAAGGGGAAAAGAAAGAAGAGGGAACTCAACAGGGGTGCGTGATCTGGCTGTGGGGGGTGTCGCGAAAAAGAGAGGAGTGAAGTGATAGGGTATAGAGGGGTGAAAAGGTAAATTCATACAATTGCGGTCAGGGGGGGGGGGAAAAGATTTTAGAAAGGAAAGAGGAAATGAGCACTAACCGACGTCTGGCGTCAAAGGGGAGTTAAAAAAGCAATCAGGGAGACAAGGTGTTTCCCGAAGAGCGTCAGGAGAAAAAGCAGAAAGCCTGACTTCGCCCGGGCAAGTAATGGTAAGAAACATCCTGGGGGGGAGCTAAAAGAGCAATTACAAAGAAAGACAATCAAACCAAGGAAGGAACTTCGTAGAACGCCAAAGAGTGTAGGTATACAAACGGAGCTAGGGAAGACGACACGAAAGAGGGTCTCCCAGAGAGGGAAAAAAGCCGAAGCCAAGGGGGAAAGAAGTGGGGAAAACCGATTCGAAACGATTCCAATAAGTTGAACAGAAACAAAGAAGCATCAGGAAGGGTCCTAAAGGAAGAATGCTCCAGGGGATCCTGCCGAGGAAAAAGAAGATACAAAAACACACCAAAGGGAAGAACAATATTAATAGAGGAGAAAATGAAGTGTGGTGCCTTTCGGGGGAGGACGGAGAGATCCAGAAACGAGGAGGACTTCTTCCAACAGGGAAGAAAGCTCCAGTTTGCAGGGCAAGGAGGAAAAAAGCTTCATCCGAGAATGGAGACGGGGAAGATGAAGATTCAGCTCCTAAGCTGTGTTTCCGCTGTAGCGTCAGAGGGGAGAAGAGAAATCTAGAATTGCGGGGGAGATCAGGAGGCAAAGTCACCCCCGCGAAAGAAAAGAAACAGGTGGAAAAGGTGAAGTCAAAAGTTTCCAAGGGGGGACAAAAAGGCATTCTACTGTACGAAGGAACGAGATAACGTATGTTCAACGACGCTGCCTCAAAAACGGGGGAGGAAAAAAGTAAAAAGGAAAGGACCAAGAGATGTGTCGGAAGGGATCTTCAGGGGATCTCAGCAGTGATCCAACGACGGAAAATAGATCTATCAACGATCACCAAAAGGAAGGAAGCAAGTGAAGGAAGGAGAGGGGGACGTATAAGGCTGGCAAGTCGAACTCTCCAGGGGGATCAGTCCATTCCCAAAGGATGCAAGAAGGGTAAAACTGAAACAGAAGACCGGAAGGCTCGAGTAGTTCAGGAGGGGAGGCGATGAAAGAAGATTCAGGTTGATAAGAAAGAAAGTGACGGCTCAAAGGGGACACGTGGACAACCAACTGGCGTGAAGGCGCGGGGAACGAAAGGCGGACAGAGCGCGGTTCTGGCAAAAAAAACCGATTAGGAGAAAAACGAAGGACAGAGGAAAACCAGATCCCACTTGCTCGGGCACCGAAAAAATCGCTGCTCAACACAAAAAAAATGAGATTACAAAAGGAGGCGAAGGGAAGGGAAGGCAAGGAAGGGGGGAGACCGGGAAAAATGAAGCGTGTCCCGGGGGAAGCATGGGTGGCCGTCTCCTCGCATTATCTCGAAGGATGATTAGTCGGGGGGAGGGAAAAGGAAATTGCCAAATAAGGTAGGACTGTAAGTCTCCTCACTTCTGCCTAGGGGGAAAGAAAAATCTAAGAAAAAGGCGTAAGAAAAAGAAGTAGAGTGCAAAGGTTTGGGGTTGTTTTTGCCGTCCTGGGAATGTTTCAACCCCTGGGGCGGGGAGTGAGAAGGTGTGGGGAGAAAAAAAAGGAAGGGGATGACAGGGGGGAAGAATAAAACCGCTCACGATTCAGTGTCCGCATGGTGTGAGTTGGGAAGGGGACATTTGAAAGAAAAAGAAGCCGGTGACTAGAGAACAGGAGGTAGATAAGTGTGCCTCGGAGGGAGAAATAGAGGGGGGAGGGGAAATAGGAAAGGGTGCTATCGGACAAAATCTCCTTGTAAAGGCAGCACGAAGATCCGTTCGTTAGGGAACAAATCGCTGAAAAAGGAGGAGCGAAGGAGGAGCAGGAAGGGGAACTGGGAACACTTGAAAGGGGGAGAAAGTTTCGGCGAAAATGTCATAGAGAGTAGGACTCCCGCCGATGGGGGGGATTTGAAAGCGAAGATTTGGGGGGGGGGAAAGATGGGAGGAAGTGGAAGAAAAAGGAGCGAACCATTGTAATGAGAATCTCCGTAATAAGAGCTCGGAAAGTGAGCAAGGGGGGAGCTGCAACTAGGAATCGAAACGTGGGACATAGAAGACCGCGAGGGGAGGGAGAGGGACGCCGAAAAGAAAGGGAAACCCAGGAAAAGTCACGCGATGCTGATTGGGGGGAGGGGAGTTGGCCGCTGCTTGACTTCAGGGCCTTTCTAGTTCCTTGGAGGAAAAGCGAGAAGAAAAAGGGGGGGCGAAGGGGAGGGGACAATAGTTGTCGTCTTGGGGCACCGCAGTTGTTTTTGGGAAAGTAAAGATCCCCAACCGCTTGGCAGACGGCTTGGGGGGAGTCAGTTGCAGGGGAGGAAAAGGGGAGGCAGGGATGGTAGAGAAAGAAGGGGGGGTAGACCTGAAAAAAAAAACTGCGAACACATCTCCGGATTTAGAAAAGGAAGTGGGGTGGGGATTGTGGCTCGTTTTCCTTAATGTTTGAGTCCAGTAGGAGACGACCCAGAAAAGGAGGCCGACTGGAGATCAGTACAGTTATTGACGTATGAGCAGGAGAGGAAGAAGGTGACGGGGGGAAAAAATGAGAGGCGAAGGTTACTACTCAAAAAGGAAGGGTGGGGGTTGGGGGGGAAAAGGAGGAAGAAAACTTGTTACCCGGCGAATCCGCTCCCCCACCATGAAAACAAAAGGGGGGTGGAGATTCCTGGCCGCTTCCTATATAAGAAAGGAAGGAGGAAAGGGGGGGGCCGAAAAAGGGGAAAAGAACCAGGGCTACGGGAATTCTACCCGACAAAGTATCCAAGGGAAAAGGGGGCTACCGAGAAAATGGAGGGAAACAAATTTCACAGGGAGGAACGGATATTTCAAAGCGAGGAGAAAAACGAGAAAGGAGAGGAAAAAAAATAATCAGGGGCGTATCCTCTAAAATCACCGGCGTGAAGGCACTAGAGGGGGAAGGGAAAAAGGAGCAGGGAAAAAAACACGGGGGGGGGGGAGGAGATGTTAAAATTCCAAGGTGCAGAAGGAGATCAACTCGAAAAGGAGAGACGGAACGAGGGGGAAAGAGGGGCGATCCGCGAACTGGACGTGTAGAGGGAGCGATAGAGATGAAGAGTTTTAACTGAACTCTAAGGACAAAGAAAAGAGACTGGGAGAGGGCAATAACAGAGGGAAAACCAAACTCAGTATAACGTACAAAACTTTCTTTGTCATGGAAAGGAGGGGCAAAGAAGGCATGAAGGGAAAGCGTGTCGGGGTGACTCGCATTGCGCGGAAGTTTACAACGCCCCTGGAGGGCTTCCTTGCCGAAGAGGTCGAGAGGAAATACTTCAGGAAGGAAAGAGTTGACAAGAGAAAGCGAAGGAAAAGAAAATCCGAAGGGGAAAGGGAAACTTCACGTCCTAATCACCCAACCGGGTTCCGTAGGCAGACTCCTCAAGAAAAAGCCGAGTCCCCACGTGCGAGACGCTTTGGGACCGAAGAAAGCCAGAAATTTTCTGAAGGAGGGATCCGAAGGGGAAAAAAAACGGAAAAGCCCAGGGGGGGGGTTTAGAATCAAGTAAACCTTTCCGATTCTCCGGGAGAGTGGGGAGGGAAAGCGGAGGATCCGAAGCCCGAAGCGCCCTTTGGAATGAACGGGGGGGGAACCGGAGTGGCGGCCAAAAAGAGGCAGAAAAGGGGGCAAAAAGGTTGTTCACAAAAAGGGGGAGAGGGGACTAACCTCCAGAAGACTGGCTGGTTTTAAAGGGAAAGGGACAGGCCATTTAGCCTACAAAAGAGACTCAAAACACAACCGGATTAGAAAAGAGAAAAGGAGTCACGGGCCTTAAAAAGGGGGAAAAAGCACGAGTCGGATAGGGGAGGGAGGACTGCGTTTGGGTACGCGAATCTGGTTTTTGCCTACTAAGAGGGACTACATTGGAGGAAGAGAGGGGGGTCGCGAAAAGGAGACTAAACGCGCTTCACCTAAACGGAAGAGAGGAGGGGGGGGCTGTAAAAAGAAATACGAAGGATGAGTGGGAATAAAAAGAAGAGTCCTTACCGAGGGAATGGCCTTCACTCAGAAGGGTCTTGCGGCACGGAAAAAAAAAAGGCCGGCTTGGCGGACAGAAGGGAACTCGGAGGCCCACCCTACGCCAAAACTTCGGGAGGGAGGGGCAAGCGAGAAACCTGTTATGGGAAGAAGGGGTGACTTTTGGGGAAGTCACTGTCAGTTCCTTGGGGCTAGGCAAATGAAGGGACCTAGCTTGGCTTCTCTAGTTAAAAAGAGTAACTGGGGGTTGCCAACCAATCCGCCTCCGGGAAGAAAAAAAAAAGGAGCAAGGAGAAAGAGAAAACGTGACAAAAGAAAAAATCGAGGGCTCACTCTTGGGACCCGGGTTTCAAACCAACATGAAAGGCCAGAAGGAGTGAAGGACTGGGAGCAAGAAAATCGGCACTTTCAAACATAGTGAACTCTGCGCGTGGTCGGAGGAAAAATCTTACAAAGATCGGGTCGGGTCGGATGCTTCCTCCGAGGGCTACGGCAACCATCACCGCATTCTCTGATGAAATAAAAAAAGTTATAGAAAAGACGGGGGGGGAGGATCATTTTAGGCTGCTTCAGGGTTTGGGGGGGGGGAATTCATGGGGGTCGAGCGATGAGGGAAAGGATTAAAGGGAGGAAAAACGGTTGAACAGGGAGGAATTCACTACTACTAGAGCGGCTCACTCGGGACGTCTCGCAAGATTCAAGCCGAAGAATAGGTTCAGCTCGCGGAAATAATGTGCGATGAAAGATAGCCGGATGGGAAAGAAAGGGAAAAATGATGAAAAAGGAAAAAAATTGGATGGCTTGAGAAGCCAGGCCGCGCGGAAGGGGAGAGGCCTCGGGAGTCGTTTGCGGGGGGGGTTCGGCCACGAAATGGAAAGGGGGAGGTGAGGGGGGGGTACTCTGCAACATTCTTTCGGTGTGGGAGGAAAGAGGGGAAGGAGGAACCGGTAACATAGGAGGGGAATGAGGAAGAAATGAAACAATGGAAAAGGTAAATCTAAAGCAAAGAGGGGGATCAGATGGTTGGGACAAAAAAAAGCACGGCTCACCTCGAATAAGAACTGGGAAATTGCAGAGAAGAGGAAGAAGGGGGAAATGGGCCTAGAAAAGGGAGGTATCTGGCGAGACAAAAGATCACTATCAAATCACTCCGATTTGCAGAAAAAGGAGATTGTTAAGAAAGCCAAGTCGGTTTCGTGGAGAAGGAGGGGGCGGAAGAACAAGCCGATCGAAAAAAAGAAGGAACAGAAGAAATAAAGATATGCCCCGCTCTCTTGCAGGTCAAATGCGAAGACTGGCAAAGACTAAAATGGGCGCGGACCGGGAACGCTCTAAAAGAACCGAGGAAAGATCGAAAGAAAAAGGCAACCTGAAAAAAGGAAAACCAAAACTGCACCCCAATGTAGGAATCCTCAACGAGTGAAGGTAAAGGGGCCAGATGGGATGAACTTCCGAGGACCTCAGAAGGAACAGAGAAAAAGAGAAAGGGGAGAAGAGGGGTAATCTCGAAAACTGCAGGCCTTCTCCACGAAGGGACTCCAGGGTGCGCTGACAGGGGGAAGGCGGGAAAGCATCACGGGATGGAGGAGGAGAGGCATGTAAAGAAAAAAAGAGGTAGCAGGAGCAACTCTCACACGCTTGAGTTGGACGCTTAATGGCCTGACCAGGAGGCGCCCACGGAAATGCTCCTAAAAGGCGGTAACGGTATGGCAAAAAAAAGAGCGAAAAGGGGAGAGCGAAGCGGGACGGTGCGGACTACATGTCCAAATGGCCGAAGTCCTCAGAGAGGGGGAAAAGGCACGTGGGAGAAAATTGAAAAAACCTCGAAGTGACGCAAAGAGGAGTGAGGGCAAAAAGCTGCAAGACAAACAAAACTAAAAAAAGGGCCGTTGAAATTGGCCCGCTCTCAGACCTGGAAGTATACCGGAAGACACTCCGGGAGAAAAAACCATGAAAGGAATAAGAGAACCGGAGGAGAAAAAGGGAAAAATTACTTCAATTTAGATAGCTCTTGCGCGCAGATGGGCGGGGCTGTCCTTCGATGCGACCAAAGCCCAGTTGATCCGGAAAGGGAACATCGAGACCAGGGGAAAAACACACGCATCCTGACGATTAGGGCTTCTAACAGGAGAAGGAAGCGTGCAAGGCAAAGGGAAAAGTCCCCAAACCTCATTCGCTGGGAAGAACCAGTCTACATGATCGCAAAAAGAAAGGCGTTAAAAGGAAGCAAATAGAGAGACAAAAAAACGGAGGGGGGGGAGGGAGAGAGATGTCGCAGGTGCAATTGACCGGGGGGAGAGTGGACATTGTAGAGCGGATATGGTCGGGGGGGAGGCAGGGGCATTTGAAAAAAGGGAAGGGAGACAGCACGAAAAGAAAACTCGGGGACACGAAGACTTGGGGGCTGGACCATGAGGGAAAAGCCATGGTCATCAAATTGAGCTCAGTCAAAGAAATAACTAGGGGAAAAAAAGAAAGATGGAAAAGAGAAGTCAGTCCGTTTTCAGGAGCCGGGATCAGCGTGGGGGGAGAAAAAAGAGCGGATTAAGGGTCCTCAACTGCGACCGAAGGAGACGGGCCATTCACATGACTCGGCTGTGCGGAGGTGAATAAAGAAGGTGAAGTAGGGGGAATAGTTTATTGGGGAGGGTAGTGACACCCGTCTGGCCCGGAGCAACGACGGATAGTCGGCCGTAATGAGTACGGGTCCGGGGAAGGGAAAGATAAAGGGGGGGAAGTTCTTTGTAGTGAAAAGAGGTATGCGGTTCGAGGCACGGGGGCCCAAAAATGAGGTTCAGAGGCCGGAACACGTGGTCTGAATTGGGCCGGCGAAGGAGGGGGGGGGACGGTGAAAGGAAAAGAGAAAGCGGTGGTGGGTGATGAGCGTCCTTTGCCACAAGGAAGAAAACATTAGCCTTGAGACAGGCGCACTTAAGCCATAGGATGATCCGGGGAGAGCAAGAGATCAGCTAAAAGGGGAAACGTAGACCGGAACGACGCCGCGTTAGGAGCCTCCTACCGAACAAACCTGTCCCACAGGAACAGGAAAAGTTATTGAGGAGAGGAAAGACGGGGAGCTGGGGGGGGATGCCTTTTTAAGTTTCCTGTGAGGAGGACTCGGGGACGTTCTTCCATCTAAGGTAGGAGTGGCGTCGGCTGGAGAGTTAGGGGCAAGAAAAAGGGGAGGAGGGGGTGGTAAAGAAAGGTCTCGAAAGTTGCACGTGCGAGCTCTTGAAGGTCTTGGAAGAGGGAGGGCCGTGGGATGAATGAATAAAGCCGTTGAGATCCCAAACTAGGCTTCAAAGAGTGTCAAATGAAGGGGGGAGGGGGGAAAGGGTTCTAGGGAAAAAAGGAAGGGGGGAATCCAGAAATTGATATCGTCCCAGGCACTTCTGAGCTGAAGGATTAAAAGCGGGGGAGAAGATCCGATTCCATGGTAGGAAAAAAAACTCATCCACTTCACCCCCACCGAAGGAAACTGAGTTGGGGGAAAGAAAAGAGGGACCGACTCGGGAACGACTGAAAAATCCCACACAATGTGTGGTTTCGAACAGTTATAGTATACCCTAATATACCGTCAACTTCTGTTGTGAAGCACCCGGGGGGGGGGGGGGGAGGTGTGGTGGGGTGTGGGGGGGGGGGGGGGGGGTGGGGGGGGGGGGTGGGGGGGGGTGGGTGGGGGGGGGGGGGTGTGGGGAGGGGGGGGGGGTGGGGGGTTTTTTTGTTGCGTTTTTTCGGGGGGGGCGGGGGGGGACGGGGGGGGGGGGGCCTGTGTGGGGGGGGGTGGGGGGGGGGGGGGGGGGGGGTGGGGGGGGGGGGGGGGGGGGGGGAGGGGGGGGTTGTTGGGGCTGGGGGGGGGTGTTGTGGTGTGGGGGGGGTGGGGGATTGTTGGAGGGTGTGGGTTTTGTGGGGGGGGGATAGAAAAGAGAAAAAACTAGGGGTCGCACAAAAAGTATAAAATCCATTTCTACTCTCTTCGTTATAATCATTTCTCCGATGTACATGCCTTTAAGTCACAGAAAGAGATCAGGGGGGGGAGGGGGGAAAATTAGGAAGAAAGGGTCTACTAGACCTTTCTTGAATTGATGTCAACTCTCTCAAAACTGTTGTGGAAAAAAAGGGTGAGGAAATTCAAGTCTCCTCTCGAAAGGATCGACCCAAATCTTCAGGAACGGGGGGAAAAAGGAAGAGACCAAAAGTAGAAAGGGGGGGAGGAGGGGTTGGGTTTTACATCTATATCATTATCTTATGTTCGAGTCGACCTAAAGGAACATTAAAAGAACCCGACGATTCTGGAAGCTTTCGGACCTAGGGACCACAAAGGATAAATCAGTTTACCGGGGCAAAAGGAGGGACGGGCAGGGGAAAAGAGCAAATGGGAAGTGAAGGGAGGAATTTCGGATTGTGTGGCACTTAGCGTGAGAGAAGAGGAACGGAACACCCAAGTGTGTCGGTCCAAATCTTAAGAGGAGCATGAGAATAGCGACTGCCACTGATGAAAGGGGGAAACCATAAGGAAGAAGGGGGGAAATCAAAATCCCATCCGTAACGTATCGAGCCCAAGGACGGACGGAAGTAAACTCAATCCTCCCCTTCCAAGCCACGCAAAAAGGGGAGTTAGAAAAAAAAAAACGACGTTGCAGGAAAGAAAAACAGTCGGCGTAAAAGGGGAGGGACAAAGGCCTTTGGGACGGCTCGGAAGTTCTTTAAGTCTTCGAGTAAAGGAGAAGGGAATGCAGGGGACACGAAGAAGCTGGAGGACTTATAAGAAGGGGGCCTATCCGGATTGGCTGGAAAAAGGGGAAACCCGCGGAGTAGCGGCGGCACAAAAACAGCGCAAGGGGGGAAATAAGTTATCGGAAAAAAAGGGTTCATTATTAACCGCTCAAAAAAAAACAGAGGAGGCCCACGGAGTTGCAGGCCAGTAGCCACTAAAGATCTCAAACCAATGGAAGAAAAAAGAGCGAGATTAAGAGGGCCTGAAAAGAAGGGGAACAACAACGAAGGGGGGGAGGATTGGACGATGAGGGGGAGTAGAGGGGCCGACTAAAGTACGGGGGGGAAAGCCGGGCCAACCTAGCGGTGTGGCCGCCCCTACGGGACCGGACTTATCCTGCTAGTCCTGGAGGGAAAGAACTAAACAGAGAGAAAAGGATTCGCCACAACTACTCTGCAAAAGTTCGCGGGGGCCTTGGGCTTCGGCAAGTCAAAACAAAATTTGGTTCCTCACGGCGGAAAGCGCCAAAGGGAGGAGAGAATGTCAGAGGAGGGCTTCCAATTCGTCTCCTCGGGGGGCTCCGGGTCCTGTCAGGAGTTTCCGGGGGGGAGGAACAGGTGAAGGGGGCTTAAAAAAAAAACGGGGAAAAAAGGTGCCAAAACGTCGGGGGCTAGGGGGACACCTCTTAAGGGGTGGAAAAAAAATCGAGGGAAATTCAAGAAGACTCTTCCAATCAAGCGAGCTCAAATACCGAAACAGGGTTGAAAGAGAATCGACAGTGTGGAACAAAAAGAAACGAGTCTCCCGAAAGGAGGAGTTCCAAATGCGACCAATCTTTGTCAGTAAGTGCGGCCTAACTCCGAGGGGGGGGAAACAAGTTGGCTATCATAGAAAAGAGGGTCACTGAAGTCCACTACCGCACCATCAAGAGAAGCGGAGAGGGAGGACATACCACGAACAGGATCAGTTGAGGCCGAAGAAGGAGCAATGGAAGGAAAACAAGAGGGTGATGAAGTTTCTATGAGGGGGTAGTATGCCGTTAAACCGTGCTCGCAAAAAGTGTTGTGCCAGAGTCTTCTCAGAAAGCGCATGAAAAAAAACCCAGGGGAGAGAAGGGAGGGGAGGGGTTCCGAGAAGAAGGAAGAAAGTCCCCCTAAAAAGAAATCGGTGGTCTAGAAGATCAAGATGTTGGGGGCCCTCGTATAAATTATGACTGTCCACCCTCTTAAAATGGGGACCGGAGCGTGGGGCAGAGAAGGGACTTGCAGGACCCGGGAGTGAAGGGGGGGGGTTGGGTCTCACTCTAAGAAAAAAAAAAAGTAAGTTATATTATTGATCTGGGTAGAACTAACAATAGAACAATGTGTTCAGGGGGGGGGGGGGGAAAGAATTCGAGCAATTAAAGAGGGTAAATATAATAACAATAAATCGGGGGAGAAGACAGTTGCTACATCGGGAAGGGTTGAAACGGTAAAGGAAATAGAGAAGGAATCAAAGAGCCGTCCTCCAGCCTTCCTGGCAACGCCGCTCCAGCCTGGGCCGATCCATGGATCTGGGATCGCCCATCAGAGTACAAAAAGAGCAAATCACCCAGACAACGAGTCGAATAAGGGAAAGAAAACAAGAAGGGGGAGGGGGTCGAAAAACTTCGGAGGAGGTTCAAAAAACGGCAAGCATCATGCGAGAGAAAAAAGAGCCGGAGCCAAAATCTCCGTGAGTGCAAAAAACGACTATGAAAAGAAATGGATCGGACAACGATAGAAAAAAGACATCTGGGGACTTTGAAGAAGAAGGTCGCATCTCCTGACTGGAACAGGAAAACAGGAAAGAACCTCAATTTTAACGTCCAGTCGTCTCGGTACTTCCGGTCAATGGGACCCTCTTCTTGATCGAGGAAAAAACAGGAAAGGGAAGGGAGGAGAGGAAAAAACTGGTCCATGAGCCACCTTCTTCAAGCGACTTTATTACGGAGAGCACAAGGGGGCTACTGTTCGCTTCGTGGAAGAAAAATCCTCTGGACCAAAATGGGCGAGGCCGAGACCGGGGGAAAAAAAATAGAAGGAGGGGAAGAAAGAATCAGAGACCACATTGGTAGGACTGCACGTCCAA
>Ga0179593_1678761_pt1 | contig 27784 bp, 34 predicted proteins | sample CZODoug2_1_08_16_FD_185931 | JGI IMG/M metagenome (GOLD analysis project Ga0179593, IMG submission 185931) | Vadose zone soil fungal communities from Angelo Coast Range Reserve, California, USA - CZODoug2_1_08_16fungal (PacBio error correction) | ecosystem: Environmental > Terrestrial > Soil >...
ACTAGAGACAGGGGGGTTTGGGTTGCCGTGAGGCGGTGTGGTTCGGTAGATTTGTGATGTTGTAATGTGAGACGTAAAAAAAAAATAGGAAGGGATGAAGGAGTACGGGAAGGATGGGAGAAGGCGGCTGAATGGAGCTGGTACGAGGGAATGATGGAGTGGGGGGGGCAATAGAGCGGGCGACCGGGAGCGAAGATGAGGGGTGGTAGAGGACGAAGGGCCCTCTTTTCCTCAAAAAGGGAATTCCTTATAGTTCCAAACGGTAAGTGAGAGGCAGGGGGGGACGAACATCGTCTTATGCTCGGGGACAAGGATGTCCTTTTTAGGAGGCTGGGGCTGTGGAAAGGGGACGGAGAAGGGAACGGACCGACCTTGCGTCTCTGGAACATCACTCGTGGGGGTCTATTCGAAATGTGGCTGCGCATCCCAAAGGGGTGCACGGATGCAGGACAGGCCAAGAGCATAAAGGCTCATGGTTCAATTCGAATATTCCCATCGAAAGTCCCGAAGGAGCTCGAAGCCAACGGGGCCCAGTGAAGCACTCGGAAGGAGGTCCGATGCAAATGATCCGGAGAGTGATGGACGGGTCTTGGTCTTGCAAAATCAGAAAAAAGGAAAACGCTCGGGTATCAAGGTTGAGGGCCGAAAAGGGCGCCTTCACGACTGCTCGAAAGGCAGGAGTGAAAAGAAAACATAGACCCTGCTTGTTCCGGGAAAAAAAAAACAAGGGCGTGGCGGGGGGAAATATGCTCCCGACACTCCACCACATGCGACAGTTGAAGGCGGGGTGAGCTCCGTGAAGGGAAAAATCCCTGTCGAAGAATTACACTCGCAATGAGGTAGATATGGCCAATCGTGGAAGAGGAAGAGACGGAGACGCGACCAGAAAGGGCGGGGGCAGAGACCAAGCCACGATAGCATCATATCAAACTAGAGAAAGTCCAGAAACTTTCGGAGGAATCGCTGATGAAAAACCGTGATCTCGGCTACTGGCGAATGGCTCAGAGAAACATCAAAAGCGAAGGGTACAGGGCCTAAGAGAGCCGGTGATGGCTCAGCAGCAGCGCTAGAGCTGCAGAGGGTTGGCAAGGGTTCTAGATTAAAAATGCCGCAGCAGGAACGCGGGGAGTTCGGAAAGGTCCAACGCACTAGATACACGAGGGAGAAATGGTTCATCTCGCATACTCTTGAGGCGAAATCAAACATCACGCCGTGATCCAACGGATCCCCGTAATGCGGACTGAGAACGGTTGGGGCATCACGGTCGCCCGCCGTCGCAAACAAAAAGAGAAAAAAAAAGAGATTCGTGACCGGGCGAAATCGGCCGATAAAGCCCGTAGCAGAACCAAGAGCCTGAACGGTGCAGAACGCGCGGAGGAAAGAGGCTTCCTCACCAGCTTGCCTCTAACCGCCAGGAAGCGGGGGAAGCCGAGAAACCTCCTAGGACCGTCAAAGGAGGGGGGTAGGAACTGCCCAAGAAGGGACGTAAAAAGAGAAAGTGACTATGATCCCTCATGACATCACCTCCTTGCTGATTCCGAAAGAAGGGCCTTGAAGGACATCGGAATCGCCTCTTCAAAGAAGGGAATACGTCAGACCCAGATGAAAGGAGGGGGGGTTGGGGGGACTCGTCCGCGGCCGAAAGAGCGATCTGGCCGTGGACATGAAATAAAGCTGAGGCACTGACGCAGCCCCCTGCGAAAGTGGAGGAAAAAAAGACTCAGACAAAAAAGTATAACAAACAAGGGATGATGCGAGAGGAGGATAATCTGACTGTTCTGAGGGAGAACTTTGCAAAAGGGAGAATGAAGGGGGGGCGCGCTACCGGGTCACGGCCAGTGGCCTTGAGGGCCGGCGCGGACAAGAAACGGAGGCTGTCCAGGGGGGGGGGGGGGAATGGGGCTGAGGCCGCGAGACCGGATGGACAGGGCGTGAATAGGAAAAGAAAAAACGTAGGAGCGAGTGAACGGAAAGGCCGGGCACGAATCAACAGGAGGGTGTCATGGAAAGCGAGGGGACGAAGAGATGTCGATCGAAAGACTTAGCGATTCGGTTTTGCGTAAGGGTCCATCCTACTTGGAGTACACTTTGGGAAAAGAAGGCGAGGAATATGACACCGGTTCCTTTCGTGACACAATCGGTTTATGGAGAGAGGGGAGGGGGAAGGGAGGCTTACGTTCTACTATTTCTTGTCCTAAAGCGACGGGCTTTAACCTGGCAGAAGAAGAAAGAAAGGGTTAAATGCAGTGATGTTGCGAACCGAAGCTGATCCCTAGCTGGAAGAGGCGGGAAAGCACAACCGTCGGGACGCTCATTCAGAAAAAGCAGAGCTCACGACGGTGTGGTTTTGTCAGACCCGAGGGAGGGGAAGTATGAACCGGGCGCGCGGCTCACGGCGTCGTTGGGGAAAAATCGAAGAGGAGGGACTTAGGGAAAGGCCTACTATCCAGATACACCGGCACAGCCTGCGCAAGCTCACTTACTGGCTGTCAGCCAGAAGAAGCTCAGTCCTGTGTGAGTGGGCGCCATGAGAAAAGATCTCATCTCTATCTAGTTCGCACAAAACTCCAGGGCCGGACTTCGTCTTGCCGAGGTGGCGTCGGACACTGATGCATAGGAGATCCAGGAGCGCGTGACATTCCTAAGGATCGTGTTGACAGACTTCCGTGAAGAAGGAAGACATCCCATATCCTGTAAATTTGACTCATGTGCCGGCAGGCTTTAGGATTCGTGGTCAATGGGGGGATGTCAAGTCCCGATCACAAGTCAAAAGGGCTGCGGAAGGATCTCGCATTCGGGGATCGAGTGGATCTATCAGCACCCGTCAACGAGTGGAAAGTCTCGCAGATCAGCAAATTGACAGTGCGTTGAGAATAGGCAAACGTACGTCGAAAATAGGCAGGAAGGAGGGAGACTAGGGGAATGCGTCATGTCGAATCTCTACACAGGGACGGGTGGGTGTCACCGGATAGTAAGCCCAAGACCTGCATAGCGAGCCACACAAAGGGGTCGCGGGGGTACCGCGAGGTCTCAGTGAGCAAGGAGGGGGGGGGGCGTGGGATCACGCCACGGTCGGGAAAAGGGGTCACAAACAGGCCGGGTCGGGATTAAAAAGAAGAGAGGAAGACTTCACAGAAAGCGGGCTCCGGTGCAATAGGGTCACGGCGGAAATACTGCAACGGTCTGGTCGGCCAGTGCACAGGGGAAATGGTCCCACAAAAAGGGATCGGCAGGGACAGCGACGCCCGAAACACACCGGAAAGCCCAAAACAAAGAAGAACAGCGCCAAGATTGTTGGCGACAGGGGAGCGAAAGGCTTCGGGGGCATCGACCTGGGAGAAAAAATGAGGGAGAACCGCTGAGTATGTTAGTGTGGAGGCGGGTGAGGGGGCCCGAAGGGGGGAATGGATGGTGGAGCGTCTGGGTGCTCAAAGTTTCTACAGAAGGAATCGCGAGAAAAGGCGGTGAAACGGGGTCTTTGGTTGGAGTAGTAAAAAAAAAAAAAAGCAGGCACGGACCAGCCTACGGGTGCAAAGTTTCGGTGAGGGAGGCGGACGGACTCGACTGCCCTTCCGAAAGCAGCAAACTAAAAGAGATGATCGCCAGGGCATCAGGAATGAGCGGTGCTGTTTGCAATTGTGACGAGAAAAAGGGTAAGGACTGGACCTGCAGTGAAGGTACTCGCTACTCCCAAAGGTGATGCCCGTGAAGGAGGAAAATCAAAATACGCCGCACTGAACTACCAGAAGGGGGGGGGGGTCACCGGAAAAAGAAAGGCACAGGGGAAGGGGACGCGGGTGCCCTTCAAACTCTCTACCGGGAGGCTCGAAGGCAAGAGGGAGACGCGACCCACACGGCGGGTGGGGAAATATCTTTGCGAGAGGAAACAGGGCGTCAAGGGCCTTTTGCCTGGTCCAGGGGTCGGGGAGGGGGAATTAACAACGCCGGGGAACCAGCTTCAAAGACCGAATAGTAGGAAACCAGAAGGCGCCCAACTGAGGGGGGAAGAGGTGTCCTTCGAGACAGGAACCAGGCGGCGGTGATCGCATCGGCCTTGAAAACTAGCATACGGTACCCCTCCAAAAAAGAAAAAGGGGGAACAAAGAGGATATTATCAACCACAGAGGGGAAACCAGATCTTTTTAAGGTGCAAGGGAGGCTCACAGGGCGGTTCGGCTCGATCACTTTTGGGGGGGGAGAAGGGTCGTGCGTAAGGGAGGTTTTAGAGGGCTTGTCGAGCAGATACTGAGCAAAAAAGCGGCGTTGAAAAGAACATCCGCGGGTCGGACACGACAAAAGAGTCGCCACGAGGGGGGCTGAGAATGGACCATAGCCATGTCGAAGAAAGCAATCTCACCACGCTCAAACATACGGTAGAGGATGCATGGAAAGGGGACATGAGGGAAAGAACCGGACCGAAGACCGTTCGATCTTGTCTCTGTCAGGAGGGGGTCATCAGGAACCGGGGGATAGAGCTTCTCTCGAGTAAACTCAATAGCAACGAAAAAATGGTCGGGAGCTACGACAGAAAAAACTTAGAAACAGTCGACCAAAAGAAATTCGTGCGACTATCTATTGGAATAGGCGGCAAAAAAGAGGGAGGGAGTGAGGGGTACTGGGAGACACAGTTGAATTCGGGGCGTGTATGTTGCGGCGGTAGTCAACAGAGTAAGGAGGCAACTGGCGGACGGGAAAAGGACACAGGGTCTTCTCGGTCCAACAAACGATCACAAACTCAGCAAAAGCTAGAAGCCGGGGTCGATGACGAACACTTCTGGCTTGCCGGGGCCTCACAAGATGAGTCTCCGCAGGCAAAACTAGAGGAAAGAGAAGAAAAACACATTGACCAACCAGCAAGGCCAAGAGAGGCAGTCGACAACGCTCGGCAGAATACTGAAAAAGTGGAGAAGGAAGAGGGAGGGGTCCTGGAAGCAGTCGGTCCGAGACACCAATAGCACGAGACGAGGCGGTCGGAGACAACCACAGGGGGAAAAGACAACGAGGGGGGAAGGCCCTGCGAGCGAAGGGGAAAGTCTCCGACTGGTCAAAAAATTCCATACAAGGGAAAAACGAAAAGAGACCATGACAATGGAAAACAAAGAGCGGCAAAACCGTCTGTCATGAAAGACGTCGGGTCGGTCGGCAAGAGAATCATATCCCCTGACACGTCGTCGAAGGAAGAGGGGAGAAAAGAGCGACGGAGTGGAGCGGAGCGATACCCATCCTTAAGGAAAAAGCGATGGGTGTATCGGGCTGCATAAATAAGGAAACTCCTGAGAGAGAAGAAAAGAGACAAAACAAAAATCTTATTTCCGCATGTACCCAAGAACGAGGGCGAACAAAGACCCTCATCAGGAAAGGAAGAAAAAGGGTTCGATCTGATAGCGGGGGTAGGCAACGGTAGTGAAGGGAAGAAATTTGGAAGGCAGGCCAACATCTCTTATGAGTGCACGGTTCTGAAGCATTTAAAAGGGGGGAGTAAGGGGGAGGGGCGAGACACCTGTTGGACCTCAAGGTCATGGGAGGGTCCAACTGTCTAAGAGCTAGCAAAAGACTTTTGCAACAAAAGAAAAAAATGAAATCAAAGGACTAAGCACGCACACCTCCCTTGTTCAGTCGAGGACTCGTCCCTCAGATGGAACCTGCAGACTGGCGCCGGGGCGCGAAGCAGGAACAAAAAAATTAAAAAAACCCCTTCTCTCGGAACTCGGCGGTGACAGGCGACGGTCTAAGAGGTGCCAAAAAAGGAACAGACGTCGGATCGAGGGCCAGTTGAGGGAAAGACAAATAAGGGCTCCGCAAGCGATCTCAAATCGCGGCACTCGGCAATTGCACGAAAATTGACCTCCTGCATTGTCCGCCCACCTGGAGGGATAGCCCAATCGGTCATCGCGCGTGTTGGCGTGTCAAACCTTTAAAGGGGGGGGAGTGTGTAGACCCGACTCACTAAACGATCGGGGAGTCAAAGAGAAGAAAGGAACCGAGCCGCGATAGGCCATTAAAAACGTCACGTTGACACAGGGAGAAGGGAAACAAAAGAAGGAACAAAAGGGGGGGGGGGGGGAACGTCCCATGACACGTCTTTGGTGCCGAGAAGTAAATTGAAGAGAAATCAACACGCACCTACCGTCGGCACGTAGCAAAGAAAAAAAGGGTAGCGTGATCGACCTATGCCGGAGGAATCTGCATTGCTCAAAAAAGGGAAACGGAAAAATGGGGCATGCACAACATAAAGAGAAAGACAAACATTTCTCTTTCACCAATCGAAGGCAATGCTTCCTTCTCACAAAAAGAATGCCTTGGAGGACGGCTTCTGTGCCCTTTTCATGGTGAAGAAAAACGTGAGAAAGGTTCATTGGTATGGATTCCTCATCCAGTGGTGATTCCGAAGTTGAGGAAGGAGGCGAAGGGACTCAGCCTCCGCCGTACAACGGAAAGAAAAGGAAAGAAAATCGGGGTCTTCCGGAACCACATTCGGGAAAAGTCCACCGTAAATTACCTCAATACCAAAAAGCAACCAAACCAAAAAGGACCCCATCAAACAAAGTAAAGGAGTCAGGGGGAGACGGTTGGTCTTCAAACGAGCTACCTCAAAGGGGGAGAAATAAGAGGAGGAGAAAAAAGCAACTATGCAGACAGCAGCGGTCTTGATCGTGCCGTATAAAGAAGGGAAAGAAAGCGACGAGGAAAGGGAACTTCAGATCCGCTTACACATGGCGAAAAAAAAAGGCGGCGCCTACCCCGGTGTCAACGACGTCAGAACCTTAGTCAAGAAAGGGAAGAAGCGTCTGCAATCGCACTGCATTCCGCAACTTAGAAGGGGAAAGTCGGGCTAACGGAAGAAACTCATAAGAGGGTAATAACACAAGAGAAAAAAACTTGAAGGAGGGGAGAGAAAACCCAGGCGCCATTTCCGGGTACAATAAAAGGGGGTCAAGAGAAAAAGGACATACGGTCTAAAGCGTGCCCCAGACAAACTTTGAAATCCTGAGGGGGGTGTAAGGGAGTGCTACAAAAGGGCTCGGACAATCCTTCACTAGAGAAGGCCGGAAGAATGACGGAGCACGGTCGTTGAAAGGGGGCAAGCCTACGGCACAAGTTCTCCAGCCTCTCTGCTGAGTACTAGGGGACCAACCACCAAAAAAGGGGCGGGGTGCAAGGGAATAATCTTACTCTGGGGACTGAGGAGGAAGGAAACCGGCATGCGCTGTGCGCACATATGGATGTACCGCTTCGCTACCGCATCGTCCAATGCAAGAAGCAATTCAGGGGGGAAGAAACGAAAGCCTCAACAAACGCCGCACGCAGTTTTTAATCTAAAGGCGGGAGTTAAAAGGTAGGAAATTAGTGAAAGGCCGCAACCCAAAGGGAAGGTATCGAGGGGGACGGAAGCAGGCAGTCCAAAGGGTTAGTCGAAAATGAGGGGGAAGAGTACTTGGATGAGGAAAAAATACGGTCGACGTGCAGGAATGAGGTTGAGAGGGGGGAAAAAGGTGAGAAAGGTCACGATAAGGTTCACGACTAACAAGGCCGTCGTGCGGCGTCGGAAAGAAGAGAGAGGGAGAAAAAGGACGGTTGCTACGAGGGACTCCCTCTTAATGCGGGGGGGAAGAAGCAGGAGGCAGAAAGGGACGGGGCCGTGGGCTGTGGAAGAAAGGCCGGGCCGAGAGTGTGAAGACCGAACAGTCTCGACAGCCATGTCACGACTGGAGGTCGGAAAAGGTGTCACGCGTGTGTGGGGGGTCCGAACTAAGGGACACTAGAAGTCTGAAACGTTAGCGGGACGTGAGCGTTGAAGGGCGAAGGCGATGAGATGGTCTGCGATACTATAAAACAGGTGAAAGGGCGAAGCACTAAAACAAAGGGGCACCCACCGCCCCTATAAGAGGCGCACAGTGAGCTGCGGGACTATTCCAAAGCTCGAACCAGGAGGATGGGGCGAGGATAATGTGCGAGCAATCTCGCGACGTGCAATAGGAGATCACAAAAAGCAGGTGGGGCGGGAAGCTGGGGGGCTTGAAGGATTGGGGGGGGCAGATGAGATCGTGTAAGTCAGGTCAAAAACTTAAAAACGACTTGTCCTGAAGCGGGGGATGCGCTTTAAATGTCAGGAGGTCGCAAGAAGAGGTCAAAGGCTGGTGCACGGGGTTAGGGGAAAGAGGGGGGGGCTAGGTACCAGTCGCCCGGACCATGCACACCAAGGTCAAAAGTCAAGGGGAAGGTGACAATCAGTGATTTCGCGATTGTAGCTATCAAAAGAGAAAAACCACGGAGTTGGTCGGGTGGGGGGGTCGGGGACTCATGAAAATGTTTGAGGGGAAGGAAAGGTTCGCGAACGGCGAACAAAAGGGTGTCCGCTGCGGCTCACAACAGATACACTGAGAGTGGGGAAGGAAAGGAAAGCCACGTCGCCGCGTAAGCGTTAACAGACGCGGAGGGGAAGGGGGGTTCTGGGTGGGGGACCGAGGGAGACAAGGAAGAAAAGGGGAGTCCCGGCTTGAGAAAGTAATGGAGGGGAGAGAGATTCACTATACGACTGAAGAGAGTAGGCCGGGGGAGTTTCCGCGAGATAAATCGGTGAACATAAAACTGAGGGAGCGCAGCCCACAAAAAGAAAAAAGCGGGCCACCAAATAACAACACCGGCCGGGGGGGCGGGGGGTGCCGCTTGGGGAATGACAAGGAAAAGAATTAGGGGAGGCGACGCCCCGAACCGTAGGACCGGTAACGGCAAAACTTAAGAGAGGCATTGAAAAAAGGGGATGGACAGACAAGGACGCTCTACCGTTTTCACTGATCGCATCGATGAAACAAATCTGAAAGGTTGGAATCGAGGTCGTGTTGTGGAGGGGTGCCGTGTAGTGGGTGGGGTCTGGTGGTGGTGTGTGGGGATGGTGGAGAAAAACGCATGCGGAGCAGAAGCCTCGAATACCCAAGGAAAACGGGGATGTATCGCGGGGATACAAGAAAAGACGAACGGTACGGTTCGGTCATAGAAGCCTTGCCGAAAGAAACGAAAAAAACCGATGCTGGTCGACAGTTCCGACCGGGGAAGCGTGTCGGCTGTGGAAGAAGACTCTGCCAAAGCACGCAGCCAGGATTGCGAAAAAGACGAATGGGAAGGGGAGTGTCGCAGATCAACTCCGAAAAGGGGGAAGTACACGAGCTCTTGGGGACAAGTGCGCAGACGATGCTCGTCTCCAAACTGAGACCGGGGGGAGGGCTAGTAGTACCCTTCTCATCTGTAAAAAGGAATACTGAGATGTATGCCTGGGACTCCATCTCTTACCGTCATACAAGGGGTCCCGATGGGTCAGGGTACGTCCACGCAGTCTGGTTTGAGGCTCAGTCTCAGCAGCAGGGGGGAAAGAAGTTCGGAAGAAGGAAATCGTTTACCGCACCTACCCAGACAAGTCCGGCAGGAAGTTGGGGCAAGAGGTTGGTGTCTGGGGTAGGGGTGAAGGGGCGGCGACTCTGTCTAAAGGGAAAAGGAAGGAGGAATTTGATACGGAAGTGTGCTCTCTGGCGTGGCGCTGGGAGAAAGAGGGCCGTTGCGCGAGAAATCCGGGGACACAAATCGACACGGTGTCGCTGCTGAGAAAAAAAATGCCCTTTGAAGGTCCTATCATGCGCACAAACAATCTGGAGATCGAGCTTTCCGGGGGAGGACGCTGACGTCCCCTAATTCAGAAAAAAGGGGTCTGGAGGCCAGGAGTGAACAACGATCAGACTGACTCGCTATAACGTAGTCGAGGGTCTTCGGAGGGGTAGCCACGTCGACCCACTACTGGCCGTTCGATGGGGGGGTAGGGGGCGTCAACCAATCAGTAGGACTTGGTAGGAAATAGAACGTCTGTCGGAAGTTTCTTGCTTCAAACGGAATCATCGCTACAGGTGACGGCCTTCAGGCAAACGCGATCAAAAAAAGGAGGGACCAAAAAAAAAAAAAAAAAAAAAACAACGCTGCTCAACGCTGGAAAGTGGAAAACTTCTGAAGTGTCCGAATAGGGGGGGTGGAGGTGTCCTACCTATCAAGGGAAAGGGGGAAGGGGGGGGCGGGGCGAAGGGGCGAGTAAAACACTCGGGGGCGGGACTTGGGGCTCACGTTGGGAAAAAACAGCTGAGTACATAGAGGGCACCAAAGCGTGATGCAAAGCTCGGAAGAAGAGCGAAAAAGGAGACGTCGTCGGCGTAGGGTTGGGGGTTAAGGGACAAGTGGGCTCTCGCGTCGGGGGGGGGGAAAATGAATTGTTCCTCACTGACCAAGGGGGAACGACCGGGCTACCTTGAGAGTTACATGGAACCATAGGTGTGCAGACTCTCAGGGAGTCCGGAACTACTCCTCTCCCAAGTGGGGGGTCGATCGGAGTTCTTTGCGACTGCGCGTAACCTCCCAATTGGAACGGTCTATACAAAAGGAGTCTTCTCCTCGAGTGCTCTCTCCATCCCCTCTCCCCCCATAAGGGAAATGTGCTCCCATGGGGGAGTGAGAGGACGCAAGGGCACCCTCACCAAATCCTCTCTCCCAGTTCCTTCAGGTAGGGGTGTGCATCTAAGTCGCTTAGCAGGGAATCAGAATTGGCTCCGTCAGTCTTAGTCGCGCTGGGGAATACCGAATCAATCTCTGGTCTCAGGGGGGGGCACTGAGGCTGGGTGGGATTCAAGGGGGGCTTCGTTAAAAAGGGGGGAGGGCCCTGTTTCTTGTTGTGGGCAGTGAGTTTATGGGGGATAAAGGTCTTGGGGAATTAGGGAGGACCGGGAAAGCGGTGGAGCCCGTCCCAAACCCCGGCCACTAGGGCGTGCTGGGGCCCTTACTTTCCTACTCAGGACCACGCCTCTGAATTACAGAAGGTACTCTGGACCCGCAGGGGGGGGGCGGGGGGAGAGGACGCGTCTCCGAGTCTGCTGTGCGCTTCCGAAAGAGTAAGGGTGACATATACGCTCGGGCAACCAGCTTGAATGTTCGAAATGGGTCTTGTTTCTTGGGCTCTTCCCACCAGATCTTTGGTCGGGGGAATTTTTCTTGGGAGAAACCGTGCAATGAGAGAGGACCGCAACTCGGTAGGTAAGTGTCTCCTAGAAGCTGGGAAGAAAAAAAATCGTGGCGGCGTATAAATACCAAAGCCTCACCACTCTGAAACCGGTCCGTGTGGGAATGGGCCAAAAAGGCTCAAGAAAGAAACAAAAAAGTGAAATCATCGCTCTGTGGAAGAGAAAGCGAAGAGGGGGAATGTGGGCAGAGACCATCCAATGCCACTAGAAGCTCGGTCAAAAGCCACAACCGAAAAAAAGAATGATACAGCCAAATCGATGCAAAGCAGGGGACCGGGGAGAGAGAAAAAGGATCCTCCGGGAAGGACGCGTTCACACGCATGGGAGGACTTTCTCGCTCATCCACAAGGGTGCCCGGTGGGAAAGGGGAAGGGAGGAAGAAGGGGAACAGCAAAAGCGACATATGCTGGGAGCTTTCGAAAAAGGGAAAAGCGAAGAAAAGCGAAAGGGTCAGATCGGAAAAAGGGGGGCCTCTTTTTCCGGGCCTTACAAAAGAGGGGACTCACCGGCCCGAAATCTTGACCGGCTGAACGAAGGGTCCTTAAAACGGCAGCCGATATCATCGCCAAAATCATTGGTACCGAGAATCTTGAGAGGATCAAGGGAAGCACCCCCGAAGCGGACAGAAAAGACGAGCTGATGAAGGAGAGAAGTCCGGGGAGGCGGTGGGAGAAAAGGGGAAAACCGGATCGCGCCCTCAGCAGGGAGGAGGGGAAGAGGCAACAGACCGCAAAGACGTTCGAAAGCGAAGCTTGAGCTTGATCAATCAGGGCTAACCTCCTTGCAGTGAGCTGATCCCGGGGAACCCTCGATAAAAGCAAAGAGGGGTCTCTTAAAATAGGTACACGGCCTAAAGCACCAGATAAACTAAAGACAGAGGGGGGGGGAGCTCGTCCAGACCCGAGAATCAGTGGCCGTGGACTATGAAGATCCGCGGAAAAAGGGAAAGATAGGAAAGTTCTGCTCAGGGAAAATCAGAACAAAGGAGACAACAGGAGGGAGGAAAAAGAAAGGACTGAGGCTGATTTCTTGCAGCTTTCCGAAAGGAGCCCCCCGACCGGGTCAATTCAGAAAAGAGGGCCCAGAGAAGGGAGAAAAAAAGCGGACAAAAAAACATCACCGCAAGTTACTTTGGGAGGGAGTATTTCCCTTGCTTGAAGAAGGACTCACCCTAGGAGGAGAAAAGGGACGGAAAGAAGTCAAGCAGGGGGAGGCAATAATGATCAGCGAGAGTTCGGAGCATACGCTAAGGGTTCGGGACAGGGAGGAGGGGAAGACGCCTTGCGGACTTTTCTAGATGGAAGGATCCGAAGGGGGCGGCGAAAAGCGGGTGCGTAAGAGAGGGGCGCAAGGAAGCGCGTAAGGACGGTATGATAAAGAGACCGAACGGCGTGGATCGCAGAGAAAGACGGTTCACGATGAAAGGGGGGAGCAGCCCAAGACGGAAGTATATTCTGGGGTGAGACTCGCAAAACAAAAAAAAAAGTCAAGGAGTCCGTGGGAGCTCAAAGGTTTCAGGAAGGGCCAGCCAAGGCGGGAGCGATCTGACCAGGACGGGAGGCCCGTTGACCTGAGAAAAGCAGAAAAGGGGCGAGCAAGGGAAAAGACCGATAAACGGACACAACCTGAGCCAAAATGATAGGCTAAGAGGCTGCGTAAAGGACGCTGAGAGATATGGGCGTTCCCATTTCGCAAAATCGAAGGAGGATCGACGTCCTCCCTCGGGGGGAAGGGCTGAAGGGTGGTTAAGTCTCGGGAGTTTCGAGCGGGTGGAGTTGGGCAAAAAACTTTTTGACTGAGAATGATACCGCAAAGGCCAATCGTCAGATGAATAGAGGTGGTGCGCAAATAGGATACGGCCGATACTGGGAATCTCTCAAAGAAAAGAGGGCGGAGACGCTGCTGTTTGAATGAGTGATCTATCAACCACAAAGGGGGAAAAGCAGAAAGGGGGCGGCCTCGAAAAACGTGGTCAGATCGGAGGCAGGCGCCTAAACAAAGGGAGAACAAAAGCTGGCCCCGTACGAAGGCACTCACTCAAGGGGGCTAACCGTAAATTCTCTAATTGGGCGAAGGGGGTTTAAAGTCGGACATGGCTGCGACCACATCTGAAAGTCGGGCGTTCCTTTCCGATGTAATGAGAGGCACATGGCTACTCTTCCCCAGGGGTGAAAAGTTGGTGGGCAAGGGTTTATTCCTAGTCACTTCGAGAGGCGGACTAACGAAGGAAATTTCTTGAGCGGCAATGAACTGTGGGGTTTAAGGCTATACTAGAACGAAGGTGAATGGGTGAGGAACACAAACGCCCCAGGAAGAGTGTTTAAATTACATTGCCCTCCGGCCCGGTAACCGCGGGGGCTGGATCCAAGGAAACAACTCCCTGGATTCACCTAAAACAAGCCGTAGGAAAACGAGGCGATTAGTCAGCACTTGACCCCAACTATGATCCATGAAAAAGACAGTTTCCCTCACTGGGACAAGGGCAAAAGCTTTGGGGGGGACCCGACATGAGTACTTCGGTCGGGAACTCCGTTTTGCCCTTATCCAGCATCTGCTAACTCTACTTCCATGTCAGATTCTTTTAGCGCAAAGACTACGATACTCCGGGTGAAGGCTGGACGGTGATAGAGGGGAAGAGCGAGTCTCCAAGCCGCGCCTCGGCGGGCCAAAACACTTTACAGATCACTCAGTACTCTAAAGCCGCATACGAGTCGCCGGGGAATAGGGGGAGCATTGTTCCCTTATACGTGCTAAAACCAATATAGGCTCCCTTGAAATGGAGGAGGTCTGGGGTTTGGCCTTTGTAACGGGACGTCAAATCTAATCTCAAAGTACCTCTTGGCGAAAAAAGGACTTCAACCGGGAAAACGACTTTACCTGGAATTTTTGGGGGTCGCGCAACGAAAAGAGGGAATAGAGCTTTTTTTAACCGGTCCTGCAAGCGGAGATTAGCCAGCTAACAATACTCAGAGCTGTCCGAAACTCAGACAGGGCTTCCATGGGGAATCCTTGGGGTCTGCCACGACGGAAAGAATCTAGGGGCAGCCAGAAGTCGTAAAATGGAAAAAGCCGTACAGGGCTACGAGGGGAAAAACTGTTGAGGGGGGGGGCATTCAGTCCGGAAAGGCGGCAGAGAGTCATTCTGCGGTAAAGAGTAGAGGTGACCAGCCCCAGACCACACCGACAAACGACGAGAGGATCAGCCCCCCTCCTGGTCCTTCGGGGGAAGCTAAAAGTACTCAATGCGAGTCTGTTTCCGGAGGTTTGAAAAAGGGCTAAAGTCCACACCTTTCAGAAGGCTCTCGGGGTTGCGGCGGGGCGGCGAGGGGAGGGTCGAGAAAACTGCCTTTTCGGGCCCGATCGCAGTTTAGGTCTTCTTTATGTTCACAGAAGGGGCCATGGCGAAGAAAAGATCCCAAAGGAGGAGTCGTACATATCTAGTTGCGACGATGGAAAAATGCATACCGTTGGGAGATCAGTGGTACCAGGGAGAACGCCAAAGGAGCCGCTAAAAAACAACAGAGAAAAGCTCAAGGGTCCGTCTAAAAGACTGATAATAAGCAAACCAACTACTTGGCGCCAAGAGACGCGAAAAAATGCGCGGCCAGAACTTACATCTGGGCAGGGGAGTCGAAGTATCAGCTTTCGGTTCAGAGGACACGATATCGTGGTTAAAGACCGAAGGGGGAGGGGGAGCCAAGGTAAAAGTCACTGGCAGGGGAAAAACACTCAATCGGTCACCTTTGGATGGAAACGTTGGCTGGCTGCCATGCCAGGAGTGCCGGACGGGGGACGAGAATCATGAAGGAAAAAGACAAGAGAAATTGTACCCGAATCGTCGAAGACGAAGGGGGGTGTCTACTCTCATCTTTAAGCCCTGAAGAAGGACGGGCGTTGAAAAAAGGGAGGTCGACTGTTAGATCTGAGAAACCAAAACCATCAAGCTTCAGGGAAAGACTTTAAGTAGGGGAGAAAAAGGATATGGCAGGTGGAGGGTCAAAAAAATTTCCATAAGGAAAAAAAAGGACTCTGTCAAATGACGATCGGGGTGTGTCAAACGCAGAGACAGAAGCACCATACGAAGAAGTATTATGAGACGCCTCTGGCGCAAGACACGACCAACTTGACGCCGAGGGGGTAGGCTTCTGCGAAGAAGATACCGCTCAAAACATCAATCTTTGTAGGGCACGAAGTCTGCATTCAACAAAGACCTATGGATACTTCCTCGGTTCCAAGTCGAAGGGTGCACCCAGATTCTCGGCCTTCAGCCGAACCCAAAGCCTCGTCGAGGTTCACTGCCTTGCGTTAGGAAAAATGCTTTTTAAAGGTCCGGAAAAAAAACGGGACGCTTCTGGGAAATGCACGCCTGAAAACTATGTGTCGTTCACCAGTGCTTGGCTTCAGCGTTTTCCTTCGGGGAAGCTCCCGTACGAGTGCTTCCCTACGGATGGCTCCCTTTGCGTCGAAAAATACTGGAAACTGAAGCCGGAAAAAGTAAAAAACCCTTTTGGGGGGCCTACAAGAACGGGAGAGGTCGACGCGTGAATCAAAAGGGCCCAAACAGGCTAACTCTCAGAGAGAAAGATGGGGGATGAACTAATTACCAAGACTCCGATCTGAATGGGAGAACTGCCTCCCAGGGAGAAGAAGAGGCTAACGCGATCCTGAGCCTCTTAAGGGTCCTTTCCACGAGGTCGGGGGGAGAAAGAAGGGTCAAGAACTCCAAAAAGCATTCGGAGCGCAGTCGGGAGCTTGGAAAAATACTGGACCCTATCTAGTTTCAATCACGCACAAACCAAAAAGCAAAAAAGCTACTAGGGTGCCCTGGCGGAGAGAGAGCCGGAAATGTGCCTATAACACCAATCAAATGGAAAGCATAGGGAAAAAGGGAAGTCACCCCTATCCCGAGACCGCACCTCTCTTCTAGTCCTGATCCGCCGCTCGGTTACATGGTCGCGCACACAGCATGAGAATCGAACTGAAAAGCTCTAGGACTGAAGGCGAATCAAAAGGATTTTACCTTGGGCCAGTGTGAGAAAGGCTCTGGCAGGCGCCGCACCGAACTCCCGGTTGATTATCCAGGTCCAAAAGCAGACCTCGCTACCGGGATTAACGACTCGGGTGTATGCCGGTCAGGAACAACCCCCCCGACAAAATCGTTCCTCCGCAGATACAAGGCGGGAGCGCTTAACCTTGTTTCTTCCCCTTCTGTCCCGAATCGCGGGTAGTTAGAAAACAAACACTAATCATTACGTGTCAAAGCTCTTTAATCTTCCGAAACCATTAAACTTGTCTGGGAGAAAAACTAATTTCCTCCCTATCCTTCTCTTAAAAGGGGTCTCTGCTTCCTCGTCTTCATTCGCCTACCCTTTTCGGTATCTTCCAAAGAACTGTCGATACTGACCCTCGCGCGGTACTAAAGCCCGCAAACAACTTCGCAACTTCAGACGTGAAGGGGGGAAAAAGAAAATAAAAAACTTTCCCTGGAATGGCTGATAAAAATGACTTGAGGGAGAGGGTAACGCCCTTTCCAGTTGTAAAGAAGGAGAAAATATCCCACCGGCTCTTTTCTTGCTGGACCCTCGTGACGTCCAGGTCATCGACAGGTCGGCGTGACTCACCCTCTGCCCAAGTTTTCGGGAAGGGGGGGTGTGCGCTCGTAACGAAGGAAGATTAAAACTTCAAAGCGGTCGTCATTCTCGAGCGGAAGTTCAGAAGGCCATCAGTAGCGCTATCTCCACACACTGGGAGGAAAATCTTGAGGGGACTAGGCGTACATACCTACTCCTCCTGCGCTGCGCATTGGCCAAGTCGGAAACAGTCGAAGGATAGGGTCCGGAGGGGGGAAAGAGACAACAACGAGCAAAAGTTTTCTGGGGAGGGGTAATGTCCCTTTGCTTGAGCGTGACTCCAAAAAAGATGGTGAGAAAGGCCGGTCAGAAGAAAAAAAGGAGTGGTAGGAGGATCAGAGAAGCCGTAGCTTGAGGAGAAATTGGTTTCTTGGGGGGGGCATTGTCAGAACAGGCCCAAGGAGGAAAGAAATAAGTTTTTCGCGCGATAAAGGGGAAGAAAACCGGGGGAAGAAAGAGGGGGAGGCTAAGCACAATTACTCGGCCGGAGTCTAGGTAGGGGGGGCTACTGGAGGGCGTTCCTCAGAAGAGATCCAGCGGGGGGGAAAGTAGCGGTAAGAACAGGAGCTTAAAAGAAGAGAAGGGAGGATCGAAGACCAAAACTGATCGACAAGGTGAGGGAGGCAAGATCAACGGGGGTTCCTGACCGCAAGAGAAGAGAGGAAGAGGGAATGGAGCGGGGGGGGAAAAGGCAACACAGAAGTTAATCTGCTGCAATGAATGAACATAACGAGAAAAAAAAATGAATGACAAAGGGGAGCAATAAGCTCGGGAGGGCCAATGCGTGAGAGAGGGTACGTAGAAATAGGGACAAAGGGCAATATCTCAGAAGAGCGGCTGGAGAAGGCATCCGAGGAAGAATTGGGGGGGCGAGGTTGTCCGATGGCGGAGGGGAAGTAGGAAAAGACTACTTTTCAGCCGCCGGCGGTTAGGACGGGATCGAGGTTTTCAGGGGCAGAGAATATATCTTGGAGTTGGAATCATCTGACTTAGAACCTGGCGAGGGTGCACCCGAAAAAAAGTTCCTCAAAGGGATGCAGAAATTGGAAAGAACCAAAAAAATTGGGCAATGTCCGAATCCTTCTAATGGGGTGCACTGGGAAGGCGAAAAAAAGAGAGGAGGGAAGAATTTTCGCCGAGAACCTATCTCTTTCAAAGACGGCCAGGATACACTTTCGATCCCGCGAAGGGGGCCGGCTCACCGCGGAAAGGTGGTCATTGCAGTCCAGGGCGGGACTAGATTGCTAGAGGGCACGTAAGAAAAAGGGAGGTGGTGCATAGGACGAGTATGCCTTTCAACGGCGGGACGCAGAAACAGAGCCTACACAAAAGAAGGGATAGGGGGAGGCTAGTCCAGGGAAGTTCAAACAATACTACTAATGCATGAAAAAAAAACTCGAATAATGAAGGGAAAGGGACGGAGAAAGTCCTTCTCAGAATAATTGCACGATGAGAAATTAGTGTACGATGGAAAAAGGGGGGTTCTCCTCAAGTGCTTATAGAAAGGATCTGGGTGAAATGTGTGCTGACGAGCATACGAGATCAAGGGGGAAGAAAAACAGTTGGACAAAGGGTAGGGTGAGCCTCTCGCAATAAGAGCGTCTCCCACATCCTACAACTGGGTGATCGAAGGGGGAAGAAACGTGAAGACAAAAAAAAGCCTGCGAACAAAACCATTTAACTTAACTGGGAAAGTCTTTGGGGAGTGGAAAGTTAACAGCAAACGGAACTGGGGGAAAGCGAGGACCGCGGAACTTACAAACCGAGGACTGAATGTGTTTTTAGGCATATAGTCCCGAGCTGGGTCTAAGAACGGGGGGGGACAACCGACGCGGAGGACCCGTAACCAAAAAAATCCATGTTTATCCTATCGAGACCGGGGGGAAGCCGAATTTGGACTGGGACGTTGATTAGGTCGGCCACACCACTAAGGAAGGCCAAAAAATCCTTCATTGTCACCCGCACGTTGATCAGCGGGGGGAACGTTGGGAGGACCAGCGCGGTGGCAGGACGAAGGGAGCGATGCAGAGGGGGCGGCAAAAGAATCTCTTGAAAAACCGCCCCTAAAAGAACGATCCACTTCTCTTATCCTCCCACGACGGGGGGGGGTGTGTTAATCGACTAGCGCACTGCTACTAAGGAGGGGGGTCGACGGTGTAGGAAAAGTGGTTCGAGCAAAGAAGTTAAAAGGAGGCGGATCTCCTTCGGGCGGGTGCGTGGCGCTAGAACCGGTCGGGCCGCCAGCACGGGTGTCTTGAGGTGGGCAAAAAACCGCATGGCAAGAGAAGTCCAAAAAAAGGGGAGGGAGAGATCGTACTTTGGGGGATTCGAACATGGAGCAAACGCAAAACCCGATCGTGGCGCCGACCAGGGGCGCGAAAAAAACGACACAGCAAAACTGCAAGCTCAAGTCGTCGAATCCACAAAAACGATCAGAAGCGCGAGAGCGGCCACCAAGACGGAAAGAAGAGGAGAAAAAGAGGATACGGGTGCAACGAGAGAGTGGGGTACCTCCTCACTATCGCAGGAGGCCTTCAGGCCACCGAGAACACCGCAGAGAGGGACTCAGGCCAATGGGAGAAGGAATGCTTCTTTTCCAATATGGAGTGAACTTCGTAAAAAGAGAAGGATAACAAAAAGGAAAAGCTTGCTAGGATGCCGACAGGCGAAAATTTCCAAAAAGTGAAAGATGCGCATTTAGGCTGCAGGCGGGAAGGGCACCAAAGGGGAGACGATGCAAGATTCGACGATCACGAGACACAACACCTTCAGAAAGACGGGAGGAGAAAAAAAGGATGCAAAAACAGTCTCTCTTTAGGACGTTCACAGTGTCGAACAAGGAAAACGGAAGCCAGTGGAAAAGACATTTCGACAAAGAGACGTGGGGAACGGAGATGCCGAAATAAGATCCTCAAAAAGAGACGGAGGAAAGAGGGTGGGGCAAGGGGAAAGGGGCGCGCAAATAAAGCACCCTTTGGATGGCCCCGAGGGGAGAAGCTCGACTTAAGGGACTAGAGAAACGCTCCACAGCCTCTGAGCCCAGGACTAAAAGGGCACCCGACCGAAGCTACAGATTAAATCATAGGGGGGGGGAAGAGGGGGGCAAAGGTGTAGAAGGGGAGCCAACATCTCTGTATGCGGGGGTCACTGAGGCGAAAGGCATGGGTGGTCACCGGGATCTGCGACCTTGAGGGTAAAAATGATTGGTCTTGGCACCAGTGGAAGTCGATCCCTAATTGGATCCGAAAGACCTTAATGCAACTTCAAGACAGGGGGAAGGGAAATACTTTAATATCTCCAAAAAGTCCCTCCGAAGGGGTCAATAACGACGAAAAGAAACGCAGCTACGTCCATATTAAACCGAACTCCGCGATCGGGGAAAAGATTTCAAAGGGATTTGGCTTGAAATCTCTTCTCAAGAGCGATATCGCAGCTGGAAAGAGGGAGCAGAGTAAAAAGAAAGGCGAGCGCAACCGGACTCCTCTGGGATTGGGCAAAAAAAAAAAGATGGAGGCAAGGAAAAAGCAAGAACCAGCATGCGTAGTCCCAGTTGCCGGGGAATAGACCGAAGTACACTATCACGGGGAGAATCCTCAAAAAAAAATAATAGAAACAATAGCTTGTCCTCAGAAAGACGAAGAGGTCAGGCAACGGAACGGCGTATAAACCAGATCCAGGTCGAGCGAGTAACAAAAAAAAAGCAAAAGAAAATAACCTTCAAAGAGGGAGAGATCAGGCAAAGGAAGATACGTCTGGAGACTTGCCAAGGGAAACATCTCCAAGCCGGGGCGAAAACATAAAAAAGATCTTAGCCTCCAGCCAGAGATGGAGGGGGGGGCATGTCGAGATAGTGCAGGCCTGTCCGAAGCCGAAATCGGACGCGAAACCCGCCGTACGCACGCACGGTAAGATCAATGAGAGAACACCTAAAGCAGAAGCCCGACTGGCAGAGGCGTCAAACGGGGGTAAAAAGAAAACTAGCACGTGGTGGGGAACGCTCGGGGGAACGGCGAAGGGGGAGATGAGTGATCTAGATAAAGCCAGGAGTAAGAAAAACGGACGAAGAACGAAGAAGGGCTGGGGCGAAGAAACAGGGAATCTCCGCGGGAAGATCTCGCCGAGAAGGAGAGAGAAGACCCGGAAAATCGCAACATTCCTCACTCGACTCAGAAAAGAAAATAAATTGACTCAAAACAAAGGAAAGGGTCTGGGACTTCTGCCCTTCCTTAAGGTAACCCTCGAGAAAAGATCGGAGGGTGGAGCCAGGACAATACGGTCTTACGGCGAAAATATAAAACTTGCTGATCCAATCGTTTTGGGTCGTCCGCGGACCGGGGGAGGGGGGGAGTGACTGGCTTAAGTCGGAAAGGAAGCACTGCGGAAGTTCTGCTCCGCAAGAAAAGTGAGAGCAAAAACAAAACAAAGTATTCTAAAGGACAAGAAGGAGAGATTGGCGGAGCAAGAAAGGGGGTGAAGCATAAGAAAAAATGAAAGGGGAGCTCCACTGCCATATACCTTCGATGCCGGTCCGAGACGAGCAACCCAAAGAAAAAGTTTTGAGGGGGAAGGGGACGGGAAAAATTTCCCGGGCGGGAGAGGGCGACCAAAACGATGCAGGAAAGGGAGGGCTACTAAAATTGTCCTTATTTATCATCTCGGCTTTCTTAGCTGGGAGGGGAGTCGAAGGGGGAAAGGGGGGCAGACGCAAGGACTGTGGAGAGAACCGGGAGGCGAACAAGGAACTCCGCAAGGGAAGATCTCGTGTCCCTTCCCAACGGCTGAAAGTGGGAGAGACGAGGCTGAAGGGGTACTGTAGGGGGGGAAAAAAATAAGCATAGGCACTACCTCGGAAGAAATGATCGTGTGAAAAGGGAGGAGAGAAAAAGCGGGAGAATCTTTGAATACCAAAAGCTCAGAAGGGAGGAGTGTCTGGTAAAGGACTAGGAAGTCGTTGTTTTTGCCTGGACCGGGGCAACACTAAGGAGAAATGACCAAGAAGAGTACTGGCGGCGTTTGAAGAAAAGCCAGTCATCGGATCCTGCTGCAAAGACCTGCACTATCAGAACCTATAACACACAAGAGGGGGGCTCAAACCTACAAAAAATCATCTCATGTCTGGACAGCGCATTATTCGGTTAAGGCGCCAGGACCATAGAAATCGACGGTAGGACTCGGAAATTCATGGTCGCGTCCTGAGGACTGGAGCTCTGGCGGAGCGGGGAAGGTCGCGAAGATTGCCCATAACGTATCATCGGTAAACGAATCTCAATCAGAAACCTAGCGGGAAGCAGACGGTTGTGTCCGTGTCGTAAGATTCACAGCGATATTTTCAGTCCTGCCCTTATCAAATAAGGGGTAAACGGCGGGACACGCAGCAGGAAAGATTGACTCGGGATCCAAAAACCGAAGATTTGGCCAGGACCAAAAATGCAAGGGGAAGTAGCGATCGTGGAGAGGAAAGGGGGAGCGTTGGAGAAATTGGGGACCAAAACATTTCTATCCATCGCGGGGGGGGGGGGATAGAGGCAAGAATTAAAAAACAAAAGAGCTCGCGAGTTCAAATCTGGGCCGGAGAGAAAAAGAGAACAGAACCCAAGGCGTAGTCCAAGCTGCGGGGGAAGCAGATGGAAAAAGAGGTCAACTGATAAAAGGAAAACAGAACACGGATTCGAGAAGAACATTAAGTTACAACGTCGTTATCTCAGAACAGGTTTAATTCCCGACCCATAAGGGGAAAAGGTAGAAGCACTGGTTAAGACCTTTAAACCCAGACTAAAAGCATTGAAGATATAGAGATGAAACTCCTTTCTGATTCACCGCTAACTAAGTTGAAAAAGCATCAGCTGGGGAATCTGATAAGACTGTTAGAAGGCAGCTGGAAAGGGGCAACTCGCTTCTGGGGGTCGTTTCTGAGAGAGCTCGGGAAGAGGAGCAACCGGCGGGGAGACTTTTGTGAGGGGAAAACGCGCAAAGGAACGCCAAAGCCGGTCGGGCGACTCCTGGGGGAGGGGGTCGACGGGCGACCACAAAGATCTGGGTCTCCATGTGATGAACTGGCGAGGAATGCCTTTGAAGAGGAACGAACAAAACTCGGAATCTTCTTGGAGGGGCCCGAACATGGAGAAGGGAGCCGGCCGAGCTGGGCAGCATCTGGGCCCAGAAAGACTTTCTTCCGAAAATCAGAGGGCGCGTAAGGAAAGCATGTGAACGAGCGGGGGGGAGGGCAGTTCGACTTGCCGTGGGGCGATTGAGGTCTTCCAAGCCGGGGAAATCCATCTGAAGTCCAAAGAAGTATTAAGTGTAACCACCGGAAATAACCAAAAAACATTCTTGGTTGAAAATGTCGAGACAGAGGGGGCCGCCTCGATTATAAGGAGTTGGAGAGTAAAAATCAATCCCATCCGGCATACCGAAAAAGGCAAAAAAACGACTAAATCCGTTATTTTTTTCCATCCTAAAATCTAATCATCGGGTGTTCACAAAATCTTGCTAAAAGGGAAATTCTAAGACCTTGGGCTTTCTCTCGGTAGGCTGGCGTAGCTCTCTCCCTACCTTTTCTGACGGACCATCTGAACAATCTGTTCGCTGAAGGGGCGTGGCTGTCCCAAAGTACTGGGGTGGAAGAGATCTCAAACCAAGTCTTGAAAGAATCATCTTGCTTCGACTGGCGGGAACCAAGAAGCAGAGCCCGGGGTTTCTTCTTGAGAGGAAACCTATGGGAAGAGAAAAAGCCTGGGCGCCCTCTAAGAACGCCAAAAAATAAAGATATACTCCAAACTTACTCAGGGGGGCACACTTACGAGGGCTCGCAGCGCGGCCAAAAAAGCGGAAAAGACTTCTCGGAAAAAAACGGTCGGTCGTTGGGCGGATAAGTGTTTATGGAATACTGGAATCTGTCTGCGGCCCATGTGTCGGCCTGCCACCAGGAAGGCGCTCTGGCCGGAAAAAAGGATGGAAAGGGATGATGAAGTGCCGACGCTTCTTTTGGAAACGGCGTGGCCGATCGAAGGGCAAAGCCGCGGAAAGGCGTACCGCCCGCGAAACAAGGGGGGAACTAACAGAAATCAAGGGCACAGTCGGTCGGGGCCAAGAAGCGTCGACAACTAGGAGCGCAAAAAAAAGACAGTCGGCGGGAGCCTGGGGGGGGTCGGCGCCACAATTGGCGGAGAGGCTGGGGATCATCCCATAACGTCAAAAGGAACTAAATTGGAAAAAACGAGAGGTGTCTGCCCTCGTGAGGAAAAAGGTAAGGGGATTGAACTATCCCTAAGATACGGCTAAGTAGAAAGGGAAGGGATCTGCTTGCCGTCGATACCAGAAAAATTGACACCAAAAAGGGGTAGTATAAGGCGAAACTAGATTCTATGAAGAAAAGCTCCATCCTCTGCGGGAAGTAGGGAGGAGCCAAAAACCCGACACCCTCTCAGATAAGGGAATATTGATCGATGCAGATGGAAGAGGCAAACTTTATGGGCGGAGGATCAACAATCTCGTATGCAGGAATGAGAAGGGATGCGGGGCTCAAACTACGGTCGGCGGGACTGTGGGCGAGGTGGGACCGAAAAAATGGATGCGCCTCCGGGGCCGGATGATCTAAAAAAACCTATGAACAAAAAGGAGAATGGTAAAGAAGAGGGTACGGGGCCCATCTTACTGCACGCAAGGACTTGGGGGGGGGGGGAACAGCAAGGAAAAAAAAAAAGAACGTTGGGAGCGCAACAATAAAACCTTCTAACTCTAGAGTCTTGTGAGGGCTTCCTTCCTGAAAAAGGGAGCTTGAGCCTTTATGCTAATCGAAAAAGAAAAGAGCTAAAAAAAAAGAAGCGGCGCGGAAGTCAACATCTCGGGAAAGGTTCACAAAAGGGGGGGCTATTAAAACCCTCGCACTAAGGCATTCGTGGGGAAAAACTGGGTGTTGCCGAAAGAAATCCTCAGGAAAAACGCCGGGCAAAAAAAAAGCACCAAGACCGAGATAGGAATCAAGCGCGAAAAGGAGGGTAAAGATCAGGACGTACGGCCGAGACAAGTAGGGCATCTAATCAGCGCGTAACCCCAGCGCAAAGCCGGCACAAAAGACGCATCTTCCAGACGCTCGAGGAGATAGGAAAAAAAAAAGCAGAAAAAGAAGAGAAGCGAAAAAAAGGTGAGCTGCTCCGGGGAAGAGCTTCTGGAAAAAAGGAGCATGACATGGGCCTGTTCACGGGAATAGTGGACAGGCCGCGCAGAAAAGTAGGGAGGCGGCTCAGGGCCAACGCCGCCAAGGAAACGGCGCCCAGTCAGGCGCACATCGCCTCGGGGCGGGACCGGACCACAAGGGAAAAAAGGAAGAAGTTGAACCTGGGGGATGGGGATAAAGGTTGGTCTTGGGGCCAGATCGCCAAAGGCCGCGACAGGCCGGGGACGCAAAAAAGCATTCGGACAGAGGCTCGGGACTAAAAAAAAAAGCCCAAAGGCGACCCCCCAACCAGCCGCGCGTCATGGCCGCGAGCTGGGCAGGACCGTAAAAAAAAAAGGTGCCCGGGGGGGGGCGCCTATACAACCGGACCCGTCGAGGAGAGATCAACTCGAAAACCGATCGATCTAAAGCTCGAAGCTTCCGCTATGATCCCTCATACGAACAAAGGAGTCTCGAAAAGAAAGGGGCGGTTAACCCTAAAGACCGCATCTGATTGTGAGTCCGCAGCAAGGCAAAGGGACGAAAACGAAAAGAAAAAGGCGGGCTCGTTGGGGAAAGAGCGCCGTCCTCTAAGGCTGCCGTGGAAGGATGACGTGCCTCGAAAAGGCGCAGAGGCCGGGGGGAGGAACATAAAAGAAGATATCTTCTCAAAAAAAAAGGGAGGGGAGGGGGACTGTCTGAAGAGGGAAACGAAGGACAGGGGGCTCTGTCTCATGGGCCGACCGCGTCTACGTCATCTGTCCCCAGGGAATAAGGGACGAGCTAAAAAACGAGCGGATCCTCAAGTTTATCTGGGGGGGGGAAGGGGGATAGACACGAAGGGGGGGCGGGGAAGAGGCGACTAACCAAACCGGGGAGTGAGTGTTACTCCTTACAAAAGGGCGAGCCTCAGCAGGGGGAGGAAAAGGAGAAGAAAATGTAAGCTTGAATGACGTCGAAGTTGCGAATGCGTTTTGCGTGAAAGACGCCGAAAAAAAAGAGAAAAAAAAAAAAGTAGGGGGGTCTCGAGATCGAGAACACCAAGACTACGGCCGAGCAAGAAAAAAGAAAAAAAAGCGGCTGACGTTCTGCGGCTAGTCAAAAAAAAAAGGCCTACGAGGGAAAGAGGAGTACCACAAAAAAAAGCATCTTTTTTTCCGGTCGATGAAGGAAGCGGCCGGAAAACCAGAAACGCGAGAAGAACACATCTTCTGGGCCGGTGAGCTCACGAGGTGGGGACGGACACGAGCTCAGGAGGCGATGCGCGGGAGGCTTACCCTGAGGGGAGTTAAAAGGCTCGTTTTAAAAAGCGCCAGGAGGGGTACGCTGGAAGCCTGCACTATCCCGAACCGGCACACTGACAATGAGAAAAAAAAGAAGAAAGAAGGGAGGGAAGACAAGCCTGTAGACGGAGATGAGGGGAATCTGAAAACAGCTCAAGAGAAGGGGTCTGAGCAGTCGATCCGCGCCGGGTGCCGGACTGGTCGCTGCCGAAAGCAGTGGTGCGTGTCATGGATTGTGGGGAAGACGTCAAATCGTGAAGAGAATCCTCATCTCTCGTCAGAAAAAGGCCCGCGAACTGATGGGGGGAAAGTCGGATGCTTCGCCGCGAGAGGAAAAAAAAGGAAAAAAATCAAGGAAAAAAATCAGAAAATTCGCACGAAGCATTCTTTTATTCGCTGGAGCGAACAGAAAACCCCACGCTAGACACTCAAAGGAAGGGGGGGCAAAGGCGGCCTAAAGTTCTCTATAGCGGCCTGGGGTGGTTAAGGGATACCAAGGGTCAGGAGCGAAAAAAGCAAAACAGATCGGCACGCGAGTGGTGGATCTGGCCGGCGCGAAAGAGAAAAAACGCGACATGAGAAAAGTAAGGCCTAAGGGAAATGACGTGAACCAGGAGCCGGTGCAAAAAAGGGCAGTAAGATCAGAAGTTGAAAAGGGGGCGTTAGCTCAGAAACGACAGGGGATTCCAAAGAAGGGAGAAAAAACCGGGAGTTCGACGCCCGACCGGAGACCGTTAAAGCCCAAAAAGGGAAAACCCGGATCAATCGATGTTGGGGGACCGTCGCAGGAAAAAAAGTGAACGATAAGAGGAGGATAACTCTTGACTAATAGGGCAAATCGGGTGGTCGCCCTAAAAGATTTACATTGGACCGGGATGGGGGGGACGTGTTGAAAAGAAGAATCACCAAATAGAGGAAAGGGGATCAGAACTCGATACACATCAATAACGGGGGGAGAGCACTCGATAGGGATCCTCCGCATCGACTATGCCGGGATCTGTTAGGGATAATCTGACAGGGAAAAATGAAGTCGGAAACCCCTGAATCTTGGTCGCCATGGGACAAAAGGAAAAGGTTCATTGTACGTTCTGGTGTTGACCCTGAGAAAGCGAACTTAGGAAATGGGGACGCCGAACTTCAAGTCGCCGTGTCTTGAAGGAAAAAAAAGGGAAATGTGCTCGTCCAACTGAAGGACTAATTCCGGCGGACCGCAAGATTAGAACAAGTTGCCGCATTGATAAGAGGTTCGGGGCCATCCTCTAGCTTGAATGCTCCGGACCGGGTAAACGAAAGATCTAAAAAAACAAGCCTAGAAGTCGAACCCATCCTGAGACCAAAAAATGTTGGAAAAGAGGTCGTGGACAGAAGTCCTACCATTTCTCCAAACGGCCTCCTTACTTGAAAAAGAACGGGGGACTGAAATCACCAACCTAATAATCAAAAATAAGGGAGCGACACTACGAGGGGGGGGGGGGGTTTCGAGAAAAAGATGGATCTCACTATCGTGTCTACTATTCGTTGGCGAACGGAGAGTCTGTCGTTAGACGACATGATATTTTCAGAAAAAAGGAATTACTCCGGGAAGAAGTAGAGCTGTGTCTCTATAATAACTGAGGCGCAATCTACACGGTCAGAACGGGACTGAGATCAGGGCGAAGAAATAAA
>Ga0179593_1501865_pt1:5000-27781 | contig 27781 bp, 38 predicted proteins | sample CZODoug2_1_08_16_FD_185931 | JGI IMG/M metagenome (GOLD analysis project Ga0179593, IMG submission 185931) | Vadose zone soil fungal communities from Angelo Coast Range Reserve, California, USA - CZODoug2_1_08_16fungal (PacBio error correction) | ecosystem: Environmental > Terrestrial...
CCCACCACGCCCCCCCCCCCCGCAACACAAACCAGACCCCCCCCCCGCCCCCGAGAGTGAACACCCTCCCCCCGCCGCCCGCCCCGAACCCCCCACCCCCCTCCCCCCAGACCCACCCCCAAAAACAGGTAACCCCACCCCCCCCACCTCTCCCCCCTAACCCCCGCCCCTCACCCCCACAAACCCCAATGGGTTAAGACCCCCCCCCCCCACAAAGACCCCCCCCCCTCCCCCCCCCCCCCGCCCAAGACAGCCCCCCCCCCCCCCCCGTGCAACCCCCCCCCCAAACCCCCCCCGCCCCCCCCCCCAAAACCCCCCCCCCCCCCCCCCCCCCCCTAAGAAAAACCCCCCCCCGATAGGCGCCCTCCTGCCCCCTGAACCCCGCCGCACGCCCCCCCCCCCCTCCCCTCCCCCACCCAATCCCCCCCCCCCCCCCCCCCCCCCCCCCGAAAACACCCCCCCCCCGCAGACTAAAAACACCCCCAACACCCCCCCCCCCCCCCCCCCCCCAACAGCCCCCCCCCCCCCCCCCCCCCTCCGCAACCCCCCCCACCCCCCCACCCCCCCAATGGGAGGCCCCCCCCGCCCCCCCCCCCCCGGAGAACCAACCCACCCCCGGGCCCCCAAACCCCCCCAGAATACCCCCCCCAGCTCTCGACCCCCCCCCCCCCTCCCCCAACCACCCCCCCCCCCCCCCCCCACAACACAACCCCCCCCCCCGAACCCCCCCCCCCCCCCCCCCGAAACCCCCCCCCCGATGGACGCAACCCATGTCCCCCCCCCACACCCCACCCACCCCCCCACCTCCCCCGCTGCCCCCCCAACACGCCCCCCCCCCCCCCCCCCAACCCCCCCACCCCCCCCCCTAAGAAAAAACCCCAGTGCCCCCCCCCGCCCCACCAACCCCCTCCCCCACCCCCACCCCACCACCCCCCACCCCCCGCGCCCCCCCAAACCACCCCCCCCCCCCCCCCCCCCACCCCCCCCCCCCCTTAAGGCTCCCCCCCCCCCCCAACCCCCCCCCCCCCTTTAATGTCCCTGATGTCGTCAACCGAGGATTTTATCTTCTCTGGGGCCCACAGAAGAAGGAAGGAAAAAAAAATTAGAGAGTGCCTACGTCTTATTCTGCTCGAAAAACAGGATCCTAGACCCGAGGAAAAATTCCTTAGAACAGTAGGAAATTTCAATAAAATAAAAGAAAAAAAACAAGCAACGAACGCGCGTCTTTGAGTCACAGGGAAAGGAAAGCGAGGACTCCGAGGCTCAATCAGCGGGAAAAGGAAAAGGAGGGGGTAGCGCAGCCTTAAGACCGGACTTCAGAGGACGCGGCATGAGGGAGTCCCCGGGTAATGGCGGCAAGGGAGGGACGAAACCGAGTACAAAAAGAAACAGCGCGGATCCTAGAAAAGGCTGGAGTAGAGCATCAGGAGATGCCATAAATGCGACTGGAAAACAACATGCGGAAAGCGTTAAAAAAAATGGCACCCGGGGGAGGCCCTAACCAGGGGAGATCCTGCGCCGTATTCCGGGAAAGTTGAACAGCTAACCAAAAGGAAACATTAACTCCACCGGGCGCAAGCATTCCATAAGAAAAGTTCGGTGAACCCCTCTGGACCGAAAAAAACGTTTCTGTGACAAAACCGCGAGACCGAACAGAGGCGTCGGAATTGTGGCTTGCGGTTTTCCTGCTGAATCGTGGCCGCCCTTCTAGTCAAAGCGGGGGGAGATCTCCAGCCTCTTACAATTCCTGGCCTCCTAAGGGATCTGTCTTTAAAGAGACCACCTTCACATTAAAAGTGGATAGGATCATCCATAAGGAAAAAAATCCACCTCGATTTCAATCATGGGAACTGAGTTCCTTTATAAAGGGCCGCCGGACGGCCTGGGGGGTAGGTGGGCGCTCTTCCGAAGAGGGAAGAAAACTCTATCTGATTACAGAAAATTAGGGGGTAAGCCCATCTTTAAGCATTCCTTCAGGGGGCGCTAAGCTAAAACTCCCATGCGCGGTAGAATTCTCCCTTTAAAAAGACTTGAGGGAGCTCTATCACACAATGGGGGCTGCGGTTCATACTGCGCAATCATTTCTCTACTAGATCATGGGAAAAGGGTCAAAAAGTCCCACGGCCCGCGAAAATGCCCAGAAGTCACGGGGGAAGTGCATTGCGGGTGTTATGTTATCCTCCTAGGGAAGAGCCTCGATCCGGGGCTCTCAAGGGCCTTGACTAGCCAAGAACTAACAATTTTGACGGCCGAAAAAACGATTGCGAGAAAAACACCCCCCCCTTTAGAAGGTCGTGGGGTGAAAAGTGGACAACCTCAGGAAAAAAAAAAAAGCTTACGAAGGGGCCGCACCGTCTAAGAGATTAAGTCGCAAGATGAGGGGGGAATTTTCCAATTATATCGGCGGGAAACATAAAAAGGAAAATCTTTGATCATCTTAGGAAGGAAGGTGAGTCGGGGGAAAGCCCTTTGCAGAGACCGCGCAAATTCTCAGGTCGTCTGGAATAGTGTGGTCGGAGATCTGGCCGCATCGTCCCTTAGGGACACCGGAGACATCCGGAAGGTTCAAAAAGAAAGTCCCGGGCCAGAGGGGGGTGGCGATAACGGTAACTTGGGAGCGGTCGAGAATCAACGTCTTGAGGTGCTTGGAAAAAGTGGCAACCGAGAAAGGAAGGACCAGCTCATGGGGGAAGGTCCGGTGGGCATGTGACAGCAGACAGATAAAGGTTGATGCCGAAGTGATTTCAATGATCCGCCTAAAGGGACACCGAAAAGAAGGCAGGGACAGCGAGCAAAAGGGAAAGACGCTAAGCGGTAACGCGGATCAAAGGGATGAAGCCTTCCGCTACTTCTGGGGCAAAGGGGGAGGGGTGGATCGATGTGCAACCGTTACGATATAAAAGAAAAAAAAACAAACAAGAGGAAGGAAAAGAGAGAGAGCTCGGAAGGAAAGAACCCCTCCGAGAAAAAGCGCTTTAAGAAAAGGAGCGAAGGGAAAACCAATGGTCATTTGTAGACCGAAAGTATTCAGGCGAGGGGCACACATCTTCTATGCCAGCGTCCTCGCGGTTAAAAGAAGGGATCGGGGGAGGAAAAAAAAAGATCGTATCATTGAGAATGCAAATTCATAGGATGGACGGGCTGGAAAAACCTGTGAATTCAGTTTGGAAACCGGCCGGGGATCCGAACTATTCTTGCGTGGGGAAATCTGTTCTGAAAGTCCTAAAAGAAGACTCGAAAGGGGTCTCGACAGCGACCATTAACTCAGGGAAGGGGGGAAAAAGGGGGGAAAAATCCGGGCGAACCAAGGACCGGATCATGCGATAAAGGCGAGTCTCTACTGTAAAATCGACGCGTTAACTACATACCCGCACAGAGATTATCTCCCACCTGGAAAAGAAGAAAGGACTCTGAACACTGACTGACTACTTCCCTTCCGCAAAATGGCGACGATGGACAAAGAGGTTGCAAAAAGGCGTTATGCCGATGCTTAAGGGGGAAATCCAACTTGGAGTTGGGGGAGAGGAAGGTCATATTCAGGGTCTTTCAATAGGAAAAGTTGACGTGTGTAAAAAAAGCACAACCCTGACAGGTCTGGCGGCGAAAGGAACGTGGGGCGGTGTACGAGGGTGGATTGTAGGGTCTTTGGGAAGGGGAAAAATACTTAAAGTGCGATTATAGTCTCGCCCGTGGGGAAAGACCAATCAAGCAGGAACTCACAAAAAAAGAAAACCCTACCTGGACACTCCTGTCGCGGAGTAGAAAAGAAACCATCGTGCTGTAGGAAGTATGACGCAGGCGCCATATCAAACAGCAAGGGACGCGCGCTCGATACTAGCGGAGAACGTGAGCCAGCATGTGAAAGAGAATGTTGTGGATTGTCTCCCGTGGAGGAAGCGGAAGGGAAGGCAAGGCAGGGAAGACAATGCCGTGGTGTCCGGATCCTAGGGGGCGCAGAAGCCCGCGGCCACCTAACCCAGACCGATCCTTCGCGGCAAAAAGGGAGACGGAAGACGTCCGAGGAAAAAGAGGCAATCGGTGGTATGTCAAAGTAGAGGCATGCACCACCAAGGGGGACGGTTGGGAATCAAAAAAGACACTTCGCGCGTTACCTCTAGAGGAGGGAAAGGAAAATCAGCCGGTTGAGTCGGGAAAAAAAAAAGAGATGGCGGCGATACCGGCCAGCCCGGAAAACACAGGAGGAACGGAGCTTCCGTAAATCTCTGTGGAACGGGGGTGAAATACAAATTAAAACCTTTGGGGAAAGTCCCTACGCCTAAAACTCCGCCGGGGACGCCGGAGGGACGGCGGGCGAAAGGAACATTGGAGTTATTTTGGATGGCGAGCGTGGCAGGTCAATGTTGGGCAAAGCATAGGATCATCACCAGGGGATCAAACGTAAGGGAGGAAAGCCGGTAAAATGTTGGTCTCAGTAAAAGTCTTGGAAAGTGCCGCTCTTCTCGAAAACGGCAGAAAATCAGGGGGCCTCCAGGTCATCAGGGGGGGGGTACTCGTTGAGACAAGTTAAAATTGCCCCGGGGACCGCCAAAAGAAGGCGAAGTGAGGGAAGGCTTCGCGAAACATCCTTGTCTACGCTAGAGGCTTACATGCGTCCAGGGAAAAGGCGTCGGGACAGGGTCCCGGCAAAAGGAAAGGGCCTGGGGGATGTGAGTCGGGATGGTCCTTCAAGCTGGGGGAAAGGAATTGGGGGAAAGTGGAGCAGGAAAAGCTGGTTTCGTCTAAAAGAGGACGCTTATAGGACGCAGCGGATCTGGAAACAGAGGGATCACTTCTTTAAAAAGGGACGATCAAAAGAAAAGAATGGCAAGGCACACTCAAAACGCCCGGGGGGTACAACAAGTGTCAAGTCGGAAAAAGGTCGCTACCGGGGAAAAACTTCGACCGGAAGGGGGGGGCACGGAAAGTCGTCGATGTCCGGACATGCGCAAAAGACTGAGGAAGACAACGGCAGATGATACCGATCTGGTGGCGAAATAAAAAAACAACAACTGAGGGGGAGAGAGAAGTCGAAAAAAAAACTCTTTCTCCTAAACCTGCCGCAGATTGGGTCGCTAAGAAGTGCCTTACCGGAAGAGACTACAGATTGACACGGATTTGTTCACGGTCTCTCGGGACTCGGAGACATGAGAGAAAAAGAAAAACCCGGGCGTTTTGATTTAGAATGCCGGGGGACCGGAGAACTGGGGGAAAATTGAAAGCGGGCAGCCAGTTCTCAGGAGGAAAGGCAAGAGACTTGTCTGCGCGAAACAAGAAGCGCCAAGGGAAAATGGGGAAAACGTTCCGGATCGCTCATTTCCCGTAAAAAAATACAAGACTGAAAGAAAAAAAAAAAAAAAAGCCCCCCAAACCCCAGAAAGAAAAACCCCCCCCCAAAAAAAAAACCCCCCCCCACCAAGAAAACACACCCCCCAAAAAAAACCCCAACCAAAAGACACCCCCCAAAAAAGAAAAAAAAAGAAGATCCCCTTAACGGCGCGTCTTTGTAAAAAAGGAGAGGGACACCTCATTTAGGAACGGGACTCCTGTAAAGGCAAAGGGAACATGATGCGGGGGAAACGCACCTTCTGTCCTAGCAGTCCGCCTTCCTTCCAACTAAAAAAGCCGGCCTTCGGGGGAACCCGGAAGGACTTACTTGCAGGGGGGGGCATAAACCTATTAGGAAGGAGGAACTGCGGGGATTGTTTCCAGAGTTTCCTTGGCTGAAGTTCGTTGGAGGAGGGGTATGTCGGGGTGGGGGGGGGGGGGGGGGGGGTGGGGGGGGGGGGGGGGTTGTGTACCAAGAAATTCACTGGCACCCGTAGGGAGACAACCAGGTCTGAAAAAACGGAATCAGAAAAAAAAGGGAAAAATCGAAAAAAAAAAAGAAGGGGCCATCCAACATTAACTAAGAGGAGGAGCCAGCAGCCAACTTTTTCAGAAAGGAGGAGGGGGGAAAAGGACCAACGAAGTGAACCCTGTTCCACCGCGAGTAGAAAGGGACCTCGTCGAAGTGGAAGAAGAGTGAGTACGGAAGCGAGAGATGCGCCCGAGGGGGGGCGCCGCCTGAGGAAAATCCTCCGATAGGATCTCTCTTATTGGAAAAAAAGGACCCACAATAACTTGGGGGGAGGCTCGATTCGTCTCTCGGAAAAGGAGAATCAAAAGAGATGGGAAGAGAGGATCGAGGGAGGGGGAGTCGATTTAAGCCGGCCGAAAAATCGTTTCTTCGGGGGGGGGAAGAGGCCGGGTGTGGGAGTAGAAAAAGAGAGGACACCACTGCCTTGGATAAGCCGGGCGCGGGGCGGCAAAAAGGAAAATCTCCTCACAAGGGAAAAACATGCGTCTTTAAAGTGCTCACGGCTCGACTCTGGTCCGGGAGGAAAAAAGCTTGAAACCCCAAAAAAACATCCTGCTACAATTTTCTCAGAACGCAAAGAGAAGTGTGGGCTCGACGGCGTTCCCACGTCCAAAAAAAAGAGGGAAAAGATCAGCAAGGGTGTGCGATGCGGGTTTAGTGGGGAAAAACAGGTCCGCGCCCTCAAAAGATCAGTCTGGGGGGACTATCCCAATAACTCCGGAAAAAAATGTGAGGGGAAGAAAAAGTAAGGGGAGGGAGAGGCCTGTGACTAAGGGGGAAGGTTTTTTTTACGGAAACACCGGAGTGGAACCCGCTGTATCAATTGAAGAGGACGAAAGGATCCAGAGGAAAGAAAGACCCAAAGGGAGCTAATCAGGGGAAGGGGTCTCAACCAAGGAGCATCTCTATGGGTGAGGGAGGAAGATCCAATTTTCAATATACCGCGGAAGGAGAGGCAGGCATTGAAGGGGGGTCGAGAGCGTGGAAGAAGAAATTTCGCCCGCTGATGCCCAAAAAGGCGCGAACCCTCGGAGAGGGGGACCTAGGATGTCCTGAGCGAAATTAAATTTCTAGGGGGGGTCGCTGTCGGAAAAGCAAGGGTTCGAGGGGGGATGACGGAGGTCCTAACCAGGAAAAAGAAAAGAGGCACGAGCTCAAAAGAAGCCCGTGAAAAAGGGGGGACATCCGGCATTATCCGGGGGGGTTTTCCTAATCGTCAGAAGGTCAATGAGCCGTCGGGATTTTGAAAACGCCCTTCAATTGAAAAGAAGGAATCGATCATAGAAGGCCGTTAACCAGGGGACACTTGTATGAAGCAAGAAGGGAGGAAGAGGGCTCCCTTTATTGTGGGGGGGGGGGGCACCGTGAAAGAACTCAAAAAAAGGGAGGAGGATTAAAAGATATATACTAAGGGGACAAGCCGATCCCATCGAAGAGCAATTTTCCCTTGATCAGAAAGGCTATTCGAACTCGGGGACAGCGTCTAATGAAATCTCGTTCGCGCCCTTGCCGGGAGTTGGGGGAAAAAATCGAGCGGAGGAAAAGTCGGAGAAGAAGCTGTAAAACTGGAAAGTTACCGGCCTTAAGATGAATGGACCAAGAGAGGGATCTCTTACGGTCTTGTTGAAAAATCCGAAGAAAGGCAGAAAGTTGATGAAAGAAATAAAAAGGGAGAAACCTTTATTTCCAGAGAAGCTGGCCATTCCATCTAGGAAAAAAGAAACCGGAGCAACGCAAAGAAGGCTGGCATCGAAGCGGGGAACGGAGGAAAAGAGATGAAGAGCATGTTCCAAGAAAAAGGGGGTGCGCTGTCTCAGCACGAACCGTACCGACTCACCTTGAAAAGGTCAAAGTGCTAACAGGACTGGTGAGATCTTTCTCTCCGATAGAAGGGGAAAATACCACTTGGGGGGAACTTAAATAGGGGGAGTCAGGCTTCAGGCTGGGGGTACCGGGGGGGGGAGTCAGAGCTGCCAGTGGGAAACATGTCAACCAGAACCAGGAAGGAGCAAACGCGAAGGTTACCGGAAAAAAGGGTGCTTTAATCGAGTTCCTTGGAGGGACAAGGAAAAGGACGGAGAGAAGATCTATTCCTCTGAAAAGACACCGTTATAACCAGCATAAAAAAGCCCAAAGTGACCGGGGGGAAATCTTTTCGCGTCCGGGGGGACAGGTGCCGCCAAGCACCTAGTCAGGGAGTACTAGAATGATTTCTCAAGGAAAAAGAGACAAAAGAAAAGAGGGTGAAGGGAAAGGAGAGCGTCGAGAAAAGAAAAATCATGTTAGGGTGCTTAAGCTTCTGAAAAGTGAAATGCCCCGAGACTGCGGATGCTTGACCACACAGGGGGGGACCTCGTGAAAGAAGGGAGGGGTTCCTCGGAAAAATAACCATTCCGCACCTATACGACCGGCGTCTCAATCGGATGACCGGGAAAGACGACCCCTGCGGGAAGAGTAGGGGGGAAAAGGTCTCGAAAAGGCGCTAATCAGGAGAAGGGGGGTTACGGGGGGAGAGGAAATAAGAAAAAAGAGAGTTAACCTCTGGAAGGAAGATCAGCCGTCGGGGTAGAAAAAATCTCCTGGCAGCAAGAATTTCCTCTGACAAGGGAGGAACCCTTCGTCGAGGTAAGTTCGGTAAGAAAGGAAAAGGTGGTCACTACACTTTCAGCTACACGGGAGAAAAATGGGCGGGCTAACGAGTTCAAGCCGCAGGGAGGAACCGGAAAACGAGCAACGAGAGCCTCTAGTGGGCGGGATCAAGGGTTCTTGTTCACTTTGGGGAAGAAAGGAAGGTCAGACCTGAGGACCCGGAAGAAGGGTGAGGGTAAGAAGGCGCATGGATGGAAGAGTCCTCTCTGCGAGAAACGAACTGAGCCTAAGAGTTCATAGGAGGGAAGGCAAAGGTCGGGGGGGAAAAAAATCAACGTGGCCAGGGGGGGAACTCGATGGCCCCGTTAACGCCCAACGGCGGGGGGGGGTCACTGCCGGCAGGCCGGCGAAAAAACGCATAAGGAGAAAGAATGACACCTTGCTTACGTCTGGCAGTGAAACCGCGTCCCGTAAAATTTTTTACAAAGGGGAGCAGGGAAAACCGGGGTTGAAGGAATGGGGCAGGAAGGGGAAGGTCCTTTTCAGGAGTTTGGAAGGGAGGGCTGTTTCAGAAAAGGACAGTACTCGCATCTTAGAAGGGGGAGCCCCGTGTAGCTTGTTTACTTTTTGAAGCAGTATTCCGGACGAAGGAGCGATGACGTGCCGAGAAAACGTGGGAGGGGGCACTCATCAGGGCCGATGAAAGGGGTTCGCGAGCCTGTTGTAGACGAAAAAATGGCTGTCTGTGCGCAAGGGAAATCGTCTATGACAGACATGAACGGGTGTCGAAGATGCTTCATGGGTGAAGGGGGAGGAGAGAGAGTGTCGAATCTCTCTCAGGGGAGGAGGGAAGGGGGGAAAAAGATAGAGAAGATCTTGAGAAAAACCTGAAGAAAGAAAGATTTTCCCGGAGAAGTAAGGAGGGACAGGACGGAATACGAAGATTGTCTGAAAGCCACTGTACCAGGAGGGCGGGAGGGTCAAAGCAATGCGGGCCACTTTGAAAGAACCACTGGCGTGGAGGTGGGTGCTGATCAAGGAGGAGGAAAATACTGCTCCTAAAGGAGGGAGGGTCGCCAGTTCCAGATCGGAGGAGATAAGCGGAATATGCAAAAAAAAAAGGAAGCCTGCTCCACTCGGAAAAAGGAACTGACCAGTAAGTTCAATCAAAACAAAAAAAAAAAAAAAAAAAAAAAAAAAAAAAAAAAAAAAAAAAAAAAAGAAAGGGCCCTCTCTGAGGAAAAAAGTAAAGCGAAAGTCGCGAAGGGGGAAGAATGAAGCAAGGGGCATCAGTCTAAAAGCGTTGGCAACAGCCTTGGAGGGGACTTCGCGGGGAAAAAAAACTAAAGAGAAGGGGGGAGGGCAACCGGGGAAGTCTCTTCTGTACGGTAGGGTCGAACTGGTATCCAAAGAAGGAGCTGATGCCTGAAAGGGGGAGGGAGACTGGGAATTTCAGAAAAAAAGGGGCTTTGGCGGCAATACTGAAAAAACAGGAGGGAATTGGACAAAGGGGGTCCTTATCCAAACCAGGTGAGGAGGGGCCTTCCGTATTGTCTAAAAAGGGACAATCGAAAAACGGGGGACGCCACTCCTTAACTCCAAAAGGGGAGAAAAGGCAACGTGAGTCACCGTCTGCAAGGGGAGGGGGACCTCTTATACTTCATCCAAGGGGGGGAAAGGGGGGGGAAGGGGGTCTTACGAAAGAAAAGTGTTCCCTTCTTTCTGGAGACGGACGTTACGCGGGGGGGGACCGATCTCCATAAGGGGAGGGAAGGCAGGTCCTCCTATAGAGCTCAGTGTTCGGATATGAGAGGCAAACCCGTTTGCTCTATTCTAAAAAAGAAAAGGGACATCCAAAGGTCTCTGGGGATGAGGGGGTCCGATTGGGAAAGAATAAAGTATCTGTGGCAAAGGGGGGGGGAGGGGTAAGGAGAAGCGCTGTCTAAGGTACCCCAAAGGGGAGAAGACCTTAAGAGGGGAAGACTTCTTCTTCCTTCTAAAGAACGGGGAGATATCTTCCCAACCAAAATCGGTCCCAAGTAATGCTGTCTCACGATAGAAGACTTGAAAAAAAAAAAAAAAAAAAAGTAGCGCGAATCCACCAGGGCATTTGCTGTCTATGACGAACGAGGTAGAGACCGACCCCCTCTCAGGGGACAAAACGGCAAAGTTCCCCACTATCGGCTCAAGGTGGGGCGCTGCATTCTGGTCAGGGGGGGTATTGTAATCATCAAGGGCAAGGAAACCCAGCGATCCCTCAAAGAGAAGGACTGGCTTCTCTTAGCAAAAAGACGGGGGCACAGGTTGGGGGGAGGGGGGGGACAAAAAACGAACTCGCTTTCAGGGGACCAGCAAGGAAGGGGGGATAAAGGGTGCTGTTTGGGGGACACCTCAATAGGGGAAAAAGGGAGAAGGGCATCTAGAAAGCACCGTCTCCAGCCTCGAAAGAAATGAAAAAAGAAAGGTGGAATCAAAATGAGAAGAGGGCCTCAAGAATTCGTTCGCAGAGGGAGAAAGCTGAAAGGGAGGAAAGGAGGGAGGGGCATATACGCGCACTAGGGAAAGGAGTTCTGGAACCGGGTAGGAGGAAGCTCTGGGGGCGACGTATTCGATTCCAGCCGATCCGAAGAGGGGAGGAAGAGGGGAAATGCTCAGAAAACGGATGGCCTGGGAAGGGAGAAAGGTTCGATAAAAAAAGGTCGAGCAATCAAAGTGAAGAGGGTGATTTGATTATCGTCCTCCCCGAAACAGGGAGAGCGACGGCAGGGAGGAGGGAACGGTAACTGCATAAAGGGAAGGACAATCGTTATGCCGGGGGATACAAGGAACCCGCTCGGGGATGGGGAAATCGAAGGAACTCCCCGCAAGGGCCGAGGGTCAGAGAAGGGAGAATCGCTTCGATATCGTTGGTAAATCAAGGGACATTGATGATACTCGGGGACTGAGGGCAAAGGGGAGGGGGTGGGATCTGCATTGGAAAGAGAATCAACAACAACAAAGAGGATAAAGAAAAAGATCCCACCCTAAAGGGGGAGAAATCTGCTAATAATTACAAAGAAAGAAAGTGGAAAAGGGTGAGAACCGTAAAGACCGATGGAGGTCTATTACCTCTGATTCGGGAAGTGCCGGGGAAGGGCCACAATAGGAGGGGAATGCCGAGTCGGCAAATCTGTCGCCTGTCGGAGGGACGCAGGGAAGGAGGAGGGAACCGCTGTCGCCTGGATGAGGGGGGGGGGGGCAGCGGGGGATCAAAGCAAAAGGAGGGAGGGGATTCAGAGGGGGAAGGAAAGAAACCGTTTCCGCACCTGATTTAAGACATAGAGAAGGGCGCACCAATTAAACCCGATCATTAGGAAAAAGACTCTAAGGAGTTGAGAGGGAGTAAAAACGATCTTACTGAAATGTTAGAAAAGAGATTATCTACCACGAAAAAAACGAAAAATGGGCCGGGGGGAGGGATCTCTTGGTCAGGGGAAGGGGACCACGTCCTCGACTTTCTGGGGGACGAAACGGTTGGGGACGGTCAGGACGAGGCTAGATTTGTACATCCACGGGACTTGAGGACTTCAAGAAAGGTTCTGGGAGGAGGAAGAGGAGGACCTCGGTCAATAGCTGCCAGGGAGGGGGAAAAAAACCATACCCCTGACATTAAAGGTGCCTGGGGGGCGAGGCGTTGGTAAGGGGTCTCAAAATTGACTGGAATCGGAGTTAAAGGAGAAGTCAGACAGCAGACTGAAAGGGGAGATCTATTTCGCGGCCCGGAAGGAAGGAGAAAGATAACCAATAAAAAAATCGACAAAAAAAAGTGGCCGAGGTGGCAAAGGAGGTCGCGCGCTTGGGAACTGAAAGGGAGAAGTCCCACCGGAGACTGAAGAAAAGAATTGCCTCATTCTTCCAGAAGAAAGGGGGGGGACTCGTCTCTCGAGAAAGAGAAACGTGTAGCCATCAGCCGAACTACCTGTAAAGGTGCTTCCTCCCCTTACGGGAAAAGCGGCCTACTGCCAGGCCAGAACCTACAATGTCCTTTTTTTCCGAAGGGAAGGGGGCTACGAAGGGCCAAAGAAAGGGGGGGGGGGGCACCGATAATTTAAGGGGGAGTCATCGTTACTTATACAAGGAGGGCAGCGACCGCTTGCTCGCGGGGGTAGCTTCTGCCGATGCGACGAAATAAAAGGGTTTGACATGTGACGGGGGGGGTCCCCGACAGAAGAGAAAGGAAATATCCAGGGAGGGAACGGGAAAGTCATCAAGCTGCGAAAGTGGGGAGAAAGTCTCTCTCCAGGGGAAAGAAAAGAGAAGGATCGAAAAAAAAAAGGAGGAACAAGTCAAAAAGGACGTTCTGTTTACTGGGAAGTGGGGCACTACACTTTCCTTGGGACCCGTAGAAGAGGAAGGCGCGGGACCACCAAACGAAGATGGATTCTTCTGAGCAGGGGAAGTTAAAACGTGGAGGAAGGGGGGAAGGTGGAGAAGGAATCCGCAGTCCTTTATAAAAAAAAGGGGGGGGAGAAGGAAAAGCAAGGGGGGCCATTTACATTCCGTTAAAGGGGGGGAGAAGTCGCAGGCCCGCTCGGGGCGGGAAAGCACTTCAGCAAAGACCAGGACACTTCAATATGTACAGGAAGGGGAAAGGACATCCGCGTGTATAGTTTCTGATCAACGAGAAAAGAGTCCAAGGGAAAAAAAAAAAGCTTGCTTGGAGGAAAAAGGGGGAAGGCCTCTGAAAAAGGAGAGGACGAAGGGGCGCAAAAGAAAGGTATTCTCCTGGAGGGCAAGGAAAATCCTGTTGAAGGAAAAAGGGGGGTCCTGGTTCTTGAATTTTGAAAAAAACGCTTCTGTTAGCGACTGGAGATTGCTTTGCTTTTTTTCCCTTAAGGTTTTCAAAGAATTTTTGGTGAAGGGAGGGGATCCTCTCCTTCATGGTGGTCTGGGCCTGAATTCCAAAAGGTCATCGAGGGAAAAAGGGGGGAAAACCAAGGAGGATCCCTCAGTTCGGGGTCCGTACGATCAAAGAGATGCGGGAGAAAAACAAAAAAGCCCGGGGGGGGGGAGTGGAACAACAAGTTCTGGAGGGGAAGATTGACCCGTTTACGATTTAAGGCGAGGGGATGGGGGGGAGGTCGTCTTACGAGTACATTCTCACTTGAAAGGATGTGGGACGAAGTGAGCACTTCTTTAGAGAAAACCGAGCTGTTTTTTCAAAAGAAACAACGATGGGAAAATCATAGAGGAACAGAAAACAATCTAAAACAAGGAGACCCCGAAGAAGGGGGGGGGAGTCGTAATTCAAGTGCGGGGTCACAGAGAAAAAGATGGAGATAGCCTCTCCAGGTATTAGAGGGTTGGGGAAAAAAGGGCGACGCGAACTTTCACTTGCAAAAGGACTCAAGGGGGGTGAAAAAAAGCGTGGGGGGCCTTAAGGTGAAGGAAGAGGGCATTTTATCTTCAAAAAGAAGGCAGACAAGATGGGGAGTTCGCCAGAAAAGAGGAGGGGGAAAATAAGTTCGTCGAGGGGGGAAACATTAGAAGGAGAAAGGAGAACAAACATGAGGGTGAACATACAGAGCACCATTTCAATCCAAAAAAAAAAAAAAAAAACAAAACCACAGACCCCCCAAACCCACAAACAAACAAAGAGAAACCCCCCCCAAATAAAATAAAAAAACCCCCCCCAAAACAGAAAAAACCAAAACCCCAAAAACCAAAAACGAAAAAAGGAGACAAACCCCCAACCCCCAACCTCCCGACACCCCCCCACACAAGCCCCCCTAAAAAAAACCCCCCAAAAACCCAAAAAAAACCCCCACCCCCCCCCCAACACCAACCAAAAAAATCCCCCTCGAGAAGTTGTTTTTCCCCCTTCATCGAAAGCGGGACCGGGGACTGTAAGGCAAAGAAAAAGAAAGATGCGTTCAAGAGGATTCCTCGCCGGACTTCGAAAAAACAGTCCCGCTGAGGGAAATTCGCTTCGTAAGGGAAGAGAAACGAGTAAAGGCAAGAAAAAAGAGATTGAATTGATACCTGGGGGGGGGGAGGAGGGTCTAGCATCGCTTAAATTAGGGGAAGGGAGAAACCAAACAGGACGGAAGTCTGAAAAGAAGGTCCTGCTCAAAAACATTTGGAAGGAAGGGGCCGGGACACCTGGGATCTAACCCTCTCGCCAGAAACATTAACTCCACCGAGAAGGACGGAAGAAGGCGCAACGAGGGACGACTCCAGGCTTATTTTACCTCGGGGAAGAAAAGGAACGTGTGAGTGAAAAAAAAAAACAAAAAAAAAAAAAAAAAAAAAATAAAATGAAAAAGAAAAAAAAAAAATGGAAACGCGAGGAAATGAATGAAGGAGGCACTAACTTCTTGATTTCCCGAAGAGGGAGGGGATCGGGGGGAGGGCTTGGGGGGAGAACTATCTCAACCGGGGGAGAGAGTCCTTTCCGCCGAAAGAAAGAGAGGGTCGGGAAAGGGAAAAGGTCCACATTTTCAACAAAAAAAAGGAGGAGGGGAGACGGCAGAAAAAAAGGAAAAAAAGAGGAGGGTCTCTGAATCGGAGGAAGGGGTATTCATTCCGAGAAAGGGAGGGGGGAGTTCGCCTGGGGGGGGGCCTCTTCCTCTAGGGAGAGACCCCTCTATCGAGGGGGGGATTTATCAAGAAGGAAGAGGAGTCCCTGCCTTAGTGGAAGGGAAGGAGCTAAGCTTCCTCACAACAATGGAGAGTATTCTGATCACGGGAAAAGGAAGATAATATTCTCTATTCCACCAAAGGGTTGGGCTGTAAGGGCAGAAGGGAGAGGAAAAAACTCCCTCGAAGGAAGGGAGGGCAGTTCAAGAAAGAGGAGGATTCCCATTGATCACGGATTGGGAATGAGCGTAAGTTGGTGGAAATCAGTCCACTGTTCAGGGGATAGCGGGGGAAAAGACTCCGAGAAAGGAACCCGAACTAAGGAAAGGGGGTGTGCGACGTACAGAAGAAGTCTCTTCGCTCGGGACGGGGCTGATGGGGTGGAGGGTACCGGGGGGGAAGACTAGTGAAGCTTTAGAAAATGGGGGCTCACACGTCGAATTGAAAAAAATGTCCAAATGGTGGAATTTCAGTTCTAATCATCGGCTAAAGGAGAAAAAAAAGACGGGGAAAGTTCGAAAGGGAGGAGGGGGCCGCTCCCTGGGGGCCGAAAAAGGAAAGGGGAAGGGGTACTGGAACCGTAGTAGTGGGAATCTCTGTTCCCTCCCGTGGAGGAAGCTGGGGAATGCCTAAAGAGCAAGGAAAGGGGGGAATCGCTGCTCCGGGTTAGTGGGAGAAAGGGAGCCTTGCCAGTAAAGGTGTAGGAAAGAAGGGGGACTGCGAGAATCAAAAGGGAGGGAGAGTGATTCTTAGGTCAGGGAGTGAAAGAATAACCTCCATCGTCATTTTAAAAGGAGGGGGGGGGAAGGTAAGGAAAGGACAGCGAAAGGAGAGGGGAATAGGAAAGGAGGAGCCGCTTCGATTTTTGAATAAAACCCCGAAAACATCAGACGACGAATGCCTAGGGGAAAAGACTGAAACATCGGTCGTAAGAAGAGAAGGGGGGAAAGCAAGTGACAAGGGGAGAAGGCCACTGGAGGGGGGGGGGGAGGGGGGAACACCCTTCTATATCTTCTCCAACACAACGTAGAGAAAGAAAAAAGGGGGAAATCCGATCCCACCCCTAAGAAAAAAAGTGACGCAGGAGGAGGGAAGTGATCGGGGAAGGACCGATATGGAAACGCTAATTGTTTTCAAGAATGAACTCGTATTCGTCGCACGGTTAAGAAAGGGGGGAGTTTTCGCTGTCCAAGGAGCATTGAAGGAGCAGAAAGAGGGGAAAGGGTCACCCTTGATTCAGGGAAAAATGCCTTCAAAAAGAGGAGCTCAAAATCGGGGACAAGCGTTCTTACCTAGAGAAATCAAAAGGAGTCTCAGGAAGAGGGAAAAAAGGGAGCACCTTTATTTGAAACATCTTCGTCATGACCAAAAAAGAACCCGGAAGGCGTAAGGGGGAAAAATGGCCTCCGGCTGGCATAGGAAAGGAAAAAAATGACCGGTAAAAAGGGAGAGGAAGACCACTACTAAAAGGGACAACCTACTTCCGGTTGGCTCGGCTCTGCCTTTTCCTCAAAAGAAGAAACTTCCTCGGGAAGGCGAATATGTCAAAAGAGGAAAATCGTTAGGCCTATTCTTAGAAGTACAGGGGGGGATAAATCATTGCATACCTCGATGTAGACTGGGGGAGGAGGTCAAAGGAGGCTGTAAAAGGAAAAAGAAAGGTTTGAGTGTCCACAAACCCCCCTGTACCGTAGCCCGGGGGAGGCAAAAAGCGAAAGGAAAAAAACAAAGGCGTTTTCCCAGAAAAAGGGGTGTCTTTATCGTCTGAAAGGGGGGGAGAAAGAGCACCAGACTTAAAAAAGGGGGAGATTCGCGTCCCTTTTCCGGGGGGATAACCAAAGACAAGCATTCTCTCACCAAATAGGACCCGAAGAAGGGGACACTGACCTTTCTCTTAAGGGCCGTTGTCAGTCCGGGAAAGGGGGACGTCTATAAAGTGAGTCTTCCATAGACATCAAACGGAGTGGACTCGTCGCTCGTAGGAGAGAGAACGTGTACACATACGGGGGGGTTCTTAATCTTCGAAAATTTTTTGTTTTTGGTGGGCATTCTCCGGCCGGAAGGGAAAACGTCTCCCTGATTATGGCTAAAAAAAAGACAGTGGTTGTCCCGGGACCTTTTTCTGAGGGGAGAGGACCAGAGAGGCAGGACCCCAAAACGATACTTTCCAGGAGGCTCAATCAAAAGGGAAGGATCCATTCACTTTCCATAGGGCGAGAGGCTTCGGGGGACCCTGTTGAAAGGGTGGAATCGGTTCCCCGAAAGGCCTCGATCTTTACAAAAAAGGCCAGGAATATCACCGCGAGAAAGAAAAAGCCTGTCAGAGGAAAGGACCTTCACCACGCTGAAGAAGGTACCTCACTCATGAGAACACTTCGACAAAAGGCCTGTAGGGAAAAGAAACAGTGGGGGGTTCCTTACACGTGGGGGGGGGGGAAAGGAGCTAAAGGGAAAAGAGGCAGGAGCACGGGGGACTTCTTGCGAAATCAGGTAGTGAAAGGGGGGGAGGCGAGCTGTGTTTCTCTTGGGGGGTGGGAGCCGGGGATCAAGACAAAAGGGGATCAACGTAATGGGCCAAAGGAAGGAATCCGCTGTTGTCTCAAATTCGAAGGAGCAGACGTTCCCCGAGACCTCGCAAAGAAGAACCTACCAGCTCACTTCAAGAGGGGATAGAGCCAGGTCAGAAAAGGCGGGGGGGGGGGGGGGGAAAAAGAAGTACTACTCTAAGGGGGCCCCGGGAACTCCCAGCCTCCTCTTAGGGGGGGGACGGCAGCTAGGATGCTAGGAAGGAAGAAAGGGCATCCTTCTAAGGGAAAGGGGAAGGAGGCTTCCCTGAAGGGTCCCTGAATGAAGGGGAAAGGAAAAACGCTTCCGAAGGGGTTATTTTATGCTTGGAGGGTCCTTAGGGCGCAGACAGGGGTAGGGGGGGGGTGAAGGGGCGGGGGAGGGTTGAAGGGGGAAAAAAAGGACCGTCTTAAAAGAGAGAATCACTGATCTGTTACCTTGAAAGATTATCCTTAGTCTTTAGTTAGAGCTCGATGCGTCCATTCAAAAAAAACAGGGGTTCTTGGAACAACAAGTGGGGGCCGCATGCGAACGGCTAGTGAGAAACTCGAAGGGGAAAATTGAGGGGGCGTTGATGGGGGGGGAGAAAAAATCGGGCGGGGGAGGATGAATCCGTACCTTCGATAATACGACATCCTAACAATAGGATTTGTCCTTTATTATAAAGGGGGGGGGTGGCGAGAGAATAAAAACGTATTGGGAAAAAAAAAGAGGAAAACATACTCTTTAGAAAAAGAAGCCTTCCTCAGATTGTCAGACGGAACGGAGCCTGAAAAGAAGGAACGAACAGATTCGCAGAAAGGGGAAAAGGTTCGGGAAGAAGTCGCTGAAAAAAAAAGGCTGCAGGAAGGACACTTGTTGTCCATCAAAAGAGTTTTGGGCCCTGCATTGCCGCCAGACAGGAAGGGAAGTGGAAGGAAGGGAAGAGGAAAAAAATAACTAATGAAGGCGAACAGTTCCCTAATCTCAGGCGGAAAAGGGGAAGGAGGCACCAGAAGGAAAACGCGGACAAACCATTATTGAAAAAGAAACCGGAGGCCATGGAAAAAAAAAGAAAAAAACAACAAAAAAAAAAAACCCAAAAAAAAAACAACAAAAACAAAAAACCCCAAAAAAAGAACCTCAAAAAGCCCCCCGAAGGCAGAAAAAACCCAAAAGAAAGCGAAAAACACAAAAGAACCCCGGCAAAAAAAAAAAAAAAAGACCCCAACTACCCCGAAAAAAAGCCCACAAAAATCCGGGCTTGTAAACGTCACTCAGGACCCTCAAGACCTCTCCTTTCACGGGGAAAGGGTGAATCTTCTCCTAAGTCTATCCAGTTCTTGAAAAAAAAAAAGCTTCTTCCAGAAAAGGATCCTACAACCAAAAGAAAGTCCCGTTTGGAACAAAAGAAAAGGGGAAGTTTATCTCAACCGAGGTAAAAGGAAGGAAAAGCTCTATTGCCTTTCCTAGGGATAGTGGCTGCCGTGAATTCATCATCAGAAAGAAAGTGCGCCTGATACCACATCTGAAGAAACTGGGGGGCAACCGTACAGTTTGAGGAAGAAAATTCCTTGGAAGGGGGGACTGACTCCAACTTGAGAGAACCAATCACCTTAACTATAGCAAATTAGTCTCCATCATTCAAGAAAAAAAAGCGTGGAAGGTCACGAGGGGGGGGGGACCTGCCGTATGACTGCATCCACGGGGTAACCACGGGGGAGTACAAGAAAAGGAGAGGAGGGGTTCCTAAGGGGAGGTTCCTGCGGAAGCTGAGGACGAACCGGATGGGACCCGAACGCCAGCCGTCTTATGACTTTCCAGAAGGTGTTACGAGAAAGGAAACGTCACATGGCAAACCCAGAAGAGATCGTCTCTCAGGAAGAAGAGGGAAAAACTCGGATAAGGATATTCATTCCGATGAAAAAAGTATAGGGGCCGCGGCAGAAGGGAAACGAGCGAGGACACAACATTTGTATGTATCCTCATCCGAGAAGGACGCGTGCATGGGGAAGGGGCGAGGCCGCACCACTAGAGAGGAGGTAGGCTTTCGCATATCTATACAAGGAGAAAAAAAAAAAAAGGTTCATTTGGAGGGAGAAGGAGCCTGCTCAATATTTAAAAAGAATCAGGTGGGCGTCAGACAAAAATGAAAAAGCAAAAGGATTTCCCAAAGGGAAGGGTGGACTGCATGGCGGAGGGTTTGTATCATCCTGCAAAGCGGGCCTCTCCGGGTCTCAAAAACAAAAGGCTCCTTCTCGCAAAGGAAGGGAATGCAAGTACAAAGGAAGGAAGCTTTCCTGGGAGCCAAAAATCCTGTGCTACTGTTAGGGGGGGGAAATGTGTGACGGGTCAGCTCTTTACCGGAAAAAGAAAGATGGCAGAAAAGGAAGAGAGATGACTTAAAGAAAAAGGGATCAAGGGGGGGGATTTCCCAATTCACGATAGGGCAGCCAGAAGGGAAGGGAAAAAAATCGGTGATCATCTTAGGGCCAAAGGAAGGTAGGCTCAAAAGGGGAAAAAAACTCTCAAATAGCAGGGTCTTTCTGGAAAAGGGTCGATATCGATGGGTAAGTCGTCTCGGAGGGGGGGGGAGGACAAAAGAGAAAACGCGGGGGGGAGGGGGGAAAGGGGGAGCCTCATTTCCTGAAGGTCCAATAAATGGGGATAGGGGTACGGGGGGTGAGGGAAAGCAAATTTTCGCGGAAAGGAAGGAGGGAGTCAAGAAGGGACCGGAAAAAAAAAGAGAAGAGCTCCAGTCTGACATGTGTCGCGGAATTCCTTTACGGAAGGAAACGCTAGCTTGAAGGAGGAGGAATTCAAAAGGGACACCAAAAAAGAGACAATTTACCATAGATCTACTATCAAGTCAGAGACTCCTTAAACAATCAGAGAGGGAGGGGAAACCGGGATCAAATGGCAATTAGAAATACGGGGGAAACTAATTAGTATCCTAGTTCTCACTTTTAGGAGAGGGGGTGCACCCTTCTAGAATAAAAAGGGGATTAGTGGGGAGGGGAGGAGAAGGGAAAAGACTACACGGGGGGAAAGAAGAAACCAAACTCCCAGTTCGCACTCTTGAGAAGAAGGTCAGTCATCATCTGTGAATCCCGGGGGAGGGGAACTCGATTTTTTTTCATCGGAAGGAGAAGTCGCTCGAGGGGGTAGTTTGAGAGGGGAAAAAAGAGGCGATCAGGGGGAAGAAAGGAGTCGGCATCAACTAGAAAGAAAAAAAAACTGTATGGGACCCAACTTCCTCTATTTAACAGAGATCGAGAAACGATGCGTCTGGGGGGCGGTCTACTCGGAAGGGAAGCCGTAATCGAACTTGGAATGAGAAAGCGAAAAATACGTATCACCTTTATGGTTCCTACAGGAAAAGACGAAAGCAAGAAATGCGATACGCGAAAAGGGGGAATCCTAATGCTGGCGCGGACTACATACCGGGGTCGGAAAAAGGGGGAAAACTACTCCTACTAAAGAAGGGAACACCTGACTGAGGGGAGCGGAAAAGGAAAAAAAGGGGATCACCGGAAAAAAAAGAATATTATCCCCTACTGTTGGAAAAAAGTATTGAGTGGAAAGAGGGGGGGGAAGAAACTTTGGTATCATCTGGGATGAGGATTGAGGATGACTGAGAGGGAGTATTAACCGCGGTAAAGCCAAGTTGAGTGGGGAAAGGGAAAAATACCCCGGAAGAAAAAGGAATGGCTTTCTCTCGAAAATCTGTAGGCTCAAAATGTGGAGGGGGAGGGGGGGTTCTAGTTAGAGAAGCAGCCATACTTATAAAAGAGGCGCGGGTGGGGGCAAAAAAAAAGGGGGATACAATACCAATCGACAAGGGACAAAAGGGGGACCCCTAAAAAATGTTGAAAAGAAGTGGAGGAGCCTTTGAACTGAATGGGGATCCTTCAGCGTCCGTCTAATAGGGGCTCAGGAGGGACTGGTGACTCTCTCTCGATAGGAGGGAGAGAACGTGAGCCAAGCATACAAGGAGGGAGAATCTTCGCGCCAAGAAAAGGACGAAAAGGGCCGACTCAGGGGAAGACAAGGAATTTTGTTCCTCATACGGGGGCTCTCAAGGGCCGAGAAGGCCTCCCACGGTACGGGAGCGGCTCAATCGTACTGAAAGAAGAAGAGAAAACCTGCTTGAACCATCGATGGTGGATGTGAGAGGATTCTCAAAAGAAGAAGAAGAAAAAGGGGGGAAGGGGGGGAATCTTTCCACAAGGGCAATTACCCCTTCGCGGACCTTAATATCGGGAAATCGGGGAAGAGAAGAAAAAGCGTTCTTCTATAAAAGGCTAAACCGTACCAAAGAAGGAGAACACTTGTCTACGATCTAAAAAAGGGATCAGAGGGGAAACATGGGGGGGAGTCCGTTCTACTAGGAAAGAAAGGAAAAAAGGGACCATATCACGTTGTATGTACTTCGAATCAGGTGGGTAGTTGGGGATTGCGGAGGTGTTCAATGGGCGCAAGAAAAATTTATAAAAAGAAAAGGGGGGGACTCAACTTAAGGGTGAAGGAAGCATCCCTGTCCTAAGGAATCGCATTTCATAAGCAGACTGAAAGCGAAAAGGAAACTTTTTGAGGGGGGGGGGCCACCCTAAAAGGGATTGACTTGAGAACTCTCATAACACACTCTCCTTGTGGGGAAACGGTTCGACCATTAAAGGCGAAATTTCCAGAAGACCAGAAACCTAGGAAAGGTCTTTTGTAAGACGTATTCCTTCTCGAGATGCGCGAAAAGCAGATTTCGAAAAAGACGGGCTTACATTCGGGAAACGGAGGGGTCCAGAGAAGTTTAACAAAAGAACTGGGAAATCCTCCGGGGTGTGAAGGCGGGTAGGGGAAGGAGCAAGGGGAGGACGGAATTTTTGTTCAGAGGGAGGATCTTAAATGGAAGTCCCGATTTCATCGGCGAAGTAAGCGATACTTGCTACCAAGAGAGAAGGTCTGTGGAGCAGTAGCTTACAGATCAAGGATAGATTCGAGGAAAAAATTACCCCTTTTTGCGTAACCAAATGATCATTCTTTGAGGGGAAAAAATCTCAGCCCTGGTGAGAACTTCTTTGAAAAAAAAAGAACATTGGATGGGGGGAAAAATCTGTCCGTCGATGACAGGGACAGCGGAAAAAATCTTCGCAGGAGCGGGAGGAGCCCAGCGGCG
>Ga0179593_1679754_pt1 | contig 27781 bp, 47 predicted proteins | sample CZODoug2_1_08_16_FD_185931 | JGI IMG/M metagenome (GOLD analysis project Ga0179593, IMG submission 185931) | Vadose zone soil fungal communities from Angelo Coast Range Reserve, California, USA - CZODoug2_1_08_16fungal (PacBio error correction) | ecosystem: Environmental > Terrestrial > Soil >...
GGGGGGAAGTGCAAGTGCCGCCGACCTGCTTCAAAAGGGGGAGGTGTCGTCTACCACCCCAGGGCAGAAGGAAATGTCAAGGAAAAATCCCAACAAAACGCGAGTGAGAACGGGCTCTGAAAAACCTCCGGAAAGGATGCAAGGGAAAAAAGAGGACGAGACCGTTACATAGACTCGTTAGGTCGGAGGGATTTATCGCAATGAACGACGGACAGGGGCTTCAGAGAGATTGAGACGAAGGCGTACGGAATTTGCATAAGAGCTGGATTTTTCTGCCGTCGATTTAAGGGGCTGCAGTAGTAAGCTGGGGGGGAGAAAAGACAGAAAATCGCTGCCGAACGGCGCGGAGAAAAAAAAGGTAAACATAAGAGTGCTTCCAATCGATTAAAACTGGGCCGCGAAACTGGAAAATAAGACCTCTCGCGCTTGAAAGGGGATGGAAGGGAAAAATCAGGAAGAAGGGACGAACTAACTACACAAGGGGAGGTCCAAGAAGGGGGGTTGCTGAGGAACAGCTAAAATTCGAAAAGGAGAGCTTAACCGTCTGGGGCCTCTACTAAAGTTGGAGCGGAAATAGCCCGAAAAAAGGCGATAAGGGGGGGAGAAAATTAGCAAAGACTAAAAAAGAATCCGGGTGCAAGTCAAAATTTCCACGTTTGGCCTTAGGCCCCTAATAGGGTGCCATTTAAAAACCGCTGGCATCGAGGAGAAGGAGAGGTCAGAGGGAGAGAGAGAAACAGACAACAAACGAGAGGAGAGTTCATAGTAACCAAGGAGGAGCCAAGAGAAAGTCGGTCAAACTGGGAGCTCTGGCAAGACATGGAGGATCTACAGGAAAAGCTAGGACGGAGGAATTGAAAGGATTCTCCTGATTATGGGGGAGATAAAAGAGCCTCGGGGCAAAAAATCCCTTTTCGGACATAGCCAAGGCCAAATCTTAAAGAAAACAGAGCGGATGGGAAAAAGTTTAAGGGAAATCGTTGGGGGGAAAAAACAAAGGGTAAGAAGCAATTACGTATATCAAGGAAGGGTGGGGAGGACTTTTTACAGGGGTCAAGAGACCTAAAAAAAAATAACGAAGGAGCCAGAAACAGTATTTTGACAAAAAAAGGGGTAAGGGGGGCCGGCCAGGAGGTAAAGAGAGGGAGGGAGAGAAAAGTACTGTAGCAGGAAAAACAAAATGTTCTTTGGATAACGAGATAACCTCGTAATTACTGCGCACGTTGACTCTTAAAGGAGGAAAGAACAAGCCAGCAAGGAGTGCAAAAAAATAGTCCGTGTAAGAAAGGTCGAGCCATAGGCCTCCATAGACGGAAGGTGAGCGGGGGACAGAAATAAACCTAAGCCATAGGTGAAACGTCGACGGACCCAGGGGAAAGTTCGAGAAAAAGAAAGATAGAATGGTTTGCCCAGATTCGCAAAGAGCCCAGGAGTTGGGAGTAAAGGAAGAAATAGGCGGAGGACACAGACCAACAGGATGAAGCGGTTCAGAGAGTACCAAAATTTGTTGCTACCACGCCCAAGAGAGAAGGAAAAGATGGGTGAATGTCAAAAACAGCCCGATAAAATGGGTTTCTATAAGGGGGGGACAGTGGGGTCGAGTCCCAACGAGAACCAAAAAAAGAAAGACCTCCAGACCTTCTTAGGGGGGAATCAATAGAATGCTGCCCTCCATCCATTAGAACCAAAAACGTGGACAATATCAAGGGCCGTGATTGGTAAGTCAGAGAGAGTCTGCGAAGCAAGGGCATTGTTAGAGGATGAGGGGGCAAAAAAACGTTTGAATAAAGAACACATGCCCAAAGGAAGACAAAGAATAGGAAACTAACTTACCATTTCGAGCGCAGTTCCTATCCGAGCAGCAGCTAAAGGGGATAAGCAAAATTGCAGACTGGTGGGGGAGGCCGGGTTTGGTTGAAGTAGTAAAGAAAGGGAGGGGGAACGCAAATGGTTAAGCAACCGTCACCACTAGGGGGATGTGTGAAGGAAATGGGAATGGGTAAAAAATTGTCCAGGAAGGGGGACTCAGTAAAAAGGCACCTTGATGAAATTACAACAAACTGTTATAGGGAAAGAAAAAAAAAGAAAAAAGACGCGTCATTATCCATCCTTCCAAAAAGGGAGCCCGAAGGTTTGCGCCTGAAAAACAATCATCCTAGGGGGATATTGGAAAAAATTTGGGCTTTCGGAAGAGGACCAGTCTAGAAGGGAAAGGGAAAAGAGGAAGAGAAATCAGTTCCATCCGAGGGGGAAACAGAGGCAGGCAACAGCAAAGGGGGGGAGGAAAAAAGATCGAAAGAGGGGAATAAGAGTCCAAAGTGGATGGGGGGGAAGAGCGAGAAAAGTGTGTTAAAGATTGAACCTTTAAGGTATATGGGGCCGAAAGAACTTTGGATAGTCCCTCCCAGCAAAAGGAAAAAAGGGTTGGGGAGAACGTAAAGTAGATTGTTATCAACCGCCGGGGTCATAAATTGGAAAAATAAAATCCCATGGGTGGAAAGAAAAATGAGGGGGGACAAAGAAGAAACTTGCGTAATTTGCCAGGGTGAACCCCGGGGGGTGGTCCCATGTAGAGAAGGGGGGAATCAATGACCAGAAAATTGGCACGGACACCTATTCACAAATAACTCAGGAGAGGCACTGGGGTGTCGTCCCCGCCATCAATGGAGGGGAAAACTAAGGTTAGGAAGGATTTGTTGGGGAGGAAAGGAGGGGGGTGGGAAATAGAATAGCCTTCACTGTGGGACAGCAGGGAGTTTCCCCCAAAGAAAAAAGCTTCGTGAAAGAGACATAGGACAATTGGGAGGGACAAAGCCATCAGCAATTGCTAGAACCAGAAGGACGAGGGGGAGGTAAAACTTTCACGGTACAGCTGGACAAATTTGAGGGGTCTTAAGAGAGGGGGTGGAAAATAGTAGTTAACATCCAGACTACTAGGCTACCTTTTGTTTTTTATATGGGGGGGGGGACAAAGTAAAAAAAAAACACAAAAACCGGAAAGGGGAAAAAACCGGTGGGTATAGATCAGGGTGGGGGAACAATGGCACAAGCAGAGAGAGCAGAGGGGTCATTTGAAAAAAGTGCGTCCGTCAAATTTGAGAGGTGAGAAGCCTCGACGAGCTCTGGGGGGGGTTCCATAGCTAATTAGCAGACGAATATGAAAAAGTAAGCAGAGGTGTGGGTTGCGCGAAAAAAAAGTTTGCTGGGAAGAGGGAGGGGTGTGGGGGGGAGGGGGGGGGGGGGGGGGGGGAGAGTGGGGGGAAGCGCCGCAGCCAAGTGAAAAAGAGAATCGGACCGGGGAAAATGATGGAGGGGGCAGAGGTGATTGGCATCCAATGAAAGGGAAAATCGGGGGGGGGGGCAAACAAATTCAACGCTTGAACACGAGGGCAAGAGACCAATGACCAAAGAACTGAGCTGAATACAGAAATGAAACATCCAATATGAGCCAATCCCATAGAGCAAAAAACAAAAGGGCACGTTCGGAATCGCAGCGTCTGTTTGGTTAAAGCCCCTCCCCTAAAAAAAAAACTTGGAGGTATTACAATGGTGAGAGACAATGGGCAAAGAACCTCACCTGCAGCACGAGAAAAGGTTCGACAGCAAACTGTGGGATCTTCGGTTGGGTGTGAGGGGGGAAAGAAATGGATTAACGCTTTATGTGAAAGAAAATCGGGAGACATCGGTGAAAATGCAAGCGTTCACCCTGGTGAGGAAAAGGTTCAAAGGTGAAGGCGTATGTGAGAGTTAACTGAGTCATCAAAAATCTTAGCAGGGAGGGATTCTCGGTGTCGACTGCCTTTACAGAACAAGAAAAAAGAGCACGCGTCAACTCCCCACCGCCACCGAGTTACAGCTCAAAGAGGAAGCAACAAGGGCCGAGTAAAAAAACAATCCCGGACTAAGAAAAGCGATGTTAAAAAAAGTCGGGACCGATTGCTTCACTCATAGCTCAGAAGAACGGGAGACAGGGGCAAATTGAAGCTACGGTCAGTCTGGAAAAAAAACAAAACCAAAGGTATCTACTACCAAGGGTGAGGAAAAAGGTTAAAAACCCTGCCCAGGAGGGCAGAAATATAAAAAGAAACGGAAGCCGGAAGATTGGTAGAATTGGAACCTCTTGAGGAGAAAAATTTGCAGAAAGCAACAAAACAAGAAACCTCCAAAAAAGTCAGGATCCTTGCTAGGAAGGGGGATGGCGTACGCCGAAAGTTTAAATGCAAAAAAGATCTGCTCCCCCCAAGGTGGTAAAAAGACGACGGGTCGACCTGGCTAGATATGCAAGAGTTCAAAAAGTCGCAAAACCAAAAATGTAGCTTGGGGGGCATGAGGAGAAAAATGACATTTACGCCGCCTGCGATAGAGGGAATAGGGGGGGGGTAAAAGATTTTTGGGAAGCAAGCTCCCTAAACAGGGACTACTGTAAGAGAAAAAGGGGGTTTTGCCCCTGGGCCTGCTACGACGTGGGGTGAACCAGGTTTCAAGGGAACAAGGCCAAAAAGGAATTTCCCCTGGGGAAAGTGCTTGAGCCGTTGATCATAGAAAGAAAATACCATCACCAAGTAGCGTGAACGGGAAGGGGAGGAAATCAAATGAGGAAGGTAAAAAGAAACCAATCGCCCAGGGATAGAACATCGAAACAACCTACCTTTGCACAAATGCTCCTCATCAAGAACCATGACAGAAACCTTTTCGGAAAAAGCGTCTGCAACGACGCTGGCAAGAGGAGGGGACCCTCCGCCTGATCTGCCCTACCGAAGGGAAAAGGGAGAAATCTGAAAGAGGCCTTTGTAAGAAGAGAAGGACAGCGAACTTCAGGCCGAGGAAGGGAAGATCAGTTAAGAGAGGCCTGGTGGCGCTTAAAAAATGGGAGTGGCAGATCAGATGAGCTACAGATTTTTATTATGAGCCACACGGAAAATCCAGTGGACCATGGGGGGTTTGCTTACCAGACAGAACTCTAAAAGGTATTGAACCAGAAAGGCAAACCAGAAAAGGAAAAACCTGACCGAGGGAAACTGTGTAAGTATAAAGGAGATAATATGGAACGCTGCCCTCGACATTGGGAAGGGGGCAACGTCATTGCTATAAGCCCTGAGCTCGCCTGTGGGGATTGCGCGTATCAAAAGTTTTTGGGGTAAAGCTATGGATGAATAATCCGAAGCATTTGGGGGGTGACGAAAGATAAAAAGGAGAAAGAGATGAACGACGTCTCATTGGGTAAAGAGAAATGATGAAGCAAAGGGACGAGGCGGAAAGGGGGATGGGGGGGATCCGTGAAAAAAAAAAACTGAGAACTTATAGACATTGGTTGAGATCACAGGAGGAGAAAGAAAGGGCTTTACCTAGGGCCGAAGTGCCGGGCGCGAAGACAAAAAAAAGCAAAAAAGGGGGCTTGTGGGCTTCAGAAGCAAGTGCTCTAACCCCCGTCGACAAAAAAGAGCCGCCCCAGAAGAGGGGCAAAAAAAACAAAGGCTCCTAACGGAAAAAGGGAGAGAGCGCCTCAAAAGGGACAAAAAAAAAAACAATATGGACTCTGGCGGCTTCATTGGGGCGAACTCACATGAAAGCCAGTTTTCTAAAAAAGAAATTGAACGGATAAAATATTCATTGGGGCAAAACTGGAACTTTTCTTCCCGCCGGAGGAAAAAGGCACGGGCCAAGAGTATCAAGTTTGCATCCGGAGGAGCTGCGCCGCTACCCAGCTCAAGGAAAAGTTCGTAAAGGGAAATCCCTGACAAGAAAAGAGATTTGAAAAAAGGACAATAACTATGCCGTCTCGAGGTGGGGGGAGGGGGGACTTAGGGTCGCATCGGGAAGAACGAATGGCGGACGCGCAGACCTAATAGGGAAAGGAGGTGGGACGGCGGGACTAAGGCGGAAATCAGTGCAAAAACAAAAGGGAAGCCTCTATTTACGATTGGAATAACTGGAATAAAAAAAAATCTGGAAGGCCGTTGAGCTACAAAGGGGGAATAGGTATCTTTGGAGAAGGTGAACGAGAGGAGAATACTCCAAAGCCGCTGGGCCAGAGAAAACTTAGAAATCGCATTCATTCAAAAATAAGGGGGGGCCTCTGGAGAGGAAAACCACAAACACAAGGAGATGAATGAGGAGAGGACAGGAAAAGGAAAGGAAGCGGGGTGAAATAGTTCATAATTGGAAAAACACTACCGCACAAAAGGAGTATCCAGGATAAAAAAAAATCGCGTTACTGGAAAGCAAGGATGAAAGATCCACTGATAGTATTTTGATCATAACTGGAAGAAGAAAGCGACCGTCTTTCACAGAGGGGAACATGGCCCATTCGTAGGGAAAGCGAGAAAAAAAAAATCCAAAAAAGTTACGCTGTAGCGTAAAGGGAGGAACCTGCTGTGGGTGAGCAGCCGAGAAGAGAGGACGACGGGCCGCTGGGGTAGGGGGGGGGGTTTAGGGGGTAAACAGAGCAAGAAACCTCAGAACAAAAAAAGCAGAGCCATAGTTTTATTTTCCGGGAGAGGGGACCAACAAAGGGGTGATGTAATAGCGAGGTAACCTTGGTACTGAGGAATGCCCCAGTTGCGAAATTTATCCCAGGCATAGTACAACTGGTACAGGCCCGGCGGCAGAAGCCCAGAACGATTAAGGAGGGTGTAAAATCCCATGGTCAAAGGATCAGGAAATGAAGGGGCTAAGATCAAGGGGGTAGAACGTCTGGAGTCGCGAAAGTTGAAAAACCATCACGAAGGTAGAATAAGGACGATTGTGTGGAAGTCCTGTTCACTCCGGAAAGGGAACTGAACGGGATGAATCCAAATTGGGAGGGGAACGGAGAAAGGATGAAGGGAAGATCGCGCGGCAATTGTGACCACCGTCCTAAGGCGGCTTCAGGGGGAGTTGAAAGCAGCCCGGAACGGTAGATAAAAATTGGGTTTAATAAGTAGGGTGGGTGGGGGATAAACCCCCGCCGCAAGCAAAAAAGAAGCCGACAGTGCTTAAGGGGGGGGGGGAACAGCTATCATGCTGTCGAATAAAAAGGATACTGATCCAGGCTTATCGGGGGAGGGTGTCCCATCACAAAAAAAAAAGAGATTGGGTTTGTCTAGAAGCGGCAAGGGGGTTTGGGGTATCGATACCAGGCCAGTGGCAGCAAGTTTACTCTAGAAATAGCACAAATCCAACCAGGGGGGGACGATAGAAGGTCAAAAAAAATCACCGTGGGCAAAAAGAAAGAAACAAGTACGCTTGGGGGGGGGGGGGGGGTGGGGGGGGGGTGAGAAATTGAGTCACCAGACTGGTGGGAGGTAAGAGACTTATAGGGGGAAGTTGGTGAAGCACTCCCGAACAAAGGGGGGGGGGTTATTTCATATGTGGGGGAAGGGAGGAAATAAAAACTGTGGAAGGAAGGAAGCATGTGTGATAAAAGAAAAAAAAAAAACAAAAACTGTAAACGCCCAAGAAAAGAAAAGCTCCCATAGCTGGGACTGTCGGTCAGGGGGGAAAGTGCAAAAACCTGAATTTGCCGCCTTGCAAGAAAACCTCCAGGAGGATAAGTGAAAAGTGCAGTGCTTCCTGGTAAAAAGGGGGGAAACGATCAAGGTAGAGAAGAAAAGAAGGTCGGCGTGAAAGGTCCGAGGAGGGGGTGAAAAAGTATCCACTAAAGAAAAATAGACCGCGTTAGGGAGAAGTTGACAATAAAAGTTTTTTATCATGTGAGGAGGGCGGATGTTCAAAAAAAAGAAAACTGGGGTGAAGGGGGAAGGAATAGATTCAATCAGGGAAAAAAAAAAAAAAGTGAGAGTACCTCCAAGAACCACGAGGGGAGTGTGAGGGGGGGGATACAGGTGCATATCCTTAAATCAACGTCAGCCACTCGCTTTAAAAGAGAGTATCCCAGGGGGAAAAAGCCAAAATGGGGCACACGGCCGTAAAAGCAAAAAAAACCCGGGGGGATGTTTGTGGGGGAGGGGGGAAACAAAGGTATTTATCTGGTGTTCTGGAAAGCTGCACTTCCAAATATACGAAGAAAAACGAAAGAAGTTTTTGGACGAAAAACAAAGGGGATATCCAAGGCTAAAAGGGGAAGACGGGGGGGGAGAGGCAGATCTAAGGAGGGGAAAAGTTTTTCACAAAAAACAGGGGGGGGCAAATAGATGGAATTTTTTGGGGGAGAAACAAGCCACATCAAGAAAAAGCGGACAAAACAAGGGGGGAAGCTATCCACTTTACACTAGTGTTGGGGCATGGCAAGGGAGAAAATTTAGGGAAACTAAAAGTTTGAAGAAAAAGTAAAATAGTGTACCAGCCAAAAAGAAAAAACGAAATGGCATTGGGGGTTATAAGGGGATTGCTGAACGCAAGGCGGGGGGTTTTTTTCAAGGGCGCACACCCTACCTTTGGGGAGGGGAAGGGGAGGGTTCGCGCCAAGAAGAAGGGGAGTGAGGGCGCGGCATTGGAAAAAACAAGCTTTTATACTCACTTGGAGGAGAGAAGTGAAACCACGGAAACGAGGGAAAGAGGGAAATCGCTAAGAAAAAAGAACGGGATGTACCCTCGAGTAAACTAAATTTGTGCGGAATGGGGCAATGCAAGGCGGGGGGGAGGGGACCGAATGGGTGGGGGGGGCCTTGTTGAGCGGGGAAGTGTTTCAGCGCAGCAAGATGAAAAGAGGAAAATAGGAAAAGATATGTGGTATGGGCAGGATTAAAGGAGAACATAACGGGAAGGCTCATTGGATGAACGGGACCGGGTAACTGGGCCAGTTTAAACCGTCTAAAGAAGGAACGGGAGGCCGAAGCCCGTGCGCGGGAAAAACAAAATCCAGAGATCAGAAATCCAAAAAATGAAATAAAGATCAGGCGTAGGCTTTTCGAAAAGTTCTGCCCAAACAAGCTGGAATGAAGGGTTTCGGATGAACGAATTCAGAAAAAAAAGGGGAGGGAAGGGAAAGGGGGAGGAGGGACGGGCAAAACTAGCAATCCTCAACAGGGAAGGGGAGGAAAGTCTACTCTGTCCTTGGGGCAGAGGTTGTGTTGATATAGGGGAGCAAAAAATGGGGGGGGAGAGTACCCGGTCAAATCGGATTGAATCAAGGGAAAAAAAGCCGGGGTCAGTTCACAGAAAAGAAGGAATAAATTTAACCAGTCAATTGGGAAACAAAAATTTAGATGTCTATGTCACCCTCAAGCTTGCGGGGGGGGGGCTCGAGCCCACTCACCGAGAAAAAGAAAAAAAGCAAGATGCCCTGCAGGGAACGCACAAATTCAGGGATGAATAGAGAGGCCAGCGGTCAGCTGAGGGGAAAGGGCAGAAAGAGGCACGCAAAGGGTACGAGGACAAAAACGGAAGAGAGGAAAGTGCAGAGGAACAGGCACAGAAGTGGCAAGAAACACGAAAACTGCCCTCCTGGCCCCAGGAAGGGAAAAACCAACTGTCTCTCCTACAAAATTGTCCGGGCCACGCAAAATGAACCAAAAGTGAGGGTTATCGCAAGAAATAAAAACGGGCCTGAAAGTCGTGGATGGTAAAAAGAAGAAAATGTCAAATTGGAGAGGAAGAAGGCGACGGAAATGAAAAAAAAAAAAAAAAAATTGGGGACCTTGTCTCGAATCAAAACCGCCTTGAGTGGCTTTGCAAACAAATGGAAAAAAGAGGAGATTGTCTCAAACTCAACTGGGAAACAAGCGGGCAAAGAGCCCCTGGGAAAGATATGCACAGAGGGCTAACACTAGTTCTCTAAAAAGTAGACGGATGAGGGGGGCGAAAAAAGGAACGTGGAGGAGAGGAAAAAATAATCGGGGTAGAAGAAGAAAGTTGCTGTTCACCCCAGCCCCCAGCAGACACAGGGACTCCGAAAAACCATCTAAACAGAGGGGGCCCTGCACGACGTGTGAAGCAATTGGTTACGGGGGAACAACCAAGGGGGGATATTTCGGTTGAAAGGAGAGGGGACCGCGGGCAATGATAGAAAAACGTCAACCTAAAACCTCACCACAAAAAGGGAGTGGAGGTAATAACGTTTGCGGGAAGGGAAAAAAAGACGTATCATTAACCCTCGCACAAAGGGAAAATCTTACCACCCTACCCGTATGCTCCAAGCCCCTGAACTCACAAGGGAAGGGAGAGGACTGCCCGCGCTATAAAATCTGAGGGAATTGCAAGGACACGGGGAATCTGCGCCCTCCTCAATCTCGCTGAACACGAAAGTGAAAGACCGGGACCTTTTTCAAAGAAAAACGGAAGGGGGGAATGGGGGCAAGCAGGGAAAAAATTCAGGGAAAAAAAAAAAAGGAAGGGATTGATAGGAAGTATTGAAATTGCCTGGTAAATGGCGCTCCAGGGGAAAAGGACAAAGAATTTCTATCAAGGTAAGAAGGCAACGGTTAATGGGGGAAAATCAAAGCTGATCCTTTAACTAAGGGGGTTAGTGGGGAAGTACCATGCATCCCCCTCTAAGGGGGGTTACTAAAGGGAAAAAAAAAGAAAGCAAGAAAAATCCCTACCGCGGGAAGGGGGGAAAAGTCACCCCGGAAGATCGTGAAACTGAGGGGGGGCTCTAACATTTGGGGGAATTATTGGGTCTAGAAAGTGCTTTATGCTCTTTGAATGGTTGGAAAAAGAAGAAGTACCACAAGTGGGGGACCGAAGTATGGCAAAAAGTCGCCTGAGAACTTGGGTACTAAGGAAGCCGTCTACCTTGCCGTCTAAAAGGGTAGAAAGCTATGAAAGAAAGTCTGGTGGGGGAGGGGGATGCGCGGACTACTACAACTTCAAAAGGGTAGAAAAAGGGTCTATCTCCCAGGCGAATCCATAAGAGTTCTTTACGGCCTGCGACGGGGGGGAACGAAACAGGAAAGGGCGCGAGATGACGGAAAAAAAAATCAAAGGTGGTCTTGGCAACGCCAGGGGAAGGGGACTCTTTACCCGTCCCGATCAACAGAGCCGCGAGGAAATGAAAACGGGAAGAGGAAAAAGAAGTTACGTGGGTCCGGCACTGTCGCGCCTCAAAAAAGGGGGAACAAGGAGTTCCTCCGGGGAGACATGGTCGCTCCAAAACGTTGAGGGAAGAGAAAATGGATACTAAAGGATGCAAAAAGAGACTTGGGGGGGACTTTGCGGAAAAAAAAAAGAGAAGATGTCACTGGGGGTGGATCAGTAAGCTATACTCGGGCTGCCAACTGGGGATGGGTCACAGAACAGGGAAAAGGGAGGAGGATTACTCCATGTCCGGGGAATACCTCTAAAAAGAATAACCTGTGCCTGAGTCGAAGTGAGTGCTGGGGAGGTTCTGAAAAAATCTGAGGAAGAAAAAAAAAAAAAGCAAAGCACCGCTCTGAGGGAGGTTGAAACACGAAAAAAAAAAAGGATAAGCGTAAAAATCATGACCTCGCCTCTCTTGAGAAATGGGAGGGGCTCTGGGGGGGAACAGAAATCAGGCGAAGAGTCGCTTGAGAAGGAAAGACGATAAGATGAAAAAGAAGAATTGGGGGTCCTGATATGGATACTCCTCGAGGAAGAAGAGAACCTTTTGAATCAGTGCAGAACATTCATTTGAGTCACCTGCCACTCTCACGGACACGTAGGGGAAAGATAGAGATTCAAAAAGGGGAGAAGCGATTGGACAGAACAGTTTTCATACAAATAGCTGCAAAAGAAAAATGGAAACACCATCCGAGCACATGGAATATCCATATCAGAAAGCTTGAGGGGAACATTAAACCACGAGAAAATATTTTTGGGAAGACTGGATCAAAAGCGCCTAATGCGACAACGGGCCTTCGGAAGATTGTCACCATATTAGGCAAGGAAAATAGAGAGCGAGGAGAACCGACAACCGATACTTATGAAATAATTTTGGTTCGCGTGGGGGAAGAACATGGGGCCACTTCAACTATAGCCGAACGAGGGAGTAAGGGGGACACCCTGGGGTATTTTCGTGAGAAACAGAAAAAGTACCTCCCAAAAAAAAGCAAAAAAGTCGAAGCAGAGAAGGCTAGTTAGTGTTGAGGAAAAAGTTTTTGCAAATGCCAGGGGGAAAGAAGAGGTGAAAACCTTACTGAGCTTAACAGCAGCAGTTCGCAGCCAGAAAAATGAATGAAAAAACTAATAACTGACTATAAAAGGAAAAAAGGCCAGAGGGCATCAAAGACAAGAAGGGAAAAAAAGGAAGATCGTAGCTCGACCATCTCAGAACAAAACCAACAACCAAAACGCATGAAAAATCGACTAAACAAGGGGAGAAAAAAGGCATAGGTTAAAAATTCCAAAAGGGGAGAAAATCCGCCATAAAGGAGAGAAGGGGGGGCAAGGATTCTCCTCGCGGCGGTGGGGGGGAGTCGAATGGGAAAGGCAGAGCCGTCGTAGCGCACAGACAACAGGGCTGAATAAAGGGACTCTCACCTCTGGGAAAGGTTGGGACAAAAGTCTCGAGGGGGGAAGGAACAGGTTTCATTGCAACGCCTGGATAACCAATGTGGATATAAAGATGGAGTGTGTTTGGGGAAAAACAAAACAAATCCAACCGACGAGTCATGGGAAATATCAGGCTGACATCAAAACAGGGAGGGCCACCAGTCAGCTCACAAGGGCTGGACTTCCCCCAAAGCAAGTAGGTCTGCCTAGCGTAAAGTGCATACTTATGCCCAAAAAGTTAAGGGAATAAACAAGCAAAAGATCAAGAAGTGGTCTAGATTGGAAATATGAAAAAGGAAAGTTTTTCCCAAAGTGAAGGATTCACGGGGGGTCAGAGAGACCAGGTATGAAGAACAGTGACGGGGGGAAAGGGGGGGAAAAAAAAAGGGCGCTGTGGGAAGTTGAGAAGGGGGGGGGAGGGGATTTCTGTCATGGGAAGCAAAGAAAAAAATCCAATATTCAAAGGAGGAAGGAAAGGAAAAAAATGGACCCCGAAAGGGAGGAGACTTCTTGGATCTCACGCAAAAACAATCTCTCCAACCTCCAGCCCGCTAGCCAGACCGGAGACACAAGATGGGAGGCCAAAAACCCCCCCCCCACGTCAAGGAGTCCTCAGAGAGGGGACAGGAGGGCCTTCTTTTGGAGAGGGAGGAGAAAATAAGAAAAAATCTTCAAGGCAGGAGGGGCAGAACAATTCCTCCAGATTGCCCTGGGAGGAAAAAAAGACTAGCCAGAGGAAGGGGAAGATCGCCGCGGAAGGAAAGGAGAGATAAACCATGTGTGGTAATGTTTGGGGGAAGGTGCGTGAATGATAGTCGCGAAAAGAAGGGTGAAAAAAAAACCTCCGCAAAGAAAGGGAAAAACAGGGTGAGGTAGACTTTTGGTCAGATCATTGAAGCAATGAACAAAAAAAACAGGATATCACCTGGATGTGAAAAAAAAAAAACTTCTGCACAAGATTCTTGAAATTGCAGGGACCGATGGGGGAAGGGGGGGAGGTCCCTGGGAGGGAGAGGCTGGGAAAAAATACGAAAGGCGACATGTTCACGCAACTATAAAAATAAGCCGAAGCGCAACGGGAGACCCCGCAATGATAGAAAAAAACTGGGGAGACTAAAATCTTGTTTGGCTGGGAAGACTAGCCAGGGGCAGAGGCCCCATCGTAGTTTCCCAACCGGAGGGGGGAGAAATAGTTCACCCAAGAGAAAGGGGACAAAAATCACACAGAAATTTAAAAAGAAATATAGACACGGGAAACTAGGGAGTTCACGTGCAGCCAATTAGGGCATTCAAAAAATGTGTTGAAAAGAATCCACTTCCTCGAAAAAGTGGAATCAGGGGCATTTTGGAAATTTTTAGGAATACCAAAATAAAGGGCATTGCGGCACCCGAAACCTTTTTGGGAGAAGACAACGTTGCACCAAAGGGCAGTAGAGGGGCATGGCCACTTATGGGCGCCGGGGGAGTAACTCACTTTTGAAGAACGAGCGTGAGCATTCCGGGGACAGCCAAGGGGGAAAAAGGCCAAAAGCTCTTGGAAGGATTCCTGTAGAGAGGAATCGGAATTGTGCAGCTTGCTGATTGGAGTTGGGGGGGGTGTTCGGGGGGGGGGGGGGCGAGAATTGGCACTAATCCTCCTCAGACGTGAGCAAGAAGACCGTATAAATAATGAAGGAAATTGGGTAAGTTAAGCTAACATAACGGAAAAGGGGTCAGTCAAAAAAAGAAATTCCCGAACATGAAATAACTTTAAGATTATAAAGGTCCTTCTCTCATCACATCATGAAATAGACATCAGTAGAGAAGGTCACCAAAACGTCGAACAAAGAGTTTTGGATCTGTTTCCAAAGAGCTGACTTAAAAAGAATGGGAGGGAAATTCCGGCTAGAAACAACATGAAAAGGGAGGATAAGAGATTTCTGAAAATCTCAGGCTAGTTCGAAGCTAAGAAAAACTGTCAGGTTTAGCGGAAGAGGGGGGGGGGATATATTATGCAAATGGGAAAAAAAGGTGGAGGGAACGGACGGCACACTCGGTCTAACTGTGCCGGAGGCCAAAAGGGAAGAAATTTTAGGGGAAAAAAAGGGCTTCTTTATTTTCATGAACGAATTTGCGCAGTCCATAAAATTATTACGGGAGGAGTTCGAAAGGAGGGAAGCCTGCGCGGCCCAGAGAAAAAGACGAAAGCCCCTAACCCCCAGAAAGGATGCCTCGAAGAACGCAAAAAAAAATTCAAGGAGAGCAGCAGAAACGGGGGATTGCAAGAAAAGGGGAAAGGCTATATCGGGGGGAAAAAAAAATAAAGCAGCGTAACGGTGAAATCAAGAGAGAAAAGGTTCGGGAGAATCTCACAAGAGTGAAAAAAAAATGAATGCCTGTCCTTGAGATAAAAGAAACTAAAATTTGACGGCGCAGGGGACCAGGAGCAGGTTAGAGGCAAGAAATCAAGAGGACACTTATCAAGTAGGTATGTTTACATTCAACCCTGAATCCTGCGAAGCACGGGGAAAGCACAGTGCAACAACACAAAAAGGGGGACGTTTCTTCAAGGACCCAAAAAAGAGATCTGTGTGATGGGGGAGTGTTTGGAAAAATTGGAATATGCTTCATCTGCTAAACCTGGGTGGGGGTGAAAAAGGGCTACGCTGCCAGAAAGAAGGGAAGATATAGTCCAACAGCTTAGAAAACAAGATCGCTACAACGGGGCAAAAAAAAACGGCAAACGGCGTACAACGTCAGGGGCCTTCAAAAGGATTGCACCCAAGAAAAGACTGGGGATCCGCCCAGCTCCCTAGTGTAAGAACAACAGGCTCCAGAGGTGATTGGGGAAGGAAAGGACTACGCGTGGGGGAAAAGCAGTTTACGCAAAACGCGATCCAAGAAAGCGGTGCGGGCCAGGGAGGGTGGAAATCAGTGAAAAGGAGTCCAACTCACAACGGTCGTGGAAAAGAAAGGTGTCTCGGGGCGAGAGGATCAGTTTCAAGAGACCATCGCAAAAAAAAAAAAAAAAAAAAAACCCAAACAAAAAAACACAAAAAAACAAAAACAAACAAAACCCCCCACACCTTAGAGAATCGCCCTACCTTGCAGATCTGGGGAACCAAACAGCTGGAAGAGCGAGAAAAAAAAAATTTATGTCTCCTGAAGAGAAAGTGGCCCATCTTCTGGGGTTGCAGCCCGGCGGCAGACGGAGATGGGAAAAAAAAACGCAGTCTGAAAGAAGAGGACTTTCAACGAAGTCAGACAGGGACGAACATTCAGTCGAGCAAAGGGAATGGAGCCGGCCCGGTTGGGGGGGGAGGGTGGTAAGGCGCTGAAAAAGGGAGGGGGAATGAGCAGGCCATCGAAATGCAAATTGGTGGAATTGCCCGCCGAGGTAACTTGAATACCGGGTGAGTGAATGGGGAAAAACGCAGGACAAAAGGTCCGTGGGCAAACAGAGGCCTCAAAAAACAAAGATTGGGGAACTGTTTTAAAAATGCTAGGACCGGGGGGGTAGACCTATAGGGTGGGAACTGCTTGCACTTGGACGTGGGGGCTAGGCTAATGAAGAAAAGGGTGAGGGGACTGTGGGTATCGCTATCAACGGGGGGTTTTCAAGGAAAGACTACAAAAGGAGCACGAAAAAGGTTGGTGGAAAGACTAAAAGCGCAGAGAGGGGGAAAGGTGCTCAGCAGGAAATGATATCTCAAAAATAAAAACAATGAGGCGGCTGGTTGCAATGGGGGAGGAGGAAAACGCAATTGCAATAACCTAGAAAAAAGGGGAGAGCAGAGGCCCAGAAGAAAAACAAGAGGGAAGATGAAAAAACTGGTTGGTCAAGAAAATGGCAAACGCCCGAAGAATCCTGCGTCGGCAGGGGGGGGGGGGTCGATAGCCAAGGGGCTGATGAAAAAGGGAGGTCAAAAGAAGAGGAGGCGACAAACCAGTCAAAGGGTATGGGGGGAAGGGGGGGGCACTGGGAGGCAAAGAAAGGTGAAAGGGGCGAGGGGGGAGTCTGGCGTCTTGCATTGGGTCGCAACAGAAGGAACCTTTGAGGGGGAAAAAATCGCGCGAAAGATGCCTTGCAATCGAAGGGGGGGGGGGGGGGGGGGGGGGGGGGGGGGGGGGGGGGGGGGGGGGGGGGGGGGGGGGGGGGGGGGGGGGGGGGGGGGGGGGGGGGGGGGGGGGGGGGGGGGGGGGGGGGGGGGGGGGGGGGGGGGGGGGGGGGGGGGGGGGGGGGGGGGAGGGGGGGGGGGGGGGGGGGGGGGGGGGGGGGGGGGGGCGGGGGGGGGGGGGGGGGGGGGGGGGGGGGGGGGGGGGGGGGGGGGGGGGGGGGGGGGGGGGGTGCCTTGCTGAAAGAAGAAATGAAAAAAACCAATTTGGGTATCATGGGGTAATCAAGGGGGGGAAGAAAAAAACCCAGCGCGTCCAACACGAAAGTCACGAACTTATTACCTCCAACGTAAGTCTAAAGATGCCAGAGCGCCCCTTCGAGTATGCCTTGAAGAGGGTAAAGAAAAAACTACACAAAAGAGGAGGAAAACGGAGTGCTTGAGAACAGCAAGACCACTAAATATCTAAATCTTAAGGCGGTGGCTCGAAAAAAAGGGGTCTGTCCGTAAAGAGGAAGAAAGACGAAAATCAAGAGAGAAGGAAGAACAGTATTGAAAAATGAAATCAGGAATCCAATTGAGAGAATTCCCCGAGAGGGGAATTAGAGGGATAAATGCACGGTGCCAGAGAGGTATGCAGTTGCCAATCAGCGTCAATCATGGGTCCGTGGGAAAAAAAGGAGGTAGGAGAAAATAGGGGATGCAAGTCATAGGATGATCTCTATTGGGCAGCGGGGGGAGAGGGCCTCTTTGGGCAACCGGCGAAGAAAAGGGGTGTCCATAAAATGAACGCCTCAGGGGGGGGAAGAAAGTCATCCTGAGAGGAGTTTTTTGCTCAGTCAAGCACTTCCTTTCTCGCGGCAGTTGAAGGGGAAGAGGTACAGAGGGATTAAAATCTAAGGAGGCGAAGCCAGAGAGAAACGAGGAGGGTGGGAACAAAGGGGGGGTTCAGAGCACTTCCAGATAGAAGAGGGAGTGGAAGGGTCCTTCTGTCCAGAGGCAGAAAAGCAAGAATGAAAGCATAACAGAGAAAGAGGGGAAGGGTTTGTTTTGGGTTCCGGGGGGATGTATGGCCTGGCCAGGGGGTAATAAATGAGCTGACCAGCGGAAAAGTCAGACAAGCCGAGATTTGGGGGGGAAGGAATAGACTAACTACTGGCGCCACGCATCTCCGGAGAAAAAAAAAAAAAAAAAAAAAACAGAGATGCAAGCAAAGAGGGGAAGGGGTGGGAGGGCTATCCAATTCGGGACCGAAGAACGGTCGTAAACAAGTGGGACATAACGAGTCCAAAGTGGGGGGGGAAAAGTCTAGAGCCGAACAATTGCTAGGAGAAAAGTAGGATTGATGCAGAGGGGGGACACACCTATTCCAGGTTCAGAGAGACAGAAGAGGGCAGATCACTTGCGGAAACTAAAAAAACTGGCAATCTCGCAAGGGCAAATTTGGGAAAAAAAAATGCTAAAAGAACTCTTTTGAGATGGGGAGCCGCCTGGATATAACCCATGGGGAGAGGAATGGGAAAACAGGGTTTTCGTTAGTCCAACACGCGGCAAAAGCCAAACTCGAAGGGCCAGGGAAAAACTGTCCAAAGGGGGGGAAAAACGGAGCGATAATAAAAAGCGCAAGGCGTAGAGGTCGCACCAAGGGAGGCAAGGGGAATACGTGTTGCAAATAAAGAGGGAAAGGGGACAAAAACAACGTGGGGAGAGCAAAAACCAAAGGCACAGTATCCATAAAGGGGGAAGGGATAGATCCCACTATTAGTGGGGTGTCCCAAGGTTCAGCAACAAAGGGGAAATAAGGAGAAACCAAAACGGTTATATGCATCACAAAAGGAAAACGTCGGGGGGAGGTGGGGAAGGCCGCTGGTTTTTGGGAAGGATAACTGTGGAGGGGGCCAACTGGCAAAAAAAGGGGGGGAAAAAGGGCAGAGGCAAAACAAGATTCAAAGGAGGTACTGGGAAAATTCGTTGCCAGGTGGCGGGATTGCACTATTTATAGGGGGAATAAAAAACTGATCGGAAACAGAACCCAGGAGCCATGCCGGCTATCAAGTAAATTCGGGGAATGTGTTCAACAAAGTGAATCACAAAAACGGAGAGTTGAAACATGGCAGGAATGAGGTGTCCTCAAGGCGAGAGAGAAGCTAAAAGATCGGAGGATGGCAATTCCATTCATATGGAAAAAAATCAGAAGACGAGAAAGAGGAGGGGGGGGGGGAAAGAATCCCTCCGGGAGAGGAATAAGGACAAGGCTTTTGTGTTAGACGTCGGGATGTGGAGGATGGGTTCATCGTTAAGGGGATTAGAGAAAAAAATATTGATATTATCCAAAAAGAAGGGTTATTGAAAGGAAAAGGGGACATATTCAAGATCAACGGTCAGCCCGGAAAAATGTAATGAATCCCCTGGGTTCAAAAAGAAAAAATGCTGACAGAATAAAAATTTCAAACATTAAAAACCCCCAATTGTGATGGTAGGTAGAAAAGGGGGGGTTAGGGATCGGGCTGGACAGATGCCACGCCACCCTAGAGAATAATAGAATAAAAAGATAAAGGGATCGTGGGCTAAAAAAGGCAAAAGGATATCCATGAAAGGGGAGATGATGGTGGCATATCTAGCCCCAGGAAAGAGGATCGTATTTTTTCCCAAAAATGCTTTAGCAGGAGGCCAATTTTGGCAGCCTGAAATAAGGTCCAGGCAGCAAGGAGCGAGCGCACGTGAAAACAGAGGGAGGGGATTCGGGGGAAGCAAATTATTGGTAGGCAACAAAGGGTGAAAGAGTGAACACGACGTCGCGCAAAGGGGGGGAGGGGTGATATTGGAGGGAGGGCTAGGGCAGGTCATTCAACGGGAATTGGGGGAAGAGGATACAGGGCGAGCAAACGGGTGACGGGTGCCCACTAAGGGAGCCTTGGACGACAAAAGAAGGGATAAGTTAGAGAAGGTCTCGGTAGTGCAACATCGCGCAAAAAAAAAGGGACGGGGACTCGTCTGTAGAGGGGGGGGTAAAGATGGCGATGTAAAATCTGAGGGGTTTCGGTGAATGGGGTGAGCCCGAGTGAGAGGGAAAAGCAGAAAAGTTATCGAAACGACAGGAGGGGGGGAGGGGGAAAACGTTAGGGGAAATAGAAAGGCCTACCATGCCTTGAACAAGAAGGGAAACAGGGGGATCAAGGGGAGAAAAGAACACGGGAACGAATTCAGGGCGCACGACATAAATATCATCAGAAGGGAAGAAAAACATCAGAGCCCTGCAAAGGGGGAAAGGGTACGAATTCAAGGGGGAACTTAATTTGATTTTTTCGATGGGGAAATCTAACAACAACAACATGGGGTGGGAAAGGGAAAATCAATCTCAGCGAGGAAGGGAGAATAAATTGTTTTGCAAGGTGGACCAGTAGGTTTTGTATGGATGAGAAGAGGAAGATGAGAGAAAACGAAAAAAGGGTCTACAAAACGTTGCAACTGGAAGAGGGGGGAGAACCCTGGAAGTGTGCAAGAATTATTAAAGGCAAGGGGAGAGGGGGGGGGTGAACTCCAAAGTTGGCCCCAGAGAGAGGGAGAGGTGGCTCGGAAAAAGCAAAGGCTGTCCTTAGACACTCCAAAACACAAAAAACTCCAGCCGCCCGAAACCCCCCGGGGAATAGCAATGGCACTCACAAGGGGGTTCGCCGATTCACGGGAAAAGAGGGGATGGGGAGGGGGGCAACGATCTGCTCAAGATCTCACTAGACAAAGTGAGGAGAAATTTCGCACACAGAGTGGAAAGAAAGCAGGGGACATACAGCTCTGGCCGAGCAAAAGGAAGTCCCAATTGACCCTGCCCTGCGGTAAAAAGGAGAAAGGCACCGGACCTGATATTGATGTATGTAACCACTGGAGAGAAAAACTAAGGGGAAAAACAGCTTCCAAGAAGGGAAAACTAACATCCAAGCTCCTGAGACGTGTCTAACTCCTGAAAGTGAAGGTGGTATGTGGCTGTGGGCATCAAAGGGGGAACATCCATCCAGTCCAGGGTTGAAAACTACGCGGTCACTGGGGGGAGGATATTAATGTACCCCGACGTAAAAAAGGCTAACCAGTTAAGGGGACCTGGGGATCGGACTGACAGCGATCCCTTGCCCACGCGGGGCGGGTAGCGGATAGGCGTGCCCAGCGGACGGGAGGGGCAGCAAAGGGTCCCTCAAGAAAAATAAATAGTTTAGTTCCCGGTGCATACGACGTGTGGGAAAGGGGTCGTTGAACACGCCAAAGGGATATGGGAAGGAACGGGGGCCCGGACCGAAGTGTAAGACCTGAAGTTCTTACAAGAAACACTAGCGGGCTTTGAGGAAAGAAGCCAAGTTAGGGAGAAGTCTATCAGTCAAGAGGAAAGAAGCATTCGAACAAGTCAACAAAATTGGAAATAGGGCTCAACGCTCACTGCAGCGAGCCAAGGGACAGTCAAAAAGGGGGGGTCTGGGACAGGAGAAAGTCATCTTCTGGAATTGAACTGACCGGAGATCTGCCTGTTCAAGAAAGATCATGAACCTGCAAAAGAAAGCCCTGCAGGTTCAGAAAAAGAGGGATTGCAAGCGAAAACATTCAAAGGCAAGGGGGGGGAAAAGGGGTTGGTAGCCGGGAAGGGGTAGGTTCACTGCTCCACAGATGACACAATGCATACTAAGGAGGTTATGGCCAGCCATCGTCAGGGAGGGGGGCAAGTGTGATTGAGTGCAGAAATCCATCTACATGTTAGGCAAGAAAAAGCAAGCCCAAAACTCACACGCCCGGCACCCGAACTGGGGGAATATCACCGGTAGCTGCGGAGGGAAAGAAGAAGGCCACGAACATGGGAAACGTAGTGGATATAAAAGAAGAAGGGAAAAACTGGGGATGGCTCTGGAAGGGGGGGTAGCAATTTGTGGGAAGGGCTGATGAAAAAAGGGAGCCTCGCAGACAGGAAAAACATATAAAGCCTAGAAGAGAAGGTCTAATGGTATGAAGCATTGATGAAGAGAATGGACAGTCGAAGGCGGAAGTTTGATGGCGCGGGAGGGGAAAAAAAAAAAGGGGAATACTGATGAAACCTTTGTTGGGGAGAAACGGGGCAATTGAACACAAGAGGGACGAATGGGTTTTTCGCACAATTGACGCCGACGAGATCCTGACGGTCAACAGCCCCACTCCCTGGGGGGGGGGGGAGTGAATCAAAATTGCTCTGGAGTCTTACAAAGGGACCACGAAGAAGATGAGAAGGACACGGCATAATATCGAATAAAGGGCGAGGGGCATGGGCGCGCTCAAAGACTTTGCAAAGAGGGATACGGATCGGTCGCTGGGGGGACGCTCCCGAAGAATTTCTGCAAGAGTATGGTCTCGCTAAAAGAAGAAAACTCCGGGGAAATCGCATGGCCTGGGCTGGAAAAAACCACGAAAATAACGGGGCGGAAGGAAGGGGAAGCATATCTGCGGGACGAACAAGCGAAAAAAGTAATGTTCGTCCATGGAGGTAGGAAAAACCGGCCATAAAGAGACACGGAAGGAACCCTCTCGCGCAGATTCGATGGGATGCTTAAAGGAGGGGAGGAGGACTGGGGAACAGAACGAACTCCAACCCGGCAGGGGTGATCTGAAAGAGAGGGAAAAAGAGAAGGCGGTAAAACGCTGCACTCGGTGGGCTAAAAAGGGATACTCAAAATGGACATGCCGAAAAGAACAAAGATCTTGAAGATCAGTATGAGCAAAAATACTAGTCCTTGACTCCGTCCGGAAGGAGGGGGAAGGGGGAAATGCTCGGGTGGACCAGAGAGCGCTATGGAAAAAAAAAAGGGCGGCTCAGGACATATTGAATCAAGAGGGGGCTAGAAAAAACAAACGGATGAGAGAAGAGAGAAAGGAAAGGTCATGAGCAAAAAAAGAGTTCCCAATCTGGGGCAGAAGACTGGGGGGGCAATCGCAAAAAATGGGAGGGATCCCATTAAGGGGAGGGGATTCGGGACTGAATTGATTCATCCTGAGATATGCAGAAAATAAAGGGGGGAGAACCCTCTTGCGCCAGGTGGAAGTTTTAAAGGACAGAGTATGACCAGTCACCGAGTAAAAAAGAGGGAACAGGAGGCCGAAACAAAACGATTAATAAGAGTCGAGGACGTGTGCACGCTGTTCTTCCAGCCACTGGAGAAGGAAAAAAAAAAGGCAACCCTTTTGTAGGGGAAAAAAAAAGGAGGGTTGGAGCAGACATCATCAAGGAAATTAACATACAAAGAGAGAATAGGACACCGGTAAGAGGTATGGGGGAAAACGTCAGGGAGGGAGAGAAGGGGGAAAAAAACATTACTATTGAAGGAACCAACGCTCTTAAAAGAGAAGGAGATGGCCAGGGGGGACTTAAGGAAGTAATTCTCAACATAAGAGGACCGTCGGGAAGCCAAAAAACAAAAGAGCGGGATTGCAAGCATCTGGGAAAGAAAATGTCAAGGATCTCCCGAGGGGCACGGCCCATATCCGAAAAAAAAATGGAGCGAAAGGGAAGAAAAGACCGAATTCCATAGGTGGGAACTTCTGAAAAACCAAGGTCGCAAAAGCTAGGGGGGTGCCATAGTTGGGTCCTATGAAGCCTAGCGGCAGTTGGATCAGACGAAAAAAAAGGGTGCGTTATACGAAAAAAAGAAAAGGTATCTCGCCGGCAAAAGGGGTTTCGGAAACCAAAAAGGCGCCAGAGGAAAATCTTGGTAGGGGATAATGGGACCAAAGGGGAGAAGCCATTGTTTCCGGATGGGCACCAAAAGGGGGGAGGGGTTGTCCCGAACACAAAAAAAGCAAAAACCGCCTCGAGGGCTGTAAGAACCAAAAGATCATAAAAAACGGCCCGGTCAGCGTAGCAGAAAAAAAGGAGGGCAAGCCAGCGATGATGGAATTCCTTGGACATCGCAAGTGATGTCGATACCACAACAGGAAGAGCCATAAAGAAGGAAGACCACTAACGGAACAATCTATCATCGTGGGAGAAAAAAAATTTGAATAGCAGCAGAAGGGTGAGGGCGTGTGAGGAAGATTGGGGGGGGGGAAGGTTAAGGTATGTGCCCTGGGGACAGGAATCAGAGGGGTTCAAGGAGGTAAAAGAAGGGAAGTCTAACGTTGCACCAGGAAGCAAAATATGAAAGACAGAAATCCCCACAGGGTGGGAAGCGACCGCATCAATGTCGATCAACATAAAAGGAAGAGACGAAAATGTTCGCTCAAGAAGGAAAAAAAAAAAAAGGGAGCAGTGCCCCTTCTTTGGGGGGCAAAGAGAGATAAGCGCAAGTGAAACGGCTGTGAAACACGCGCGAAGGGCAAAAAGAGAAATGGGAGAGAAAGAAAAAGTGGGGAAGAGAACAAATATTGCAAGGGGGGGGAAGGTTGAGGAAAGTTTGGCGATGGGGTCAAAATGATTATTCTAGAAAAAAGAATAGGTTTTTGGGGGACAAACTCCAAAAAAAAAGAGAGGGGGTGGGGGTAGACTTGGAGAAACGAGTTCAGAGCACGGCTTGAAAGGAAAGAAGAACCGGCGTGTTCCTGAGAGAAGAAAGAAAGAATAGAGGGCCATTGGGGGAAAATCCCTGAAAAAAGATTGAAGTGTGGCTTCCCTGTATTGGACTTGAGGGGGAAAAAGCACAAGCGGCTGGGCACAACTAGGGGAAAGTCCATAGCAGATGTGTTGGTGTCGGAGAACTGATATCCATTCCAAAAACTTGGAAAAACTCTTGGGACGAGGGGGGGGAAAAAAAAGAGAGACAACAGGCGCGCGCATAGGTTTTCCCAAACCCGAGAATAGCATAAAAGTCAAGGTGCAAGCCACATCAAGGCGAGCACAAAAAAAAAAACAAGTTAAACGAGGAGGTTCGGCACGGGGGGGGGGGGGGACGAAAATTTAGGGCAGGAGCAGAGGGAAGAGATAGGGGGGTCCATCCACGAAGAAAGCTTCAAGGGAAGGGGGATCATTCTTGGGACCGCTACCGAGGGTGGGGCCAAAGGGGGGTCCATTTTCGCCGTAAGAGTACAGGGCGGTTTTTTCGGCAAGCAAAAGGGCCGCCATTGCAAACTGCAAAACCTGTGCGCCAGGAATGACGAGATTGTATAGAGGAGGGGGAAAAAGACCAAACGCAGCTCGGGGTAGGGGACGCGGCGAAAGAAAGCGGAAAGAGAAGAAATCGCCAATTGGTTGGGGGAATTGCGAGGCATCTTAGGGGGGTGCGGGGGGACGGAGGTTTGAGCGGAGTGCAGCCCGCTTTGAGCAAATGAATCGACCGTCGAAAAGATCTGGGGGGGGAAAAAAGAAAAGTGCCATTCGAAAGAAGAGAAAATTCTTTGAACCTCAGAAAATAACAACTGAAACCAGGACGCAGGAACCAAGAAAGATAAGACAAGCCCATAGCACCCAGCCATGGGAGACAAAATCGATCACCACAGGTGATTACGGTGACTAAAGGTCGCTGAAGGATGAGGGTTAAGGAAAAAAGACTCGGGGAAAGAAAAAAAAATGGGGGAGGAAAATATATATATTTCAGGCGAAAACCTACATTGGGGACGTAAGAACTGTTTGCCGGTCTTACAGGGGGGGGGAGGGGGATGATGATTACTGGGGGGGGGGGGGGAGAGGTCCCAGGCATCCGTGCCCCGTCGGTCATGGGGTTAAAAAGGGGAGAGTTTTTCTAATGAAGAAAAAAGGGGAAAGTTGGGTAGGGAAAACGCAAAGTTGAAGAAAGGAAAACTTTTCGAAAGGCAGGAACTGAAATCCACTCACTTAGTCACCCTCCAAACGCCAAAGAAAGGAAAAAAAAAAAAACAAGATGAACAAACTCGCAAGTTGCGAAACACGGAAAGAAGGTAGAAGAAAGGCCCAGAACGGTAAATGCTAAGAGCGAAACACCTAGGGATCACGATAGCTTTCAAGGGAGGAAAAGGAAACGCGCCAAGAGTGCAATGAAGAAAAAGAGAAAGAGAAAAAAATGCCGCTAACACCGCCAGGGGTCTACCAAAAGGGCTGGCGCATTTGACAAATGCCCAATGAGCAATATAATTCAGGAAAAAATGGGGAAGGAAAACTCGATTGAAAACACCTGGAAAATGCAGAAGAAGAAATTAATTTGAAGGGGAAAATGGGAAACGAAAATCAAAAAGGGAAAAAGCACTCAATTTCTCGTCCTTGATGTGGAGGGTGGGGCAAAAAAGGACGATTCTCTGCCCTCACCGCCAAAGGGGGGGGGGGTGGGAATAAGCCTGTACCGCGCGGGGGCTAGAGATGGAAAAAACCTCTTCGTAACAAGGCAAAAAGTAAATGGGATATCCCGTTGAGCAAACACGTCCCAGGGTGGCATTAAAGTATGGAGGGTGTGCCAGCCGCCCTGGTGGGGACGGGGGGACAACAGCTCCCTACAACCAACATGAAAGTAACATCGGGGGGTTGGGAAGGGAAGGATTAGTGTGCAGCTTTTTCAACGTGGAAAGGAAAAAGGGGGAATTTAACGTTGTGACGCGGTGCACTGAAGGAAAGAAGGAATCAGGGAACACGTCTAACGGCCACCACAGGGGAATGGAGACTATCCGGGGTTGAAGGGGAGAGAAGGCCAGACCATCGCCACACGATCGAAAGAAGAAAAAAAAGCTTGCGATCCCTCTAAGATCACGGCTGACAGGAAACTTTGAATCGGGGGTCGCGCTCAAGGGCAAAAATCTGGAACCAACCCGCCGAGTCTGGACGCTTCGGACCAGATGAAAAAGACAAACTCTTTTTTCTCAAGAAAAACAAAAAAAAAACTGTACACGTTCCGAGAGTTGCAGGAGAACCAGACGCAACGGGGGAAAGAATGGAGGAGAGACCGCTGGCTGGTCTGGAAGAAAAAAACAGTGCGTGCAGATCAGCAAAAGAATAACTTTCTGGAAAACGGATGGGGCCCGCCATCGGGGTCACAGGAAGGAAAGAAACGGGTAGTGAGGTGCCGGAGGCAGAAAAGAAAAAAAAGTACAGTAATGGGACCTACTGCAAAAAGGAAAGGGAAAACACCATCACCGCGTCCAAGACGGTGGGAGGCCCGTTAGCTGCGAGGAAGGAACTGCTTGGGGGGGAGTCGAGGGAAAGGAGGGCTATTGACTAGATCCAAAAAGAAGAAAAAAAAACGGGGACGTGGGTGTGGGCAGAACACGGGGGTTGACCGGAGAAACGAAGCTTGAAAAGAAAAAAAACTTGGGGGAAACTAACCATCTAACGCGCGCTGCGCCGTCTCACGGTAGGAAGAAAGGAGTAGAAATTCAATTACGAGGCGAAACCTGGGATGGGGAGCAGGCTAAAGAACGAAACAACTGCAGAGAAATGGGGGGTTATCTCAGCGGCTAAGAAAGTGAAGTGAAAAAGGGGCCTAACAATGTGAAGGGCGCGAGGAAGAGGTCAACAGCACCCCTTGTTGTTGGGGGGAGGGGGAAAAAGAACAAGCAAGGAGATCTTTAAAAGACCTATCCACATATCCAAATGTCAAACCTAGGAGATAGAGGGAAAATGGCGAGGGAGAAAATGGCGCAGAAAAAAAAAAAAAACACAGCAACCAAAAAAACAAAACAAAAAAAAAAAAACAAAAAAAAAAAAAAAAAAAAAAAAAAAAAAAAAAAACAAAAAAAAAAGGGAACAAAAGAAAAAGAAAAACACAAGCAAAAAACAAACAAAAAAAAAAAAAAAAAAACCAAAAAACCCGACAGACCTATGTAACTAGGTGAGGAGACAAACACGCTTCACCGGGGAAAAAGGGGAGGGAGTGAGAATGGATCAACTATATAAGAAAGAGGGAGGTGATGCCGCCGAAGATTACGTGGCAGGGGGGGACAGGGGGGGGATATCAAATGGACCGAATCCCCAAAAACCTGGGCAGCTCAGTAAAAAAGAAGACCTACGAATTTTATTACCGAAGGAAAAGCAGGAAGAAAAAAATAACTTCCCTCTCGCTCCATCGATGGGGGAGGGGCAAGGGGTAAAAGTTAATGCCCGCATGGACAGGGAAAAAAAACAAACCTGAGAGGAGAGAGCATCGTGAAAAAAGTGTCAAGAGAAAGGGGGAAAAGAAAGAGAAAGAACGAAGCGTAAAAATCGCTCTCTGTCAAAAAAAAAGGAATGTACGATTGTCATATTCGCGCAGCGGGAGACGCTTGATCTCGTATGAAAGAAAGAGAGAGAAGGATAATCTTTCAGGCAGGGTAAGAAGGGGGGGATGAGTGGGGACTCCACTGGCCAGACATAGGCAAAGATATGCCAGCTTGCAAAGGATGGCTCAAGGAGATAAGGC
>Ga0179593_1571183_pt1 | contig 27766 bp, 40 predicted proteins | sample CZODoug2_1_08_16_FD_185931 | JGI IMG/M metagenome (GOLD analysis project Ga0179593, IMG submission 185931) | Vadose zone soil fungal communities from Angelo Coast Range Reserve, California, USA - CZODoug2_1_08_16fungal (PacBio error correction) | ecosystem: Environmental > Terrestrial > Soil >...
AACCCGTAGACGGGTCGGCGGCTGCACTCTTAAGAAAACATGAGGTCCATCCAGCCATGTGACGGGTGACAGACCTCCATTGTATAAGTAACAGGGCACCAAAAAAAAGAAAATACAAGAACCCTAAAAATTGTATAAGAGGTCTTGGCAGGGGTGAATCGCGGCCGTGCAAAAAGGGGGGGAAATGGAAGAGTCACAAGGGGGGACCGGTTAAACAAGGTAGAAACAGCAAAAACCCGGCTACTCCCATTCTAGGCGGGCGAGGGAATGTGGGGACGGGGGGCAGACGAAAAGGGTCAAACCGGATGCCGTGCTAATGTTCGGAAAAAATCAGGTAAGTAACGAAAAAACGGGTAAGAAGGGGGGTCCTCAAAATCATGAAACTTGTGGAAAGGGGAATTAGAAAAAACAAAACGAACAGCGTGCGGAAAGGGTGGAGAAAACTGGCATTCTCTTTGGTTGGGGGACCGCGGGGGCGCTTCTTTAATGGTATAATCAGTGTGGGGGAGCAAGTGGGGCACACGAGGGGGGAGAAGATAACAAAAAAACGGGTGTGCATTAATCCAAAGGAAAAATCTTGCAAAAAGTGACGAAATTTAAAGAGGAGGTACAACGGATCGTTGAAATCGTGGAAAAAAAGAACAAGTAAGTACGCCTGGGTCTTCAACACGCAGAACAACAACGTCGCGGAAGAAGGTGGTGAGGGGTACATTTCTAAAAACGGCTGCGCACTCTGGATTACAGAAGAAGAAAGGGTCAAGAAAAGCGAGTTGTGCCGGTGTAGACGTAAGGGGGGCGTCGAGTGGTGCTGGAAGAACGTGCATCTAGAGATGCGCAGGAGGAGTCAAAAAAAGGGGTGCAGGTAGTGAAGAAACACAAGCGGGGGTTCACCGTCCGGCGTCAAACCGGTCCTGGGTTTTTTGGCACGTCTTCAAGGCAATCCCCGAGGATTTTTAATGGAGCATAAGGGTTGCCAACCGACTCCACGGGAACTGGAAAGGAGGGAACCAGACAAAATGGCCAGTTCGGAAGCGCCACCCAACAAGGGGGTAACTCGGGACCGGGGAAAGAATGGACCTGGCCCGTTATCCAGTAGGCCGGCCTGTGTGGGGTTCGTGGTCGCGGCGGGTTCCCAACATCAAACGCCCAAACCGCTAGAGGAGAGAGTGGCGATACCGTTTGTGAAAAGGAGAGTAACCAACCCTCATTTGTATCTTGAGAAGGGTCCAAGTGGCAGAAAAAACGCGAAACTGAAACATCCGCGAAGTCGAGGGAATTGGTCATCCAAAAAGGGCAGTCTGGAGGAAGGAACATTATTGTTTTATCAGGCTGGGCGGAACCGGGAGGGTTCTTGAGCCTGGGCGCCGTGCATGCCAGCCGTCAAGGGACGAGCAGCCCCCGAAGAGGAGGAGGGAACACCCTAGTCCCTTCCTCTAACGTGCACCGCGGGGGGAAAGAAAATTGTGTGTCAAGAGTTTTTTGGTGTGTGGGGGGGGTGTGGGGTGAGTGATAAGAGGAAAAAAAAAATCTGGCGTGAAAAAGCTATCTCCTACGAGGTTGCAGGGTTTCAAAAAACCTATTGGAAAAAACATCTTCAAAAAATTCGGAATGTTTTTGGGTTTTGGAGGCACCATGAATGTCAGGGATTGTTGGGCCTCAGGGGGAGAGATTTTGCAAAGGATTTAGAAACGTCACGACAATGAACCCCTCTTCGGGGACCACTACATCAGAGGGGACCCATCGAAAAAGTCACCTTTGGGGGTGTGGGTTACTTGGAGGGATTCAATATAAAGGTGTAAAAAATAGATGGGTTGCCGGTAAAAGGGGAAGAACAGCAAGGGCTAAGAGCCGGAACTAAAAGAAGAAAAAAGGGTGGTTGGTTTACCGGGGCTGAGAATGTTGTAAGGGGCACTTTGAAAAGGTGTCAAGTTAGAGATTGAGGACAGGATTGTGTGGGGGGTGGGGAGTACTCTGTGTAAATAGGATACTGAAGTAAGAAACATGGAATAATTTAGGGGAAGAAGGAATGATTGTGGAAAGAGTTCATGCACAAACTTCTGGTGGTGTGAGAAAGGATTAAAGGGGTTGGGAACGGAACCAGGGGGGTTGGGCTGTCAAAAAACGGAAGGGGGGAGGGTAATTTGGCTTGTTTTTCGATGTCACCTGATTTGACAGCAAAGAAAAGAAAATTGCGTGGCGAAGAGGGGTATGGATTCGCTCGAAGGGCTTTATTTCTGTAACGGAGCGGGGGGGGGAAGAAAGGTAGGAGAAGAGGGTTGGGGGGGAAGGAGGGGGGGAGGTTTTCCGGGGGGGGGGGAAAAAAGGACGAAGGACCTTGGGGGAAAGAAGCGAAAGGCCCCAGGCAAGGGACCACGAAGGGAGAAAGGGGGGGGTCTTCTTGGAACGGAGAGGGCCTTAGGAACATTGCATCCCAAATCCGCACGGGAAGGTGTGGGGGGACAAGACACAGGAAAACGGAAATTGGAAGAGGGTGATTGAGAGGGGGGGGACTGGGTCAATATTGGAAGTCACGAGCAAGAAGAGGTCGGGTCCTCGGGGCGGGGAACTGTGGGAGTTAGGTCCAAAGGGGAAATAAGGAGAAAAAAAAACTATTTACTGTATAGGAGGGAACTTGGAAAGGTTCAAAAAACCGAAAAAGGCTAAAACAACAACAAATAAACAAAGACTGAGGAGTAACTATAAATAAAAAAAGGAATACTAATAACTTGGGGGGGTGGGGGGGGGCAAGGTCACAAGAAGTTAAAAAAGGTGGACCAAAAGTGGGGGAAAAAAAAACAGTACCCCCCAGAGGATCATTAACGAATGACAGAGTCAAGGGGGGAATAAAACAAAACACCTGGGAAAAAAAAAAAAATGTTCCGAAAAAATAAAAAGGAGACATTTCCCAAAATGTCGATGGGGGGGAAATGGATAGGTAAAAGAACCAAGAGGGGGGGGCTGCAAGAACCCAGCTGGGTAAAAAAAAACTAAATCATCATTTTGGAGACCACCTATCATTCGAAGGGGTTCTGGAGGGGGGATGAAAAACTGCACAACCTAGAAGGGCTAACTCCTAAACACATAAGACATCCATAACGAGAGGAAAAGCTAAAGAAAAGGAGAAAATTTAAGACGCAGAAAAAAGAAAAAATAAAGAATAAAAAGGAAAAAAAATGAAGGGGGATTATCGACAGGGAAATCTCGTTAATGTCTGTTTCGGCAAAGAGAAAGAGGGAAGGGGACTCTCCCAAAGGTCACCGAAGGGGGGGGGTACGCCAGCAACTATAAGAAGGTCCCCCGGCATTGGGTGAGACAAGGTCCCCAGATTCAGGGTCGCCCCAAAGAAAAGAAGCAAAGGGGGGACGACGTTGAAAAAAAAAAAAGTCAAAATAGTCCCCAGTAAAGCAATTACAACAGGACATCCTGAACGGAAGGGGGAGCAGAAGAAATGGGGAAAACCAGTAGAACAAGAAAATACACGAAAAGGAAGAAAAAAAGAAATCAGCGAAGAGGGATCCCATAACGGACTGATAAACAAGTGGAACGGACGGCAAGAAAAAAAAGAAATAGAAGGGCTGCCGACCGAAGATCCTAACAGGGACAGGAGAGGATGAAAAAAGAAAAAAAAACCCGTTTTAAACTAGCGAATTCCCAGAAGGACACACAAAACCCCAAACGGAATGGGTCGCTTCGTGCACTTCCTACTGTTTTGGGGAAACCAGGCTACAAAAACACAGACAACCAACAACATTGAGAAACAAAAGAAGAGGGAAAACTTGATCCACGTGTTCTACTAATCAGATCGGGGGGGGTGGCTTGTTTTAAAAAAAAAGACAAACCAGAATAAAAAAAGAACTGCTCCGGGGGGAATGCGAATGGGAAACAAACACGAATTTGCCCGTCAATCACAAAACTAAGCAACCAAAAAAATCTTGAACTTTCTAAAAAGAGAAAAAGGAGCAACCAATGGATGAAATCGTGTTGGGAAGACTCAAATCCTCTATCACCGCGGGAATCGGCTGGACGGTTGAATAAAAAGAAGCGGGAAAGGCCCTTGGCACCGGGGTTCCTCACCGCCAACGACCAGGTATTGGGGACCGACGCTGCTAACTTTACCGAGAGGACGTCAGACCAGAAAGCATGTACCCTACAACACCATGGAAGACTGGACACATGCTTTTCCAAATTTGTGGCCCTCCCCTGGGGGACTTGATGATCAAAATCAGGAAAAGAAACAATAGCCAGCAAACGCCCTGTAACCTAAACGGCAACAGGACTTGGGGGGAAAAAAAAAAAAAAAAAGGGTATCGGCTGGACAACAGCGAAAACAATTGACAGTCCAGAAGAACCAAGGGCAGCCAACACCCATTCATTTTTGGGCAACACCGGTTGTGGGGGGTTGCTCACTAATGGAAAGCTAGGTCAAACATCCCTTTTCTCAAAAAAACTGGGGGCCTTAAAGCCTTATTCCCTCAAACAAAGCTTGATGAATTAAAATTAAAAAATGAAGTCGGGGGATCGTTTAACACCGGCCAGACCTGACGCCTGTATTCGGGGCCCTGTGGGAAAAAAAAAAAAATGGTAAAATGCCAACTTTCAACTAGGAAAAACGGGACGCCGCCTCCAGAACTCTAGCCGACAAGCAAACAATTTGCCCGGCCGACGTGGGAGACAAAAAATTGCCACCGACGGGCACTTTTCCTCACAGCTATCGGGTACTTTGGAAAAGGGCCGGGTTCTGCTTTTCCCGTGGAAAGAGAAGAAACAGGGTACCTGCAAAAACAAAAGAGAACGCCCCGGGTTGTTCCCGGATGCGGCTTGCGCAACCACCAGGACGAAAATTTGAAGCGGGTGTGGACCCCCGTGTCGCGGTAAAACAATTACTCTCCCTCCCGAGTCCTCGAAGGAGGATAAGAACTTTAGGGGTGAAACTGGCCAACCACCCAAAGGAGGGTGACGAGGCCCAACGGACGCCCGGGAATACAGCGTCATTTCGGCTCAACATGTGGGCGGGGGGAACGCCCGAGCGGCCCTTCCAAACCGAAGCCCATAAAACAAAAAAAAAGGCTCCATTCGACTGGGTGTTGGGGGTTCACCATGTACCTCCACACGGAAGCCAGTTCCTCTGAAACCTGATTTTCACAGATTCAGGGGAGGCAAAAAAAATGTCATGTTTGGTCGGAAGAAAACGTCTCACGACTTCCCTAGACGGGCCGACTATTCTAATCAATGGACTAATGGTTATTTTGTTGGGCCGAAACTGGCTCTTGATAGGGAAGTCACCACAAACGAAGGTAGAAGGCCTTGACAACATCACAACTGGTCACAGGGTGGGTCGGCCGTGTTTTGCCCTTATAACAGCGGGAGCACAAGAAATCCTTTGGCGGGTCCCAATCACAAAGGGAACGGGGGGGCAGAAAGGGAAAAAAAGCAAACTCCACGACAAAAGGGAAAAAAAAGGGTAAAGCGGCTGCGAAAATGGAATTACTGCCAACGGGACCATTTTGCAAAGCGGCCACAACTACACACCCAAAGTCTTCAAGGGGAAATTTCGTGTGCCCAACCTCTTCCCCGGGGTCGTACTTCGGCGCGAGAGAGGATAGTTTTCAAAAGTGGACAAACACCAGGAGTGGGGGGCTACGTGGGGCTTCCGGAGGAGTTAGAGAAATCAAAAACGGGCACACACCGCCCGACGGGGCACAACTACCAATCGCACAATCGTCTCCTTGGCTCCAATGAACAGGGGGCTTTAAAGTTCGGGTGGGGGCAAGCTAAAAGTCTGGAAACAACACCAGCCAGTAACCCCTGGTCGACATGCTGCGCAGATCAAAAGGGGGTGCGGAAAGGAAAGCATGTCAACAATCAGGAAATCGCAGGGACCCAATATTCAATTGAGCTAAGCCCCACGACGGAAAGAATCCACAGGGGAGATGTACAAAGAAAAAAGGGGGACCACTACACTGATTGGTCGCTGATACAATGATCGGGAGAATAAAATGAAAAGGAAACTACTCATCAGACATTCATTAACACGGGCAAGACCAAGACCATATCCGACTCCTGAGGACACTGGGGAACCATCCTACACACACAAGGAACCTTTTCTCGGGGCAGATCCTGTACAGGACCCCTTTCTCAAGCGGGTCCTCCTTTTGGGGTGGGAGATAGTTCTCTGTTGCGACCCAACTCCTCCGCACTTGGAAATTTCTCAGCAAAGAAAAAAACTAAGCAACAGGGCACGTGACCAAAGACGTAACGAGGCTTTTTTAAAGCAATTCACATGAGGAGAGTAACATAAACGCCCTGACGTCTTTCCTCAATAGAGAGACTCCAACCAACAATTTTTCCAACAAAATCCTTGCAATCGGGCTTGAAAAAAAAAACAGAATGGCCGTCTAAATAAACATCAAACGCAGCATAACAGAGACGAAAAAGAACACCGAAGGCCCGGACCAGAACCACACAATAGAACGGAAACCTTTTTCCTCGCAGGAAGCCTCATAACCTATTAATTTGACACGGGAAAGAACGAGGATGCAGCCCCTTTGCTGGAGAAGAGGTACTTGATCGCCTCTTCAACAACAATCACAGAAAATTGAGTAAACGTATCACGAAAAAGGGGAAGACAGTCTCCGGGGGAAATTGCACCCGGTGAGATACACGATGTTTTCATAAGGCAAACGGTGTGGTCGGGGAAGGGGACCTGTGTCAGTGGAAGTGTAGGGTGAGACTGCACGGTGGAAAAAGCAAAGTCGGATCAACGCGAATCTCAAGCGGTGTTTTCCTTGAGGTTGTCTTCGTCGTGGGGTCCGAGTACGTGAGGGGGGAAGAGTTCCAATGAAAGGCGCCACAACATTTTCGCCGTCGGTACAAAGGGTGGTTCCTGTGCACTGAGGAGTGGGGGGTTGCAAACGCCTTTGGTTGGCGAGCAAAGGGAAAGATGTTTGGTCGCGAGAAACGGGTGGGGGTGGGCAGGGAATTTTTACCTTGTGTAATGGAATAAGGGTGGTCACAGGGGGGGGCAAGGCACGTTGGGGTAGAGCCGCTGAACTGAGTTAGCGTCCCAAGTTTGGGCAGCGGGGGGGGGGAGACCCGTAGTATGCCATGAAGAAAGAGAGTTGGACCAAGGGGTCTTGTACGCTGGGCAGGGTGGTCCTGTGTGGCGGTTAGGAGAGGTCGTCAACGGGGGAAGAGTTACGACCTTCAAAAGGGGGCCCATGGGGGGCAATTGCGCCAGGGCCCAACCTGACCAAGTGGATCACTATTTTGAGATGGAAAAGGGAAAAAAAGGGCACGAGGTGTGTGCAGAAGTGTGCAGGGGGCCAAAGGAAAGAAAGGCAATGCCATCCATTTCAATTGAGCGACAAGGAGGGGGGAAAGAAGATTTGTGTGTGAAAAAGTACCGGGCGGTGAAGTTTTCACAGGGACCCGACCAGGACTTCAACCAGTAGCCATTAGGTGTCGGTCCGAAAGGGTTGCAAACCCTCAGACGTCGCCCCAACCCGCCCGAAGAGGCCGAAAAAAAAGGAAGGGGGAAAGAGCTCTCTGTCACGAAAAAGAAAGAAGAAAATGGCAAGGGGTGGGAGGTCCTCAATTAGGTGACCGGGTTAGGAATGAGAAAGAGGACCCGTTACAGGCTTACCAACTGGAGACGGTCGTCAAGCAGGGTCTTCTGAGCCCCAGTGCAGGAGACTCCATAACTGGATCTGGGAAAAACGCAGTAGAAGTACGGGGGGGGCAAGAAAAAAAAGCCAGGTGAGACGGGGGTCCTGGGCCTGCTCAAGGGGGGGTTGCCAGTATGAAATCAACCAGGTTAGGGAAAAAAGAACAAAGGCACAAGCCTGCCTTCGGATGGAAAGGGTAGAGGGGCAGTGCGCGTCGGGGAAGGACCGATGGCGTCAAAGCAAAGTTAGGACTGGTGGTGAACATCATGGTGGAGGGCCACGTGGGGCCTGTGTATGGCAGAAAAAAAGTAGGCAAGGAGCACTTCGAGTGGGTTTCTTGCTTGTACTTTCACACCGGTGGGGCAAGATTCTGTCTGGGATAGGAGAAAGGTACCAGAAAAAAAAGGATCGTAAGGGCCGCTGTGACGACGATTGAGCGTGGCAAGACAGACATCACTGTATCGTGTAATCGTGTCGAGTGCCTGCTGGAGAAATCTTACTAGTACAACAAAAAAAAAAAGGACGTCACGGTGACAAGGACACAGCCCAACCGGAAAGCATTGGAGGGCCCCGGTGGTCCTCTTGAAGGGGGTTGCAGTTACAGTCGTAAGAAAGCGCGCAAAACGCGTACACGTTCCCGGACATGGAGAACAAGAAAGACTCAGAGCAACTGCTCAAAGGGAAACGGACGTTGACCGGTCGATGTCGTCAATGGGGGGACTTCAGTTAGCCACGAGGGAGGAGTTCGATACCGTAGGGAAAGGGGGACAAAGTCCACACGGGGTAATAGTTTGGGCCGAGGAAGGGGAAAATTTCAGACCACCAGCAGAAAAAGCCGAGAGCAGCCTCTAGAAAATGTTGGGCTCACGGAACAATCATCAGCACAGAGAAAAAAGAACTTTGGGGGGCCATAAGGCGGTGGGGCAAAAACAGGGGGACGTTGATAGGCTGGTGTGAATAAACCACCATTTGTTGAGTGAAAAATGAGGTGGAAGGGGTGGAGTTCTCTTGGGCGTGGGGTCAAGACGAATAAAAGAATCCCTCTCTTAAAAAAAGGAATCTAGCAAGAATCTTCATGCTCATCCTCGGTTGATCAGTGCAGTTACTACCTGGGGTGTCACTCAAAAACAAGAGGGCTGACAGACAAAGAAACTTAACGGTTTCAAAGCCGGTCTTTCATTCGCCGTATCCCCTTAAAGGATGTTTACCTAAAAAGAAGGGGACAAAGGGGGACTGACTGTGCACCGAAGTTGCAGGAAAGGGGCAATTGAAGAGCGGGGCACCTCTTCCACTCACAGTCCGAACGACATATCGCATAAGAAAACACCAGGTAGATAAAACGGGCAGGACGGTTTAAGGTTGAAATAGTGTTTTGCTGGTCTTATGAAGTTGCGGGAGAAAAAAAAGAAACCAATCGCGGTCACAATTTAATCACCGGAAGCCAGAGCTGAGCGGGGGAAATTGGGTGTTGCAAAAAGGGAATGAACCCTAAAATGCGCGAAGTTTGGTGTTAACCTAGTACAGGAGAGAAAAAGGTTGCACATGCTTTGTGGGCTGGAATCATGGGTTCGAATGGGAAGGATAAGAACGCCCCCTAGGGGGAGGGGGCCCAACCCAATTTACAAAATCAAGCTGAATTCCTTTTGGGGGTGTGGGTGTAATCTTTGTATTTTCAGAATTAACGTTGGCGAAAGGAAAGTGTCCGGCCTTTGGGGAAACGGACAAAGTCCACGGGGGGAGGGGTCCTAAGCCAGGGGGGGGGTTGGGGGGCTTCTTGGTTTAAAGTCAAAGGGCAGGAGGGGTGAGACTTCTCGAAGATGAGGGTTTCCTGGCTACAGTTTGGGGGGGAATGGGACACATTGCCTCGCTAAAAAGGAACTAACTAACAAAAAAAGGGGCCTTGGCCTGGAATGGGGAGAAAAGTAAAAACGCTGGGAAAGATTTTGGACGTGAGATACACAATGGCCCGTGTAAAGGGGGGGGGGGGAGAAGAGGAACAGGGGTTTAAAAGAAAAGCCGCCCCTCAAAAGGGGAAGGGGGAGGGGGGACGGAGGGGGGGGGGTGTCTGTGGGTCTTGTCTTTGTCCTCTCTGGGGAAGGGCGGGGGAAGGAAAAGCTGTACAGGAAGGAGCACTGGAAAAAAGAAAAGAAAAAACATAAAGCGAGAACGGGAAACAAAAAAGATGTTTGGGGGTTGAATTCGACTCAAAGACTTTAATGGGGGTGAACTGTGTTTAGGAGTAGTGGAAGCTTGGATCTGAGGTTAGACGGGGAGGAAGGGGGGGGGTGCCGGGGTTCACTTGAAGACAAGCGGGGAAACCGGACATCTAAGGAAAAAGGTCAACCACGCTGTCTAAAAATGAGCCCCCAGGGGGGGTGAGGCGTGGGCGCGGCGGGCAGGGTGTTCATCAATCTCTTTAGGAATGTAAGGGGGGGGTTGTTAAGAAGAAAAACCTGACAGCAAAACGTGGAGGTCAGGAGGAAGAGGGGGGGGAAGTTGGCAAAGCCTTTTCAAGGGGTTGTCCTATCCTCGGGGTCTGACTTCGTTGACCTCGTGGGCTGTGAGCAAAAGGGGGTGATTAACTCGGAGAAGAAGCTAAAAAAAAAAAGGGAAAAAAAAAAAAAGAAGGGAAATGTATTCCAGGAGCATTTTTTTGGGCTGGGGTTCAAGCTCAAACAACAAAGTAGGAGATGAAAAAATAAGATATAGAGAACATCAAAAAAAAAGTACTCTTCTTCAGAAGGAAATGTTTGTGGGGGCAAAAAGGGAAATCTTCTAAAACCACACGACCAACCGTGGGCAAAAAAACACTATGATCATTAAAGAGGAACAGCTAAGGGGGGGGTAATTAAACAAAGAAAAAGGTACAAACATGGCACGCAATCCCAATCGGGAGAAAAGAAGGGGAAAAAGTCCACTGGTTGCGAAGTAAGGAGCCAGGTCCACGACGACCAATCCTCGGGGTCTGACAAGAAAAGAGCCCGCAACATAACAAAAAAGAACAGAAACCAATTTTCTCAGGGCCCCGAGGAGAAATGCGGGTGTTCTTCAAGGCCCGCGTGGAACAGTAAAAAAAACAAGAAATTATTAAAGTCACACAAAAAAAGAAAATGGATCGAAGGAAAAAAATACGTGATCTGAAAACGGGCCAGACTCCACAAAAGAAAAAATAAAAGCAATGAGATCAAATGGGGGGCATCACAAAGGGGATAGACAGCAAGAGTGAAATGGGAAAGGGGTTTGGGGCAAGAATCATGCAAACCTGATCCCAAAAGAAAGCAAGTCCCAGCCAGCAAAGGGAAAAAAAACGAGGAGGCCCGGTTACGCACCAAAATTTCAATATGCTGGAACAAGAACGAATCTTGGGGAAGAAAAAGAAGAGCTTTGCAAAGGAAGCGTCAGTTATGCAAAGGGGGTGGGGCCACCCGTAAACCCATTATGAAAAAGGGGAAAAAAGGGGAAGAAACGTTCACCCGCAAAAAACACCATGCCACCCCACCGCAAAGTAAAAAAAAGAAATCTTTCGATAAGGATGGGCCAGAATAAAAACACTAATAAAGTGGGACTGAAAGACAGCAAAAAAAAAACAGAGGACTACAAGTTAAAGTTCTTCCGTGAACCGGAACCGTTCAAAAAGAAGGGTCAAGAAGAAAGGTCAAAAAATATCGTAATAAAAATCCAAGGGGGAACCACCAACGAATTATAATCTGTATTTCAAATTGAAAAGTTTAGGGGTGAAAGAGCAGGGATGGAAGAGAAAAAAAAGAGAAAAAGAAGAAGGGGAAAACGGGTCTACAAAAAACGGGGATTTGAGGAAGTGTTAATAGGAAGGGGAAAAATAAAAAACATCGGATAGGGGATATCGGGTGGTCTGTCGTGAAAAAAACGAAACACAAGACTGCCACTTAGGGGAAGGTGCAGTCCGTAAATGTTAAAACAAGGAGGGGTTTCCGAAAAAAAAAACTCAAAGACGCCCCGGGAAACGGGGAAGAAAAGAACACAAAGCGGGGACCTTGAGGGAACACTAGGAAAAGGGAAAAGCGAAAAAAACTGCATTGTGGTGAATTCTAGCGAGATCACGCTCAACGGGAGGGCGGGAGTTCAACAAAAACGCGAAGAAAATTTGGGTGGTCATGTGCTCCCACACCTTAACTACAAGAACCAGGAAAGGGGTATGTCCGACACTACGTCAATTCTAGGACAGAAGGGAACTCAGAAGAAAGGTGGACAAGGCGAAAAAAAGGAACTACACTATGTGTAATCTATCGTGGGGAGTGAAACCGAGGGGGAGGGAAACAATCACAAACCGAGCTTAGCACGCCAGGGAAAAAATCGTCATAGCTGACACGCAAGCGGGCTGGGAGGTTGCCAATGCGGGGGGGGAAAACAGAGCCAGCGAACCGACACAACGGTCTTCCGTAGGCTCCGGCAGACAAAAAAAAATGCGTGGAAAAAAAAAGACCAGGGAAAGAAGAAGTTTGGGCTCCTGAAAAAACGAATTGGGGAACCTATTCACCCTTTGGGGCCTCACAGAATGGAGGGAACTTACAAGGAGAACCAACACGGTGACTGAAGATCACGCGCTGGGGGAAAGCTAGGGTGGGAAAAAAAAAAAACTTGACTGTACGCCAAAGCAGGGGGGAAAAAAGGACGAAGATGTGAGGTGGAAAGGTCAAAAAAAGGAATACTGAAAGCCGCCCCACAAGAGGGGAGAAACAAAAAAAAAGAAAGGGCAGGAAAAAAACCATGGGGGACCTTCCAAATAGGGGCCCCTTCAAAAAGAAAAAACCGCCTAAAAAAAACAAAGGGGGGAAAATCTGATTACCAGTGGTCTTAACTCCTCATTGAACGAACGGAGGCGCGGTCAAAAGAACAAGAAAAGTGTGTTCCTACCAACCAACGCAGGAGGGCCAGCGGACACGTTTTTGGACACAACGGAGGGAGGGGAGGGGGAGGGACACAGAAACCGAAACTGGGGAAGGTGTGTGCCCCGAAAAAAAGCTTGTAAATCGAAGCATTGCCGTCCGGCACACGAGGGGGAAAAAGAAAGGAAGGACTGGGAGGGATGAAAACAGCAAAAACAATGGGCCTAGTAACCAAAAGGGGGGGACGAACACTTCCTTTCTCAAAAAGACCTTAAACGCCGATCTAGGCGAAAGAAAACTCCAACTAGCTGAGAAAAAAAAACCGATACCCATAAAAAAAAGGGACAACTGCAGGAAAGAGAGACAAAGAGAAAAACTGGTGTCGTCCACACGGAAAAAAAAAAGGCAAACGCTACAACGTGTTTTTAAAGAAAATGAATACCATTCAGGAAGGCCAAAGAGGAAATAAACTCCTCATACACTGAGGACAATCGCCGTGTCCTGGGTCGAGAGTGGGGTAATAGGGAGGGGAGGGGGGGAAAGGAGAAAGTTTCAGTCGGTGGGGCAATCCTGGGAACGCCTATGCACGTCCCCCTACGTCCCACAAAAAAAAAAAAGGTGGTGGGGCTACCATTTGTGGGGGGGCCCGAGAAGGAGACAGTCGTTTAAAAAAACAAAGCTAACAACCCATGGGAGAGGTGCCCTCCTAAAGAAGGAAGCTAGAACAAAGAGGGAAACGACGTGAGCTTAGCGGCAAAGATAATTTCCGGGCACCTTGCAGACCAGGGCTAAAAACTGGCAAAAGAAGGAAAAGAAACAGGCTGAGGGGGGGGAGGAAGTCACCCGTCGAAGCTCTCAAATCTGGCGTACGCATCCGGGTTTGCGAGAGAAAAAAGAAGGTGAAACATTTGAACGTCAAAAAAAAAAAGCTGAGAAAGGGGGAAAGGGTCAGAAAGGAGTAACTTTCCCCACGCAAAACGACCGGGACCGCAAACCGAAAAAAAGACCTCCAAAAAAAACGTTCTCCTTAATGTGAGCGACGGTGTCATGATTCATGTACCGTAGAGGTGGAAGGGGGGGAACCCTACAGGGAGGTGCAAACAAACACACCAAAAACATGTCCCCTGGGCGGGGAAAGAGTGAAAATCGGAATAAAATGTGGGGGGACAGTGAACGGGCACCCAGCACCTGCAAGACTTTCAGCAATGGAGAGAAATCCTCACACTAAACCGAAAAGAAGACAAAAACTCCCTAGAAAGGAAGGGGGGGAAAAGCGAAAAAAACCTGTTTCCACGGGGGAAGAGTCGTGCTCATAAACTCAATCTGCATAAGCAAGGGAAGAAACAAAAACGAGTAAAAACTACTTTTCAAAAAATGGGAGGGAGGGTCATCACAGGGCACCAATCCCAACTATCCCTGCAAAAAAGAAATGGAAAAGGAAAAAACAAATGGAAGAAACATCAAGAAAAACCCGTGGGATCCGACACGACCCCATAAAGGGGGAAACGGCCTCAAAAAGGCAATCTACAAGTAAAAGGAGAAGAAAAAAGCAAGAAGGGGGAGGGGGGGGCACAATGGAAACCACATGCGAAAAAAAACGACGCAAACGAAAAAAATGAGAACAGTCAGGGAAAGAAAAAGGGGGGGACAAAAATAAACACTCACCGTTGACAACCAACGGGGAACAAAAACACCAAAAAAAACAAAAAAAAAAAACGAAAAGAAAAACAAACAAAAAAAGGCCAAACCAGGGGCCACAGGGAATTGTGGGGGGAGAGAATGGAGAGGCACTACAGGTGAAAAGGGAGAATCACAATCTCAATAAGAATTCAAGAACACTAAAGAACGCAAAAAACACACAAAAACACAAAAGTGTCCCCGTTAAAAGCCACACACTTGAAAAGAAAAAGAATTAACAAAAATACACATAGAGGGGGGGGGAATCAACTTTCACCAATAAAAATCTTTTGTCCTGAAAACAGGACAAAGGGAAGACGTCCAACCAACGGGAGGAGGGGAAAAAGGGGAAAGAGAAGGGGAAAAGGGGGTACAAAATAGAAGGCCATACAAAAAACAACGGGAGAAGAATTGGGGATAACCCCTAATCAGTCGTGTTGACCATAGAGCCAAAAAGGGGGGGGGTGGTCGGTGCCGGGTCTTTTTCTATTTAAAGGGGAGGAAATGGTAGAGGGGGGGGGGTGAGGCAAACGAGTCGATTCACGAGCAAACTCTCAGCTGGTTGGGGGAAAATGTGTTCGTGAAATTAGGGCCCCCAGTGTTTTTGGAAGGTAGGGGGGGGGGGAGGAAACCGGAGGGCGTCCACAGGTACGCTTACTGAAGACACGGAAGGGGGACAGTTGAACTGTCGGAATTTGAGGGGGGGAGGGGCGGGCCATAGGTTTTACTGACTGGAAAAGGTGAGTCTCTCCGAGAAAACGGGGGGGGGGGGAAGGGGGTTTAAATGTCGTGGGTGACGTTGACAGGTTAGCAAAGGGGTGGGGGGGCCCTTGGGAGGAGCAACTACAAGAATAAGAAAAGGACGAGGTGGTATACCAAAGGGGATGACCCCAGCTAGCATGCTCAGACGTGGGGGGAGTGTTGAAGTGTTTTTTCAAAGGGGGGGTACATCTTCTTGGGGGCGGGGGGGAGGTAAGGGGGGGAGGAGGGAGTTTCATATGGCACCGAAGTTCGGGCAACCATTAAACTAGCCACTTAATGTTTGACCAGGGGGTCCCTTCCCATAACAAAAAAGGAAGTACAAAAGTTAAAACCTATTTCCAAACATGGGAGAAGGATGTTTGGTCAATCACCGTGGGAAAAAGGTAAAAAAAAAACCAAAAATAAGAGGGTCAAGGAAATAAAACACGTTTCAAGGGGGGAAGGAAAAAACAACAAAATCTCTCGTGGAAAGGGTAGTGGTTACAGCACCAGGGAAAGGGGGGGGGTCAGCCAGGAACAAAGCACGGAAACGGAACAAAGGGGCCAGTGAGGTGTTTCTAACCTGGTTTGAAAACAAGACGAGAAAAACGATCCACCAGGGGACGCCAAGGGAAAGTCGCGGCAAAAACGAAGACCAAGGAAAGAGCCGTTGTCGTGGGGGGGGGGGGGAAGGAAAAAAAGGGGAAGGAACCTTTTGCATTAGAGAGCCGGGAAATGGCAAAAACGCTACACTGTAGGAATTCGCCCGGGAGGAGAGGTATTCCTGAAAAATCTCAAGAAAGAAAGACAAAAAAAAAAAGGGTGAAAATAAACATGGTGGACGGATCAAAAACACTAAAAAAAACTCACAATTTTGATCATCGGGTAAGGGAATGAAAATCGGGTTCGGGAAAAAGGGGGGGTTCCAGTATTCAAAAGCCAGGTTAAGGAAATCTAAGCAAAATCACACTTCAAGTATCCGGAAAGGAGAAAGAAGGCAGGGGAAAAATGAGCTTTGCTGCCGTAAGAAAAAGCTTATGTGCCTTCATACATCAAGGGGGGAAAAGTCAGGGGTGAGGGCATCGCATGGAAAAAGGTGGGGGAGGTAATGAGAAAAACAAAACAAATTCTGCATCTCGCATGGTCGCGTTGGGAGTGACTGGGAGTTTTTACCTCAAGGTAGGGTAAAAAGAAAAAAAAGGGACAAGAACACAGGAAAACGAACAGGCCCAGAGGGTTTCTACCATAATGGCGGAGGGGGCCAAGGTCCAATAACCACGTATCTTGTAAAAGAGGGGGGAGGGGGAAAGGAAGAAAAAAAAAACGAGGAAAAGCGGGGGCAAAACCTCAGTCCAATAAATGTAAAAGAAAGAAGAAATCAGGGAAACAAATCTCTTCAAGGGCGAAAAAGGGGGTGAGGGGAAGGGAAGGTACACGACGAAAAAGAAAAACTGCAAAAAGGAATTCCGAAATCCTCCCGGAGGAAAAAACAACTTTCTCCCAGGGGTCCGTGTGAGGGAGGCAAGGGAAAAACGCAACAGGGGGGGGGGGGGGAAACGGGCCGTGGTATCTATCCAGCAAAAATAAAAAAAGCGTCCAAACTTGTTTTATGCAAAGCATGGAAAAAGGAAAGAAGAAAACGTATTTTGAAAGGACGTAAAGGGGGAAAAAACGGTCACTCGATCAATCAAGAACTATTATTAAGTTGGGGGGGGAGGATCAAACGCCGTAAAAACAGGACGAAAAAAAAGGGGTGGACATCGTGCATAGGGAGCCCCAGGCGTTCGCTGCTTGGTTAAAAAAGAAAAAAAAAAACAAGGCAAGGGTTGGGGGGTGGGGACCCGGAGCTGACCTAAAAGGGGGTGGAAGTCCTCAGGGAGGGTTGCCATAACTATGAAAAATCAGGTCAAAGGAGAGGAGGAAGAAAAAAGAAAATGATAACAAGGACCTGAACAGCGTCCTCTGGGAATAGTGGCCGCCTGTGCGGGAAAACCAACAGAGCACAGAAGGACCTCAATGGGCTTATAAGGTTACAAGAGGGAGGACAAACCCTAGGTAGCCGCGGGTGGGACATTAAGATTGGAAGTCCGTGTGCTGGGAAAAAAACAAAGGACTACCCGGTCGACACTTCAATCAAAAAGGGAAAAGTAAGGAAAGAAGGAAAAAACCAAGACAAGAGAAAACAGACGGGAAGGAAAACACTTATATGCGTCAGTAAACGGGGACGAGGGGTAACAAAATTCAACCAGATGGGGGGGTGGGGGGGGAGGTTGGGGTGAGTGTGAGTGCGCGGTAGAGAACAGTCGCGGTAAGGGGGAGATCTTGGACGTTAGGAATTATCTTTTTGACGGGGGGCAAACAAAAAGGGGCCAGACTTCAAGGACGCAGAGGTTTTAGTCCAAGGGAGAAAAGAGCAAGACATATCCATCAAAGGAGGGGGGGTGGAAGAGGAAAGGGTGGGGTTAGGCAGTAGACAGTCCTGGGAAAAAAAATGATGAGGGGAAGAAACGCCATTAGGTGGGAAAAACGGAAGGCGCTCCTTTGGTGGGGGGGGTGGGGGAGAGGGGAGGGTAAGGTAATGAAACGGTTTTGGGTGGGAGGGGCGAATGAAGGTTAGGGGTTCCCACTCTGTAACGAAAAAAACAGAACAAGGACAAAAGAAGCCCGCCGAGGTTTTTGGGGTGGGAAAAAGTCCCAATTGTGGGTCAGGGGCCGGAACTACTCTCGGAAAGGGAAGGGTTTTTCTGTCTGGGTAAGTGTTGAGAGGGGGAAAAGGGAAGAGAGGGGAAAAAAAAAAAAAAAGACAGTCAAAGGAGGGAGCTGGAAATTGCAAGTGGGGCGCCTGTCATACGTTGATCTTCAAAAAAGAAGGAGGGGGAAGGGTGTGGGCGGGGGAAAGTGAATGTGGTCAAAGAGTGGAAAGTGCAAAACAACAAAAGACGTTGTCTTTCAAAAAAGGAAGGGGGGCAGGTGCTGTTTGTCGGGGTGGATTTTCAATGGGGAAGACAGGAAGGAAAAGGGGAACAAGGCAAGCCCGGGGGAAAAAGTAAAGGCAGGCTGGGGGAGCAGAGTTATGATGACGGCTTACGCGTTTTGTGGGGGGGGGGGGGGGGGAGGGGGGTTTTGGTGGGGAGGGGGGGTGTGGGGGGGGGGGGGGGGGGGTTGGGCGGGGGGGGGGTTGGGGCTTCTGATTTGTTGACAGGGGGGCGGGAAGGTCGTGGGAACAGTTCAGATCATTAGGGCCGCCGCGAATTAGGGGGAGGGAGGTGTGGCAGAATGCTGTTTGAAGCACGGGGGGAAAAAAAGGAAGGAGGAGCAACACAGTCGTGGCTTGAAAAAAGGGGGGGACATGCTTGGTCGCTGTGTCGGATGGGGGCAAGGACCAATAAATCAGGGAAAGGAGTACGGCAAAAGGCAAGCAAACAGGAAAAAGTCCTTTCGTGGGGGAGGAACAGGGGCTTTTTCAAAGGTGGGGGGCCATATCCGTGAGAAAAAACGGGGAAGTGAGAAGGAGGGAGGGTCGTGTCACTTTTGCGGGCGAAAAGAGCTTGAATGTTTGCCAAAAAAAAGAGGAAGGGAGGGATGTATGACTAGAGCCTTTGGGCCATGGCGATTCTCAATCTCCAACAAAAACTGTATAGTAAGGAAGAAAGGACAAAAACATCCCCAAAAAATCGAAGCAATAATCACGGAAAAATAGGGGGGGGGGAAAAAAAATTAAGCTATTCCGGGGGCCAGCTGGCACCCATAACAAATAAAAAGTATTTCGGGGGACCGAAAGTAAAGAGGAAGGGGGGACACCAAAAACAACTCTGGTTGAAAAGATGGGACTAATCCCAATCTCGAACATTAACCCCGGGTTTGATAAGTGGACTGATGACGGGTCACTGAACTATCGATCTTGGGAGGGAAAAAAGGAAATCAAATCCGCCAAAAGAAAGGCATCAAGATTCACCAGAAAAAGAAAATTCATGTGTGGTGGGAAAAAACTCGATGGGCCCGGTAACGACAATGATGCAAAAAGACACCTTATCGCGTTAAACTGCTCAAAATCTTAACGCGGGCAAAGAAAATAAAGAAAAACCGCAAATCCCTGGAGCCGCAAGTCAGAACCAACTATTAGAGAAAAGAGGAGCCCATTAATGTGGTAAAATGGGGGAAAAAGAGAGAGGGAAAAGCATACCACAAAGCCCAATAACCGACAGGTCAAAAAAATCCAGCAAAAGAAAAGGAAGAAACTAAGACGGGGCCATTTCCACCCCTCGATTCCCCAAAAAAAAGAAAGAAGCTGGGTGAGGGGAAAAAAAGGGTTTTCGCGAAGACAAAAAAATGCATAGAAATCAGCCGAAGGCAAAGGGAGGTAGAGGAAGGAGTGTCCAGAGGATCCACACGAAGAAAAGAAAAGATTCGAGATAAACGGAACAATGGGAATTACAGGATTGATTACGTCGTCGCGGCAAAAAAGAAAGGAAAGAGGAAAGTCCATGAACGTGATGGGACCAATAAGACACTGGGGAAAAGTGCTTGCCCTCGAGTGTTGAAGTCTGAAAGAAAAAAACCGTTTCACAGGGCGAGCCCATCCCAGTAACAAACAAAAAAGGGGAAGAAAGCGCTGGATGCAAAGGTCTTTACTTCAAAAGCAGGGAATGGGAGAGGAAAACAAAAAAATGTAGAGCAAAACCTGGGGGTAAAATCATTTGTACTCTTGGGCGTAAAAAAACCATCAACGAATTTGAAGGGACTCCTGTTGGAAAACCAGAAAAAAAAGAAAAGACTAGGGCAAGTACAAATGGCACGACGGGGGGTTCCAGGGGAGTTTCACATTCCGAGATCGGGACCGGGGAACTAAAAAAACAACCAAAAGATTGAAAAGGGAAAAAACTGACCCGGGCAAGGAACGCGAACTTGGAAACTGTGTGGGTACTCAAATCAGGGGGGGGGAGGTCGTAGAGCGGGAAAAGAAAGAGGGGGCATGGGGGCAATTGCACTAGAACCGGAAAGGAACACAGCAAACAAAGGGGAAGAAACAAGCATTTGAAGGAACATCAGGAGGGGGGGAGGACCAGGGGACTGCCAAAAAAGGTTAACCAAGAGGGTAAAGGACAGAAAAGTTGACCAGGCTTGGGCTTTCCAAGGCGAAAAAAGACCGATCACCTGAGGAGTTGTCGCTGTAGAGGGAGAGAGGAGAACCAAATCGATGAGGGGTTCATCACGGCAAGCAAAGAAAAAAAACCAGGGGAAAATAGGCCTCCCGGGGGACCAAGACAAACTGCGTGTTCTTGAAACAACACACAGAAAAGAAAGACAGAACCTGTTGGTCGAACCCACCTCCGGGACAAGTGCACAAGGTGGGACTCTAACAAAGTTCCTAACCATCCGCTTATTCTTAAACCTTTGCTGTGACAGAAAAAAGAGGGGAGATCGGATAGGAGGTTGACGGCCAAAAATGATGGCACGCGGCAAAAACATCGAGAAAAAGAGGTGAGGTGGTGAAAAACACGTTTGCGACGATTAAAGGGGAAGAAGAGGCTGACAAGGCACAAAATTGGTGAATTGGCGTAACCTTTGCCGGCAAAGAGACCTTAAACTCACCCAGGAACAATGAGACCAGATGGACGAAATGGTCAATGGGGCGGGACGCCTGGGAAGGGAAAAGGAAACGGTACGTTCAAAACACGGGTGTCCAACCAACGCAAACCGAAATCTACGTTGGGAAACAAAGGGAAATTGTTCAAGAAATTATTCGGGGGATGCCACGCCCAACGACTGGGGAAAGAAAAAGCTTGTGCCCCCCCCCTGGCCGAACGTAGGCTCACTCGATTGACAGAGAGAAAGAAGGACACGAAAGAACAGACTGGGACCGAACCGCAGGAGGGGCAGGATTACCCGTCGGGGAAAAAGGATACGTGGGCCAGAAGGACAGACTTAAGATAACGCAAGGGTAACGAAGAAGAAAAAGAATCCATGAAAACTCAAAAAATAATGCCAAGCAAAGACAACAGGGGAAAAAAGAGAAAACCAGGACGGAGCTAAAACAAGGGTGTCTCCTTACCTCCCACACAAAGAAAGCAAGCAGAAAAAACATTAAATGTTTTGAAAAGAAAAGTGGCGAAATTCAGGACTCAAAAAAACTACCAAAAAGAAACGGAGACAGTCGGGGACAGGGCAAACTGCCCAAGGCGTCACTCGGCGGAGGGCGCAGTAAAAGGGGGGGTTAAGGGGGGGGGGGTGGTTAAAAAAAAACCGGTGGAAGGTCCATCACCAGGAAAAACCTCCTACAGTCTCCCTCCTGACAAAAAAAACAGGTGCTGTGGGGGGAAATTCCAGTTTGCCAAAGGAGATGAAAAGTTCAAAAACTGGGAGTCAAACCCTGGCTTTGAACTGGGTCCTAAGGATCATACAAGAGACTAAGGGGACTAAAAAGGTAGGCAGGGGGTAACGGTATGAAATGGGAACAGGAAAAAAGGGGAACATGGGAAAACCTAAGCTCAACAAACTCCCAAATTCCTTTATAATTCGGTACCCATAGGAAGCAAGTTGGTGAAGAACCGATGGCGGGACGGAGGTTCGTGTCAGTTAAATGATGGGAAAAAAGGGAAGGCCAACATAATTGAACGGGGCTGAAGGAAAAGAGAAAACTTAAAAAAAACGAAGAAAAATTACTTTCACACAAAGAAGAAAAAGTGAAGCAAACGTTAACCCAAAAAGACGGGTCGACCATGACGATGGCATTGGGGGGGAAAAGGGTCCTGGGGGGGGCGGTGCCGGACAATGGATGCAAAAAGACGTAGAACCCAGGGCCAATCGGACATCTGAGAATTGTTCGGAGTGCCGTGTCAACACAAGTGACAAAGGTCAGTGAAAATCATCACTTCAGAAACTAAAGGGGGAAAATGTTTGAAGCCGCCATCGACAGGACAAAACCCTCAAAACAGGGACAAGAAAAAAAAAGGGGAAAAGTCAAAACAAGCGTCGATCTTAAACAGCTGCGAGGGAACGGTAAGACCGGCGAAAAAAAGGGGGGTTGGGGGACCTAAAGTTCCAGTCCAAAAACAGGAAGGAGCAAAAAAAGACGGGCCACAAAGAATATCCCTTGAAGACGTATGGCCCTAAGCAATGGGAACCAAGACACAAAAAAAAGAAAGTTTTTTTCGAGGGAACCCTCCTGGGAGAGGAGCAACAACTCGAATTGTAACAAAAAAAATTAAAACGTAGAGAAAAAATCCAGAAAAGCTTAACTGACGTCTTCCCCATGGGGGGGGGGGGACGAACAAGAAAAGAAAACGACTAAAAAAAAAAGAAAAAAGGTTAAAACACACGGATACGAGGAAAAGGTCAGAAACTCCTTTCATACGGGAGTTAAGAAATAAGAAGGAATTGTCTGACACCAAAGAAAAATAACCGCCTCAAACTAGGGACCCTCACCCTAAGGCACCAAGGGAACCTACCCCAAAAAAAGGGGTTCTCGCCACAAGAACATCCCGAGAACGGTTGGAAACTTTTCACAACCGATGGCGCACTTTGGCTGAGGGCAGGTGGAAAATCGAGATCAAAACAAAAAAACGGGGGATGGGAAGGGAGGAAAGAAGGGAAGGGGGGAAGAGGTAAATCGGGGAGGAAAAAAGGACGTCGAAGGTGGGCCAAAGAAAACTTTGGGGGGGCAGGGGGCACAGGAAACAATTTGGAGGTCTTATGGACGGTGAATAGAGGGGGGGTAGTGTGCATGGGCAAAATGAGGAAAGGAAAAAACTCAAATCAGGCAAGGAAGGGGTGGTTCTGTTAGGGGGGGGGGGGCCAAAGGAGTGGGAAAAATTCTATTAGGGTCAAAAAAGGGGGGGGGAGAAAATCAAAAACAAAGACAAGGAATTTGGTGGGGGAAAAGTGTGTCAGGCTTCGTTGAAGGAGAAAAAAAAGTATTGTCGATAAAAAAAGTATTGATCGGCGGGGTGAGGGGGTTACAAAAAAACACCCTTGTGGTGTAATTCCTGGAAAAGGGATAGGGCTTGGTGGGACCGGTCGAGCTCGCAAAGGTGGAGGAACAAAAAGGGGGGAAGAAAAAAAGTGGACCAAAAAAGGGGGGCATCACAGGAGAAAAGTGAACGGGGGGTCCAAGGGGGGCACTGCCAAAGGTTGTGGGAGGGTGAGTAGGAGGGGAAAAAGTTCAGAGGGCCGGGGGCAAAACAGTGCGATGGATGTGGCCAAGTGCGGAAGGAAAAAAAAAAAAATTGCAATTTACTAAAAAAAGGGGGGAGCGGAAGGGGGGGGGGGGGGGGGGGGGGAAAAAGCAACTGGGGGGAAAAAGTGAACAGGACATATAGACAATCCCGTTCATAACCAGCTCAGAAGGTTGAAAAATTCGTGTGAAGGAAAAAGGGGGGGGTAGAAAAGGAAACAGGACACGGACCAAAGGGAAAAAAAAAGTATGGGACGAACTGTGGAAAGAGAGGATTCAACCGAACTTCCATAAATAGGAAGGAACGAAACGGACGGAAGAAAAAAGAAGGGCGTGGAGGTTGCCGTAGGTACGTAAAAACCGTTTCAGGAGCAATCGCCGCTGACCCATTAATTTTCAAAGGAGGAGAGGGGGGATGGAAACAAAAACAAGGACCGGTGAACTGAAAAAAAGACCGCAAAACGGAGTGTCACCACTTAGAATAAAGGAAAACACGGACACGAAACAACCACGTCCGACGTGGGAAAAGGGAGGGGGCGGTGGGGGAACCAGGGGAAGCAAAATGTTGTCAAAAAAACCAAAAAAGTCCAGGGGAAAAAAAAAACTGAGAAAAAAGCCTCAGGCGATGCCAGGCGGAGGGCGCCCAGGTCAGCTTCGATGTTAAAAACAGAGGGAAAAGTAAAAAAAAAGGGGGGGGAAAAGAAACTCATGTGGGACCGGAAAAATCCAGGCCGTGGGGAAGCGAAAAACCGTCCGCACTCACACCCCCTGGGGGAGCGGTGGTCCTGTGGGCACAGTTTGAGCAAGGGGAAGAGGGAGAAGAAGGGGAAAAAAAAAACAAATTATAGGACCAAAAGGGGGGACGCAAAAAAAGAAAAGACGGGCAAAGGGAAGAAGCAGTCGGGTTCAAAATCGGGAAAACGGAGCGTGATACCTCTTCCCTCGGGAAAACCCAAAAAAGGACAAGGGAAAAGGGAGACAACACAAAGGGCGATGGAAAATGAGGGGTGCGGTAGACAGGGAACGACGCGCCGAAAAAAACGTCCGAAGCCGAATCATCCCGAAAACGGTGAACCGGGAGAGCAGAAAGTGAGGTGGTCTGAAGTAGGGAACTGCGCGGCAAGGATAATCCGTAGTGAAAACACGGAGGTGGACGCAAAGAGCTGATGTTTGGAAAGGGGCCTACGGTGCTGGAAAAGGAAATCCTAAGACAAAAAAAAAAAAATAAAGATCAAGCAAAGGTGTAGTAACCAACTACAACCCGCGCAAACACGTCGAAGCAAAAAAGAAAGGGGTGCATAGGGACAAGGCCAAAAACGGTCGCCCAGAAGGGGAGAAAAAGGAAGGGGGGGGGAGTGAAACTAGGTCCGAGGTGGGCACAGGTAAAAAGCGGGCCTGGGAACATCACGCAAGCCCATGAGAGAACAGCGATAGAGGGGGGCAAAACTGAGAAAAAAGTCTCGTGACACTTTTTGCAAAAAAGACAAAAAGACCGAAATCGGAGAGGTGGTCAAATGGCAAAGGGCGACCGAGGTGAATAAATGGGCTTCCGGTGAGGCTACCCGGGGGAAAACCAGTGCAAAGCCCACCAAGAATCCTAAAAAGAAAAGAAAGGGGTGGAAAGAACCCGGTAGTCTGCAGAGAACAAGGGGGCCGTTCCGCACCATTCACAAGCATTTTGGGTTAAATGGTGGACCTTTTGGTCTTTAGTCGATCCGGGTTAAAGAAAGGGGGACAAAAGTAGAAAATAATGAAAAGGGTAAAGCAAGAGGACCCCAACGGAGGAACTGGGTTTCAAAAAAAGGGGGGCCAAAATTTCAAATGGAGAGGAGGTTGACGCCGGCGTCAAAAAAAGATAAAAGGGGGAGGGCTCATCTTTGAGGTCGGAAATGGGGGGAGAAGAAAAAGAAAAAACGTTCAGGAACGAAGTTGGGGGGGAACCTAAGCTTCTCAAAAAATTGGGGTGGGTCGGTTGGATTCGCCATGAGTTTTTCGGGCAAGTGCCGTCGGAAAACAAGAAAGGAGAAAATCAAAGGTGTTAAACGGCGTCAGAGGGGAATTCAGAAAATTCTGGAGAAGCCGGAAAAAGGGATTCCGGGGGGGGCAACTGGGTCGTGTAGTTACGATTAAATGGGACCGCAAAGTACACAAGAAAGAAATCCATTGGCGGTCAAAAAAAAAGGGAGTGGGGCGAAAAAAGCGATTTCGAGGGAATGATCTTCAACAAAGGAAGGGGAATTTGTGGAACTGGGGTGAGGAGGAAAGGAAAAGAGAGTGGGAATATGGGGGTGGCAGGGCTGAAAGGAGGGTTGAATTTGCGCTTGTTGATTAACAAAAGAAATCTAAGCAAGAGAAAGGGGATGGAACTCTTTTTTTATTGATTCAAAGAGGAGGAGGGAGGTTGTGTTGAACTGGGGAAAATGAGGGGAAAAAGCTGGGGAAGATCATTCTTGAGAAGCTTACTTGGAGTTTCAAGTTTTTTCGTCATCAAGAGGGGGGGGGGGGAAAAGGGACGGTATTCCAATTTAGGGAGGAAAAATGGTGGGAGCATGTTCGGGGAAGGAAAGGGAAGGAACGTGGAAAAAAAAAAACCGTTCGTCCGGACGGCTACAGGAGGACGCAAAACCCGGGTAGTGGAGGAAAGGTTGGAATTTCGAACAGAGCTTTCCCAGACCTGGGGGAAAAAAAGGGGGATGGGAGACAGGAAAGGGCAACGTGAGGAGGAAAGGAAAAAGGGTGCAAAAAAAGGCATCGTAAAAAAAAACACGTACCTTTTGGGCGGGTCAGGAGAAGCGTCGACACCCAACAAACAAAAGTGAAAAGTATATATCCAAAAAAAAAGGAGAAAGAAGGACTGATTTGGGGCAAGCAAAAGGAGAACGAAAAAAAAAGGGCAAAAAACGACCAGCCCAGGAGAAAAAAAGTCAGCTTACGAAACACAACTCCTTGAAAACAAAGCAGAGAAAGGGTAAAACCAATTTGGAGAGGAAAGCATGAGGTCACCTACGGACCAGAAATCGGTGGGCTTCAACGAAATCACGACAAGAAAAAAACGAAACATCAACCGGGCCCATCCATCAAAGGACTAAGGAAGGGGGGGGAAAAAATGAAAACGATGGACGCCGTTTCAAAAAAAAAAAGGAAAGGAAAAAAAAAGAAAAAAAACCACCGAAATCGCCGAAGAAAACAAGAAAACTATGATCCAACTAACAACGGAAAAAAAAAACGCAAGAAAAAAAACCCAAATAAAAACCAGTGCGGAGACAAAAAATAAAAAAGATTAGCGACAACGACGAGGAGAATTGCTTTGGGGGGTAGAGGAGAAAAAGCAACGCCAATAAACAAGTTCCCCAATCCCAAATCACTAGAAACCGAAGCGGGGTACCATTTGTCAGGGAAAACAAAGGGAGGAAGTTGTTTCGCAAGAAAAAGAACACAAAGGAGGGGGGGGGGGGGAGGGGTCAACGGTCACAAAAACAGGAAGAAAGTGAACCAAGAAGAAGAAAGGGACACGGTATTGAGTGAGCGGCATTGGGGGAAAAAGAACACATACAACTAAAGTGAATGAATCTAGGGAAGAAGCAAAGAACTCCACTGATATTACAAAAAAAAAGAAAGACAAAGAGCCTAGCCTTTGGGGGGCTGTGTGAAAGCCGACAGGGACCGAAAGCAAATATCTAAGGAAACCCATAACAAAAAAAAAAGAAAAAAAAAAAAAAAATCTGTAAAAGAGGCCGGGGAAAGGGAAAAAAAATAAAACATTGGTAAATCCTCCGAAAAAAAAAAATGGAGGAGCACAAAGGTGACGTTGATCATTCTATTTTACTAAAAGGGGGAAAGAGAAAAGGGGAAATAACAAACTGGGGGAAAAGGGGGTGAACAAAAAAAACAAACTCCTTAGGAACTTCGAAATTTACGCTAAGGGGGGGGAACTCGATCTCCCCTCAACTGAAAAAAAGGGAAACAAAAGGGATTGGGCAAGGAAAAAAACTGACGTTAAAAAAAATTAACGGCCAGAGAACTATCAGGGCGGTCAAAACGAACGGGGGGGAAAAACCAAAGGAAGGTGTACAGACAGAAGCACCTGTTAGACAGGAAAAGTCAAAAAGAAAAAGGCAAACCAACGTGGGTGGCAAGACCAAAGGATAAAATCAAAAAAAAGAGACCCCCTGGGGAGACCGGTCCAGACCAAAAGCCTTGAGTTGGGAGTGATACAAACATGGGAAGGTAACCTATCAAATATATGAACGGGACAAAAGCCATCCCTGTAAGGCTCGCTTCTCTTGCGTTTTGGTCTGGGAGGAGGGGGAAAAACGAAAATAAGCTACCGAAACCCATTGGAAAGGAGAAAAAGAAAAGGAGAAAAACCAAACCCGGTGCATTTTTCTTATCACAAAAGAAAGGAGGAAAAGGTGTGGGGGATAAAGGCAAGATTCAACACCGGGGAAGGTTGAAGGAGGAATTTCTGAAGAAAAGGAAGGGAGCTCAAAAGAGCCGTGAATGATCACCTCGTCGAAAATGGATAAGCGTTTACTGATAAACCAGAAAAAAGAGGGGGAACAAAAAGGGTGTGGCTGGACAAAGAAAAACGGGACTAGAAACGCCGGCTCAGATAGCCGAACCAGAAAAAAAATTTTCCTGAACGT